>Ga0214473_10011169_pt1 | contig 10546 bp, 11 predicted proteins | sample RVTome_7_FD_203509 | JGI IMG/M metagenome (GOLD analysis project Ga0214473, IMG submission 203509) | Soil microbial communities from uranium-contaminated site in the Upper Colorado River Basin, Wyoming, United States - RVT98D197 | ecosystem: Environmental > Terrestrial > Soil > Contaminated >... | reverse complement strand
CGCAGGGGGCCGGCGAGCGCGAGCGTGGTCGGGACCACCCTGTCCCCGGCGCCGCGCGCCGCCGCGGCGTTCTGGAGCACCTTGAACCGTCCCGCCCAGAAGTCCGCGGTCTGGGTCTCGGTCCCGACCCCGGTTGCCGAGGTCAGCCTGACGACGCCGTCGGTGGCGTCCACCAGGCATCCGACCTGGACCTGCGTCGGGCTGGTCAGCAACCTGAAGTCGTCCTCGCCGGGGCACCTCGTGGTCGTCATCCCTTCGACCGGCTCGAGGTTGAAGGACTCGCCGACGATCGGGTCCGGCAGCGGCGGGGGAGTGGGGGCCGGAGGCGGGGGAGGGGTGACGGGCGGGACGGTGAACAGCGCGATCCCTGTGGGCTCGTCGCCGACAAAGATCCGGGGCTCCTCGAGGGTGTTGTCGGACGTGTTGATCACCGCGACCTCGTCGGCGCCCTTGTTGGTGACGTACGCCCGCGCGCCGTCGGGGGTGATCGCGACGGCGGACGGGGACCTGTCCGGGCCGAGCGGGATCGTGTCGGCAACGACGTTGTCGGGGAGGTCGATCTGGGAGACGGAGTCGTCGGAGTTTGTGACGTAGGCCTTCGTACCGGCGGGGTTGATCGCGATCGCGGTCGGGGCGCTGCCGACCGCAATGTCGGACCCGGTGTCAGTGGGCGGATCGGTCGTCAGGTCGACCACGGAGACGTCGTCGTCTGTGTTGTTGACCACGTAGGCGGTGTCGCCGTCCGGCGTCACCGCAATCGCGACGGCCTCGTTGGCGGGACCTCCGACATCCACGTCGTCGCCAGGGTCGCTCGTGTTGGTGGCGGCGTCGATTGTCGACACATGAGATGGGTCGGTGCCCTTGTTGGTCACGTAGGCCTCCGTGCCGTCGGGGCTGATCGCCACGGCCGAGGGGTCAAAGCCGACGCTGATCAAGCCGGCCACCCGGGTCGCGGTGTCGAAGTGCGTCACGGAGCTGCTGCCGGGGTTGACCACGTACCCGTGTGTGCCGTCAGGCGTGATCGCGGTCGCACCGACCCCCTCGCCCCCGTCGGGCAGCTCGATCGGCGATCCGGAGATCGTCTTCGTCTGGGTGTTGATCACCGAGACGTCGCCACTCGGGAACACCATCCCCAGCTGGTTGGCCACATAGGCGGTGGCGCCGTTCGGAGCCGCGGCGACGGCCACCGGTTCGCCTCCGACCGCGATATCGCCGCCGACCGTGGCGCCGACGTCCCCGATGGTCGTGTCGATCACCGTGACGTCGTCGTCAACGAAGTTCGTCACGTAGCCCGTGTACGCGGCGGCCGGAGCGGCCGCGATCAGCGCCAGCCCGACTCCCAGGCCCGCCGCGCGGCGGATCGATCGCGCGCCAAGCACCCTCGCCCGGCGTCCGTGCCTAGCTGCTCGACGACTGTCCGCCATTCCCATCCGTGCCTCCCCATCCCGAAGAGCTCGTTTCACCCCCCATCGGCAGGACTACCGAAGCCATTAGCGCCGTACTAGCGGTTGGCCTGTGTCCCGGGAAGCGTCCACACCTTGACCCCCGCCTCCTTCCCGCGGACGGAGAACTCGCCCACCGGCTCCAGGTCGCCGGCCGCGCTCTGGAGCGACTGCCGGGTCGCTTCGGCGACGAACAGCTGCTCGTCGGTGGTCTTGGTCATGTCCTCGAGTCGGGAGGCGGTGTTGGTGGTGTCGCCGAGCGCCGTGTACTCCATCCGCCGGATCGAGCCCACCTGCCCGGACATCACCGCGCCGCTGTTGAGCCCGATCCCGATCCGGAATCCGTCTCCGCGCCCGGCCTCGCGCAGCCGCGCGTTGAAGGCCGGCAGCCGCACCTCGAGCATCTCCCGCGCGGCTGCCAGCGCCCGGTCGGCGTGGTCGGGCTGCTCGATCGGCGCTCCGAACACGGCCATGATCCCGTCCCCCATGTACGCGACCAGCGTCCCCCCGTGGTCCATGATCGCGTCGGTCATCTCCCCGAGGTAGTCATTCAGCACCTCCATCACCTCGGCGGGCGAGCGCGACTCCGAGAACGCCGTGAACCCGCGCAGGTCCGCGAACAGGACCGTCGACTCACGCCGGACGCCGCCGAGCCGCACGTCGCCGCCGCCGGTGCGCTCCAGCACCTGGTCGACGACGTTCCCCGGCACGAAGCGGGCGAACGTGTCGCGTACGCGCTGGCGCTCGAACGCGGTCAGCAGGTAGTACAGGCCGAGCGTCCCGATCGCGCCGATCGTCAGCGCGAGCAGCGGGTAGGTGACCGGGAGGACGGCTCCGGCGTTGAATGCGAGCTGGGCGACGACCAGGTACAGGGCGCCGAGCACGATCGCGAGCCCGAAAGCCGGCTCCGGCCGCAGCCGGAGGCCGGCGAGAGGGGCGGCGAAGCCGAGCAGGGCGATCAGGGCGACGTCGAGGCCGGCCGGAGTCTCGCCGAGTGGGATCCCGTCGAGGACCGAGAAGATCGCGTTCGCCTGGATCTCGGCCCCGCTCATCAGCGTCCCGTACGGGGTCGGGTGGACGTCCTGGAGGGTCGGCGCGGACGCGCCGATGACGATGATCGCGTCCTCGAACGCGGCCGGGTCGCTAACCCTGCCCCGGAGGACGTCGGAGAACGACTCGATCGTGAAGGTGTTTGTCGGCCCCCTGTAGTCGATGAACGCGTCCCCGGCGCCGAACTCGCCGGGATCGACCGGGCCTGCGCCCGACTCCTCGGCGGTCGCGACGGAGAAGCTGGTCAGCCCCTGGTCGGCATACGGGAAGCGGCGCCATACGCCGTCCTCGTCCGGCCTGATCGACACGCTCCCGGTCCGAGCTCCCACCTGCCGCACGACCGATTCGCCGCCGAACACGCGGCTGCGCCCGCGCTCGTCGACCTCGCTGGTGGCGAGGACCACGCCCTCCGCGCGGTCGACCGATCGGATCAACGCGTTGTCCTCGTCCGGGGTGGTCGGCTCGGTGAACTGGACGTCGTAGGCGATCGCTCGCGCGCCGAGCTCGGTGAGGCGATCGATCAGCTCGCCATGCAGCGAGCGCGGAAACGGCCACTGCTTGTCGAGCTTGTCGAACGTCCTGTCGTCGACTTCGACCACGACGATGCCCTTCGGGACCCCCTGCTCGCCGCGGATCTCGAATCGGGCGTCGATCGCGTCGAGCTCGGCGCCGCCGAGCGCCGAGGTCGCGTACGCGACCGTGCCGATGCCGGCCGCCAGCGCGCCGACGACCAGGAACACGACCGTCCTCAGCCGAGACAACCTCAACGCGCTCACCCATCGGCGCGGAGCGGCGAAGCTTTAGGCGCGTCCGCTCTCCCGGCAGCGCGCGCACAGCCCGTGGACGACGAGCTCGGCGTCGTCGGGCGAGAACCCGCGCTCGGCGGCGACTCCGAGCACGGAGCCCATCTCGACGTTTGCCTCGACGTCCTCGACCGAGCCGCAGCGGCGGCAGACCATGTGGTGATGGTCGGCGGGTCGGGAGTCGTACAGGGCCGCTCCGCGACCGGCCGCCACCCGCCGCACGAGGCCGGCCTCCTCCAGCGCCTCGAGCGCCGAGTACACGGTCGGAAGCGAGACGTTCGGCAGCCGGTCGGAGACCGCCCCGAGCACCTCCTCGGCGCTGACGTGGCGGTCGAGGTCGAGCAGCGTCTCGTGGATTGCGAGTCGTTGCGGCGTGACGCGAAAGCCGCTCGCGCGCAGCGCCGCGGTGGCGTCCTGGGTGCCTGCTTCGTTGTTCACGCGACTCATTTTAGGTGATCCTAACTAATAACTCTTAGGCAGACCTAATCTTAAATCCCTTGCTATTATCGCCCGCGTGGAATCGGTCCTCAGAGCTTGGCGCGGGGGTGACGAGCGCGAGCGGCTGCTCCAGGTCGTCCAGCCGGGGCTGGTCGGCCTCATCGACGGCACGATCTCGACCCTGGCGCCGATCTTCGCCGCCGCGTATCTCGCCGGGTCGCGCGCCGCGCTGCTGGTCGGACTCGCCGCGGCGCTCGGCGCCGCGATCAGCATGGGGATGTCCGAGGCGCTGTCGGACGACGGCGCGCTCACGGGGCGCGGGAATTCGCTTACGCGCGGGCTGATAACGGGCGCCGCCACGTTCCTCGGCGGCTCGATGCACGCGCTGCCCTTCCTGATCGGCAACATCCACACGGCGCTCGCGCTCGCGTACGCGGTCGTCGCTGTGGAGCTGTGCGTGATCGCCTGGGTCCGGAAGCGCTACCTGAAGGTCTCGCTGAGCGGCTCGCTGGTCCAGGTGACGGCCGGCGGAGCCGTCGTCGCCGTCGTCGGCGTACTCGTCGGCCAGGCGTGAGGTTGCTAACCTTCCCGGTCGGCCGAAAGGCCGTTTTTGCACGCCCGCGACCCAACTCCTGGGGTCGGCGGGCCTCCTCAGTTCAGATACGACCGTACGACCGCGATTGGACGCGATGAAGGTTCGAGCCAGCGTAAAGCCGATGTGTGAGAGGTGCCGGATCGTCCGGCGCAACGGCGTCGTGTTCGTGATCTGCTCCAACCCGCGCCACAAGCAGAGGCAGGGCTAGGAATGGCGCGAATCGCAGGGGTCAACATCCCGGTCAACAAGCGGGTCGAGGTCGGGCTCACCTACGTGTTCGGAGTCGGTCGCGCGACGGCGTCGAAGATCGTCGCCGACACCGGCATCGATCCGAACACCAAGGTCCAGGACCTGACCGAGGGAGAGGTCGTGAAGCTGCGCGAGGCGGTCGAGGCGAGCGAGGTCGAGGGAGACCTCCGTCGCGAGCGGTCGCAGAACGTCAAGCGGCTGTCCGAGATCGGTTCCTACCGCGGCATGCGCCACCGCCGCGGCCTGCCGACCCGGGGGCAGCGCACCCACACCAACGCCCGCACGCGCAAGGGTCCGAAGAAGGCAAGCATCGCCGGCAAGCGCAAGCCGCCGACTTCCAAGTAGGGCAAGAGGGGGTTTGAGCTAATGCCGCAGCCGAAGAAGGGTCGCTCACGCCGCCGCGCGCGGAAGAACATCTCCTACGGGCAGGCCCACATCAAGACTTCGTTCAACAACACGATCGTCACCCTGACCGACACCGAGGGGAACGTGATCGCGTGGGAGTCGGCCGGCAGCGCGGGCTTCAAGGGCTCGCGCAAGTCGACCCCTTTCGCGGCCCAGGTGACCGCTGACTCGGCGGCCCGGAAGGGGATGGAGCACGGCCTCGAGCGCGTCGAGGTGCTCGCGAAGGGCGCCGGGTCGGGCCGCGAGACCGCGATCCGCTCGCTGCAGGCGGCCGGGCTCCAGATCACGACCGTGAAGGACGTCACCCCCCAGGCCCACAACGGGTGCCGCCCCCGCAAGCGGCGCCGGGTGTAGGAGGCCGGTCATGGCACGAGACACTTCACCGCAGTGCAAGCAGTGCCGGCGCGAGGGGCAGAAGCTGTTCCTGAAGGGACAGCGGTGCCTGACCGACAAGTGCGGCGTCGAGCGCCGCTCGTACCCGCCCGGCGAGCACGGCCGCGGCCGGGTGCGGCAGTCGGAGTACCGCAACCAGCTGCGTGAGAAGCAGAAGGCGCGGCGTTACTACCAGCTCCTGGAGAAGCAGTTCCGGGGCTACTACGACCGCGCCAGCCGCCAGCCGGGAGTGACGGGCGAGAACCTGCTGCGCCTGCTCGAGACCCGGTTCGACAACGTGCTCGTGCGGCTCGGGTTTGCCGCCTCGCGACGCCAGGCCCGCCAGCTCGTCCGTCACGGTCACTGGCAGGTGAACGGCCGCCGGGTGGACATCCCCTCCTACCAGGTGAAGCAGGACGACGTGATCTCGATCAAGGCCGACACCAGCGCCGCGGACGTGGTTCGCTCGGCGACCGAGCTGACCGCCGCGGTGCCGCCGTGGCTGCAGGCCGACCACGACTCGCTGACGGCGAAGGTCCTGCGCCTGCCCGAGCGGTCCGAGATCTCGACGCCCGTGCAGGAGCAGCTCATCGTCGAGCTCTATTCGAAGTAGCCAGAATCATTCCTGCGACGTGCTCCGCTTCGCGTCCGCCGTCGCAGGGTCACCGCCGACACGACCACACGAAGGATTGAGGTAATCGAAATGGCAACCGCGACCACCACCGCACTTAGCGACTTCCAGCTTCCCCAGATCTCGAGCGAGAAGGTGGACGACACCGCCGGCACGTTCGTGATCGAGCCCCTCGACAAGGGGTTTGGGTACACGTTCGGCAACAGCCTTCGCCGAGTGCTGCTGTCGTCGCTGGGCGGCGCGGCGATCAAGAGCGTCCGGATCGAGGGCGTCGCGCACGAGTTCTCGACCATCCCCGGCGTGAAGGAGGACGTGACGGACCTCGTCCTCAACCTGAAGGACATCGTGATCCGCTTGCACACAGATGCGGACGAGGTCGAGGTGCCGCTCGTCGTCACGGGTCCAGGCACGGTGACCGCGAAGGACATCGACCTCCCCGCGGGCGTCGAGATCCTGAACCCGAACGCGCCGATCGCGACGCTCGAGAAGCGAACCAAGCTCGAGATCTATCTGACGGTCGGGCGCGGGCGCGGGTACTCGCCGGCGGAGGAGAACAAGTCGGAGGAGCAGGCGATCGGCGTGGTTCCGATCGACTCGATCTTCTCGCCGATCCGGCGCGCCTCGTACTCGGTCGACTCGTCGCGGGTCGGTCAGCGGACCGACTTCGACAAGCTGACGCTCGAGATCGAGACCGACGGCTCGATCGAGCCGGGCTCGGCGCTGCGCGAGGCCGCCGAAATCCTGATCAAGAGCCTGGCGATCTTCACCGACGCGGACCGCGTCGAGGAGCTCACCAGCCGGGACGGCATCGGGACGCCGGAGGCGGCCGCGGCCGCGGCCGGAGCGCCCACCGAGGGCGACGACCGGTTGATCGAGGAGCTCGAGATCGGCGTCCGCGCCTACAACTGCCTCAAGCGGGCCGGGATCCAGACGATCGGCGACCTGATGCAGAAGTCGCAGTCAGAGCTGAAGGCGATCCCGAACTTCGGCGAGCGCTCGATCGACGAGGTCGTCGAGGCGCTGGCCGCCCTGGGGCTGTCCCTGCGCGAGGACTGAGCGGCCGACGATGCGCCACCGCCGCAAGCGCCACAAGCTGAGCCGCGACGCATCGCACCGCAAGGCGCTGCTGCGCAACCTCAGTCGCGAGGTGCTCCAGCACGAGCGGATCAAGACGAGTCAGGCGAAGGCGAAGGCGGTGAAGCCAGAGGTCGAGAAGCTGATCACGCTCGCCAAGCGAGGCGACCTTCACGCGCGCCGCCAGGCCCTGGCGGAGCTCGGACAGGACAAGTTCGTCGTCCACAAGCTGTTCGAGGAGGTCGCGCCCCGGTACTCGGAGCGTCCCGGCGGCTACACGCGGATCGTGAAGCTCGGCCCGCGCCGCTCGGACTCGACCGAGATGGTGTTCCTCGAGCTGGTCTGAGCCGCTGCGGGCAAGGCTCACCCTCTCTTACGACGGAGGCGGATTCAGCGGCTGGGCGGCGCAGCCCGGCCTGCGCACCGTCGAAGGCGAGCTGCGGGCCGCGCTGGAGCAGGTCCTGCGGCAGCCCGTGAGCCTCACGGTTGCGGGGCGGACCGACGCGGGCGTCCACGCGTGGGCGCAGGTGGCGAGCTTCGAGCACGAGCGGGAGCTGCCGCGGGCCCTGCTGCGCGGCGTGAACGCGGTCGCCCCGGATGACCTCGCGGTTACCGCGCTCGAGCCCGCCGCGGACGGATTCGACGCCCGCCGCGACGCCCGCTCACGGACCTACTGCTACCGGCTGTTGACGTCCGAGGCGCCGTCGCCGTTCGAGCGCGGGCGTGCGCTGTGGTGGCCGCACCGGCTCGACCGCGACGCGCTCGAGCGCTGCGCCGCCGCCCTGCTCGGCACTCACGACTTCACCGCGTTTACCCCCACCGAGACAGACCACGTCCGCTTTGAGCGGGAGATCATGCGGGCGGAATGGGTCGTCGAGGGACCAATCATTTCGTTCTGGATCGAGGCGGACGCGTTCATGCGGCACATGGTCCGGGTTTTGGTGGGGACGATGCTGGAGGTCGGAGCGGGGCGGCGGAGCTTGGAGGAGCTCGCCGGGTTGCTCGAGGGCGCGCCGCGATCCGCGGCGGGGGAGACGGTCGAGCCCCACGGCCTTTACCTGGCGTCGGTGCGCTACTGATCCTCGGCCTCGGCGCCGAGCTCGAGCTCGCCGAGCGTCGCGGGCCGCCCCGGCAGGTACATCGAGGAGCCGGTTGCGAGCGCGACGGGCTTTCCGTCCTCGTTCACGACCTCGGCCCGCGTGATCACGAGCGTGCGCCCGGAGTGGATCACGGACGCGCGCGCCGTCAGCTCGCGCCCGTCCGGCCGCACCGGCCGCAGGTAGTTGACCTTCAGGTCGAGGCCCGCAAAGGCGGTCTTCGGCGCGGTCGTCGTCTGCACGGCGATCGCCATCGCGGTGTCCGCAAGGGTCGCGATCACGCCGCCCTGGACGGTGCGGGCCGGGCTCGACAGCCACACGCTGCAGGGCATCCGCACGACGGCCGATCCCTCCCCCGCTTCGACCGGCCGGATACCGGTCAGGTAGTGGATCGGGGGCGGCGGCAGCTCCCCTGCGAGCTGGCGGTCTACCACCTCGCGGCCGCTGAGCTCGTCCCACAGCTCCTGCTGGAGGATCGCGTTCCTCGGCCACGGGCGGCGGAAGGGGTCGGAGTCGGTGTCCGCTTCGGGCTCGATCGGCGGCAGGTCGTCGGGACGCTCCGGGACCGGCTCGATCGACGGCAGCACCGCGCAACGCGAGGTCCCGTGGGCGATCAGCCGATCGGTGCCCGACTCGATCAGGAACACCTCCGACAGGGCGACCGATCTCCCCACGTGGATCGCCTGGCCGCCCGCGTGAAGCGTGGTCTCGAGCCGCGCCGGGCGCAGGAACGACATCGACAGCTCCGCGGTCGTGTACGGGGTCGCGGCCGGAAGCTCGGTCTGGATCGAGCACCCGAACGCGATGTCGGACACGATCGCGAGCGTGCCGCCGCCGATCGCACCGGCCGAATTCAAGAGCCAGCCGGAGACAGGCATCTCGGCGCCCGCCGTCCCGCTGCCCACCTCGGCGATGGTGGCGCCCGTGAGCCGGGTCAGCGGCGGCGCCGGGGCGCGTCCGCGTCCCCACGACTCGAGCCGCTCGCGCCCGGTGAGGGCCAGCAACGTGGGGTCGGGATACGCACCGCGGGGCTCCTGCTCCCAGATCCGTTCCGGCGTCTCGCTCATCCCTGGAACCTACATCCGAGCGTTCGGGGACCGTCCCTAGAATCGACGCCGTGAGGGTTCTGGTCACGAACGACGACGGGATCCAGGCTCAGGGCCTGCAGGCGCTGCGCCGCGCGCTGACCGCGATCCCCGAGCTCGACGTGCACGTGATCGCGCCGGACTCGAACCGCTCCGCGACCGCGCGCAGCATCACCACGCGCTCTCCGCTGTGGGTCGAGGAGGTGACGTTCGCGGACGGCGAGACCGGGTTCGCCACCGACGGCACACCGGTCGACTGCGTGCGGTTCGCCGACCTCGGCCTGCTCGGCGGGCGCCCGGAGCTGATCGTGTCGGGGATCAACCACGGCTCGAACCTCGGCGACGACATCACCTACTCGGGCACCGTCGCCGCCGCGCTGGAGGGAATCGTGCTCGGGCTGCCGGCGATCGCGATCTCTCAGCAGGCCGTCACGGGCGAGATGGACTTCCGCCACGGGCGCAGCTTCGACTTCGAGCTCGCCGCGGCGCTCGCCGCCGAGATCGTCCAGGTGGTCGCGGAGCGCTCGCTTCCCACGGGCACGCTCGTGAACGTCAACACTCCCGGCGGCGAGCCGAACGGGATCGAGATCACCCGGCTCGGAAAGCGGCTTTACAACGACGAGCTGAAGCTCGTGGACGAGGACGAAGGGGGGAGGCGCCGGTACCAGATCTACGGGTTCGAGCCCTCGTTCGAGGATGAGCTCGGGACCGACCTCGCCGCCGTCGCGCGCGGCCGGGTGGCGATCACGCCGATCCACTTCGACCTCACCGACCGCGAGGGGCTCGAGGGGCTGCGCTCCTGGGACATGGAGGCGATGCTGGCCGCCTCGCTCGCCGGGGAGGCGCCCGCGACCCGATGACAAGGGGGGCCGAGCGCGCGGCCGCCGAGCGGGCCGCCGAGCTGCGGCGCGTGGTCGCGCATCACGACCATCGCTACCACGTGCTCGACGACCCGGAGGTCGCGGACGACGAGTACGACCGGCTGCTCGACGAGCTGCGGGCGATCGAGGATGAGCACCCGGACCTGCGCACGCCGGACTCGCCGACCCAGCGCGTCGGCGGCGCCCCGCAGGACCGCTTCGAGCAGGTTCGCCACGCCGAGCCGATGCTGTCGCTTGGCACCGTGCGCTCCCCGGAGGAGTTCGGCGGATGGGAGTCGCGGCTCCACAACCGCCTGCGCCAGCTCGACATCGAGCCCGGGGAGCTGCGTTTCGTCTCCGAGCCGAAGATCGACGGGCTCGCGATCTCGCTCACGTACGAGAACGGCCGCTTCGTCCGCGGCGCCACCCGCGGCGACGGGGTGGT
>Ga0214473_10011168_pt1 | contig 10546 bp, 11 predicted proteins | sample RVTome_7_FD_203509 | JGI IMG/M metagenome (GOLD analysis project Ga0214473, IMG submission 203509) | Soil microbial communities from uranium-contaminated site in the Upper Colorado River Basin, Wyoming, United States - RVT98D197 | ecosystem: Environmental > Terrestrial > Soil > Contaminated >... | reverse complement strand
CCGAAGCGATACTCCACATCTCGGATGGCAAGGTTCATGGCTTCTGCGTCTCCGTGCCGCTGGCTTCTGACTTCTGTGCGATCGGTGTGACGCGGAGTCCTTCGTTCTTCAGATCGGCCAGCTTGCCTGGGGCAATCACTACTCGCTCGCCTGCGGAGAATCCTTCGACTACCTCGACCCATCCGCCAGGATCAGCTACGCCGAGGCGCGCGCGTCTGAAATGTAAAGTTCCATCAACCACCATCCACGCGCCCGCTCCATCAGGCATTCGCACGACCGCCCCCAGCGGCAGTGCTGCTGCGTGCTTCGTTGGGGGATAGATTGTGGCTTCGACCTGCTCGCCGAGCGTCAGTCCTTGCGGCGGGTCGTCAAAGACGATGTCCACCGCACGTTGTTCGGTTACGCGGTCGCTCTCGCGCTCGATTCGGGCGATCTTGCCGCGGAGTTTCTTACCCGGCAACGAACGCAGCGCGATGTCAGCCGTATCACCGACCGAGATCGGCCCAGCTTCACGTTCGTCTACGAACACCGTCACCCAAGCCGTACGCGGATCGGCGAGTTTGAGAATCGGCGTACCCGGATTGACCGAGGCTCCAGGTTCCAGCTCACGGCTAACGACGTAGCCATCAATCGGACTGGTGATGATGGTATATTCCTTGCGCGCCTGCGCTGAGGCCAAAGCAGCCGTGGCCGTGGCGATTTCGTTCCGGGCGATCTTTAACACGCCTTCCTGGGCGGCAATGTCCTTCACCGCAGCCTGCTGCTGCGCTTCGGCGCTCCTCAAATCTTCATCGGCGACCTGAGCTTCCGTGACGCGAGCTTCCATATCCATTTGCGATACAACGCCCGCGGCGATCAAGTGACGCCAGCGCTCTGCGTTGGCCCGCGCCAAAGTCTGGTTCGCTTTCGCTCTGGCAACGGTAGCGTCTCCCGCTGATAAAGTCGCATGCGCTCTGAGCAATGCGGCCTGCTGCACCGGCACGGAAAGCTTTGCTCGCTCCATATCCGCTCGGGCGTGTTCGACTTCGGCTACTGCTTCTGAGTCTTCCAGAAGAATCATCGTCTGCCCTGTTCTAACCGTGTCGCCTTGATCAACTTTGGTGGCGATGACTCTGCCGGTGATCTTAGCGGCGAGTTGGACGATGACTTTGGCTTCCACCGTGCCGACACCCTGAATCGCCGGGCGGATTTCACGTATCGCGACTTCCGCCGTCGTCACCTGCACCGGACGCAGCCAGAACCACAAGGCTACGCCGATCATCGCCACCGCTATGCCTACCAAAATGGTTCTGCCCAGAAGCATTGTCACGTGCCGCTGCATTGCTCTCCTCCTATCCGGCGAGGTTGACTGAATCATGCGGCTGAACCAGAAGCGGGCTCCTCGTTGTCCCTTGCGCCGAGCTTTCTCAGGAACGTCATCATCGGACACCAGTTTGTGAACGCCGATTGAATCAGGTTCAGAGCGACAAAGCCGGTAAACAAGAACCAGTACGGACTATAAAAGTAGCCAAGCAACAGGCTTGCGAGGACAAAACTACCAGCAATTAATCTCAGGTACCTTTCGATAGACATTTCATTCTCCTCCTAGACGGGTCAGGGACTCGATCATTCCTGGCTGAAGACCAAGCAACAGTCGTTCCCGCTTGATTTCCTCGATTTACCTTTATTTCAGAGTTGCACAGTTGCAAATTTTCGCAACTGTTGGAGTGTGATTGGGGGTTTTTACTCTCCCGGGAAGCCGTTTACATGTTCGGTTGAAACTGTGAAAGCCATTGCCTCTACAGCCCCGAATCGCTGTTTATCCCGCCAAAAAGCAAGGCGCAAGGCTTTTCATTCCCGATTTTCTATCTGTCTTCTGAAGAGTCGAGTCTCGATGGCCTCGCAATTGCCCCAAGGATGGCCGCGATCCACCGATCGCGAAGTGTTAGTCCACAGCAAGAGGAGGAAGCCATGAAATCAGCAATACCAAGACTGATGTTATCAATCGCTTTCGCCTTCCTTTTTGCATTGCCACTGCTGGTATTCATGCTCGGCGCCGAACCCAGCGTCGGCGCGCAGAGCAAAAGCGGCAAAGATCTATACAAACAGAATTGTCGCGCCTGCCACGACAACAACTCAGAAAACGGTGAATACACCCCGATGAGTTTGACCCAGGATCAGTGGAAGAGCTTCTACAAAAACAAGCTCATTCAGAAACATAAGGAAGTGCGAATGCCTAATCAAGAAACGAAGCTGCTCGACACATTGACGCCTGAGCAACTCAAGGCAATCGAAAAGTTCTGCATCGATCATGCGGCGGACTCGGAACAACCACAGACGTGTAGTGGCGATTAGTCCCGGGCCCTCCCTTCGTCGATTTTTATCTAGGGAGGAAACCATGCATAGGTTCATTTATTGTTTGTTCGCAGTTTTACTGATCTCCGGGCCTACGGCCTGGGCTCAGAGTCAAGCTCCAGAATCCTCAAAGTCCGACCAATCAATGCAGGCCGTTCAACAACCACAATCCGAAGCTGAACGGCTCCGCACCGAGGTAGAGGAGCTAAAGAAGATGCTATCCGCAATGGAAGAGCGCCTGGCTGCTCAGGAAAAGAAACAACAACCCCAAGCCGATCATTCCGACACGCAGGCCACAGTCAAAGAATTGGATCGGCGTGTGACCAGGACTGAGCGAGACAACGCGCTGCAGCGCGTGCGCATTGGCGGCGACTATCGGTTCGAAGCGCATTCAATCCGTGGCACCATCCCCGCGCACTTCGATGGCCTGATGTTGCAAAATCTGGTTGTGAAGAGCATGTTCACGATGAACACAATCGGGCGACCGCCAGCCAGCGTTGACGAGATTAACCAAACAGTCGCCGCGCACTTCGGCGACTATCAATACTTCACTCAGAATCTAACGTTCGACAAACTCAAACAGGCGATGGGCCAGTTTCCCCCGGAACTGCAACAACAGTTGTTTGGAATGTTGATGCCAACGACTTTTGTTCCCAAGTATGAAGCGAACAATAAGATTCTTTATACCAACCGCTTGCGGCTTAATCTTGACGCACCGGTTTCTGAGAATGTGAGTGTGACCGCGCGCCTGAGCATGTACAAAGTATTCGGCGATTCGACTGGCGTGCAGGTATTCAATGGACAACCGACGAGTCTTAACGTAGACGGCACTACCGCAGGTGTACCGAGCGGCGACTTCGTGCGAGTCGAACGCGCTTACTTTACCTGGAACAAGATTGCGGGGTCGAAGTTTTTCCTGTCGATCGGCCGGCGTCCTTCGACTGAGGGACCGCCCTTGCAGTATCGCGAAGATGAGCTACGTGGCGGAACGCCGTCGGGCGCTTTGATCAACTATCAGTTTGATGGTCTAACGTTTGGCTATCACCTCGGCGAACATTCTGTATTTCGCTTCTGCTATGGACTCGGTTACGAGTCTGGCTTCGGCAATGCTGATCTGTTGCAACGACCTGAAGACCGTTTGAAGGATGTCCATTTCGCGGGAGCTAATCTGGATCTTTGGACCACTGATAAAACTCTGCTTCAACTGACAGTAGCCCGCGCGTTCGACGTAACTGACGGATTCAACGGCCTGGTTGTCCTTCCATCCAACCCACTCACTGGTGACTCTGTCGGAGCGCCGGTTGTGATGCGATTCACGCCCTCAGCAAACCTCGGCAACATTAATCTGGCGGGCATCAACCTTACGAGGAAGTTTGGCCAATGGGACATGTACGGCAGCCTCAACTATGTTGGGTTGAGACCTAACGGCTTGACAACCCCGTTTGGCGGGCTCGGTTCCGATCCTTTCGACGTGCCGGAGAATCACAACGGCTACATGGTGTATGTCGGCGCACGCTACAACTTCAAGAACGAGGATCGCACCAAGGCGGGCTTTGAGTTTAACCATGGCAGCAAGTATTGGTTCAACTTCGCGCAGGCTGAGGATGACATCATCGCTCCCAAGACGAACACGCGCGGCAATGTGTTCGAGACATATGTGACGCATCGCATCAACAGCCGGTTCATCGTCAAAGCTGACTACATCAACTACACCTACAACTACTCCGGATCGGGTTGGCACATCGGTGCGCCCAAACTTCTCGATTCGAATCCAATTCTCGGATTCCCGACTTACAAAAAGGCACAGATGTTTACGTTAAGCACGATAGTCCGCTTCTGAGGAGAACGCATGAAAAACAAGGTTGCATTCAGCGTTTTATTGCTGGGCCTGCTTCTCGGTCTGGCAGCTGCTCAAGAAGCGAAGAAGTATTCGCACGGGGAATATTTTGAGCACTATCAGGGGACTAAGACCTGCATGGAGTGCCACCAGAAAGAGACCGAGACGTTCTTCCACTCGCATCACTATCAGTGGCGCGGGCCAGCGCCGAACATCGCCAATGCGGGGGGGAAGCAACTCGGCAAGCTGAACCTGATTAATGATTTTTGCACCAGCCCGACCGGCAATTGGATCGGGCTGGTCAAAAACTCACGCGGTGAAGTGATCAGCCGTGGCTGCTCCGCCTGCCATGCCGGCAACGGCAAAATGCCATCAGAGAAAATGGATCAGGCGCAGCTTGAAAATATTGACTGTCTGATCTGCCACGCCAGCGGTTACCGCAGGGATCTTTACGAGAATGACAAGGCCGAAGTTGAGTGGCGGCCGATTCTCTGGAAGAACAGTGAAGGTCTCGATTCGGTGGCGAAAAGAATCTCGCTGCCCACACGTGTGATGTGTTTGCGATGTCACGCAGCTTCGGGTGGCGGGGCGAACTTCAAGCGCGGCGATCTCGAATACAAACTAGCCGATCCCGATCGTGACTTTGACGTACACATGGCCTCCGCCGGTAAGAACATGCAATGTGTCACGTGCCACGCCGGCCAGGATCATCAAGTGCGCGGACGCGGGACCGATCTGACCGGGAACGAAATGCCGAACAATCCGCTCAGTTGCGACAGCGGGGGCTGTCACCGGTCGGCGCCGCACAAGTCGGTGGCGTTGAATCGTCACGCGAAGCGCATTAATTGTTCAGTGTGCCACATTCCAAGCTTCGCTCGCGAGGAGCCAACAGATATGATGCGCGATTGGTCGACGGCTGTGTATAACCGGGAGGCCGACAGCTATACAGCAAGCATCACGTTGCGGAAAGACGTATTGCCCGTTTATGCGTGGTTCAACGGCATGACAAGAGCGCAACTGCCTGGAGAGCCTGTGCAGCGCCTGGCGGATGGCTCGGTGGGCCTTATGGTGCCCCAGGGATCGCGTGAAGATCCGAAAGCGAAGATATTTGCCTTCAAAGTCCACCGCGCGAAGCTGCCGCTGCTCGCTGGTAGAAACTGGATCGTCCCAATCACGGTTGAACATTTCTTCATCAATGGCAAGATTGACCCAGCCGTAAAGTTGGCCGCGAAGGAGATGTACGGCGTCGATAACGCGCAATACACCTGGACCGATACGACGAGGTACATGGGTATCTTTCACGGAGTGCAGACCGCGGCCAAAGCCCTGCGTTGTGCTGATTGTCACGGCGCTCAGGGTCGAATGGATTGGAAATCCCTGGGTTATCCCGGCAATCCGATGAAAGCCCCAGGCAGCGCAAACAAATAGAAAGGAAGTGTCAGCAATGCAGGACGAGCCTGAAAAGACTTGTCCTGCTCTGACAAGCCGAACAAATGAGGAGGATCAAAGCCAGAAAGAGCATTGACATAGAAATATTTGAACGCCAGGCGCGCATCTGCAAAGCCTTCGCTCATCCTGGACGCCTGCAGATTCTGGACCTCCTGGGCCAGGGTGAACGAGGCGTTTCGGAGCTGCAGAACTCGTTAGGTATTTCGAAGACGAGTCTTTCTCAACACCTCTCCGTCTTAAAATCCGCGGGAGTGCTGACAACCAGACGGGAAGGCAAACAGATCTACTGCTCATTGGCGATGCCGGAGGTGAAGCAAGCATGTCAGTTGATTCGCAAAGTGCTTGAAGCACATATCGCGGAGAGTCATCGCTTGATCGCATAAGCACCGCAAAGAAGAAAAACTTCTTCTGAGAATCGAGATTAGGCATTACGATCATTGAACCTTTTAGAGTCAAAGTAGTTGAACCCATCAAAATGACGACGCGCACTGAGCGCGATGCCTATCTTAAGGAAGCTGCGTATAACCTGTTTCTGCTCAAGGCCGAAAACGTCATCATCGATTTACTAACCGACAGCGGCACGGCGGCGATGAGCGCGGGGCAGTGGTCCGCCTTGATGCGCGGCGACGAGTCCTATGCCGGCAGTGCAAGTTTTTATCGGTTTGAAGCGGTCGTGCGCGACATCTTTGGATTCAAGCAGGTGATTCCGATGCATCAGGGACGCGCCGCCGAGCGCATCCTCTTCTCGGTCATGTGCAAGAAAGGGAGCGTCGTCCCCAACAATACCAACTTCGATACAACGCGAGCGAACATCGAATACCTGGGCGCTGAAGCGTTTGATTTGCCGATCCCGGAATTCTATCAGCCAGCCGTCAATCATCCGTTCAAAGGCAACATGGACGCGGAAGCGCTCGCTCGCTTCATCGACCGAGTAGGGCCAAACCGTATCCCCCTCGTGATGCTGACGGTGACGAACAATTCCGGCGGCGGTCAACCGGTTTCGATGGCGAACATCCGCGAAGTGAAAGCGATCTGCACTCAGTATGGTCTCCCGCTTTATCTTGATGCGTGTCGCTTCGCCGAGAACGCTTACTTCATCAAGCTGCGGGAAGAGGGCTACGCTGACAAGTCCGTGGAGGAGATCGCGCGTGAGATGTTCTCGTATGCCGATGGCTGCACGATGTCTGCAAAGAAAGACGGCCTGGCAAACATCGGCGGCTTCCTCTGCACAAATGACGATCAGTTGGCCCAACAGGAGAAAGACCTGCTCATCCTGACTGAAGGCTTTCCTACGTATGGCGGTCTGGCGGGGCGCGATCTCGAAGCCATTGCTGTCGGTCTTGAAGAGGTGCTACACGAGGACTACCTGCAATATCGCTTCGCCTCAATTCGTTATCTTGGCGAGCACATCTCGCGCGCAGGCGTGCCTATCGTGCAACCGCCGGGCGGCCACGCCGTCTACATCGATGCGAGAGCAATGCTGCCACATATACCACCGCTCCAGTATCCGGGTCAGGCGCTGGCCATTGAACTTTACCGCGAGGCCGGCATTCGGTCCTGCGAGATTGGATCAGTGATGCACGCGGAGAAGCACACAGAGAGTGGTGAAGAGCTGCCGGCAGCCATGGACCTGGTACGTCTGGCGATCCCCCATCGCGTTTACACGCAAAGCCATATTGATTATGTAGTGGAGGCGATCCTGCAGGTTTATGACGGGCGTGAGTCGATTGGCGGTTATCAAATCATCAGCCAACCAAAATTTCTGCGCCACTTCACCGCGCGCTTTGAGCCAGTTGATGTACCAACAAACCTGGAGACAGTGAGGAGCTATCATGGAGACCAAGTACTTTTACACGACTGAAATTGAATGGACCGGTGAGCGCCACGGAGATTTGCGCGCACCAGTGCTGCCGAATATGCAAGTCGACGCTCCACCTGAGTTCAAAGGGCACCAAGGAGTCTGGACGCCGGAGCATCTTTTTGTGGCGTCGGTCAACTCTTGTTTCATGACCACATTCCTGGCCATTGCTGAAAACTCTAAACTGGAATTTGTCAGCTTTAGCGCGGATGCAAAAGGAAAGTTAGAAAAGCTGGAGGGGCAGGGTTTCATCATGACCGAGGTCATACTGCGTCCCAAACTTCTAATTAGCCACGCCCGCGACGCTGAACGCGCTGGTCGCATTCTGGAGAAAGCAGAAAAGAGCTGTCTGATCTCCAACTCGATCAAGACAGAAACAAAGCTCGAGCCGGAGGTCAGTTTCGCCGGCGAGTGAAAATGGTGTCTCGCGGCGCGTAATGGGTGCCCTGAGGCAAGGGTCCGCGAGCGCTGTCAGAATGGCGTGCTGCTGGTAATCTCTGGCGAGATCCAGCCACACGCAGGTATCGATGAGAATTCTGAACAAAGAAATTCCCCCCTCTCGACCGGAGAATGCTTGCCAACATTACAGGAAGTACGCTGAAAGCGTTGTTCGTCGCACATTGAGTTTTCACAGAGTCTCGGTAGTAGCGGCGGATGCTAAAATCAACTTCAGAGTACTCGGCGAATCTTCATCATCCCTAGTTGAATCGAGGATCCGGCACATCCACCACCCCAGCGGGGCTGCCCCGCCGGGGGACCCTGGGACGTATCCGGCCTTGGTCTCAAGTGAGCTTAGGCCACTTAGCTCAGGGAAGTGCGTTCCAAGTCTGTTTTTATCTCGGTAGTGGATCGGCGCCGAAGTTTGAATGCACCAGCATCCACTTGCCGTTCTGTTTCACATACACGCGCGTTGACTTTGCGCGGGATGGCTCTATCTTGCCATCCTTATCCTTCAACACGCCAACGTAGTTGTAACTCAGGATAGCTACATCACCGTTGTAAACTTGCACTTTCGGGTTAGCCATCTCCCCTGCGATGGTTCTGACGCTGCTAACTCCGCCGGCTTCGGCGAGCTTCATATTCAACGTCTTCCCTTCGAGACGGGTCGCGTAGTCACTATTAAATTCAGTGTAATCGTCGGCGATGTTTTTCATCTGTTCGGCAACATTGGTGGGATCTTTCATCTCGGCTGCCCATTGCGCTTTGACGATCGCAATCACGTCATCCGCTATAGAAGATTGTTGCCCGAATCCGTTTAAGGCTAAAGCCGCTACGCACGCGAGGCCAAGCAGTCCAACTGTCACTTTACGCATATATCAATACTCCTTCTGGGGAGACCCCCTCTATGAGCTAAAGAAGCTCATGGTGATAAAGCTGAAACGAAACTCCGAGCGGAAAATCCGGAATGGGCACCGCGCCACCTTTCTGCCGCGCAGGAGATCGTTAAGACGCAAACGCACTACATTCTAATGAGGTTGGAACTTAAGACTGCAGAGTGAAGATGGCCGAGGCTTCTTCGTTAGTTTCTTTCTGCATTGATTCTCCAATGTTCGTGCTTCCTGCTCTGCTTGAGCAGCCCGGATCAGTAGTCGAAGCGAAACATGGTAGCCTGTTTTGCGTACTGCCAAAGTCAAGGTCGGCAATAGCGCGAGGCAGCGAATAAGTTCGGTGCTTATAATTACTTGTCAGAGTAAAGTCAAGCGCAATTGGGGCTTCTTTCGAGAACATTGCCACCCAACGGCGCCCAAGTCTCAGGTCTTTGTTGTCGCGCACTTCGAAACCGAGGTTTTCGGAATACCACTTCGCTGCTTTGTCATAGTCTCTTACGAGAATCGTTACCGCCATCCAATATCGCCGCGGCTATCACGGCGGCGGTCCACCACGCAACCGGAGTTCGCGTGCGGGAACTGCCGGTGAAGATCGAGGATTTGTTAGCCTAAAGCGTTCCCCTCTTCGCAAACGCTCGTTGTTGGGTCGGCCCGCACCGAATGATCGAGCGCAAGCGTGCAGAAGAAAAATCCGACCGGACGAGCAGATCTAGGGGACAGCCTGATCAAGGTCCGATAAGTGCGGATACATTTGAACTCTCGACTCGTGTTGTGTAAGACCGCGTAATCGCGAGCGCACTCCATCAACCTCGCGGCAAAGGACGCGGTACTAGAGACATGAAAGATGGGGCTAAGATGGTGGCGGGAAGTGTTGATACGAAGCCAGACGAAGCGATACCTTGACGACCGCTAGGCCTGTAAATACTGGTTCGTATCGTTTTGTGAGATTAGGTGGTAGCCGATTCATGCGACTTAAAATCCGTTGCCGAGAAGAGGATGTAACTCATTAAAACAACGACGACAGCTACAAGCCTTAAACTAACTGAGTGCTTCGCGAGATGACTTCGCTTGCGGATGTGCCGCATGGTGAGACCTCCTGGGAAACGCTGCGGTTTGACCCACAGCAAATCATTGGAAGTCCGAACGGGAAAGAGGCGAGGGAGAGGCAGATTCGAGTCGGGCCATTGCCTGGTGCGATGCAAGCGAATGCTATATCCTCGCTTAAGCCATGTCAATCCGACGAGTTTGGGCAAGCTATTGCTTCTGCGAGGTAAGGTAAAAATCCAACGCTGCTCGTGCTTCACGCCGCCAAGGTTCGTAACGCTCAAGTCTCCATTTGAGCGCCCGGATCTGCAGTTCGTAAGATACCCAGATTACCAGAACGTCATATTTTGAATAGCAGCCGTGCTTGTAGTTTGGGTGACCAAAGCCTTTCAATGATTTGCCGCCATGGTTCGAGCAGCAAGGACATTCGAGCAGCAAGGACATTGTTAAGCTCCTGGGATCAGTGATATAAGACGTTCCGCTTGTCCCTCTGATGAACACAGCAAGCCGCCCCTGAAACGGGAGAACCTACCTTATATCTCTGTTAGGGGCCAGGGGAAAGGAGACATTCATGAGCGAGCAAGAGAACACGAAACTCGTGCAAGAGGTCTACAAGAATTTTAAGAGTGGGGACATTAAAGCTTTACTTAATTTGCTTGCAGAGAACATCGAATGGCAATTACCGGAAATTGAGAA
>Ga0214473_10011167_pt1 | contig 10547 bp, 8 predicted proteins | sample RVTome_7_FD_203509 | JGI IMG/M metagenome (GOLD analysis project Ga0214473, IMG submission 203509) | Soil microbial communities from uranium-contaminated site in the Upper Colorado River Basin, Wyoming, United States - RVT98D197 | ecosystem: Environmental > Terrestrial > Soil > Contaminated >... | reverse complement strand
GTTGAACCTACTATCATCAAGGGGATCAACGTTCTCAAAGGAATGCCCGAAGGAGGGCTTCTGATCATCAATACGAACCGGCCGATCGATTACATGCTGAAATTCATCCCCAACGCCGACGTGCTGGGCGCCATTGCCACGGTGGACGCCGACGGCATCTCCGGGATCCGCACCGTCGACTTTTCCGGTTCGGAAGGCGGCGTAGACGCGGCCGGCATCGGAGCGGGCATTGCCGCTCCACTCCTCGGAGCCATGGCCAAGGCGACTGGAATGGTGAAAAAAGAGAGCCTGGCTAAGATTATCAGCGACGTCTCCAGCATGGAGCGGGGATATGAAGAAGTCAAACTCCAGAAATTCCGCAAGTCCCGCAGCGAGTATTTCTGGGGGGGTTAACCCATTTCAATTCCATCATCAACCCTATTGAAAGGAGAAAATCATGCCGATAAAAGTTCCCAAAGATCGAGAAGTCCCCTTCGGAGCGATCACGCCCGCTCCCGTGAGACAGCAGGAACTCTTCATCACCTCGAACTGGCGGATTGTCCGGCCGGTCATTGATCATGAGAAGTGCACCCGTTGTTTCACCTGCTATGCTGCCTGTCCGGATTCCTGCTGGTCCTATAATGAAAAAGAAGATCAGATGGAATGGAACTGGAAGTTCTGCAAAGGCTGCCAGATCTGTATTCACGAATGCCCGGCGGACGCCATCAGCGCAGCCCCGGAACTGGATTTCGAGGATGGGGTGGTTCGGTTGGAAAAACCCTTTTAAGGAGGAGGAAAAATCATGGCTCAAGAGAAAATGCTCAGCGGCTGCGCCGCAGCGGCTCAGGGAGCAAAATATGCAGAAGTGGAGGTCATATGTTCGTTTCCCATCCGCCCCTATACGGCGATCATGATGGAGCTCTCCCGGATGGTGGCCAACGGGGAACTGGATGCAGAGTTCCTCCATGGGGAAGGGGAACACGCCCAGGTTTCGGTGGTGCTGGGGGCCTCAGCAGCGGGTGCCCGCGCCTACACGGGGAGCTCCGGCGTCGGAGTCACCTATGCCTTCGAGGTTTACAGCCCGGCGGCTGGCGGGCGCTATCCTTTGCAGATGGCCATTGCCGACCGGACCCTTGATCCCCCCGGTGATTTTGGTTCGGAGCACACCGACGCCATGTCCTGCCGGGATCAGGGATGGTTAATGGGTTGGGCGGCAACGCCGCAGGAAGTATTCGACAACACCCTGATCAATTTCCGGGTGGGCGAGGATCCGCGCATCATGTTGCCCCAGTTTGTGTGCCAGGATGGGTATTTCATTTCCCACATTGCGGATAAGGTCATCTTGCCCGACAAATCTCAGGTAAAGGAATTCTTGCCTCCCTATAAAGCGCCCCATCCGTTGAGCACCACCTGTCCGGTTTCGCATGGCCCGCAGATCCGCCCCGACCAGGGAGCCCCGATGGACGCCCAGCGGGCGGCGACCTTCCTCGAGGTCCCCAAGGTGATCGAAGAGGCGGTAGCGGATTTTAACCGTATTTTTGGCCGTACGTATGACCCCTACCTGGAAAAATACAAGATGGAGGATGCAGAAGTGGCCTTCTTCATTCAGGGAGCCCACGCCAACACCTGCAAATCGGCCATCAATAAGCTGCGGAGTCAGGGTTTAAAGGCAGGAATGGTGCGACCGCGCTGGACCCGGCCCTGGCCTACGCAGCAGATCGCCGAGGCGCTCTCCCGGGTCAAGGCTGTAGCTTGCGTTGAAACCAGCACCTCTTACGGAGGCGCGATGCGGGGTGGAAACCTGATTCACGAAGTCCGGGCTTCCCTCTACGACCTGGAAAATCGGCCTCCCGTTACGTCTTTTATGGCCGGCCTGGGCGGGGATGTCATCCTGCTGGAAGATTTCTATTATATGGCCAAGATCCTTACCCAGATGGTGAAAGAGAAAAAAGTCCGCCAGCACGTTTACTGGATCGGCTTCGAGGGAGAATAATCCCCTCAGACCTTAAGGAGGTATCCAATATGCAAGGAGCATTTGATTATAAGAAGCAAATTTTGGAACCCATCAAGTCTCTCCGCAACGCGCCGAGGGAAGAGATGTATGTGCCGGGGCACCGGACCTGTGCCGGATGCGGCCCGGCCCTGAATTATCGCCTGACCGCCAAAGCCGCCGGTAAAGATACGATCTTCATCGGTCCGACTGGGTGCATGTATGTGGCCAACTCGAGTTATCTCTGCACCCCCTACGCGGTCTCCTGGATCCATTCTCAGATCACCAACGGTGGGGCCGTGGCCTCGGGGATCGAGGCTGCCTACAAAATATTGGCCCGAAAGAAAAAATACGACGGACCATTTCCGAACGTCATCGTGATGGCCGGAGATGGCGGTTCCGTCGACATCGGCCTGCAGGCCATGTCCGGGTTGATGTATCGGGGACATGACGTCCTTTTCATCTGCTACGACAATGAATCCTACGCCAATACCGGGATTCAGACCTCTCCGACCACCCCGTACGGGGCGAATACCACTTTTACCCCTCCGGGCAAAATGATTCCTGAAGGCAAAACCCTCTTTCCAAAGGATCCCCCCCAGATGGTGATCGGCGGGCACCCGGCAGTCAAGTATGTGGCCACCACTTGCGTTTCCTATCCAGTTGACCTGATGAACAAAGTGCGCAAGGCGCTGAATGTGGACGGCCCTACTTTCCTGCACATGCTCGGGCCCTGCCCCAAAGGGTGGAAGTTTGATGAAAAACTGACCCTGGAGATGGGCCGTCTGGCAGTGGAGACCGGGATGTGGACCCTTTATGAATGGGAGAATGGAGTTTATAAATACTCTCACATCCCCAAGAAGTACAAACCGGTAGGCGAGTACATGAAATTTCAGGGGCGTTTCACGCACCTGAAAGAGGAGCATATCGCCAAGATGCAGGCCTTCGTGGACGAAAAGATCCAGAGGGTTAAGGCGATTGCAGTCGAAGCTCCCATTCCCACGCCAAAGGCAAGAGCCTAAGATCTGGGGATCGGGAAAAGCTTGGCCTTCTTCGCCCTATGGCCCCTGGTAAGAGGCAGAATCGCCTGGGAAGGATCCGGGGCGGGGTAAGGAGAGATGATGACCCGGGTGGGGGCAATAAATCCATTGCCTCGCCCGGGCACCTTTTATGGCCCTTCCTTATTTTACTTGCGCAACGCGGGTCTGAGAGGCTTCCATAAAAAGAGAGCGCGCAGGCACTTTCCAAAGCCGAATCGATTTATTCGCCCCCGTAACTTTTTCGAGGTTTAGTCCGTCTTGATGTAGAATCAAAGATCGGAGGACATGGACTTCAGACCGGGTGTTGATTTGGGTGGGGAAGATCGATTCCGATGACATCTCAGGATTATATAATGCTTGCGCTCTCATGGGTGGCCTACTGCGTTATCCATAGCGCCTTGATATCCATTACGGTTATCGATTTTCTTAAGCGCGCTCTGGGGGATAACTATCGATTTTATCGGTTGTTTTTCAATATCTTTTCCGTGGCCACGCTCGTGCCGCTGCTTATGTATTCGCACTCGGCGCGTTGGAAGACAGAACTGCTTTTCGGGTGGAAAGGTTATGTGCGAATCATTCAATACGGCCTGATGGCGCTGGGAGTTATTCTGGCAATCGCCGCTGCGCGCCATTACAACATGTTCCGATTCCTTGGGATTCAGCAGATCCTTAAAAGAAGGTCCGGCACCGCGATGACGGAGAGCGGCGAGTTTGATTCAAGCGGGGCCCTGGGCATCGTCCGCCATCCCTGGTACCTGGCGGTATTCATCCTCTTATGGTCTAGAGATCTCAGCTTGGCGGAATTAATCATCAACCTGGTCCTCTCTGCCTATCTCCTGATCGGAACACTCCTGGAGGAGCGGAAGCTTGTTCTTGAGTTTGGAGAGAAGTACAAGGCCTATCAGCGTCAGGTATCCATGTTGATCCCGCTCAAGTGGCTGAGGTCCGGGCTTCACCTGTAAGAAATTCGAGCGGTGAAGGTCGAAAGATTTATTAATTTCCTTACCCAACATTCCAATGTTCCATTATGCCCTTCACCTTTTTCCTTCTCTGAGTTCTCTATGGTTAATCTTTTGAGAACGATTCCAGGGGGCGTGGGATGAGAAATTTGATTCGAAACTATGAACAGTTGATCAACCACGGGGACCAGGCTGCTCGAAAGGTGGTCCTGGACTGTTTAAACCGTGCCCTGGAGGCTGCGGATACGTATGCGGGGACCCGTCGGATCGTCCGATTGGAAAAGGATCGGCTTTATGTGGGCGATAAAACCTTTGACCTCGGCCGGATGAAAAATATCTATGTGGTGGGAGCCGGCAAAGGGAGTTTTCCCATCGCTCGGGCTTTGGATGAAATCCTGGGGGAACGAATTGCTGCTGGCATTGTTCTAGTGAAGAAGAGCGGCCCGGAGAAATTAAAATACCTGAGGGTCCTGGAATCCGGCCATCCTGTGCCCAACGAAGCAAGTCTTGCCGGGGCATTGGAAATCCAGAGAATCGCCTCCTTGCTGCAAAAGGGGGATCTGGTTTTTGTCTGCATGACCGGCGGGTGTTCGGCTCTTATGGTTCTTCCGGCCGAAGGGCTCACCCTGGACGACAAGATTCAGGTGAATAAATTATTGCTTACGACTGGGGCATCGATCAGCGAATTGAACGCCGTGCGTAAACACCTTTCGCGCGTCAAAGGGGGAGGCCTGATGCGGATGCTTCATCCTGCCACCATCATTACCCTGACGCAGGATACGGCTCCGGAGTTCTTGCCCTGGCCGGACCCGTGTCTCCCGGATCCTTCAACCTTTTCTGAGGCCATCAAGGTGCTCAAGGATTACGAGATATGGGACCGGACTCCTGAAAGGGTGAAAAGCCATTTGCTTAAAGGTCTATCCGATCCCAGCCTGGAAACCGTCAAGAGCCTTGAGGGAATAGAGCGTTACCTGTTCGATACGGCCAACCCGCGTGATGCCTGCCTGGCTGCCGTGAACTATGCCCGGAGGCTTGGATACAATGCCCAGGTTCTTTCCACCAGGGTTGAGGGAGAATCCCGACATGTGGGCACCGTTCTCGCGGGGATTGCCAAGGAGATTCATCTTTACAGCCGGCCCTTTGAACCTCCCTGTCTTCTGGCGAGCGGTGGAGAAACGACCGTTTCCATAGATGGCCCGGCGGGCGAAGGTGGACCCAACCAAGAAGCGGTGTTGGGCTTTGCCCGGGCAATCTCCAGGTATGAAGGCATCAGCCTGGTTTCCATCGATTCCGAAGGAACGGACGGCCCTACGCAGATTGCGGGCGGAATTGCCGATGGACAGACGTCCGAGCGGGCGAAAGCCTTGAATATCGATCTTTTCGATGTCTTGAAACGGCATGATTCCTCCGCCGCCCTGGGAGCTCTCGAGGACCAGCTGATAACCGGGGACACAGGGACGAATGTGGTCAATCTGCGGATGATGTTCATCCAGGGTACTGCCAAAACTTACTAATGAGTCCATAATTTACCAGACATATTCTTCCAAAATCTCCCCTGACCCCTCTTTTCCAAATCCCGCGAAACGCGGGACTCCCTTTTGTAAAGGGAGGGAAGGAGGGATTTAGTCTTGGATGTCTATACAATTATGGACTGACTAATAATTGAGAAACTAGCCTATGAAATCCCCTCCAACCCCCCTCACCCTACCCTCTCCCGCCCGGGGAGAGGGTAAACATATTGAAATAAGAAAGAAATTCCCTCCCCCTTGATGGGGGAGAGCGAGGGTGAGGGTGATTTGAGGGGTTATTTCACAGCTTCAAGGGGAGCAGGGGGGATTTCTGGACGGCGTTTGGCCCTGGGCAAGCTCATTCCTCTGGCTGCGGCTATGCCGTATCGTATCCACTGTGGTGAGATTTTGGAGGGGAAATGAAAAAAGTCATGATCCAGGAGGTACGGGCGAGGGAGATTATTAACGGGCGGGGAATCCCCGCTGTGGAAGCTGAAATTTTCACGAGCAATGGAGGGCGGTATATCGCCTCTTCCCCGAGCGGGGTATCCACCTCCTCTCACGAAGCGGTCGAAATCCGCGATGGGGGAAAGCGGATGATGGGGAAGGGGGTGCAAAAAGCGGTGGGAAATATTCTTCGGGTCATTGGCCCGGGGATCGCCGGAATGGACGTAAACGATCAGCGGGGGATCGATCGTCGACTCTTGGAATTGGACGGGACACCGAATAAATCAAAGCTCGGGGGAAATGCGGTTACAGCCGTTTCTCTCGCAGCCGCCCGCACCGGAGCCGCCTCGGCAGGCGTGCCTCTCTATCGCTATCTTGGGGGGGCCGAGGCCCGCTCCCTTCCCGTTGTATGCCCCAACATGATATCAGGGTCAAAAACGGCGGGGAACGAGATTGATTTTGAGGATTATCTAATCGTCCCTTTTGGATTTTCTAATTCTAGAGAAGCAATCTGTGCCGCTATCGAAGTATTCCATGTGCTGCATCGGAGTCTGGAAGATGCCTTTGGCCTGATCCCCCAGATCACTGCCCTGGCTCCCCCGTTAAAGACGACTGAAGAAGCCCTGCAATTCATTTCAAAAGCAATCGCCCAATGCGGGTACGAAGGGAAGATAGGGATCGGTATCGATGCTGCGGCCAATAATTTTTACGATGAATCCGGCGATCGGTACCGGCTGCGACGGGGAACGATGACGCGGGGGGACCTTATAAACTATTATGTCTCTTTGGCCAAGTCTTACCCGATTATTTTCCTGGAGGACGGCCTGCAGGAAAATGATTTTGAGGGATTTGCAGAGTTAACCCGGCGGGTCGATTGTCTGGTTGTCGGGGACGACTTGTTTGCGACCAACAAAGACCGCTTAATCCTGGGGGCCCAGAAATATTCCTTAAACGGCGCCTTGTTTAAATTGAACCAGGCCGGAACGGTTTCGGAATTTCTAGAGGCCGCTGAAGTGGCGAAGCGCCACCACTATACGATCGTCGGCTCCGTACGCTCGGGTGAAACCGAGGATGCGGGGCAAGCCGATCTGGCCGTTGCCATCGGTGCCGATTATTTCAAATTGGGAGCCCCCGTGAGAGGCGAGATGATAACGAAATACAACCAATTTCTCAGAATTGAGGAAGCCCTAGGAGATGCGGCAAAATTCCACAGCAATCAAACAGGGAAAAAAGTTGAAGGAAGGAAATAGGAAATTACAAAGTGTTTTTGTCGGCTCAATTTTAGGCATTTTTTATTGCTTGACCTCAAAAAAGGCGATGGCCTAAGATTGAGGTGAAGAAAGCAAGAATACAGGAGTCAGCCCTGCCAAAAGGGGAGTCAGAATGAGAAAGCCGTCACGAAGATTTGATTATGATCCAGTAGAAAGTGAATTTACCCCTCCCCCCGCGGGAGGGGATGAAGGGGAGGGGGATAAATACCCTGTTGAAATTTCTTGATTATTCACCCTCACCCCGGCCCTCTCCCGTCGAGGGAGAGGGGGTATTCTGACTTATTACGATTTCATCTTTAATGATTCACCTGTATTCTGAATTTTGATTTATGAGGAGTTTAATTGTGAACCAAGTTATTCTGCGTTTTGCGCCCAGCCCAACCGGGTTTCTTCATATCGGCGGAGCGCGTACTGCTCTCTTCAATTGGCTGTTGGCCCGAAACCAAAAAGGGAAGTTTATCCTGCGCATCGAAGACACAGACCAGGTGCGCTCCACCAAAGAATCCATCGACGCGATCTTGGAGAGCATGACCTGGCTGGGCCTGGACTGGGATGAAGGGCCGATCTACCAGACAGACCGGCTCCATGTCTACCGGGAGCACGTGGAGCGTCTTCTCCGCGAGGACAAAGCCTATCCTTGCTATTGCACGCCCGAGGAGCTGGACGAAAAGCGCCAGCGGGCGCTCAAGGAGAAACGCAAACCCAAGTATGACGGCCATTGCCGTGGCCTGAAAGAGCCCGTCCCGGGCCGGACGCCGGCTATCCGGTTCAAGGCTCCGCAACAGGGGGTTACCGTCCTGCGTGACTTGATTAAGGGGACCATCGAGTTCGATAACTCGGAGCTTGACGACCTGATCATCCAGCGCAGTGACGGATGGCCCACCTACAACTTCAGCGCTGTAGTGGATGACGCCACCATGTCCATCACCCACGTCATCCGGGGCGACGACCATGTGAACAACACCCCCCGGCAGATCCAGCTTTATGAGGCCTTTGGCTATCCTCTCCCCCAGTTTGCCCATGTCCCCATGATTCTGGGGGCCGATAAGGCCCGGCTCTCCAAACGCCACGGGGCCACATCGGTGATGGCGTATCAGGAGATGGGCTTTTTGCCCCAGGCGCTGGTCAATTATCTGGTCCGTCTGGGCTGGTCTTACGGCGATCAGGAAGTTTTCACCAAAGAAGAACTGATAGAAAAGTTTTCCTTGGAGAATGTGGGTAAGTCTGCGGCCGTCTTCAATACCGAGAAGCTCCTCTGGCTCAACGGGCTTTACATCCGTCAGGAGAACCCTGAAACTCTGGCAGAGATGCTCCTCCCCTTCCTTGAAGCAAGGGGTTTGAAGCCCCGCTCCCTACCCTGGCTTGCAGAGATAACGAAGACTCTTAGAGAGAGGTCCAAGACTCTGGTAGATATGGTTGACCAGGCAGGGTTTTACTTTCGCAGCGACTTCGAATTCGACGAGAAAGCGGCGAAGAAACATCTCAACCCAGGCATAAAAGAACCGCTGGAAATGCTCATCGCCAAGCTGGAATCATCGCCCGAGCTTGATGAAAAAGGCCTGGAAGAGATCTTCGGAGAAGTTGTCACCCTGAAAGGAATCAAGCTCGGCTCGCTCGCCCAGGCCGTTCGGGTAGCCCTGACCGGAAAGGCTGTCAGCCCGGGGATCTATGAAGTGGTCAAGATTGTAGGAAAAGAAGAAGCCCTAAAACGTCTCTCCCGCGCCCTGGCAAAATTATAGAAGCCATGATTTTTCGAGCTGAAGGAAGGGGGAAAGAATGGCTGGAAGGTTGGAAGAAGAGGTTCTAAAACGGGTCGATACCCAGGGGCTGATAACCCTGGCCCAGCAGTTGATCCATATTCAGACCTTTGATCCCCCGTCTGACTACTCGGGAATTGCGGCTCGCCTCCAGGAAACCTTGAAAGGCCTGGGGATGGAGACCCAGCTCTTGGAGGGGAGTCCGGGCAAGAAAAATGTCTTTGGCCTGCGGCGGGGCACCGGAGCAGAGAAAGAGGTATTTCTTTTGAGCGGCCATACGGACGTCGTTCCCGCGGGAGATCGAAAGAATTGGAGCCAGGACCCCTTCGGGGCCGAAGTCCATGACGGCTGGCTCTGGGGGCGCGGTTCCGTGGACATGAAAGGGGCCATCGCCGCACAGATCTTCGCCGCCAAAGCGGTCATCGATTCCCGGGTTCCCCTGCCGGGCTCCTTCATGCTGGGATACACGGTAGATGACGAGACCGGAGGCCCCTGGGGGATGAAATATGTCGTCGAGAAAGGCCTCTCGTCCATAAGATGGCCCAAGCCGACGGCTCACGTACTGGGAGAGCCCAACGATCTCAATATTTCCGGCTCCTTTAAGGGCCGCATGTGGGTTCGGGTTTCCACCTCGGGCAAAGCGGCACACGGCGGCCAGCCGGATCTGGGGATCAATGCGGTTGACCAGATGGTCAAGTTGGTAGGGCGGTTTCGTTCCGCTCTCCACCGTCAGCACCCTTTAATGGGGAAGGACACTCTTAACCTTGGAATCATTGCGGGAGGAGAGAAAGTCAATATGGTCCCCGATCGGTGCACCTCCCATTTGGACCTGAGAATGTGCGCCCCCGGCACGGTGGATGAATACGAAACTTCTCTGAAAGGTATGGTCGAGGAGCTAAAGAAAGAAGACCCAAAATTCGCCGTTGCCGAATTTCAAGTCTATGAAAAGCGCGACCCCCTTGAGGTAGATCCCTCCATTCCAATCATCCGCACCATGGCGGAATGCATCCAGTCGGTGAGAAAGAAGGAACCCCAATTCTTAGGGTATCTCTCGGCGGGGGATCTGTATCACACCATGAAAAACGGTATTCCCGGGGCCTGGATCGGTCCGGGTAATCCCAAACTGCAGCATCAGGTTGATGAACGCATCCGGGTCGATGAGTTGATCGATGCCGCCAAAATCTACACCCTCCTGATTTTGCGCCTCTGCGGTCAGAAGGGGAAAGACCCGTAAGAAATTTCCCTCACCCGGCTGAACCGGAACCCCAAAGGGCATGTTGCGGGATGGATGAATTCCCCCCAAATCCCCCCAGCCGCCCTGAAGCTGTGAAAAAATTGTGCGAGTTCCAATTGCAAGACTTGGGGCAACATTTCATGGCCTTCCCCGGTTCGGGAGCCAGTCCCGCCCACGGCGGGATTGGCATCAAGAGGCAGTTCTCCCTCCATGCCTCAGGCGGGAAGAAGCACCCCGCCCCCCTTCGCGGAAACAAGGTCGAACCTTCTTTCAGCGTTTCCTCCCGCCGATGCTGCCCGCGCTCATCGCCACCTGGCTCCCGAACCACGATAATGGTGGGATGCGGCAAGGATTTTTTCACA
>Ga0214473_10011166_pt1 | contig 10547 bp, 12 predicted proteins | sample RVTome_7_FD_203509 | JGI IMG/M metagenome (GOLD analysis project Ga0214473, IMG submission 203509) | Soil microbial communities from uranium-contaminated site in the Upper Colorado River Basin, Wyoming, United States - RVT98D197 | ecosystem: Environmental > Terrestrial > Soil > Contaminated >... | reverse complement strand
ACGTCTGCCCTGGTGGCCGCCTCGCCAAGTGGGCGGCCGAGGATGCGGAAGCCGCTCATGGCGTCCGTAATGGCACGGCAGCGCCCAGCATTAAAAAGTTCAAGAACGTCCCCGGACTTTTGCCTCAGGGGAGCCCGAGGATGCGGCGCGCGTTGGCGAGGAAGACCTTGTCGAGGACACCGGAGGGGTACCCCTCGGCGTCCCAGTCCCGGAAGAGCCGTTCGTAGGAAAGGACGGGATAGTCCGACCCGAACATGACCTTGTCCTGCAGGCGACCGGCGATCTCCTTCTTCAGCTCGGGAGTGAAATATTTCGGAGACCAGCCGGACGTCTCCATGAAGACGTTGGACTTGTGGAGGAGAATGGCGATCATCTCGCTCTGCCACGGCCACGAGGGATGGCAAGCGATGATGGTGAGGCCGGGGAAATCGGCCGCGACATCGTCGAGATGGATCGGCTGGGTGTACTTGAGCTTGAGCCCCATCCCCCCGGGTGTCCCCGCCCCCAGCCCGGTGGTGCCGGTGTGGAACTGCACGGGGACGGAAAGCTCGACGCATTTCTCGTAGAGCGGATAAAAGCGCCGGTCGTTCGGAAAGAACGCCTGGGCGACCCCCTGGAACTTCACCCCCGCGAGCCGTAAGGTTCGAACCGCTCGGTCAAGCTCCCGGACAGCCTCCTCCCCCTTCCATGGGTCGACCGATGCCCAGGCCCCGATGACCGCGCCGGGGAACCGGTCCCGGATCGAGGCGACGTAATCGTTGGTCGTCGCCGGCAGCCGGGTAGTGGTCTCCGCGTCCCACGCCAGGATCATCGCGCCTACGCCGGCCCGGAGGAACTCCTCGGCCATCTCCTCGTCCGTGCGGACGTGAAAGGGGGACTTGTAGTAGGACTCGAGCGCCTCGAGGTACGGACGCATCGATTCGTACCAGGGGCGGGTGCTGGGGTGGGCGTGCACGTCGATCGCTTTCAAGGGCCTACTCGAGGTAGAGCCACTCCGAAAGATCCGCGGACGGCTCGTCGAACTGCATGCCGAAGATGTAGGACCCGTCCGGGGCGTCGGCCGAGCGGAACCAGATGACCTTTCCCGATACCCGGATCGGCGACCCCCCTCCTTCCGGAAAGATCGTCGCATCCACGCGGTTGCGCGTGGTCATGAGCGTGTCGTACATCACGTGGATCCCGTCCGGGGCGATTTTCGGGGTCACGACCGACATCCCCACCGAGGAAAAATCCTTTGCTGTGGCCGTAACGGGGGATGACACCCTCTTCGGATGCTTGCCGCTCTGGACCGTGAAGACAACATTAGCCATGCGCTGTTTCCTCTCCTTCTTCCTTCGTTCTTTGGAAAACAGGGTCATCCTTGTCTGGTTTCCTTCCTCTCCTCGTCGATGCGGCGGAATCCCTCCAGGATCAGTTGCATCTCGTCCATATCGATCGTCCGCTTCTTGGTCGTCTGGCCGTGCATGATCACGAAGGATCCCTCCTGCAGGTGCAAGAGCCGGTAGAAGGCTTCCTCTCCCGCGAGGCTCCCGGTCTCACAGTGGGAAAGCCGCCCGTTCGTAAAGTAAATCCGTCCCTCGTCCCTCTCCCCCGTCTTCAGGGCCACGCAGGCGGTCTTGAGGCCCAGGTGGAGGGTCTGGACGATCTCGGGGATCCCGAGATTCCTGAGGTCCCCCATCACCCCCTGGCTGGCACCTGCCCCGGCGTCGCTCTTCTTCCTCGTCGTTTCCCGCCGGATGATGTTGCGGATCCGCGCGGCAAGTTCCTTCAGGTCCACCGGCTTGACGAGGTAATCCTCCGCGCCCAGGTGGAGCGCCTCGACTTTCATGTTCGTATCATCCTTTCCGGAAAGGAACAGGAGGGGGGTATCCCCGACCCCGGGGATCTCGCGCATCCTCCTGTACATCGCGATGCCGTCCATCTCCGGCATCAGGACGTCAGCGATGACGAGGTCCGGCCGGTCCTTCTCCATGAGAGCCAGGGCGTCGGCGCCGTTGTCCGTGACGATCACCCCGAACCCCTCGTTGACGAGCTTGAGCTTGAGGAGGGTCAGGAAATCGACCTCGTCGTCGACCATGAGGATCCTCGGTTTGGCCCCGATCCCGTGGTAATGGAACTTCCGCTCCACCACGAGGGTGAACATCTCGACGATCTCCGGGTCGAACTGGGTTCCCACGTTCCGGTGCAGCTCCTCGATGGCCTCCCCTTTCGGCCGGCTTTTCCGGTGGGGCCGGTTGGCGATCATCGCCGCGTAGGCGTCGACCACGGACAATATCCGCGCCCCCAGCGGGATCTCCCGCCCCTTGAGGCCGCCCGGGTATCCCTTCCCGTCGTACCGCTCGTGGTGATGCACGATGATCGGCTTGATCTTCCACGGGAAGTCGATCGTGTCGAGGATCTTGACCCCGTTCTCGCAATGCGATTTCACCGTGTTGTACTCGGTGTCGGAGATCTCCTTCTTCTCGGTGAGGATCTCGGACCGGATGCCGATCCTGCCGATGTCGTGCAGCAGAGACGCCACCACGATCTCGTCCACCATCTCCTTCGACAGCTTCATCTCCTCGGCAACGGCGCGGGCGTACTCCATCGTGATGTGCGAATTCCCGCTGAAAAACGGGTCGTTGACCTCCAGCAGGCCGACGAGGACGTCGATCGTTTCGATGAGACACTTCTTCAGGTGTTCGTCGGTCACCGGCACCGCCACCGGCGCTCTGTCCTCCCCCGCCGCCTCGAGGAGGTCCAGGAGCTCCCGCTGGTCCAGAATGAAGTCGGAGGACCCGAACCGCAGGACGTCGTCCGAAGTCCGGATGATGGTGAAGGAAGAAAGGACGATCACCCGGGATTTCGGGGACAGCCGGAGGAGGCGCCGCTTGAGCTCCACCCCGGAGCTGTCGGGGAGGAACTGCTCGCACAGGACGAAATCGGGGGTGGAGTTGGAGACGATCTTGATCGCCTCCGCGCCGGTAGCCGCGAGGGACACCCGGAGGCCCGCGTCGGTGAGGAGGTTCGCCATCATGTCCCGAACGCCTGCCTCGTTGCTGATGATCAGGACCGACTTCTGCATCATCGCCCTAGTTCCCTTTCTCCCTCTGACGGATGTCCTCGCCGGTCATTTCGGGCGGCGGGGGAATCTCCATCATCCGGAGGATCGTGGGCGCGAAGTCCTCCAACGCGCGGTCGCTTTTGAGTACCGTCCCCTTCCCCTGCGGATCGGCAAGAATCAGGGGAACGGGGTTGGTCGTGTGGGCCGTGTGCGGCCCCCCCGTCTCGGGGTCCACCATCTGTTCGGCGTTCCCGTGGTCGGCCGTCACGAGCGCCAAGCCCCCCACCTCCCAGATCTTCTCCACGACGCGGCGCAGGTTCTCGTCCACCGCCTCGATCGCGCGGATCGCGGCCGACAGGATCCCGGAGTGCCCTACCATGTCCCCGTTCGCGAAATTCAGGATGAGCACGTCGTGCCTGCCCGACCCCACCTCGGCCACCGCCCGCTCCGCGACTTCGTATGCGCTCATCTCCGGCTGCAGGTCGTAGGTGGGAACCGAGGGGGACGGAACCAGGATCCGCGACTCTCCCGGGAACACCTTCTCCGCTCCCCCGTTGAAGAAGTAGGTCACGTGCGCGTATTTCTCGGTCTCCGCCATCCGGAGGTTCCGGACCCCGCGGGCGGCAAAGAGATCCGCGAGGAGATTGTTCATGGTCTGCGCCGGGAACGCGGCAGGCAGCCGGAAGGTCTCGTCGTAGGGGGTCATGCCGGCGAACACGAGGCCAAGCCGCTCGGGCCGCGGGAAGCGGTCGAAATCCTCTTGGGTAAGGGCTCGGGTGAGCTGCCGGGCGCGGTCCGCCCGGAAGTTGAAGAAGATGACCGAGTCCCCCGCGGAGATGGACCCCACGGGTCGGCCGTCCCGCGTGATGACCACCGGCTCGATGAACTCGTCGGTCTTCCCCGCTTCGTACGAACCGGACACGGCGGCGACGGGGTCGCCGCTCTCCTTCCCCTCGCCGCGCACCATCGCACGGAAGGCCCGTTCGGTGCGGTCCCAGCGGTTGTCCCGGTCCATCGCGTAATACCGGCCCCCCACCGTGGCCACCTTCCCCACCCCGATCCGCTCCATCTTCTCCTGGAGGTTGCGCAGGTGGTGGACACCGCTGTTCGGGGGGGTGTCGCGGCCGTCCAAGATGGGGTGGAGGAACACGCTCTCCACCCCCCGCTTCTTCGCCATCTCGAGAAGGGCGTACAGGTGCGTGTGGAGGGAATGCACACCACCGTCGGAGAACAGCCCCACGAGATGGAGCGCCTTCCCGTTTTGCCGGGAGGCGTCCATCGTTTGGCAAAAGGCCGGGTTCCTCGCGAACTCTCCGTCCCGGATCGACTTCGATATCCGGACGATGTCCTGGTAGACGACCCGACCCGCCCCCAGGTTCAGGTGTCCGACTTCCGAGTTCCCCATCTGCCCGGAGGGAAGTCCGACGCGCTCCTCGGAGGCATGGATCAGCGTGTGGGGAAACTCCGCCCACAGCCGGTCGAAGAACGGGGTATCGGCCAGGGCGACCGCGTTGCCCTCGGTTTCCTCCCGGTAGCCCCAGCCGTCCAGCACGATCAGAGCGATGAACCGTCGCCTCATGTCAACTAGTATAGAACACTCCCCTTCCCTCGAACCGCGCGGATTGCCCAAGCTCCTCCTCGATCCTCAGCAGCTGGTTGTACTTGGCAAGCCGGTCGGTCCGCGACGCCGAGCCCGTCTTGATCTGGCCCGTGTTCAGGGCGACGACCAGGTCGGCGATCGTGCTGTCCTCCGTTTCGCCGGACCGGTGGGACACAACGGCTGTCCAGCCGGCCCGCTTGGCCATTTCCACGGCGTCGATCGTCTCGCTGACGGTCCCGATCTGGTTCAGCTTGATGAGCACGGAGTTCGCGATCCCCTCGTCGATCCCCTTCCGGAGAATCTTCGGATTGGTCACGAACACGTCGTCGCCGACGATCTGGATCTTCTTCCCCATGGCCTGCGTGAACATCTTCCAGCCTCTCCAGTCGTCCTCGGCAAACCCGTCCTCGATGGAGAAGATGGGGTATTGCCGGCACAGCCCCTCGTAGAACTTCACCATCCCGTCGGCGGACCGTTTCGAGCCGTCCGATTTCCGGAAGACGTACTTCCCCTTCTCCCGGAACTCGGATGCCGCGGCGTCCAGCGCGATGCCGATGTCCTTGCCCGGCTTGTATCCCGCCTTTCCGATGGCCTCGAGGATCACCTCGATCGCCTCGGCGTTCGACCGGAGCTGGGGGGCGAACCCTCCCTCGTCGCCGACGTTGGTGTTCAGCCCTTTCCCCTTCAACACCTTTTTCAGGTGGTGGAACGTCTCCACCCCCATCCGGAGCGCCTCGGAGAACGACTTCGCCCCGACGGGCATCACCATGAACTCCTGGATGTCCACGTTGTTGTCGGCGTGGGAGCCGCCGTTCAGGATGTTCATCATCGGGACAGGAAGCGTGCGCGCCCCCACGCCCCCCAGGTACCGGTAGAGGGGGAGGCCGCACCCCTCCGCCGCCGCCCGTGCGACGGCCAGGGAGACGCCGAGGATGGCATTCGCGCCGAGCTTCCCCTTGTTCTCGGTCCCGTCCAGCTCGATCAGCATCTTGTCGATCAACGCCTGTTCGGTCGCATCGAAGCCGATGACCTTGGGCCCGATCACCCGGTTCACGTTCCGGACGGCCTTCGTAACCCCCTTGCCGAGGTACTTCCTCGGGTCCCCGTCCCTGAGTTCCACGGCCTCCCGGGTCCCGGTCGACGCCCCCGAGGGGACGATCGCGCGTCCTCCGGCCCCGGACTCGAGGTGCACCTCCACCTCCACGGTGGGGTTCCCCCGCGAGTCCAGCACCTGCCGCCCGTGCACGTCAATGATCGTGGTCATAGGGAGAGCCCTCCCGATGGGAAAAGATCATGGATGGACGAATTGCTTCCCCCCCTGACGGACGGTGAGGACGGGGCACGGGGCCATGCGGACCACCTTTTCCGCCGTGCTTCCGAAGATCACGTGTTCCACTCCCGTGCGGCCGTGCGTCCCGATCACGATGAGGTCCGCCGCGACTTCCCGAGCCTTTCCGATGATTTCCCTGTATGGTATTCCCGTGGCAAGCATCGTGTCAAAATCCTCGAAACCGGAGAAGTGGCGCGCGAGGAACGCGTCCATGTTTTCCCGGGCGAACTGCTCCATCCGGCTGCGGAGCATTTCCAGCGGAATGTCCCCGCGGAACATCGGGTCGAGCGTTGCCGGCTCGTCGAGCACGTGGAGCACCACGACCCGCGAACCGAACCGCTCCGCCAGGGACCTCGCCATCCCGGCGGCCTCCGCGGAGCATCCGGAAAAATCCGTGGGCAGCAGGATCTTCGCGAACATGCTCCCTCCGGCAAAAAAAACCCCCGGCCGCGCATGGCCGGCCGGGGATCCTGGTGGGCCGCGGACAGGAATTCTCTATTTTTTCTTTCCGCCGACCGCTTCCTTGAGGGACTTGCCTGCCGTGAACTTGGGAACTTTCGCCGCCTTGATCCGGATCTGGGCGCCGGTCTGAGGGTTCCGCCCCATCCTGGCCTTCCGGTTGCTGACGGTGAATGTCCCGAACCCCGTCAGCGTGAGCTTGCTCCCCTTCTTCAAGGTCGCCGTGACGGCCTCCGTGAACCCGTTGAGGGCCCCTTCCGCCTTGCCCTTCGGAATGCCAGCCTTTTTCGCAATGAACGTAACCAGTTCCGCCTTCGTCATCGCTTTCCCTCCTGTCGTTTTGGGGTAAGGTTCTTGATCCCCGGATGCAAGGAAACCGGTGGATCGGCTACCATTGGTAAATTGACTTCATTGGAAGCCGAGGGGGTATGGGGTGTCAAGGAATTTTTCACGGCGACGGTGCCCCGCCGGGCCTTTGTTTTCGGGCTTTCCGCAAGAATCAGACAATGACGGGCCTGCGCGCGGAGTCACGCGGGAGGAGCAGTTTCAACAGAAGCATGCCCACCAGGAACCCGCCGATGTGGGCCCACCACGCCACCCCCCCCGTGAGGGCGGACGTTTTGCCGATCGTTGCCGCACCGCTCAGAAACTGCATGAGAAACCAGAATCCCAGGAAGAAAAAGGCCGGGATCTCCACCACGGGGAAGAAGAGAAAGAGCGGCACCAGCGTCAGGACCCGCGCCCTCGGGAAGAGCAGGAAGTATGCGCCGAGCACTCCCGCGATCGCCCCGGATGCCCCGACGTTGGGGACCATGGAATTCGACTGGAACGCGATCTGGGCAAGGAAGGAGACGCCGCCGCACGTCAGATAGAACAGGAGGTACCTGCCGCGGCCCAGCATGTCCTCCACGTTGTTTCCGAAGATGTGGAGGTAGAGCATGTTGCCGAGCAGATGCATCCATCCGCCGTGAAGGAACATGGCGGAAAGGGGCGTCAGCAGCTCCCCCGGGTCCCGGGGAAACATCTGCAGGAAGCGGAACGGGATGACCCCGTAGGTATAGACGAAGTCCGTCAGCCGTTCGCCCAGGCCCAGCTGATAAAGAAACGCGGCGCAGTTCAGGGCGATCAGCCCGTAATTGACATACGGCGTCCGGGAAGACGGGATCGTATCTTTCAGAGGTATGATGGGAATGCTCCTTCGATGACGGGATGTCTTTTCATGGTAGCGGGAGCCACGCGATTTGAAAAGGGAGGGGAATAGTCGGATATAATCATTTTTTATGCTTAACAGCCATTTGCTGAAAAACTGGGTCCCCGTTTCCGCCCTGTTCCATCTGACGCTGTTGGTGCTTGCGTCGATGATCCCCTGGACCCCGCACCGGACCGCCGACGTGATGGTCGTGGATCTGACCGATCTGCCGCGCTCTGCCGATTTCCCGACCCCCCGGCCGGGAATCGTGGAGGGCGCGCGTCCGAAACCTCCCCCGCCCTCTCCCCCGAAGCCGGCGCGAAAGGAGAAATCGCCCGTTCCCCCGCCGAGGGAACTCACGGGGCGTGTCCCCGACCTGCCCGTCAACCCCGACCTTCCGCCCGAGAAGGAGTTCCCCGTCCCCCGGCCGAAAGCGGAGCCCACCCCGACCCCCGAGAGCAGCGAGCCGACCCGGGCGCTCTCCGAGCCGTCCGTGCCCGCACCGCCCAGGTCCCTTCGGGAGATCACCCCCTCCCTGGGGAAGATGGTCATGGCGAAAGCAAACCCCGGAACGGGACGGGGCGAGGGAACGTCCTCCGGAAACGCGGTAGGGACTGGGGGAAAGGCCGTGGAGAAGGGGGCGATCTCCGAGGAACGGGGGGGCGGGGCCCACCTCACGGCCCTGAACGCCCCGGAGATCCAGTACATCTCCTACTTCGCGAGCATCAAGCGGAAGATCGAGCTCGTCTGGCAGTATCCGCACGATGCCGCGACCGCGGGGATCCAGGGAGAGCTGACCGTCGATTTCGTCATCGGGCGGAACGGGAAGCTGGAGTCCGTGGAGCTTCTGCAGGGTTCCGGCCACAAGATCCTGGACGACGAGGCGCTCGGTTCCATCCGCAAGGCGGCCCCCTACAACCCGATCCCCGAGCATTACGAGATCCCCAACCTGCGGATACGCGCCCGCTTCATTTACGAGATGCACACCCTCAAGATCCGGTAGGGTCTTCGCTCTACTCCTCCGCCGGGAAAAGCCGGTCGTATTCCTCCCCGCTCAGGAGGGCGCCCACTTCCTCCGGGTCCGACGGACGGATGGCGAGCAGCCAACCCCCCTCGAACGGGTCGGCGGTGATCGTTTCGGGGGATCCTTCCACCACGGGGTTTACGTCCACGACCACCCCGGAGACCGGGGCGACGACCTCGCAGACCGCGACCGACGACTCGACCAGCCCGATCGGCTCGCCCGCCAGCACCTCGGTTCCGGGCGCCGGGAATTCGGCGTAGACGACATCCCCCAGGCAGGAACACGGCACGTGGGTAAACCCCACGCGGACATCCCCGTTGCTCTCGGGGCGCGCCCACACATGGGTGCGCGCGTATCTGCGGTCGGTGGGGGCGGGCAGGGGCTACACCGATGTGGCCATCCGGGTCGCCGCCTCCAGCGTGTTGTGAAGGAGCATCGTGATCGTCATCGGGCCGACCCCCCCCGGCACCGGCGTGATCTTCCCGGCGACCTCCCTCGCCTCCTCGAACGCCACGTCCCCGACAAGCCTTCCGTCCGGCAACCGGTTGATGCCGACATCGATCACCACGGCCCCGGGCGCAAGCCAGGGTCCCCGGATCATCTCCGCCTTCCCGATCGCCGCCACCACAACATCCGCGGAGCGCACCACGGCGGGGAGGTCATTCGTCCGGGAGTGGCAGATGGTCACCGTGGCGTGCCTCGCGAGCAGGAGCAGCGCGACGGGCTTCCCGACGATGTTGCTTCTCCCGACCACGACCGCGTGTTTCCCCTTGAGGTCCACGGATTCGTGATCGAGCATCTTCATGATCCCGAGGGGGGTGCACGGGACGAAGCACCTTCCCCCGGTCAGCAGCCGCCCGGCATTCACGGGATGGAACCCGTCCACGTCCTTGTCCGGCGAGATCGCCTCGATCACCCGGGATTCGTTGATATGGCCGGGGAGGGGGAGCTGGACGAGGATGCCGTGGACCGCGGGGTCCGCGTTCAGTTCGGCGACGAGGGCGAGAAGGTTGTTTTCGGGGAGAGTCGCAGGCAGGTCGATCTGGCGGGAGAGCATGCCGGCCTCGTGGCAGGCCTTCCCCTTGTTCCGCACGTACACCCGGGAGGCCGGGTCATCTCCCACCAGCACCGTGGCGAGACACGGCTTGATTCCGGTTCGGGCGGAGAACTCCCCTGCCCTGTCCCGGATCTCGGCCCGGACGGCCGCCCCGATCGCCTTCCCGTCGATAAGGTGGGCCGGCATTGCCTTGCGCCCCCCGTGGAGAACCTATTCGGCCTTCGGACACCCGGCGCATGCCGGCGCAGCGGCCTCCCCGGCCGCGGGGCACGCCGGTCCCTTCGCGTTGCCGTTCCCCTTGTGCGCGTAGTCGGTCGCGTAAAAGCCGGTCCCCTTGAGGACAAAGGCTCCCGGCGACATCATCTTCTCGAGCTTCCCCCCGCACGAGGGGCACTTCTTGAGAGGTGGGTCCTGCATCCTCTGGATCTTTTCCGTCACTCCGTGGCACTTCCTGCACTGGTATTCGTAAATCGGCACGGGACCTTCTCCTTCAAAAAAGGGGGCCGGTCGCCCGGCCCCCTCTGTCGTTATCGGACGTTCATTATACCAGTTTCTAATACATCCCGCCTCCGCCGCCCGGGGGCATCGGCGGCATCTTCTCCTTCTCTTCGGGCTTCTCGGCGATCGCGCACTCCGTGGTGATCATGAGCCCCGCGACGGAAGCCGCGTTCTGCAGGGCGACTCGCGTCACCTTCGTCGGGTCGAGGATCCCGGCGGCAATCAGGTCCTCGAACTCCTCGGTGGCCGCGTTGAAGCCGAAGTTCCCCTTTCCGTTCTTGATCTTGTCCACGACCACGCCGCCGTCCTGGCCGGCGTTGATCGCGATCTGCTTCGCCGGCTCGAAC
>Ga0214473_10011165_pt1 | contig 10547 bp, 8 predicted proteins | sample RVTome_7_FD_203509 | JGI IMG/M metagenome (GOLD analysis project Ga0214473, IMG submission 203509) | Soil microbial communities from uranium-contaminated site in the Upper Colorado River Basin, Wyoming, United States - RVT98D197 | ecosystem: Environmental > Terrestrial > Soil > Contaminated >... | reverse complement strand
GGCACCGAGCTCGCCACCGACGCGATCATCGCGCAGGCGGGAGCCATCCGGGCCCAGACGGTCGAAGAGCTGTTCGACCACGCCATGGCGTTCTCCAACCAGCCGCTCCCGGGCGGGAACCACGTGGCCATCGTGACCAACGCCGGCGGGCCCGGGATCATCATCGCCGACGCGTGCGAAGCCCAGGGGCTCGACGTCACCGGGCTCGCGCCCGAAACCGAGGCCGAGCTGCGCGCCCGGCTGCCGGAAGAGGCCAGCGTCAGGAACCCGGTGGACATGATCGCCAGCGCCCGCCCCGGGAGCTACGAGTTCGCGCTCGACGCCGTGCTCCGGGACCCGGGCGTGGATGCCGCGATCGCCGCCTTCGTGCCGCCGCTCGGCGTACAGACGCGCGACGTGGCCGAAGCCATCGTGCGGGTGAACGCCCGGCACCCGGAGAAGCCGCTGCTCGCCGTCCTGATGGGGCGGGAGGGCCTGCCCGCCGGCCTGGCCGAGCTGCACGACGCCAACGTGCCGGCGTACATCTTCCCCGAGTCGGCAGCGCGGGCGCTGGGTGCCATGTGGCGCCACCGGAAGGCGCTCGAAGAGGGCGAAGGCGCGCCGCGCGCGTTCCCGGCCGACGACGGGACCGTGACCGCGATCCTGGACGCCGCCCGGCGCGCCGGCGGGAAAGTCAGCGAGCCCGACGCGCTCCGCATTCTCGAAGCCTATGGGATTCCGGTCACCCCGTGGCGTTTTGTGCCCGCGGAGGGCGCCGGGGACGCCGCCGCCGCCGCCCGGGAGCTGGGCTTTCCGGTCGCGCTCAAGATCGTGAGCCCGGCCATCATCCATAAGAGCGACGTGGGCGGAGTGGCGCTGGGGCTCGGGGACGAAGCGGCGGTCCGGACCGCGGCGGCGAGGCTGGTCGCGCTGCTGGCGGCGGACCGCGGGACCGGCGGTGTTCTCATCCAGCGCATGGCGCCGTCCGGGCGCGAAACGATCGTGGGCCTCACCCGCATGCCCGGCGTGGGGGCGATGGTCATGTTCGGGCTGGGGGGCGTGTACGTCGAGGTGCTGCGCGACGTTCAGCTCCGCCTGGCCCCCCTGCTCGACCGGGATGCCCGCCGCATGATCCGCGACGTCCGGATGTTCCCGCTGCTCGAGGGCGTGCGGGGTGAGCCGCGGCGCGATCTCGACGCCCTGGAGGAGGTACTGCTCCGGGTCTCCCAGCTGGCCCAACGGCATCCGCGGATCGCGGAAATGGACATCAATCCGCTCTTCGCCCTGGAGCGGGGCGTGGTGGCGGTGGACGCCCGCGTCCGGGTGGAGGAGACATGAAGGCGTTCCTGACCGGCGGCACGGGCTTCATCGGGCGACCGCTGGTGCGGGCCCTGCTCGAGCGGGGCGACGAGGCCGTCGTCGTCTCGCGGGGCACCGGCGACCCCTGGAAGGATCGGCGGGTCCGGGTGGTCCGGGGCGATCCCACGCGGCCCGGACCGTGGCAGGCGGCGGTGGCCGGCTGCGAGGTCGTGTTCAACCTCGCCGGCGCCCCGGTGGTCGACCCGCCCCACCGCTGGAACGACCGGCGCAAAGCCGAGATTCGCGAAAGCCGCGTCGCCACCACGGAGCTGCTGGTCGAGGCCATGCGGGTGGCCACGCCGCGGCCGGCCGCGCTGATCAGCCAGTCCGGCAAGGACTACTACGGCTCGCGGGGCGATGCGCCGCTCGACGAAACGGCGCCGGCGGGCGGCGATTTCCTGGCGGAAGTCTGCGTCGCGTGGGAGGCGGCCGCGCTCCAGGCGCAGGACATCGCCCGCGTCACCCTGCTCCGCACCGGCATCGTCCTGGGACGCGACGGAGGTGCGCTTCAGCCCCTGCTCACCCCGTTCAAGCTCGGCGTGGGCGGCCCTTGGGGATCGGGAGCCCAGTGGTGGTCGTGGATCCATCTGGCCGACATGGTCGGGCTCATGTTGTTCGCGTGGGAACGCCGAATGACGGGCCCGGTGAATGTGGCGGCGCCGGGGGCCGTCACCGTCCAGGAGTTCGCCCGGGAGCTGGGCCACGCGTTGCACCGGCCGGCGTTTGCCCGCATTCCCGAGGCGGCGTTGCGGTTGGCCCTGGGCGAAGCGGCCGACGTGCTGCTCACCTCGCAGCGCGTGATCCCGGCCCGGGCGCGCGAGGCGGGGTACGGGTTCCGGTTCCCCGATCTCCCGGCGGCGCTGGCCGACGCGGTCGGCGGCTAGGGAGCGGCCCCCTGGCGGCGATCCTCGCCGCTCCGCCGCACCCGCCAGCGCCGCTCGGCGTTGCGCCGCTCCTGGCCCACGCGCCGTTCGATCTTCACCAGCGCTTCCACGTGACGCCGCTGACGCGCCCGGCGTTCCGCTCCTTCGCGGCGTTCCGCCCGTGCCCGGCGGTCCGCTCCCCGACGGCGCTCGTGAACGCTCAGGCCGACCTCGAACCCGTTGGGCATCAGGGCCTCTGGTAGAGGGGCTCCCCGCCAATTGGCACCGCGGCCAGGCCCGGCGCAACCCCCACGGCGCTCCCGCCGTCGCGCCCGGCCGTTACATTACCGCGGCGCGCGGGGCGCGCCTGACGACATGGCCGATTTCTTCTCCGAAGGCGTGGTCTGCGAGTACACCCCCGGGCAACTCATGGTGGGGGTGGGCCCGTTCGACCGCCGCGCCGCGCGGCGGTCCGACCGGCCGGCGTGCTACGCCCCGGATTTCTTCCTCGACGACCCGGCGCCGTGGCTCCACCCCGCCGAATGGCGCGACGTGTCCCGCGACGAGCTGCGCGCGGATCTGCCGGCCGCCCGCTCCGGGCCCACGGTGCGCTGGACCCCGCCCAACCGCGACGCCTACGCCCGGGTTTACGCCGACCTCGCGGCCGCCGTCGCGCGCGGGCCGCTCGCCAAGGCGGTGCCCGTCGTGCTCGAGCGGGGGCGGCTCGCCGGCCCCGGCCCGGTCGCGCCGGCCCTCCTCGCCACGCTGCTCGATGCGCCCGAGGCGAGTCTGCTCTACGGCGTCTGGAGCGGGAGCGAGGGGATGATCGGCGCGAGCCCGGAAATCCTGTTCCGGCGGCTGGAGAACGGGCGGGTCGAGACCGCGGCGGTGGCCGGGACCTATCCCGCCGAGTGGAGCGCCCGGCTGGCCGCCGACCCCAAGGAAGCGGCCGAGCACCAGAGCGTGGTGGACGACATCGCGGGCGCGTTGGCGCCGCTGGGCGCGGTAGAGACGGGCCCGCGCGAGCTGCTATGCCTCCCGCTGCTCACCCACTTGAAGACCGATCTCCTGCTCACGCCGCACCGGCCCGTCGGATTCGCCGACCTGGTGCAGGCACTCCATCCTACCGCCGCCCTGGGCACCGCCCCCCGCGACGCCGACCCGGGTCTCCTGCGACGGCTGGACGCCGGGGTCGGGCGCGGCCGCCTGGGCGCGCCCTTCGGCCTGGAATGGCCCGACGGCCGCGCGGCGTGCCTGGTGGCCATTCGCAACGTGCAATGGCACGGGCCCGACGTGATTCTCGGCGCGGGCGGCGGCGTGATGGCGCAGAGCCGGCTCGACGCGGAATGGGAGGAGCTCCGGCTCAAGCGCGAAGCCGTGAAGCGGATGCTCGGATTGTGAACGTCGCCCGCGCCGCGCGGCTGACGGAGGCGCTGGCCGCCGCCGGCGTCGCCGAGTTTTGTGTCTGCCCCGGCGGCCGGAACTCCCCGCTGGTGGTCGTGCTCGACGCGGCGCGGGGAATCGGGCGCCACTACGGGTTCGAGGAACGCTCGACCGCGTTCTTCGCCCTGGGACGCGCCCGGGCCACGGGCCGGCCGGTGGCCGTGGTGACGACGTCCGGCACCGCGGCCGCCGAGCTCCTGCCCGCCGCCGTGGAAGCCCACTACCAGGCCGTCCCGTTGGTCCTGGTCACCGCCGACCGGCCGCCCGCCTACCGCAACACCGGCGCCCCCCAGACGATCGAGCAGGTTGGGCTGTTCGGTGCGTACGCGCCGACGGTGTACGACGGAAACGACGGAAGCGGCGACCTCGACCTGAGCCGGTGGGCCGGGAACCATCCCATCCACGTCAATGTGTGTTTCGACGAGCCGCTGGTGGACGGCCCGGTGCCGGAACTGCAGCTCGGCCCCGCGGCTCCACCCCGGCTGGTCGAGCGGCCCGACCCGGCGCCGCTCGCGGCGTTGCTCCGGGACGCGCGCCGTCCCCTGGTGCTCGTGGGGGCCCTGGATCCGGATGATCGGGCCGGGGTGCGCGACTTTCTCCGCGCGCTCGGTGCGCCGGTGTACGCCGAGGCGACGTCAGGATTGCGGGAGGATCCGGCCCTGGCGTCCCGGTGCTTCGCCTCGGGCGAGCGCATTTTCTCGGCCGTCGCGCCCGACGCCGTGCTGCGGATCGGCGGCATGCCCACCCTCAGATTCTGGCGGGACCTCGAAACCCGGCTGACCGACGTGCCCGTGTGCGTGGTATCGCGGACGCCGTTCCCGGGGCTCACGCGGGCCACGGTGGTAACGGGCGCGCCGGGATCCGTGCTGTCCACGGTCACGGCGGGCGGGGCGGGTGCGGCGGGCGCGAGCGAATGGCTGAAACGCGATCGGACCCGGGCCGAGCGTCTGCGCGCGCTGCTCGCGGCGGAGCCGCAGTCCGAGCCCGGCATGATCGCCGCGCTGTCAGGGCTGGTCCCGCCCCGGGCCCTCGTGTATCTCGGCAACAGCCTGCCGGTGCGCGAGTGGGACCTCGCCGCCGGACGGGAGCCCCGCGGGTGGGACGTGGTGGCGAGCCGCGGAGCGAACGGCATCGACGGCCAGCTCTCGACCTTCCTGGGCTTCTGCCGGCCCGGACGGGAGCACTGGGCCCTGGTGGGCGACCTCACGGCGCTCTACGACCTGGCCGCGCCGTGGATGCTCCGCGGCCTGGACGCCGGGCCGGTGCGGATCGTCGTGGTCAACAACGGCGGCGGCCAGATCTTCGCGCGGCTCTCGCCGCATGCCGTGCTCCGGAACGAGCACACCCTCGCCTTCGGCGAGTGGGCCCGGATGTGGGGACTCCCGTACCATCGCTGGACCACCGTGCCCGACTCCGCGCCGGGCGAGCCCCGGAGCGTGATCGAGCTCGTCCCGGACCGGGACGCGACGCGGCGCTTCTGGGACGCGTACGACGCACTTCACGGCGCGTCGTGATCTGGTGCCTGCACGGGTTTCTGGGCCGCGGCGCCGACTGGGAGCCGCTCCGGGCAGCGTGTGCGGCCGCGGGGCTCCCGCCGGTCGAGGCGCCGGACCTGTTCGCGCGCGAGCCCTTCGGACCGCGGGCCGGATCGCTCGCCGCCTGGGGCGCCTGGTTCGCGGCCCACGCGGCCGAGCGCGATCCCGAGCCGGTGATCGTGGGCTATTCGCTGGGCGGCCGCCTGGCCCTCCACGCGCTCCTCGCCCCGGCGGCGGCCTGGCGCGCCGCGGTCATCGTCTCGGCCCATCCGGGGCTCGACTCCGAGGAGGCGCGAACCCGGCGACTGGTGGACGATGAGCACTGGGCCCGGCGGTTCGCCCGCGACGAATGGGAATCCCTGCTGGCCGATTGGAACGCCCAGCCGGTGTTCGGCCCGCAGCCGCCTCTCTCCGACCGCGCCGAAGAGGCCTACGACCGACCCGCGCTGGCCGCGGCGCTCCGGCACTGGTCGCTGGGATCGCAGGGGCCCCTGATCGATCGCCTGGGCGGCGTGCGACGCCGCGTGCTGTGGATCGCAGGAGAACGCGACCCGCGGTTCGTCGCGCTGGGGGAAGCCGCGGTGCGCGCACTGCCGCGAGGCGAGCTGCGCGCGGCGCCGGACGCCGGACACCGGGTGCCCTGGGAGAGCGCCGCGTGGTTCCACGAGACGGTGGGTGGGTGGCTTCAGGGCTGAATGTCGAATGCACTTCAGCCTTCGACATTCTGCCTTCGCCGTTCTATCTTCCCCGCCATGACGAACCCCACCTGGACTCCAATCCGCGAGTTCACCGACATCCGCTACGAGCGCACCGCCGACGGGATCGCCAAGATCACCATCAGTCGTCCCGAGGTGCGGAACGCGTTTCGCCCGCTCACGGTGCGGGAGATGCAGGAGGCGTTCGCCCTCGCGCGGGATGACGCGACGATCGGCGTGGTGATTCTCACCGGCGAGGGTCCCGAGGCGTTCTGCTCCGGCGGCGACCAGCGAATCCGGGGCGCGGCGGGCTACGTGGACCAGGAGACCGGCGGCACGATGCGCCTGAACGTGCTCGATCTCCAAAAGCAGATCCGGGCCCTGCCCAAGCCGGTCGTGGCCATGGTCGCCGGGTACGCCATCGGCGGCGGGCACGTGTTGCATGTGGTGTGCGACCTCACCATCGCGGCCGACAACGCGCGCTTCGGGCAGACCGGTCCCAAGGTGGGCTCGTTCGACGGCGGGCTGGGCTCGAGCTACCTGGCCCGCATCGTGGGCCAGAAGAAGGCGCGTGAGATCTGGTACCTCTGCCGCCAGTACGACGCCCGCCAGGCGCTGGAGATGGGATTGGTCAACACCGTAGTCCCGCTGGCCCGGCTCGAGGAGGCAACCCTCGAGTGGTGTCGCGAGATGCTGCGCCACTCGCCCCTGGCGCTCCGGGTCCTCAAGGCGGCCTTGAACGCCGACTGCGACGGCCAGCTCGGGCTCCTCGAGCTCGCGGGGAATGCCACCCTCCTCTACTACATGAGCGAAGAGGCGCAGGAGGGCCGGAACGCGTTCAACGAGAAGCGCCCGCCCGACTTCGGCAAATTCCCCCGCTACCCGTGAGGGCTTCGCGCGCCCGGGCGCTCCTGCTGGCCGCGCGGCCCAGGACGCTCAGCGCGGCCTTCGTCCCGGTGCTGGTGGGCACGGCGCTCGCCGCCGCCCTCGAGTACCGGGTGCTGTGGGGGCGCTCGGCCCTGGCCCTGATCGGCGCCGGCGCCATCCAGATCGGCACCAACCTGTTCAACGACCTGCTCGATTTCCGCCGCGGCGCCGATACCCAGCATCGGGTGGGACCCGTGCGCGTCACCCAGGCGGGCCTGCTGTCGCCCGGGGCGGTGCGGGCCGCCGCGCTCGCGTGCTTCGGGGTAGCGCTCGCGGCCGGCGTGCCGCTCGTCATCGCGGGCGGCATCCCCATCCTGGGGCTCGGCCTGCTGTCGCTCCTGTTCGGCTACGCCTACACCGGCGGTCCCTACCCGCTGGCGTACAACGGCCTGGGTGAGCCGTTCGTGCTGCTCTTCTTCGGGCTGGGCGCCGTGGGCGGCACCTTCTTCCTGCATGCGGGCCGGCTCGCGCCCGAGGTGGCGCTCGCCGGGGTGCAGGTGGGCCTGCTGGCCTGCGGCCTCCTCGCGGTCAACAACCTGCGCGACGTCGCCGAAGACGCCCGGGCCGACAAGCACACGCTGGCCGTGTTGCTGGGACGCGCATTCGGCCGTGCGGAGATCATCGTCTGCCTGTTGGCGCCCTTCGTGCTGGGGCTGGTCTGGTTCCGGCGGCACGAGCCGGCCGCCGCGCTCCTGCCGTGGTTGGCGTCGCCCCTGGCTCTCGCCGGCCTCCGGATCGTCATGCGGCACGAACCCGGCGCCGTGTACAACCAGGCGCTGGCCCGCGCCGCGGGCTTGCAGCTGGTGTTCGGCGCGCTACTGGCGCTCGGGCTGGCCGCGTGATTCCCTGGGAGGATCCGAGCACCGAGACGCTGCTCAACCCGCGGCTCCCGCCCGATGACCTGGACCGGGTGCGCCGCCTGGTGGCGCGGGCGGGCCCCCTCGCGGGGCACGTGTGGTTGGCCACCTCGGGGGTGAGCGGGCGCCTGAAGCCGGTGGCCCTGGCCAAGCGCGCGCTCCTCGCGTCGGCCGCCGCAGTGAACGTCCACCTCCGGGCCACCGCGCGGGACGTGTGGCTTAATCCACTTCCCGCGTTTCACGTGGGCGGCCTCGGAATCCACGCCCGGGCGTACCTGAGCGGTACCCGGGTGATAGCGCTCGACCCCTGGGCCCCCGAGCCGTATTGCACAGCGGCCGCGGCCGCCGGAGCGACCCTGTCGGCGCTGGTCTTCACCCAGGTGTTCGACCTGGTGCGCGCCGGCCTCCGCGCTCCCCCGGCGCTCCGCGCCGTGGTGGTGGGAGGCGGAGCGCTGGCCCCGGCCCTCTACCAGCGCGCCCGGGCGCTGGGCTGGCCGCTGCTGCCCAGCTACGGCGCCACCGAATGCGGGTCGCAGGCCGCCACGGCCGAACTCGCGTCGCTCGAGCGCGACGCGGTTCCCGACCTCCGGGTCCTCCCGCACCTCGCGCTCCGCGCCGGCCCCGACACCCGAATCGAGATCCGGGGCGCCTCACTCCTCACCGGCTACGCCACCGACCGGGGGCTGGACGACCCCAAGCGCGACGGGTGGTGGCGCACCGGCGACCTGGGCCTGGTCCGCGAGGGCACGGTGACGGTCTCGGGCCGGGTCGGCGAGGTGGTGAAGGTCCTGGGCGAATCGGTAGCCCTCGGCCCGCTCCAGCTCACCCTGGGGATCGTGATGCTCGATCTGCGGTTCGCGGGCGACGCGGCGCTCTACGCCCTGCCCGACGAGCGTGCCGGGTGGCGCATCGGCCTGGCGTACGCCGGCGCCGATCCGGCCGCAGCCGCCACCCTCGGCGCCGCGTTCAACGAGCGGGTGGCGCCGTATGAACGGGTCATGGACGTGGTGGAGGTGGCGCGGATCCCGAGGTCGGCACTGGGCAAGGTGATGGTGGGAGAGGTAGTGGCGCTGGTGAAACGGGAAACGTGAAACGGGAAACGGGAAACGAGGCTCCCGGAGACCTCGTTTCCCGTTTCCCCGTTCCCGTTTCCCGACGTCGTTACTGCTGGCACTGCCCCTTCGGATCCGGCTTGGGCTTGTCGGCCACCACCCGGTGATCCAGGTCGGCCACCGCGCGCACCAGATCCACCACGTAGCGGCCGAACCGCGCCATCTTCTCGTACGCGATGTATTCCGGCTCGTCGGTCAGCTGGTGATAGTCCTGGTGCGACCCGCTCGAGAAGAACACGATGGGAATCCCGAAGCGGGCATACATGTAGTGATCGCTCCGGCAGTAGTAGTTCTGCGGGTGCCCGTCCGCGTCGTACGCGTAGTCGAAGGTCAGGCCGTGCCCGCCCCGGGTGTTCACGGACTCCACCAGGTCGCCCAGCTCCGTGGACAGGCGCCGGGACCCGATGATCTGCATGTAGTTCGGGCCGCCGCCCTCGATGTCGGACGCCAGGCCCCGGCCCACCATGTCCATGTTGATCTGGGCCACGATGGAGTCCCGCGTTACCGTGGGATGCTCGGTGAAATACGCCGCGCCGTAGAGCCCACTCTCTTCCGCGGTGTGCCAGACGAAGAGAATCGAGCGCCGCGGCTTGGCCGGCGAGCGGGCCAGGGCCTCGGCCACCTCCAGGACGGTCACGCTGCCCGACCCGTCGTCGTCGGCGCCGTTGAAGATCGAATCCACGCGGGGCGGCCGCCGGGCCCGGAGCGAATCGAGCAGCGAGCGGACCCGGGTCCGCTCGTCGGCCGTGGCCGCCCGGGCGGGGCTCTCGGCACCGAGCGGGCGCACGACGTGGTTGTAGGCCCACAGCGAGTCGTGGTCCACCGGTGCGCCCGTGCCGACGTGGTCGTTGTGCGCCCCGACCGCCACGTACTGGCCCCGGAGCGCGGGGTCGCTGCCCCGGACCAGGCCGATCACGTTGCGGGCCGGATACTGGATCGGGCGGACGATGAATCGGAACGATCCGCCGATGGCGGGTCCCACGTCGCCGATCCGCGCCGTTTCCGGCGCGGTGCCGAGCAACGCGGCGGCGGTCGACGCGGTCACCAGCACGCCCAGCGGTCCCTCGGGCAGCTCCATGCCCATCCCTTCCTGCGGCTGGCGCAGGAACTGCTGCTGCTCGGGCGGGATGAAGTCGAGCAGCGTGAAGGCGACCCCCACCGCGCCCTGGTAGTGGCCGACGGCCCGCCCGATGGCGGCCTGCGGGTTCACGGGGCCGGCGGGCGGCAGCAACAGCACCAGCCGGCCGGTCCACTGCTCGGCCGTGAGGCTGCTGGCCGTGTCGCCCAGCCGGCCGCCGTACACGGTGACCGTGCCGTCGAGCGACGCCCGCATGCCGACCGGCAGGAAGCCCTCGAAGTTGGGCAGCGGGAGGTAGTCCCGGCCCAGCACCAGCACCCGGCTCCCGATGCTCATCACCGCCGTGGTGTCCAGGACGCGTTGCCCCAGGGGGATGGTCTGGAAGTAGGTGCCGTGCTCGCCCGCCGGCTCGACCCCCATCCGGGTGAGCTCGGCGGCCAGGTAGTCGGTGCCCTTCACGTTGCCGATCGAGCCGGCTTCCCGCCCGAGCATCGAATCGTGAGCGAACACCCCCAGGCGCGCGGTCAGGTCGGCCGCCGTGACCTCGGGCGTGGTCCGGGCTGCCGCCGGCGCGGCGCGGCTCGGCGCCGCGGCCGGGGCCGGCGCGGACCCGCCACCCGACGAGCAGGCCGCCAACGCGCCGAGGACAACGGCAAGGCATGGCTTCACGACTGTTTCCTCCGAAAGACGGTTGGGCCC
>Ga0214473_10011164_pt1 | contig 10548 bp, 9 predicted proteins | sample RVTome_7_FD_203509 | JGI IMG/M metagenome (GOLD analysis project Ga0214473, IMG submission 203509) | Soil microbial communities from uranium-contaminated site in the Upper Colorado River Basin, Wyoming, United States - RVT98D197 | ecosystem: Environmental > Terrestrial > Soil > Contaminated >... | reverse complement strand
TTCTGGCAGGTAAGCTCCTCCAACCCCATTGGGCCCCGGGCGTGTATCTTGTCCGTGGAGATGCCTATCTCGGCCCCGAGGCCGAACTGCCCGCCGTCGTTGAGCCTTGTCGAGGCGTTCACGAACACCGCCGAGGAATCCACCTCTCTTAAAAAGCGCATCGCCTTTTCATAATTCATCGTGACGATGGCGTCCGAGTGGGCCGAGCCGTACTTCGCGATGTGCTCCATCGCCTCTTCGATGTCCTTTACGACTTTCACGTTGAGGATGAGGTCTAAATATTCCTTATAAAAATCCTCCTCGCGCACTTCGTCCACGGCGGGATAGAGCGCGAGAGTGCGGGGACAGCCTTTTACGGCAACCCCTTTTTCCTCGAGGGCCTTTAGCATCTTGGGGATAAAACCCTCGGCTATGGCTTCGTCCACGAGCATCGTCTCCATCGCGTTGCAGGTGCCGGGCCTTTGCACCTTGGCATTGATGCATATCTCTTCTGCCATTATCAAATCGGCGTCCCTGTCCACAAAGACGTGGCACACGCCCTTGTAATGTTTAAGGACGGGGATGCGCGAGTTCTCGGTGACCGTCCTTATGAGCCCCTCGCCCCCGCGCGGGATTATCAAGTCCACGATGCCCTCCAGTTTCAGCATCTCCATGATGGCCTCGCGCTCGGGGATGTCTATGAAAGTGATTGCTCCCTCGTGCATGCCCTCCTCTCTGGCGGCTTCGCGGAGTATGTTCACGATGGCCCTGTTGGAGTTTATCGCCTCGGAGCCCCCGCGCAGGAGGACGGCGTTTCCTGTTTTAAGGCATAGTGCGGTGGCGTCCGCCGTTACATTGGGGCGCGCCTCGTAAATTATTCCGATAACCCCTATAGGCACGCGCATCCTGCCCACTTTCATGCCGTTTGGGCGGTCCCACATCCGGGTGATCTCGCCCACCGGGTCCGGAAGGGCGACAACTTCCCTGATCCCCCGGGCCATCTCCTCTATGCGTTTTTCATTGAGGGCGAGCCTGTCGAGGAGGGCCATCGAGAGCCCCTTTTTTTCGCCATACTCAAGGTCTTTTTTATTTTCCTCCATAAGGATGTCTTTTTTTGCCGCAAGGGTGTCAGCCATCTTTAAAAGGGTGTTGTTTTTACGCGCAGTCCCGGCCTTAAGGAGGCTCCTTGCCCCGGCCTTTGCGTCCAGTGCTTTTTCAAGAACGAAGGACTTAATGTCTTCTATCGCCATTTCTTCATCCTCCTTGAAAGTTCCGGGGGGCCGGATTTTTTCTTCTTATATTTCAAGCATATAGAATAGCATATTAGGCCTCAAGGGGTGAATAATGTGTATAATAATCTGTGGTCAGGGCGGCGCTTACCGGCAATTACGGCGGGGGGAAAAGTTTTGTTTTAAAAGTCTTCCGGGAATTGGGGGCTTTCACCCTTAGTGCGGACGACCTTGTAGAAGAGCTTCTCATGAACTGCTCCGTCCTTAAGGACATAAAAAAAGTTGCCGGAAACGGCCACTTCGATTGTAAAAAAGACATAGGTCTTGTGAAGGAGAAGATTGCGGAGCTTATCTTCAGCGACTCCGAAATAAGGCGGAAGATAGAGGACATCTTGCATCCCCTCGTGCTCAGGGAAATAGATACGGCGCTCCGGGACGTGAAGGCCGAGATGGCCGTGGTCGAGGTGCCCCTCCTTTTTGAAAGGGGATATCAAAACCGTTTCGACAAAACAATTGCTGTTTATGCATCGGATGAGACCGCGATTAAAAGGCTTGGGAAGGCGGGCATATCCCCCTCGGACGCGATAAGGAGGCTCGCCGCGCAATTGCCCATATCCGAAAAAGTGAAAAAAGCCGATTACGTGATAAATAACGAGGGCGCGCCCGAAGAGACGAAAAAACAGGTGAAAAAGATATTCAGACAGATAATGGCTTTGAAATGATAGAGGTCATAAGAGGGCTTGAGTCCCTGAAAAACAGATACGAAAACCTTGTCCTCACCATAGGGAACTTTGACGGCATCCACATCGGGCATCAGAGGATCCTTAAAAAAGTCGTGGAAAGGGCAAAGGCCCTGAGAGGGGTTTCCATGGCCATGAGCTTCGAGCCCCATCCGATGCGCGTCCTCACTCCCGAGAGGGAACTCAAGCTCATGACCACGACCGAGGAGAAGACCAGGATAATGGAGTCTCTGGGAATAGAAAAACTCCTCCTTGTCAATTTCACAAAGGAATTTGCGCATCTGGAGCCAGACGAATTCGTAGAGAGGGTGCTTATGGGAAAACTCTCTCCCAAAGAGATCGTCGTAGGGCACAATTACGCCTTCGGGAGGGGGAGGAAAGGCACTAACGCCATCCTCAGGCGAAGGGGCAGGAAATACGGCTTCAGGCTCACGGTTGTGCGCCACGCGAGGTGGAACGGAAAGGTCGTAAGCAGCTCCCGCACAAGGATGAAACTTGAGAAGGGCAAGGTGGCGGACGCCGCACAGCTTCTCGGCAGGCCCTTTGTCATAGAGGGCACGGTCATAAAAGGGGCCGGGAGGGGGGCAAGCCTCCTCGGGTATCCCACGGCAAATATATCCACAACGAATGAGCTTGTCCCCAAAGAAGGAGTTTACGCCGTGAAGGTGCGGGTAAAAGGGAAACTCTATGACGGGGTGGCCAACATAGGCACCAATCCCACCTTCGGAAATAACAGGCAGAGCGTAGAAGTTTTTATTCTTGACTTTCACGGCGAAATACTCGGCCATAAAATACGGCTCTATTTCCTGGACCGCCTCCGGGACGAACAGGCCTTCCCCAGGCCGGAAGCCCTTAGGGAAGCCATTTCAAAGGACATAGAAGAGGCGAAGAAGGTTTTTAAGGGGAAGAGGAAGCTCAATCTTATTTAAAATGTTTTATTTTACGCACTTTTCAATACTCTAACTTCTTTCTCAAGCCGCATATCCAATTTGTCTTTCTCCACTTCGAGGTCGTATCGCGACTGAAGGTTGAGCCAAAAACGCTCTGAAAGACCGAAATACCGGGCAAGCCTCAGGGCCGTATCGGCACTTATAGATCGTTTGCCCAGGGCAATTTCATTAACACGGCGCGGCGGCACGCTTATATCCTTGGCCAGCCTGTATTGGCTGATCCCGAGAGGGATCAGAAATTCCTCAAGCAGTATTTCTCCCGGATGGACCGGGGCCGTCTTTCTCGTTTTCATTATTTTCTCCTAATGATAATCGGTTATTTCAACATCGTAGGCATCTCCTTGATGCCACCTGAAACATATTCTCCACTGATCGTTAATGCGGATGCTATGCTGACCTTCCCGATTGCCGGAGAGCTTTTCCAGCCGATTCCCCGGCGGCACCCTCAAGTCTTCTAATTGTTCAGCGGCATCCAACAGCAACAATTTTCTTAAAGCATTTCGTCGTATATCCGAAGGAAATTTTGACGAAAACCGCCTCTGAAAGAGCTTTTCGGTGTCTCTGCAACGAAAGCTTTTTATCATTGTCAATGATAACGTAAGGCGTTAATAATGTCAAGCGTTATGAATTGCTTAAGCCGGGTCGATATCCACTGTTATTTTTTTTGCCCGGATTTCGGTTAAAAGCTCTTTTACGGCCGCGCGGAGAGCTTTTGCCGACTGGGCTTTTACCAGTATGCCGAGTACCCTTTTGCCTCTCTTCGTGAGGCGGGGGGCGGGGCCCAGGACCTGAGCGCCTTGCACATGGAGTTTAATTTCACCTTCTTTCGCGCCCGCAAGGCTAATAAGGGCAAGCTTTGCATAAGGCGGATACCCGAGGGCCTTTCTTTCGGCAAGCTCCCCTTCTATGAATTTTTCGTAATCGAGTTCTTTCATGTCTCTTATGAGTTCGGGCTCCATTGTCTGGACGTAAAGGGTGCCTTTCGGGGAGAGTTTTTCCGCAAGGTACATGAACTCCTGAAAGACCCTTTCCCGGCTCCTGAAATTGGGATGATAAAAGGCAAGCTCGGGCTGGAGGAGCCCCGCTGTTTCAACTTGCATGTCTCCAAGCTCCTTAAGTACCGCCCTCGTGCCCATAAGAAGAGATTCAGCCGGAAGGTTCATCTCTTTTAATTCCTCTTCCAGGCGTTCGACCCCGGCCCCTAACATCTTGAGATGCGGCCCACCGCAGTTGGGGCATGTCTCGCCGGAACGTTTTTCAAATCCGCAGTAATGGCAGCGGAGGGCCTTGCCTTTCTTATGGAGGGTAAGAGCTATGCGGCAGGAGGGGCACCGCTCCACGTAACCGCAATCCTCGCAGAAGGGGACGGAGTGGCCGAGGCGATTGAGTATAAGGACGGCCCGTTTATTTTCAATTAAGGGAAAAGCAAGTGCCTTTTTCAGAGGCTCGGATATGGAGGGGGCCGCGAGAGATGCCCTGCGCATGTTTATGACCCTGACCCGGGCCTTGGCCTCCTCTTTTTTTATGCTCATAAGCTCATATTTTCCCTTTAGTGAATTCAGATATGATTCGGCGGAGGGGCAGATGGAGGAGAGTAAAACCCTTGCCCCCTCGAAGGAGGCGCGCCGGACGGCCACGTCCCGCGCATGGAACCTCACGCCCTCTTCGTTTTTGTAGTTGGGGTTTTCTTCCTCCGTCACAATAACAAGAGAGGCCTTCCTTAAGGGCGCGAATACGGCAAGGCGCGTTCCGAGAACGATATCGGATTCGCCCGAAAGCATCTTTTGATACTCACGGAGCCTTTGGGCACTCGTAAGCTCTCCGTGGAACACGCTTAGCCTTTCTCCGCAAACGGACTGCAACATCTCCTTATAAGAGGAAATCCTCGAAAGCTCCGGCACGAGGATTATCGCGCCTTTTTCCGCACCTTTAATGAATTCATTTAAAAGGTAAAAGGCAAATTCCCGTTCGCAGGCGGTCGAGGGGGGCTTGTATAGAAATGCGTTGAACCCCTGCCCCCCTTTGAGGATTTTTTCAAGGAGAGCCGTCTCCGGGGAGATTTCAGCCGGGGGGGCCGGAAGGCTTTCCCCTTTATATGAGGTCTTTTCTTTCCTCTTCGGCTTTTCAAAGAGCTCCTCCCCGTACATTACCTTGAGCACGGAGCCCTCATCGGCCATATAGTATTCCGCCATCCACGCGAGGAGTTTTAGGAGGGCGGGGCTCAGGGCGCATTTTTCGACGATCTCCCGGACCTCCTTCGTTTGGGCGGGGGCCTCCCCCGCAGCATCGAGGACAAGGCCGCGCCTCAGGCTTTTCTTCAATTCCGCCAGCACAATGCTGCCCGGGGGAAGCTCCATCCCCCCGGGTTTTCGATACGTGAGGGGGCGGAGCTTAAGGGGGAATACAAGGTCAAAAAATTCGGCCCTTTTCATCGGTTTTTTCCTGTCTAATTATAATAAGGGTTCGCCCGGGTATTTGGGATATTGAAAAAGCCCGTGCCTTTGCGGGTATAATATAGCTTACTGATTTTTCAGGGGGAGAGGATGGCGGAAAACAAGGTATACCTGATAGACGTAACAAACCGGGACGGGGTGCAGACCTCCCGCATATTGCTGCCCAAGCTCTCGAAAACGATGCTCAACCTTTATCTTGACGATATGGGCATCTACCAGAGCGAGGTGGGTTTCCCCACGCTCAAGCACGAGGTGAACTACATAAATGCCAACCTCGAACTTGCAAAGGCGGGCGCCATAAAACGCATACACCTCGAGGGCTGGTGCAGGGCGGTCCCGGAGGACATAGAGCTTACTTTCAAGAACTGCCCGGACTTGAAGCACCTGAATATCTCCATATCGACCTCGGATATCATGATCAAGGGGAAATTCCAGGGCAAGAAAAGCTGGAAAGACATCATCGAATCCCTTGTGGAGGCCGTAAAGCTCGCAAAGGCGCACGGGGTCGAAACACTCGGCGTGAACGCGGAGGATGCCTCGAGGACCGACATTGACAAGCTGATAGAGTTCATCCTCGCGGGCAAGGAGGCGGGCGCGGACAGGTTCCGCTACTGCGACACCCTGGGCGCGGACGACCCGATAACGAGCTTCGAGAGGATAAAGACACTCGCAACGACGACAAAATTCCCCATCGAGATGCACTGCCATAACGACCTGGGGATGGCAGAGGCGATTTCCGTTGCCGGCGCAAGAGGGGCTCTCGAGGCCGGCGTGGACAGCTATATAAATACGACGATAAACGGCTACGGCGAAAGGTGCGGCAACTGCGACCTCGTCTCCACCATACTGGCCCTCCAGTTCTCCCGTGCCTTGAAGGAGAGGGCGCATCTCGATGAGCACGTGAACCTGAAAAAATCCTGGAAGATAGCGAAATACGCCTCTTATGCCTTCAACCTGCCCATACCTTTCAACCAGCCCGGGGTGGGCATGAACGCCTTCGCCCACGAGTCCGGCATTCACGCCGACGGGGCGCTCAAGGACAGGAGGAATTACGAGCTCTACGACCCCGAGGACGTGGGAAGGGGAGAGCCCGTCATCTCCGAGACTGGAAGGGTCATAACCACGGGCGCTTACGGCGGCCTTAAAGGGTTCAGATACGTTTACGACAAGCTGGGCATCCACTTCAAGGACGACAAGGAGGCCAGAAGGACACTGGAGCTTGTCCAGTACGCGAACCTCCATACGCAAAAACCCCTTACCGACGACGAGCTGCGCTTCGTCGCAAGCCATCCCGATACCGCAAGTAAGATATTCACCGTCATCCCCGATGTATAGGATAACCTTCATAAAAGGAGACGGCGTGGGGCCCGAGATATCGGAGGCCGCCCGCATGGTGCTCGAGGCCACCGGGCTCCCCTTCAAATGGGACTTCGAGGACGCGGGCGGGGACGTCTATCAGAGAGAGGGCACCCCGCTTCCGGAAAGGGTCTTGGATTCCATAAAGAAGAACAAGGTAGCCATCAAAGGGCCGGTCACCACCCCTGTGGGGAAGGGTTTCAGGAGCGTGAACGTCGCCTTGAGGCAGGCCCTTGACCTCTATGCATGTCTCAGGCCGTGCGTGACCTTCAAGGGCGCCAAATCGCTGTATAATAATATCGATATCGTAATAGTGCGGGAGAATACGGAAGACCTTTACGCGGGGATAGAGTTCGCCAGGGGCAGCAAGGAGGCAAAAAGCCTCATCGATTCAATAGCGGAGCTTTCCGGAAAACGCATAAGGGAAGATTCCGGCATCAGCATAAAGCCCATAAGCGCCTTCGGCTCGGAACGCATCGTGCGCTTCGCCTTCGAGTACGCAAGAAAGAACAGGAGGAGAAAAGTCACTGCCGTGCATAAGGCCAATATTATGAAGCACTCGGACGGTCTTTTCCTTGAAATTGCAAGAGAGGTCGCCTCGAGATACTCAGACATTGAATTCGAGGACAGGATAATAGACAACATGTGCATGCAGCTTGTGCAGAAGCCCGAGCTTTACGACGTGCTGGTCCTGCCCAACCTGTACGGCGATATCGTATCGGACCTGGGCGCCGGGCTCATAGGGGGCCTGGGGCTTGCCCCCGGCGCAAATATCGGGGACCTTTACGCCGTATTCGAGCCCACGCACGGGAGCGCCCCCAAATATAAAGGCATGAACAAGATGAACCCCTTCGCGATGATGCTCTCCGGGGTCATGATGCTAAGGCACCTCGGCGAGCATGACTGGGCCGGAAAAATCCAGGGTGCGATAGCCAAGGTCATCGAAGAGGGCAGGGACGTCACCTACGATATGAAGCCCACACCGGACGACCCCACCGCGGCAAGCACCACCCGGGTTGCGGAAGCGGTCATCTCCAAGTTATAATAAAATAATCAGATAGATGGAACCTCCTAGTCAATTTAAATTCCGGCACCGGAAAAACAGAGAATACCCCAGAGACTGCTTCCAATCGGCCCTTGTATTTTCGGTCAACATAGCGCCTTTTTCAGGTGCCCATTCCCTCACGTATTCGAGAAGGGACCCTTTTAATGTGGACTGAAGCTTTAATCATATTTTTCCTTATCCTCATCAATGCGTTTTTTGCCGCCTCCGAGATAGCTGTTGTTACATCGAGGAAGTCGAGGATAAAACAGCTGGTCGAGGAGGGGAAGAAGAATGCAGATATACTGGACAGGCTCAAGGAAAAGCCCGACAGGTTTCTTGCCACAATCCAGATAGGGATTACACTTGTGGGGGCCACGGCGGGCGCCATAGGAGGGGCGGGGGCGGTCGAGGTGCTCAAACCGGCGCTGGAGAGTGTGCCCGTGCCGGGAAGGTTCAGCGAGCCGGTTGCGATAGGCATTGTCGCGGTTCTTATAACTTATTTTTCCATTGTAATAGGCGAGCTTATACCAAAGTCCCTGGCGCTCAAATATCCCGAGACCATAGGGCTTGCCGTTGCCCCGGTCATAGACAAAATCTCGAAGGTGGCCTCGGTAGCGGTGAAAATCCTCACCGTGAGCTCCAATATCGTCCTCAAACCTTTCGGCAGGCAGGCCTTCTCGGAGAGAGGCTATATAACAGAGGAAGAAATCAAAATGCTTGTAGAGGAGGGGAAGGAAAGCGGGGTATTCGAGACAGAGGAAAAAGAGCTTATCCACAGCGTCTTCGAGTTCACGGATACTACGGCCAAGGAGGTCATGATCCCCGCCCCCCAGATGACCACCGTCAGCATAGACATGTCCCCCGAGGAGGTGGAGCGGATAATCAGGGAAGAGAAGTTCTCCAGGTACCCTGTCATCGGCAAGGACCTGAACGACACAAGAGGAATACTCTATGCCAAGGACTTCTATAGCGTCGCAATCACGGGCAAGGTGGACATAAGGAAGATAATTAAGCCCGCGATCTATGTGCCTGAAACTATGAAGATAAGCCTCCTCCTGAGGGAAATGCAGAGAAGGAGGGTGCATATGGCCATCGTGATTGACGAACACGGCGGGGTTGCGGGCCTTGTGACCCTGGAGGACCTGCTCGAGGAGATAGTGGGCGAGATCCGGGACGAATACGACGTGGAAAGCCCGGTGATACAGATTGAGGACGGCTCGATGATAATAGACGCCTCGCTCTCCGTAAGAGACCTGGATGAGGATTATGGCCTGGACATCCCCCTCTCGCCGGAATACGATACGCTTGGCGGGTTCATAGTGGCGAGCCTCCAGAGGATACCCAAGACTGGCGATATTGTGGAACTGAACGGCAAAATGCTCAGGGTCATCGAGATGGTGGCAAAAAGGATATCCAAGGTCAAGCTCGAAAAGGCCGAGAGCAAGAAACCCGTTCCCCACGAAGAGTAATTTTCACCCTCTTTTTTTTGCCGTTCAAACTTCCCCGTCTTTTTGCAGGAATTTTCTTTCCCAATAGGCCGCTATTGTATAATGTAGAATAGTCAAAAGGAGGTGTTTATGCATTCGAGCCTTAAAATCGATATCGCTCCCGAAGAGATCATTAAAGCCGTCAAAGGGATGAAGAAAAACGAGCGGGATGCCTTTCTGGAGGACTTGCTTGCGGCCACCTCGCCGGAATATCTGGAGAGCATTAAAGAGCCAGAGCGGACTACAAGGCCGGGCGCGTGAAATCCCACGCCGAGGTCTTTGGGAAGTGAAATATGAGCTTGTCTATACCCGAAGAGCCGAAAAGGGTATTCCAAGACCACTAAAAAGAAAAAAGGGCCGGATGAAGGTCTTCCATTAAAGAAACGGGCAAAAATGCGTTGCAAATTGCTTACAAGTGAAGAGGTTTGGAAAGGGCGTGCTTAGTCCTTAAATAGAACTGTTCCATTTCCTTTCTTGATTTTCTCTGATTTTCGCTGCAAAGTGGTATATCGCCAATGAAATCCTTAAAATTTTTAAATAAAACAACTTCCTCAAAATGACTTTCTTCAAGTGAGGTCAATTCTTTTATCTTGCAATATCTATCCATTGCGCAAGGGTCCGCAATTAGAAGGCGTGGTCTATTATGATTAGACGCAATATGATATATGAGATGATCCAGCACTTCTGTATCAAAATCATTTAGGGACAAACCGACTATGGCGATTTCATGGGCGGATTTAATTTTTTCCGCGGCTATATCCCAAAGTTCTTTGAGAGGTCCATTAAATTTTTTAGCTCTGGTGGGAGGGATTAAGACCGGTTTAAGATATCCTTCGCATTTTCCACATTTTTCATTAAATATATGATCGTATCTTTTTGACCAAGATAAATGCATCGAAGAACATTTAGGGCAGAGCGCCCAATTTAAGGAACCGTGAGGCTTTAGTATTAAAATATTCTGATAATTCTTCTCATAACCCTCAAAATTTATCTCCTTATTAAAAGAAATTTTATATGAAAAACAACGTGGAAGCTCCTTCTCTAAAAATGCCCTTTCAAGCAATGTTTCATAATTAAAGGTGATAATTACATATTCATTATCATCTTGAATATTGATTTTCCGTTCTATAAATTCAGGATAGTTGCCAAGGTTTCCGTCTAAAAGCGCATCTTCAAGTCTTTTGATACCGTCTGAAAAGCCCGCAATTTGAATCGAAGCTCACGTCGATTGTGATTCCGAAATCGGAATCGAAGAGTTTTTCGTCTTTATATTCCAAAACGGCATTCATTTTCAGAGAACATTTCTCCG
>Ga0214473_10011163_pt1 | contig 10549 bp, 5 predicted proteins | sample RVTome_7_FD_203509 | JGI IMG/M metagenome (GOLD analysis project Ga0214473, IMG submission 203509) | Soil microbial communities from uranium-contaminated site in the Upper Colorado River Basin, Wyoming, United States - RVT98D197 | ecosystem: Environmental > Terrestrial > Soil > Contaminated >... | reverse complement strand
TCTGATTTCCGACAATAGCAGCTTCAAGCCGGATCAATCTGAGATCTGGGACCAGCTCGGTAGGTTGGCGGAACGGAAGATCGGTGAGGATGATCTCTTCGTGTTTCACTATTCGGGCCACGGCGTGCGCGATGACGCGGAGAACAAGGACTTGCTCTTGCCCACTGGAGCGACGCCCAGAGATCTCGAGGCTACGGGAATTCCGCTCGAGCGGATCGTGCAGAAGCTCCGCAAACGCTGTCATAACGTCGTGCTGTTTCTGGATATGTGCAGAGAGGACACGGAGAATGGCGGCGCCAGGGGCGGCGTCGCGAAGGGCGTCGGCTCAGCGACCGAGGAGTGGGTGAGAGGGCGCGAGGGGATGGCCACGTTCTTTTCGTGCGATCCGCGCGAGTACTCTTACGAGATCGATTCTTTGAACCACGGATGCTTCACCCATTGTCTGCTCCAGGCCATAGAGGACCCGGAGATCAACACGATCGGTGAACTCGACGCATACCTTCGCAAGTACGTACCCATCATCAACGATCAGTACGGGAAGAAGCCACAGTATCCGAGGCTGACGTCCAACCCCCACGAGATTGAAGGACTGCGCTTCTTTCAGCGGTTCCAGCCATCGGCGGGCGACTCGGTTGTCCCCGGCGTCAAGCTCAGCGATCGGCTGGCAGGGGCGAATCTTTCACCGGGGCTGTTGGCCTTCGCCCTGAAGGTCGATACGGGTCAGAGGCCGGAAACGGAGTGGGAGCAGGCGATGCTCGGGTTGCTGAAGGCGTTCTGTGCCGGAATGTTGACGAAAGAGGAGCTTGAGACGATGTACCGATGGGGTCAGAAGCAGCCAATGGGCAGGCAGGCGATTCAGGGACCGCAGAGCCTCGGCGCTGGCGGCGTTGGAGGAGCCGCGTGAGGGCCATCGCGCAGAAGGCCTCCGGCGGGCTCGTCCGCTCGGTCGGAAGCGGCCTGGAGTATCTGGCTGCGTGGACTCTGAGTTGGTTCGAAGACGACTCCCAGTCGGCGCGCCGCTGGCGCGAGCTAGCGCTCCGGTATAGCCACATGGGTGTTCCGCTCCTCGACCGGATGAGCCTCGAGCGTTCGATCGCGGCATCGCCGAGGGACATCGAGCCCCGCGTGGAGCTGGGTATGCTGCTCCTCGAAAGGGGCGATCTCGAACAGGCGCGCAAGGCCTTCGAGGGCGCGCTTAGCTGCGAATACTCGCATAAGGGCGCGGTGCGTGGGATGGCAACCACGCTCCATCGCATGGGAAAGCTGAGCGAGGCTGCCTACTTCTATTTGTCGTATCTGTCCGAAGAGCCGGAGGATGCCGAGGTGCTGGTCAACCTGGGAATCGTGCTGGATGCGCAGGGGGAATTTGAACTCGCGATCGAGCGGTTCCGCAAGGCGCTCGAGTTAAAGCCCGATAGCGCTGCGGTCCACATCCTCCTGGCGCGTGCGCTCATGCGGACGGGCAATCTCGGGGAGGCTCGGCATGTGCTCTCAAGGGCAGTAGATCTCGATCCTCGCAACAGCGAAGCACACCGCTTCCTCGGTCACGTGGCGCAGAATCTCGGTGAGAAGGCCGAGGCCGAGCGGCTCTTCGAGAAGGCGATTGAATGCGACGAGAACAACCCTCATGCGTACCTCAACCTGTCGCAGCTCCTCAACATGGACGAGCGCGATCCGAACCGCACCGTCCCGCTGGCCCGGAGCGCTCGAGAGATCTTTCATACCCAGGGCGACCAGCATGGCCTCGCATTCAGCCTGTGGGAGATCGGCTGGGCCGAGTATCTGAGGGGAAACTGGAAGGAGTCGGCCGAGGCGAGCGCGCAGGCGCTCGAGAACGAGCCCGAGCTCCTGCCCGTTCGGTTCAACCGAGCTCTCGCGCTCTTGCGGGGCGGCGACTCTCAGGGCGCCGAGCGCGAGTATGCTAGGACTCTCGAGGGCTCGGTCGACGTCTCCGCGCTTCGTACGCATGGAATCGCCGACCTGCGCAAGGCGCTGAAGGAGGATCCCCAGATCGCAGGTGGCGAAGCACTGCTGCACCACATGGAGGAGAGGGATAGACAGCTCGAGAGGGAGATTCTCGAACGGGCCGCGGCGACTCGCAGCGAGCAGGCCATGAGCACCATTCCGGGCCCTTCCCGCACGGAATGACTGGATCTTGGGGCGCGTTCCGGTGCGCGCTCCGTCCTCCGGCGGCTATGGTTGGCTCGAGTGTCCCAGGGTCAATCATGTGCTGATAGCGCACCGTGTTGAGCGGCCTTCCCGGCCGCTCGGAAGCGCACCAACCGGAAACTCGTGCGGGAACTGTGAACGACGCGTGGGTTCTCCAGATCGTGGCTGAAACCCGAAAAGCGCTCTTCGAGTTCAGCGGGGGACGGGCTTCGATCGGTGGTAGCGATTCCGCGAGAGTCGAGCTCTCGCGACCCGAGGATGCGAGCGCCTTCTCTTACGAAGACCCTGCGATGAGCTTGAGAGCCGCTTCCAGCGATTCCCAGATCCGTTTCTTCTCGGCTGTGCTCATGTCGGAGCGGTAGCGCACCGGGGTGAGGCGGAATCCCTTGGTGTCCTGCACCAGGTAGGTCTTCGGGCCGCGGCAACGGGCGATGCGCTGGAGGCGTTGCTTGAGATCGTTTGCCGAGAGGCCGCTCGCGGCGATGTCGTCGATCCAGGTGGAGAGATCCGCGGGCTTGGCGCGGTCGAGCAGGATCGCGTGCGCCATGCAGATGCGACCCTCCTCCACGGCCTGCAGGAGGGGGGGGCTGAGCTCCAGGAGCTTCAGGTAGCGGTCGACCTGACGAATGGAGAGAGCGACGGATGCCGCAACGTCGCGCTTGTCCATCTCCCAGACGTTGATGGCGCGCCAGATGGCATTCGCCTTGTCGTGAGCGGTGAGGCTCCTTCGCTGGACGTTCTCGGCGAAGCCGATCGCGAAGGCCCGTCGCTCGTCCTTCGCGTGGACGAAGACCGCCTGGACGGAGTCGCCGCCGAGCGCGCAGATGGCGGCAATCCGCCGGAATCCGTCGACGATGATGTAGGGGGGTCGCTCGCCCCAGAGGATGACGGGGTTCAATTGCCCCTGATTCCGGAGACTCTCGATGAGATCTTCGTGCGACACCAGGATCCGGTACTGAAAGCGCGTATCCGCGCGATCGATCTCCTCGAGCGCCACGCGACGAGGTCGTCTTCCGGCGGTTCGGTCGACCGGGGGGGTGGAATCCCGTGCGGGTTCGCTGCCTGGACGATGGGCCTTGGGGGTCGATTCCGACCTGCTTGCGACCGGTGAGCTGACCACGTTTGCCTCCACGGACACGATGTCCGAACGGTGTTTACCGTCGGCCCATCCGTGACTTGCGGCAAGGGACGTCGGTGCGGTCTCCTCTTCCGAGTTCCCTTCAATAGGCGTTATTACTTAGATTCCATATCGAGTCAATATGATATCACGGGGGGCGTGGTTGCTCGTCGGGCCCGTCGACGTGGTGGTTTAGACCCGAAGCGATTTCCGCAGATCGGCCAGCGATGGGCCGGCGCGCGGATGTATGGGAGGACCCGTCGGCGACCAGGGCGAGCCAGGATCGACGCTAGCCGTCGATCTCGAGATCGCGAATCATCCGGACCAGGTTCGAGCGGTGAAGGCCCAGCTGCCTGGCGGCGCTGGCGCGGTTGCCTCGGGCTTCGTCGAGGGCACGCGTGATGAGCCGCACCTTGAAGAGCCGGAGCGCCTCCCGGTAGCTCGCGGCAGCGGCCGGGTCCGCCCCACGAATCCGGGTGGAAAGAGCCTCGGCTCCGACGCGGGCGCCCAGGCCGCAGACGGCATAGAGGCGCTCGATCTCGTTCTGAAGCTCTCGGACGTTGCCGGGGAAGTCGTGGGCGGCAAGGGCGTCGATCACGCCTGGCTCCAGGACCAGGGGCGGTCCGCCGAGGCGCTCGGCGACGCGGCGGCTGCAATCCGCGACGAGAGCCGGCAGATCCTCGGGGCGCTCGCGGAGCGGCGGGAGCTCGATCCGGAAGACGTCGAGTCGGTAGTAGAGGTCGCGGCGGAGCCGCCCATCCCGGAGCGCCTTGTCGAGATCGGCGTGGGTGGCGGCGATCACGCGGACGTCGGTGTGGCGCACCTCGGTCTCGCCGAGACGCCGAAACTCGGAGAGCGCCAGGAAGCGCAGCAGGGCGGCCTGGATCGGCGGCGGCATGTCGACCACCTCGTCCAGGAAGAGCGTCCCACCATCGGCGGCCTCCACCAGGCCCTGCTTCTGGGTGGTGGCGCCGGTGAAGGCGCCGCGGCTGTGGCCGAAGAGTTGGCTCTCGAGCAGGGTCTCCGTGAAGAGGGCGCAGTTCACCGCCACCAGCGGCCGGTCGCGGCGCTCGCTGGCCGCATGGATCGCGCGGGCCACGAGCTCCTTGCCGGTGCCCGTCTCCCCGAGCAGCAGCACCGGCAGGTCGCTCTCCGCGGCCCGCCGGGCGGCGTCACGGACGCGCTCCGCCGCACGGCCGGAGCCGACGAAGCTCTCGAAGCCGAATCGCTCGTCGAGGTCGCTCCGCAGACGTCGGTTCTCGCGGGAGAGCGAGCGGTTCGACTGGGTCAGGCTCTGGTTCCGCTTGCGCAGACCGTCGATCTGGGCGGCGTCGCTCTCGCGAAGGCGCGCGTTCACGGTGCGCAGGAGATCGACGGCAGCCGGGGCGCTGCGGGTGACGACCTCGAGAAACGCGTCCTTCGGGATGCAGAGCGCGTGGAGGAACGACTCCGCAGTGACGCTCGCGGAGCGAGGGGCGTCGTCGAGGAGTGCCATCTCGCCCACCCAGTCTCCGCTGCCACGCGTGCCGATCACTGCCTGCTCGCGCTCGGAGAGCCGCATCCGGACCGCCACATGGCCCTCGACGATCAGGAACACCATGTCCCCCGGGTGACCCTCCTCGATCACCACCTCGCCGGGCGCGAACCGCCGCACCTGGCTCCGGCTGAGCAGCCTGTCGAGCTCGCCGAGCGGGAGTCGGCGGAGCGCCGGCGCTTCACGCATCCGATCCATCAGGGCGAGCGGGTCCATGTGAATGGCATCGTATCATTCTGGTATGCCAATGTGTCAGATCGATTCAGTGAAGGTCCGGATCTCACGCCTCGACCCGCGAGCGTGGCCGGGGCGGTCGGAACGCGGCTTGCACGTGCCCGCTCCGATGCCTGCGATACCCGGGAAGGATCTGGGAAGAAGTCTCACCCGTGGCGCCCTCTCGGGCCTTCTGCTCGGCATCGCCAGCCTGCCCGGGCCTTTCGGCTTGCTCGTCTTCGTCGCCCTGGTCCCGCTGCTCGCGGAGATCGACCGGGGAGTGGCGCCGCGACGCGCGGGCGCCGCCGGCTTCGTGGCGGGTCTCCTGTACTTCGCGATCGGCTTCGGCTTCGTCCCCTTCGCGCGGGTGGGCGGCGGCCTCGCGCTACCCGCTGCCTATCTGCTGGGTATCGTGGTGCTGGCGGCCCCGGTCGCGGCCTTCGCCGCGCTGCTGGCGTGGCTGCGGCGCTTCTCGCGCTCGCTCCCGCTCCTCGTCGCCCCGGGAGGCTGGATCGCCCTCGAGCTGGTGCGCTCCCAGGATCTGATCGGCGTCCCCTGGCTCCACCTCGCCTATGCCTTGGCCGATCTCCCCTGGCTCATCCAGGCGGCGAGCGTGGTGGGTCTCTACGGGATCTCGTGCTGGGTGGCGTCGGTGAATTCAGGGCTGGTCGCGGGAGCGGCGCTCTCTCCGCGCGGAAGGGTGCTGCTGGCGATCTCTCTCTCGCTTCCGCTTCTGCCCGGCTTGGTCGGGCCGGCGCCCGAGCCGCACGACGGGACGCCGTCCTTGCGGGTCGCGGCGGTGCAGCCCGGCATCCCGGAATCGAGCCGCCACGACCGGGCGTCGTTCCACCCCAACCTCCGGCGGCTCCTCGAGCTGAGCACGCGGGTCGTGGAGAGGCCCGTCGACCTGATCGTATGGCCGGAATCCGCCTACGAGAGGGATCTCGCGCCGAACGGCGATGCCTTCCTGGTCTCGATCGCCAACGGGCTCGGCGCCCCTCTCCTCACCGGGGCCTGGCGATTCCCGCGCCCGCTCTCGACGGCGAAGCGCAACGCGGCGCTCCTGGTGAGCCGCCAAGGAGAGCTCATCCACGCCGCCGACAAGGTGCACCCGGTCACGATCTACGAGCGCGCGCCCCGCACGGCCATCTCCCGAACGCTGGCCCGGCTCGGGCTCTGGACCGGTCGCTTCGAGGCGGGGGAGGCGGCGAGCCCTGTCGCGATCGAGCGCACCGGGGGGTCTCCCGTTCCCGTGGGTGTGCTGATCTGCATCGACACCAGCTATCCCGACCTGGTCCGAGAGCTGCGAGCGCGGGGGGCGCGGCTCCTGATCGAGCTCTCGAATGAGGCCGGGACGGGCCGCTGGTCGGCGCGGCTTCACGCCCGGATCGCCCGCTTCCGAGCGGTGGAGATGCGCACCCCCTTCGTTCGCGTCGCAAACACCGGGCCGACGCAGTGGATCGATGCGCGCGGTCGCCTGGTGCACGCGCTGGCGCCGGGAGCCCCGGATGCCGCGGTGCGCGCTCTCGAGCTCGCCGGGCCGCCGCCCCTGGCCGCGCGCCTCACGGCTCGGGTGGTGGTGGCGGCCGCGCTCGGCTTCGGGATCGGTGTCTCCGGCCTCTCGGCTGGATTCAGGCGTCGCGCGCATCGCCGCGCGGCACGAGGCAGCGGGCCTCGATTCGACCTCAACCAAGTCATGGAGGGAAGTTCACGATGGAGCTACGAAAGAATGAGCTGACGATGTCGATCGCCGCCGCTCTGGCGGTTGCGTTCACCCCGCTACCGGCGGCCGCCGTGGATGGCGGCATGGCTGCGGGACCGACCTACTACGAGCAACTCGTAGGTGCCGGTTCCCTGGCGGATCTCGAGAGCAGCCAGGGCGGTCTCCCCGGGGCCCTCTACGTCGTGGAGGCGGCCGGTGGGGTCGACTACCAAGCGGTCGAAACCTCGGGCAGTGAGACCACGTGGGAGGTGACACTGGAGGTGGCGGAGCGCAATCACGAGCGCGTGGAAGCCGTCTATGACCTGGTGCTGGCGCTTCCGCTTCCAGCCGGCGCCGACGGGAGCGCCGCTTTCGAGGCGGAGCAGTGGGGGATCACCGCGCAGGAGGGCACGAAGGGCGCATCGGTGGCTTTCATCTACGGTGGGGAGAAGGTGACCCTCAAGCGCAACGTGGCCCTCGAGCGCACCTGGCTGCCCCTGATCGTGGGGGCGGAGGCCGGCCTGCCCGACATCTCCGAGACCGGATATGCGTACACGCTCTGGGATGCCGTACTTCGGTATGATCCCGGCTACGGGAACCGGCTCCAGGGCCTGGCGACCTTCCGCTACCAGACCGGGGCGGGGGTCGTGGCGCCGGACCCCGACGAGGAACGCAACGCCGCCTTCGTGATCACATGGATCCCGACCCTGGACCCCTCGGTGCCGCCGTTCACGATCCGGCTCGATCTACGCCCTCCGCCCCAGCAGTAGGGAGACGCGAAGAGGAATCGACTTGAGCCTGCAGTGTCCCAGTTGCGGCGAAGAGGACCTGCCGGTCCACAGCCGCTATTGCCTGAGCTGCGGCGCCATTCTCGCAACGCGAGACGCCGGCGCCGCCCCGGGGCCCGGGGCGGCGCCCTACACCCCCGAGCACCTCTCCCGCGAGGTCCTGACCCGGCGCGAGACCCGCGAGGGCGAGCGCAAGGAGGTAACCGTCCTGATCGCCGACGTGGCGGGCTCCCTCGCCATGGCGGCTTCCCTCGACCCCGAGAGCGTACACGCCGTGATGAACGGCCTCTTCACGATCGCCCTCGAGGCGGTGCACGCCGAAGGGGGAACCCTCAACCAGTTCCGGGGGGATGGGTTCATGGCGCTATTCGGGGCGCCCCAGGCTCGGGAGGAGAGCGCGGCCCGCGCGCTGCGCGCGGCCCTGGCAATACGGACATGCAGCGAGAGCTACGGCGAGTCGGTCCGCGCGCGGTTCGGCCTTCCCCTGGTGCTGCGGATGGGGGTGAACAGCGGCCACGTCTGGGTCGGCTCGATCGGATCCGATCTCCGCCGGGACTACACGGCCGAGGGACCCACGGTGGGGATCGCCGCGCGGCTCGAGGAGTCCGCATCCCCCGGACAGATCCTGGTCGGCGACGAGACGGCGCGCCGCTGCCGCGACTTCTTCACCTTCGCGGCGCTGGGAGAGCGGCGGATCCGGGGTCTGACCGAGCCGGTGCGGGTCTTCGAGCTGCTCGGGCCCGGGCCACACCAGGAACGCTTCGCGGTCGAGCTGGCTCGCGGCCTCACTCGCTTCGTCGGGCGGGAGCGCGAGCTTCACCGGCTCCAGCAACTGGCCCGGCCTTGTGGGGGGATCCGTTTCGTCGAGCTTCGGGGCGAGGCCGGAATCGGGAAGTCTCGCCTGGTGCTCGAGCACGCGGCTCGCTGCCCGGCGGGCACCGCTGTGTTCGAGGCCCGCTGCCGAGAGACCCACTCCCGGCGCGCCTATCTCCCCTGGCTGGACATGCTTCGCGCCTGGCCGCCGGAGCTTCCGCACTTCCCGGGGATCGACCCGCTGATCGAGCGGCTGGAGGGGCGCCCCGCGCAGGAGGGATCTTCGCCCCCGGAGATCGGAGCCGAGATCCGCGCGATCCTCGCGGAGGCGGTCGCGGCCGGTCCGGTGCTGGTGGTGCTCGACGACGCCCACTGGCTCGATCCCTCTTCGCGCTCGGTGGTGCGCATGCTCGCGGAGAATCCTCCCGAGGGGCCCCTCACGGTGCTGGCGACGTTGCGCAACGAGGGCGAGCCGGACTGGGGCGCTGCCGGATCCGTGGAGCGGATCGACCTCGGTCCCCTCGAGGAGCACGACTCTAGGGAGCTGGCCCGCGCGGTCCTTCACGAGATCGAGGAGGCCTCCGAGCTCTCTGAGTTCGCAGCTCTCCGCGGCGGGGGAAACCCGCTCTTCGTGGAGGAGATGGCGCGCGCACTCCGCGAGGCCCCCCCGCCGGCGCGAGACGCGGCGCGGCTCGAGCTCGACCTGCTCCGGGCGCCGCTTCGCATCCCTGCCACGCTGAATGGAGTTGTGGCGGCGAGGATCGACGCCCTGCCCGAGTCCTCCAAGCTCCTGCTGGAGGCCGCCGCGGTGCTGGAGGAGAGCTTCGATCCGGATCTGCTCCCGCAGATCGAGCCGCTCCCGGATGCGGACCCGCGCGCGCTGCTCGCGGATCTCATTGAGCGCGGTCTGCTGCGCCGCACCCGCAGCGGCGAAGTCGATTTCTGCCACGGCGTGGTCCGCGAGGTCGCCTGTGAGCAGCTCGTTCGCGAGCGCCGCCGGAGCCTCCACCACCGCGCCGCCGGCGCCCTCACCGGGCTCCCCTCCGCCGGCAGCGCAGACGGCGCCTCGCGGATCGGTTACCACTACGACCGGGCCGGCGACGCGGCCGCCGCCGCACCCCATCTGGTCCGCGCCGGGCGCGCCTATGCGGATCTCGACGCACCCACCGAGGCGGCGGCGCATCTGCGCCGCGCCCTGGAGCTGCTGCGCTCCCTGCCGCATCGCGATCACGCCACCGAGGTCGAGGTCGCGCTGCTGCTGGCGACGTCCCTCAACGTCCTCGACCACTCCGGGGAGGCAGCCGCTGTGCTGGAGGGGATCGAGGCCGACCCGAGCGAGCCGGCGGACCGCCTGCGCGTCGCCACGGCTTCGATCCAGGGGGGATGGGCGCGCTTCTCCGACGGCAACGACGCAGTGCGCGGGCGCCGCCTGATCGAGCGCGGGCTCGCTCTCGCCGACGGAGTTCCCGAGGCCCATCGCACCCTGACCCTCGGCCATGCGTACCTGGCGCGGATCCTGATCCTCGACGGCGAGGTCGAGGCGGCTGTGGGACACAGCCGCCGGGTCGCCGAGCTGGCCACAGGACGGGGCGACACGGCGGGGCTGGTGGTTGGCCTCTACAGCGAGTCCTCGGCGCTCTGCGATGCGGGGCGGATCGACGCTGCGCGCGACTCCGCGGGGGAGGCGCGGAGGCTGGCGCGGGAGCTCGAGAACGAGGTCCTGGTCGGGATGGCCGAGGCGGCGATGGCGAAGGTGCATGTGTTCGAAGGGGATCCCGAGGGCGCCTTCGAGGCGGCCCGGCGCGCAACCGCGGCCGGTGAACAGGCCGATCACGTGGGGGTTCTCTACCAGTCGACAGGTTGGAGCGCCTATGCCCACCTTCTCGCAGGCGATCCGAAGGCGGCCCGAGACGAGTTCGAGCGCCTGGCGGAGCTGAACGACACCTGGCCCATCACCTCCCTGCATCGCGCCCGAGGCCGACTCGAGGTGGGGGAGCTCGGAGCGGCGGTGGACCTGGGGCGCGACTGCCTGGCGCGGGAGCCCACCCGGGCGGTCCGCGCGCGGGTCATGGCGGTGCTGGGCCTGGCGATCGGGCTCTCGAGCGCCGGATCCTCCGAGGAGGCCGAGGAGCTGCTCGGCGAGTCGGTCTCGCTTTGCGACAGCCTCGGTCTCCGTCCCTACCTGGCCGAGGCCCATCAGTTCCTCGCCGAGC
>Ga0214473_10011162_pt1 | contig 10549 bp, 5 predicted proteins | sample RVTome_7_FD_203509 | JGI IMG/M metagenome (GOLD analysis project Ga0214473, IMG submission 203509) | Soil microbial communities from uranium-contaminated site in the Upper Colorado River Basin, Wyoming, United States - RVT98D197 | ecosystem: Environmental > Terrestrial > Soil > Contaminated >... | reverse complement strand
CCATCCCACGCTCCCGCGACCGGGGATTCTCCCCGGCGCCGAGGGTCGACTGCTGCGACGTCGGAGGATACACCCGGGCGGCTTTGACAGGCGCGCCGGCCGTGGAGGATGATGCGCAGCGCTTCCGCCGGAGTCCCGCGTGATGCTTCGTCTCCTGCACCGCATCGCCATCGTCGTCCCCGCGATTGTCGTATCCGCGATCGTCGTCCAGTCCGCCGGCTGCGTCCAGCGCCCCGCCGACGGACCCGTCGCGGGATCGGACCGGTCGATCAGCCGGATCGCCTTCGGTTCCTGCATCGGCCAGGACCTGCCCCAGCCGATCTGGGACCACGTCCTGCGGGCGAGGCCGGACGTCTTTGTCTTCCTGGGCGACAACGTCTACGCCGACACGACCGACATGGACGCGCTCAGGGCGGCTTACGCGAAGCTGGCGGCGAACGGCGGTTTCCAGCGGCTCCGGGAGTCGACCCGGGTGCTGGCCACCTGGGACGACCACGACTACGGCACCGACGATTCCGGGGCCGGGCACCCGGCGCAGGCCGCATCGCAGCAGGTCTTCCTCGATTTCTGGGGCGTCCCGCCGGATGACCCGCGCCGGGGACGCGAGGGGATCTACCACGCGGAGACATTCGGCCCGCCCGGACGACGCGTCCAGATCATCCTTCTCGACACGCGCTTTTTCCGCAGCCCGATCACCTGGGTCAAGGATCCGAAGACGGCCGACGGCGGCCATTACCTGCCGAACCGCAACCCCCGGTCGACGATTCTCGGCCCGGCGCAGTGGAAGTGGCTGGAGGAACAGCTGCGGGTGCCGGCCAATGTCCGCATTCTGGCGTCCAGCATCCAGGTGGTGGCGGAGGACCAGGGCGGCGAGAAGTGGGCCAACTTCCCGCACGAGCGCAAACGGTTGTTCGAGATGATCTGGAACTCGCGCGTCACCGGGCTGTTCTTCATCAGCGGCGACATGCATCTCGCCGAGCTCTCGATGATGGACGGCGGCGTCGGGTTCCCCATCTACGACCTGACCTCGAGCTCGATGAACTGGTCGGAGCGGGCCTGGCGGAAGTACGGCGCGAACCGGCACCGGGTCGGCACGATGAACTGGGGCGACAACTTCGGCCTGATCGTCATCGAATGGGACCATCGCGACCCGCGCATCCGCTTCCAGGTCATCGACGACGAAGGCGATCTCAACATCCAGCGCAAGATCACCCTCCAGGTCCTGCGCGACGGCACGATTCCATGGGAGTGAGGGGATGACGAAGACCTGGGACGCGGTGATCGTGGGTGGCGGGCACAATGGCCTGGTGACTGCCGCGTATCTGGCGGCGGGCGGGATGACGACGCTGGTCCTCGAGCGGCGACCGTACGTCGGCGGGGCCTCGGTGACCGAGGAGCCGTGGCCCGGTTACAAGGTGTCGACCGCGGCCTATGTCATCAGCCTCCTGCGTCGCGAGGTGGTCCGCGACCTCGACCTCAAGCGACACGGCCTGGTGGTCTATCCACAGGATCCCCCCTACTTCCAGCCGTATCCCGACGGCCGCCACCTGATGATCTGGAACGACGCGCGCAAGACGCACGAGGAGATCCGCAAGTTCTCGAAGCGGGATGCCGAGGTCTACGGCGAGTACGAGGCGACCCTCAACCGGCTCGCCGAGTTCGTCGAGCCTCTCATGATGATGACGCCGCCCGATCCGGTCTCGCCGGGCTGGCGCGACCTCCTGGGCCTGCTGCGCGTCGCCCGGATGGCCCGCCGGCTGCGCAGCGACCTCTACAGCGAGATCGAGGTGCTGACCGGCAGCGCGAAGGATTTTCTCGACGCTTGGTTCGAGTCGGAGGAACTGAAGGCCCTCCTCTGCGGTCAGGCGGTGATCGGCACGTTCGCCGGTCCGCGCACTCCCGGCACGTCCTACGTTCTCTTCCACCATGTCATGGGCGAAGTGAACGGCATGCGCGGCTGCTGGGGCGTGGTGCGCGGCGGGATGGGGCAGGTCTCCGAGTGCATCGCGACGGCGGCGCGCGAACGGGGCGCCACCATCCGCTGCGGCGCCGGGGTGGAACGAATCCTGGTGCGCGACGGCCGGGCGCAGGGAGTCGTCCTCAAGGGCGGGGAGGAGATCCGGGCGCGCGTGGTGATTTCGAACGCCGATCCGAACATCACCTTCCTGCGCCTGCTCGATCCGGCGCGCGATCTGCCGGAGGACTTCGTCCGCCGGGTCCGGAGGTTCCGGATCACCGGCTCGTCGGTGAAGGTGAACTACGCCCTCGCCGAACTGCCCGATTTCACCGCCCTCCCCGGTTCGAAACCGGGGCCGCAGCATGCCGGCACCATCGACATCTGTCCTTCCCTCGATTACATGGAGCGGGCTTACGACGAGGCCAAGTACGGGCGCTGGTCCTCGGAGCCGTTCCTCGAGGCGGTCATCCCGACCGTTTACGACGACTCGATCGCGCCACCCGACAGGCACATCATGTCGGTGTTCTGCCAGTTCGCCCCGTACGATCTCCGCGAGGGGACCTGGGACACCGAGAAGGAGAAGTTCGGCGATCGGGTGACCGACATCTTCGCCCGGCACGCGCCGAACTTCAAGAATGCCGTCCTGCACCGCCAGGTGATCACGCCGCTCGACCTGGAGCGCGACTTTTCCCTCACGCACGGCAACATCTTCCAGGGGGACATGGGTCTGGACCAGCTGTTCTTCATGCGTCCGATCCCCGGCTTCGCCGACTACCGCACTCCCATCCGTGGCCTTTACATGTGCGGCGCCTGCACCCACCCCGGCGGAGGCGTCATGGGCGCGGCGGGCCACAACGCCGCCCGCGAGGTCCTGCGGGACCTGCGGCGCCGCGCCGTTTGACCGAGAGGGATTGCCGCGGGCCTCGGGTACGCGAATCGCGTAACCTCACCGGACGGTGATCGTCAGCCGGGTCGAGTCCGTCAGACCGATCTCGGATCCGAGGAACACGATGGAATACACGCCGGCTGCACTGATCCCATAGCCGCCCGGACCGTCGAGCCTGAGACGGTAGATGAGGGTGTCGCCGGGCGGCAATTCGCGTCCGGAGACCGGCAAGACCGCTTCCGTCGAGGGTGCGACGAGCCCTCCGCGGGCGTCCCGGATCTCGAATCGGGCGCTTCCGGCGGCCACCGACAGCGGGTCGGGGAGATGAATCGTGGAGGCCGAACCATTGTGAACGGTGAGGACGACCTCGATCGGCTCTCCGGGAGCAAACTCCCTCGCTGGAGACGAAAGGGAGCAGAAAACCTCGATCGACCCCGGATTGAGATCGACCGGCTCCTCGTCGTCCGCCGTGTCGGTGGCGCCAAGCATGCCGCCGAGAACCCCTCCGACCACCCCTCCGACCACTCCCCCGACCACGCCTCCGACGACATCGGTATCACGCGCACCATGAACCGGTTTGGTGAACGGATGCACGGTCGAGGTGACTTGCGGTGACGGCGCCAGCGTGAGGACGTCCTGATAGTTCCTGCCCAGGATCGGCAGGGCGTCGATGAACTCGCTCGAGAACGCGATCGTCGTCGCCTCCCTGAGCTGGACGGTCGTGTGCGGGTTCACCCCCTGCGGCACGGGGACCGGGACGGCGACGGTCTCCAGCTCACCCGTCGTGTTGCTGATCCGTTCCTCGACCGCCACGAAGGAGGTGTAGGCCGAGACCAGGTGATGATCGAGGGCGGTCGCCGTGATCCGTTCGACGATCTCAGGATCGGGCTTGCCGACGAGACGGTCGGACAGATCCTCGATGCGCGCCCGGGCCCAGAGCGTGGCGATCGCATCGCCGGATGGCTCCCGATCGGGCAGCCGGACACGGAAACGCCCCTCGTAGGGGCGGCCGCCGATCCGGCCGCGCACCGTCACCTCCGAGTCGCCCGACTGCCGGTAACGGCCGCTGATCAGGATCGGCTGGCCGAGAAAGAGATCCGGCACGCGGGCGGGATACAGGTCGGCGATCTGGAGCCCGCCCCAGTCGATCGTGAGGTGGGTGAGATAGGGGCGGCGGATCCGATCGTAAAAGCGCCGCACCGCCTCCCCGGGTCCATCCTGCAGGAGGATGTACTCGACACTGCCGCCGCCAAACTCCGCCATCTTGTCGAGAAGGTACCGGTTCACGCTGCTCCCGACGCCGAACGAATGGAGTCGCGCGTTTCCGAGGTGTTCGCGAAGGTAGGCGAGGATCTGGTCCTCGTTGCCGATGTAGCCGTCGGTCATGAAGGAAACGATGCGGAATCGCTGCGGGTCCTCCGGGTACGAGAGAGCCGCGGCCACCCCCTCGAGCAGGATCGTCCCCCCGTCTCCGGACAGACCCTCGACATACTCCAGGGCGCGCGCCACGTGGGCCGCTGTGGCGGGCACCGGTTCGGGCGCGAACGCCTGCGCGGTATTGGAGAACCGGATGATCTGAAAGTTGTCGAGCGGTTCGAGGTTCTCCAGCGCGTAGCGCATCGCTTCCCGCACCTTCGCGATCGGCTCGTCGGACATCGAACCCGAGCAGTCGACGACGAAGATCATCTCCTTCGGCGTCACCGCCTCGGGCGGGGGCACCATTTCAGGTCTCAGGAGCGCCGCGAAGTATCCGTCTTCGGCCGCGCGATGGGGCAGGACGACGAGGTTCGGCGCGCTCCCATCCAGGCGATAGCGCATCACGAAATCCCGGTTGGGGATCGCATCGTCGGGCGACAGGCGGACGCGCACGACCCCGGCCGGTTCGCGGTCCACCGTCACCTGGTGCGAGGGAGAGACGACCTTGGTGGCCGGCAGACCGGTGACGAGTCGCACCTGCAGGGCGATGTCATGCCCCGACCGCTCTTCGGGTTTGAGCGCGGGCGGGGTGATCCGGGAGGCGTCAGGGACATCCGTGGTGTCGGGCAGAGGCCCGGAGCCGGTGTGCGCGCTCGGTGTCCCCGGGATGAAGCGTGGACCGACGACCATCGGGAAGATGAACTCCTGTTCGCCGGATCGGTCCATCAGGGTTTCGAAGTAACGCAGGTGAACGGCGATCGTTTCGCCCGGGAGGATGTTGGCGACCGACTGCGTGAAGATGTTGGGTCGCTCCTGGTCGAGCAGGGCGGCGGTCTGCCCGGCACGTCGCGCCGCTTCGTAAACCCGGCGCGCTTCCTCCCGCTTCCTGATGACTCCCCGGATCACCCGGTCGTCGAGCCGGATCTCCATGTCGTCAACGGCCGCCCGGTTCGGGAGAGGGAAGACGTAAATCGCCTCGATCGGCCGGTCGAACGGATTGTGAAATGTCTGGATCACGCGGACGTGGGCCACGAGACCGGCAATCTCCGCCTGGACCTCCGTGTGCCTGAGTGGCAGCGACACGACCGAACCGTCGTCGACAATCGAAAGCAGCTCTCCCTGGGTGATCGTGTCCGCCGGATCCGGCGTGGCCGGAGCCGCGGCGAGGAAAGGGACGAGCGATGAGAGGGCGAGAACGGCGACACTGCTGATCGATCTGCCGACCGGGGGGCGGAGTCTCATGAGGCAACCTCCAGCGAACCTGCGCCACACCGGCTGATTCGAATGTACGGAGATTCGGGCCGGAAGCCCACGCTGTCGTGTGGCTGGCCGCGGTCGCGGTGCCGCACCGTTTGCGGCGCCGGTGCAGCGGGGCCGCCCGGTCAGCGGGGCCGCGGCGCAATCGGGGTTGGGAGCGGCGGGTCGAAGCGGCCGTTGCCGTCCACGTCGACGAAGATCGGGTTGGTGATCGCGAAGGGGAGCGGGGCCCGGTCCGGGCCGTCCCCGGCCTCCCGGTTCTGCACGACGGGATGGAGGCTGCGGCTGCCGCGGACCACGGCGATGATCCAGGCATCGCGGTCGAAGCGCAGGCCGGACTCCCGGCGCCATTCGGGTCCGCGCCGATCTTCGGGGCGGACCGGCCAGGTGTCGCGCACATCGCCATTGACGACCAAGTCGACGCTGTCGGCCGCCACCCACGGGGCGGTCTGGATGCGCACTGCGACGCGCGCCTGTCCCCGCGGCGCGGGATGCAGATCACCGGGCCCGGCCGTCCCATCCAGCGTCAGCCGGACGACCGGTCCATTGCTCACGAACGATCGCCCTCGTCGCATCGCCTCCACCAGCGCCCGTTCGTCGAAGGACCCGGTGGCGGGCCGGTCGTACGCGACCCACGTCCGGGAGTAGCCGGGTTCGTCCCCGTCGATTTCGTGGGAGTCCGACGAGCCGACGATTGGGCGGTAGATGCCTCGGTTCAGCAGGTGCATCCAGTCCCTGACCGCGGCGGTGTTGCCCTCCGCGTCGAAGCGCGGCCCGTTGATTGCTTCGAAGAGATCGAAGGAGGTGTCGAACCCGGGCCGCGCCGAAGCCGCCGACCCGGTTTCGAGATCATAGATGTTGAGAAAGTCGTAGTCCCAGCCGCGCGGGTGATTGACCTGCACGAGCGCCGCCGGATCGCGATCGCGGGCGGCGCGAAACGCCGGTCCGGCCTCCCCGAAGCGGGGATCGAGGGCGCCGCCCTCCGGCGCTCCGGCGCGCGGCGCCACCGGGTAAGTGTTGAAGTCCATCAGGTCCGGCACGGTGACCTCGTTCCCGATGACAGTCTCGAGTTCACCCTCGAACCCGAGGGCCTTCACCGCGGGCCGGTAGTCGGTGAGTCGATTGTGGTCGGTGGCGATGGCGACCTCCACCCCCTCGGCCACCAGCGACCGGACCCGCTCCGCCACGGTGACCGCGCCGTCCGATTCCAGGGTATGCAGGTGGGGATCGACCGACAGCAGTCCGCGCGTGTCTAACACGCGGTCGATGGTCAATTCGAGATCGAGCCGGAATCCTCCGCGGACGGTGATCGTGCGCTGGTCGAGGGTGAAGGCGGGACCGCGGGACGCGGCGACCAGGTAGGTGCCGGCCGGCAGGTCGACCTCGGTCCCCTCCGCCGCCGGGAAGCAGGAATTCTTGAACGACTCCCAGTAGCGGCCGCTGCGGACCGGGTCGTGCGGCCGGAAATAAGGGGTTCGTGTCGGATCGAGCCCGACAAATGTCACTTTCCCAGGCACGTGGGCCCCGGTGCGATCGCGGAGCCGCACCCGAACCCTCCCCCCGGATGGTTCGCGCAGCACGATCGGCCTCCTGGACCCGGCGGAGACCTGCAGCGGCAGCTCGTCGATGCCGGGGAAGAAATGGGCCCGGGCGAGGTAACGCCCGGCCGGCAGCCACAGATCGAGCGGGGAGTGGTTGCCCAGGAAGGATCGGAAGAAAACCGCCTGCGTGGCGGCGTCCTTGACGACGACCTCGATCGATCCGGTCCCGCGGGCCTCGAACCGGATCGATGCCGGGCGCGCCGGCACATCGAGACGCTTGAAAATCGATTTCAGGAGATCGCCCGGCCGCGTCGCGGCCAGGAGCGTGTAACGCACCTGGTGGGACTGCTCCGGGACCAGGTCGACCGCCTTTGGCTCCTCGAGGATCGAGGCCCCGTCCCAGATGAAGCGGGGCTCGCCGACGGCGTCCTCGGCGTTCCGATCGATCCACCCGAGAACATGACCCGGCTTCGGGAAGACCCGGAACCGAAGTCGCGGGTGGCGCGCACGATCCAGGGGACTGAACTCGTAGATCTGTCCGGCATCCATGTGCAGGGCATAGCGCAGGTCGTACCACCTCCCCGGACCGGTGTTGGTCACCGTCGATTCGATGTCCACGGTCCCGGTCGAGGGTCGCAGGACGTAGGTCGTGACGATCCGGATCGTCGGACCACCCGCGATCCGGTGCCCGGCGCGGGCGACGAACGTCGTGGCGTCCGCGCCGCTTCCAGCGGGCGCCTCGCCCGCCGACCCGGGTTGTCGATCGATCGACCGATAAGCGATGAAAACGCTCTTGTCCCCGTGGCGGAGATAAGGGGACCCGGTCATCAGGTCGCTCCGCGGTGTTTCGGCGGGGGAGGCACCGGCGCGCGGCGCGAAACTCAGGATGGTCCCCATCGCGTCCGCGGTGGAATGCCCGTAGAAAGACCGGAAGGGGCGCGGTGTCGCACCGATGACCAGGGCGAGGTCGCCGGCGGTCACCAGCAGGTCGCCGTCCCGGCATGATCCGCACGCCGGCGCCACGATACCGGCGTCCCGGTCCAGCCGCCGCACGATCGTAACGTCGTCGGCGGCACTCGAAGGCGGGCCGGCGGGGACGATCGCGGTCAGAGCGAAGAGGAGGACCGGCAGCGGCGCGGTGCGCCGGTGAGGTCGATCGCCGATCCCGATCACGCCGCGTTTCCTCCAGCCATGACTGCGCTCCGCCCGATGATACATGGAGCATCGGGCAGTGGCCTGATTTCGCACACGTGCGGAGGCTGCCCAAAGGACCCCCGGCCGCGTGACATTTCCTCGACGGACAGCTCAAGGAAAATCCCGCCATGCTTGCGGATGGCGCGCGGCGGGAGCCACATTGATCGGTGCAGGTCGAGGAGGGTCCCATGCGGATCACCGCCACTCGGTTCATTCTGGAGGCCGGCGTCCTGGCGTTCGTCCTCGTGGCCGGCTGCGCCCGGCCTCCCGCGCCCGGCGAACCGCTGCCCGGCCTGACGGAGGCGGAGCGGGCGAGATTCGATCGGGGCCGCGAAGTGTTCGAGAGGACCTTCGTGGCGGCCGACGGGCTGGGCCCGCTGTTCAATGCCGACTCCTGCGGCGAATGCCACGAAGAGCCGGTGGCCGGGGGGCCCGGCGACGAAGTGGAGATTCACGCCACGGCGCTCCTGCCCGACGGGACCTGCGACCCGCTCCTCGACCAGGGTGGTCCGGTCGTGCAGCAGCAGGTGACGGAGGCGCTCCGCGCGGCTCTCGGGATCGACGCAGAGCCGACCCCGGCGCGGGCCACCGGGACCGGCCGGCGGACCACCCCGGATCTCCTCGGCTTCGGGCTTCTCGACGCGGTGACGGACGCGACCATCCTGGCGCTCGCCGACCCTGATGACCGTGACGGGGACGGTGTCTCCGGCCGTCCGAACCGGTTCGTGGACGGACGGGTCGGACGGTTCGGACGCAAAGCGTTCGTCCCGATGCTGCGCGAATTCAATGACGGGGCCTTCCCGATCGAGCAGGGGATCACCATCCCGTCGGCGCCGCAGGAGGAGAGCATCGCCGGCAAGCCGATTCCGGACGGCGTCGATCCGGCCCCGGATCCGGAGATCGCCGTCGAAGACCTGGATCTCACCGACTTCTTCGTGCGCGCGCTCGCCCCGCCCGCGCCGCGGCACCTGAAGTCGTCCGGTCTGCGCGGCCGGCGTCTCTTCGTGGCGATCGGTTGCGCCACCTGCCACGTGACCCGGCTGACCACCGGACCGAACCCGCTGCAGGCGCTGCACCGGCGCACGGTGGCGGCCTACACCGATCTGCTGCTGCACGACATGGGACCGGACCTGGCCGACATCTGCCTGGGGCTGGCGACCCCATCCGAGTTCCGCACCGAACCTCTGATGGGTCTCGGGCTGTCCACCGCCTTCCTGCACGACGGGCGCGCCGCCACGATCGAAGAGGCGGTCCGGCTGCATGGCGGGGAGGGGCAGGGATCGCGGGATCGGTTCGTCGGCCTGTCGGAGAAGGATCGCCGGGCAATCCTGCAGTTCCTCGAATCCTTGTGATCTCCGGCGGGCCCGCCGCCGTCGATCGCGGGTATCATCGGGGCCGGCAGCGGCGCGGGGGACCCGTCCCCGGCGCCGGTTGGAGGCGCGGGTGGCCGGCGGAGAGATCGACGGCGGGCGGACGACAGGGTGGCTGACACGGCGGCAGTTCGCCTCCGCGCTGGGAGCGGCGGCGGGGGCGGTCGTCGGATCGACGGCCTTGCCGGTGCCGGTCTCCGCTGCGGCTGCGGCGCCCGACTACCCGGAAGGGACCCTGCGCCTCGACTCGAACGAAAACCCGTACGGCCCTTCCCCGCGGGCCCTCGCCGCCCTCCGGCGGGCGCGGGAGGAGGCGGCGCGCTACCCGGATCGGATCGAGACGCGTCTGGTCGAGACGATCGCCCGCCACCACCACGTCGAACCGGAGAACATCGTCCTGGGCTGTGGATCGGGCGAGGTGCTCCGGATGGCCGACCTGGCCTTCCTGTCCGCGGGCCGGTGCGTCGTCGCGGCCGATCCGACCTTCGAGGCGGTGCTGCTCTACGCGCGCGTCACGCAGGCGCGTCCGGTCACGGTGCCGCTCACGGCCGACTTCCGCCACGACCTGCCCCGGATGCTGGCGGCCTGTGCGGAATCGGCCGGGCTGATCTACGTCTGCAACCCCAACAACCCGACCGGGACCATCGTCCCACGCGCCGCGCTGAACTCCTTCCTCGAGGCCGTCCCCGCCGGCGTGATCGTCCTGGTGGACGAGGCGTACCACGACTTCGCCGAGGATCCCGACTATGCCAGCACGATCCCGATCGCGACGTCACGTCCGGACCTTCTGGTGGTCCGCACCTTCTCCAAAATCCACGGACTGGCCGGGATGCGCCTCGGTTACGGTGTCGGGACGCGTCCCCTGGCCGACGCGCTGCGGGCGCACCAGCTGTGGAGCAACACCAATGCAGCCGTCCTGGAGGCGGCG
>Ga0214473_10011161_pt1 | contig 10549 bp, 12 predicted proteins | sample RVTome_7_FD_203509 | JGI IMG/M metagenome (GOLD analysis project Ga0214473, IMG submission 203509) | Soil microbial communities from uranium-contaminated site in the Upper Colorado River Basin, Wyoming, United States - RVT98D197 | ecosystem: Environmental > Terrestrial > Soil > Contaminated >... | reverse complement strand
TTGCATCATCTCTTGCACTCGCCCATGGACGCTGGTCTCCACATCGGTGGGAGCTTGGCCGCATGCTGCCAGACCCGTCAGCAAGAGAAAGCATCTCATGGGGATCCTCCAGGGGAACGGGACACCCGACCGTCACTTAGTGTCGCGCGGTTCCCGGCTCACTGCAAGTAGGCCCGAGATCCTCGGGATTCCGGTTGTACAAAAACGGGTCTGCGGATAGCATGTTCCTGGAGGGGTCATGGAGAAGCGGTCACAGGCACGGCTCGTCCCAGAAGGTTCTCTAAGGTGCACGGTGCAGTGGGAGAAGGGACAGGAGGCCGGCCGCATCCACAACATCTCTCCCCAAGGCGCGCTCCTGGAAGCCAAGAGCGATTTCGGCATCAGTAAGATCAAGCTAGTCTTGGAGTTCGAGGGGAGCGGCGAGTCCCTCACGCTCGACGCCACCATCCGCTGGCACGCTGTTGCACCTCAAGATCAAACCGATCACTATGGCCTGGTCTTCCGGTCGTTGGACGATGCGACGCAGGAGAGACTGAGCGAAGCCATCCGCGTCTTGATGGAGCAACAACCTAGCTAACGTCACACCCTCTCGGCATGCGATTCGAATCCTTCCAGATGGAAAGGATGCAGTCCGTCTGGGAGAACCGCGTGCGGTACAACCTCTCCGAGAGCGGCGTGCGGCCCCTCAGTTTGGGAGATCTGGTCGATCCCGCAGCTCTCCACGACACCCTTCTCGGTTACCCGCAAACCAACGGAACGGTCGAGCTCCGAGAGCTGATAAGCGACCTCTATCCCGGTTCCGACGGCGCCAACGTCATGGTAACCAACGGCACCGCCGAAGCGAACTTCCTGAGTGTCCTGAACCTGGTCGAGCCGGGCGACGAGGTGGTGGTGATGTTCCCAAACTACATGCAGATTTGGGGCCTGGCTCGCTCTCTGGGAGCCAAGGTGAAGCCGCTCTCCTTGCGAGAGGAGAACAACTGGCGGCCGGATCTGGAAGAGCTGGCGGGTGCGGTCACTGACAAGACCCGTCTCATCGCCATCTGCAATCCCAACAATCCCACCGGCGCGGTCATGGGCGACGACGACCTGCGCCAGATCTGCAAGCTGGCCGGGAAGGTCGGCGCCTGGATCCTCTCTGACGAAGTCTACCAGGGAGCGGAGTTGGGCGAGGAGCCGTCCGCGACGCTCTGGGGTTGGTACGACCGGCTGCTGGTGACCTGCGGCCTCTCCAAGGCCTATGGACTGCCGGGTCTACGGATCGGATGGGTGGTCGGTCCGCCGGATCGGGTGGAAGCGCTGTGGTCGTACAAGGACTACACGACTATCGCTCCCGGCGCTCTATCGGACAAGCTGGCCCGGGTGGCGCTGGAGCCGAAGCGCCGCCATCAGATCCTGGAGCGGACCCGCTCCATCGTGAAGGGCCAGCTGCCCCTGGTGGAGCAGTGGGTCGAGGAACTGCGCGGGCTCTTTACCATGGTACCTCCACGAGCGGGGGCCATCGCCTACCTCCAATACCACATGGATGTGCCCTCCATCGATCTCATCACACGTCTGCGGGAAGAGAAGAGCGTCCTGGTGGTCCCCGGGGAACACTTCGGCATGGAGCGATACGTTCGCATCGGCTTCGGCTACGACCGCGACACGCTGAGGAAAGGTCTGGAACTTTTCTCGGAGCTTCTTCAAAGCATTCGATCCGACGTGGGCGCCCAGCGGTAGCCGATCTCCCGCCAATGGAGCTCACTCTTGGTCTCATTGGCTTCGGGAACACGGGCCGGGCCTTCGTCCGGCTCCTCCTCGCCAAACGCCGCGAGCTACTCACTCGATACGGCCTCTCCTTTCGCGTCACCGGCATTACCACCAAGACACACGGCGCGGCCATCGACCCGGAAGGTCTGGACTGCAAGCGAGCGCTGCGGCGCGTGGAAGCCGGCAAATCGATCGCCGATCTCCACGTGGGACTGCCGCTCGCCGACGCCATCGATTTCATCCGTCGCCGGCCGGCGAGAATCCTCTTCGAAGTCACCCCTCTCAATCCCTGGAGCGGCCTGCCGGCGCTGGATCACGTCCGACTCGCCCTGCAAAAGGGCCTGCATGTCGTCACCGCCAACAAGGGACCGGTAGCCGTTGCCTACCGAGAGCTCCTCCATCTGGCTCGAGAAAAGAAGCTGGCCTTTCGTTTCGAAGGAACGGTTCTCGACGGAACGCCGGTCTTCAATCTCGTCGAAAAGACGCTCCTCGGCACGCAGATCCTCGGATTCCACGGAATCCTCAACAGCACGTGCAATCTCGTTCTGTCCGAGATGGAGAAGGGCAAGAGCCGGGAGAGCGCGCTCAAGAAGGCCCGCGCCATGGGAGTAGCGGAGGCCGACGCCAGCCACGACATCGAAGGATGGGACAGCGTGGTCAAGACGGCCGTGCTGGCCAACGTTCTCCTGGATGCCGATATCCAACCGGCGGACGTGACGCGCATGGGAATCGGCGCGGTCGGGCCTGAGGATTTGAAACGGGCGCGGGAGAAAGGGAAGGTGCTGCGCCTGATCGGCCGGGCCAGGCGCACCGGCCAGAGCGTAAAAGCGAGAGTCGCTCCGGAGCTCCTGGACCGGAGCGATCCCCTGTCCACTGCAGTGGGAACGACCAATGCGCTCGCCATCGAGACCGACACGATGAAAGAGCTGATCCTGATGGAAAGGGATCCCGGTGTCGAGCAGACCGCCTACGCCCTTCTATCCGATCTCCTCGCCATTGCCACCGGTCCCTTCCGTTGGTAGCCGAAGCGTGAGCTTGCTGGACTGGATCGAGGTCGTGGCGGCGTCGTCGATCTCCGTCGCCGCCTCGTGGCACGCCTTGCTCTACAAGCGCGATCCGAGAGCGGCGATGGGCTGGATCACCATTTGTTTGGTGCTGCCCATTGGGGGGGCGCTTCTCTACTATCTCTTCGGCATCAACAGAGTCCGAACCCTGGCGAAAGAGCTTCGTCGGGGCTCGGCGTTCCGGATCGAGATCCCCTACGAGCGCAGCCAGAACTCGCATCCTCACGCGGCATCGAGCCAATCAATACCCGGGGAGTTCGCCGAGCTGGCTCGTATCTCGGAGGCGGTGGTGGCGGAGCCGTTGCTGGAAGGAAACCGTGTTGAAGTCCTGCACAATGGTGAGGGCGCCTATCCGCGCATGTTGGAAGCGATCGAAGCCGCGGAGCGGCACGTGTACCTGGCTACCTACATATTCGAGACCAACGCGACCGGCCGCCGTTTCATCGAAGCTCTGGAGCGCGCCAAGAAGCGGGGAGTGGACGTTCGAGTCATGGTGGACGGCATCGGCGGCCTGTACTCGCGCCCCGGCGCCGTTCGTCTACTGAAAAAGCGCGGCGTGCCGGCCGCACGGTTCCTGCCTCCCCGGCTCCTTCCTCCCGAAGTGCACATCAACCTTCGCAATCACCGGAAAATCCTCGCCGTGGACGGCAGTTCCGCCTTCACCGGCGGAATGAATATCGGCGACCGGCACCTGGCGGACAACCTGTCCAACCCCGATCGGATCATCGACGTTCATTTCCGGCTTAACGGGCCGGTGGTGAGTCGCATGGAGCGTATCTTTCTCGAAGACTGGCGGTTCGTTACCGGAAAGGACTCCGGCGCTCGCCCGCCACGACCCGTTGGCCTGGAAGGTAACGCCATTTGTCAGGTGATCTCCGATGGGCCCAACGAGGATCTGGATAAGCTGGCGGCCGTCCTGGCTGCCGCCGCCGCGGCGGCGCGACGAAGCATCGCCATCGTCACGCCCTACTTCTTACCGCCTTCCCAGTTGGTGGCGGCCCTGCAGGCTGCGGCGCTGCGGGGGGTGGAAGTGACAGTGATCCTTCCCGGCCGCAACAACCTTCCCTACGTTCACTGGGCGACCCGAAACATGTTGTGGGAGCTTCTGCAGCGTGACGTACGCGTATTCTATCAGCCGCCGCCCTTCGCGCATACCAAACTGTTTCTCGTCGATAACCACTACGCGCATATCGGATCGGCCAACCTAGACTCCCGGAGCCTGCGTCTCAATTTCGAGATGACGGTGGAGATCTATGAAAAGTCGTTCGTCCAGGACCTCGCCGCTTACGTGGAGTCTCTTCGTCAGAGCTCCCAGGAAGTCTCTCTGGAGGAGCTCGACGGGAGATCCCTGCTGGTACGCACCCGTGATGCTCTGGCGTGGCTGTGCTCGCCTTACCTCTAGCCCAACACGTCGCCAGCTCGGGGCCCATGTGGTATCCTTTCTTGTTCCCTCTCAACACCTTTAGAGTCGAAAGGAGGTCCCCGTGGCGCTCAAGGACTTCATGAAGTCTCAGTTCATCGAGGTCATCGAGTGGCTCGATGATTCCGGCGACACCATGGTCTACCGGTTCCCGGTCCAGGGACAGGAGATCAAGATGGGGGCTCGCCTCACGGTGCGGGAGGGGCAACACGCCGTCTTCGTCAACGAAGGAAAGATTGCGGACGTCTTCCAGCCCGGTCTCCACACGCTGACCACGCGAAACCTACCCATTCTCGCCAAGCTCAGGGCCTGGAAGCACGGCTTCAACTCGCCGTTCAAGGCGGAGGTTTACTTCATCTCGGCGCGCCAGTTCACCGACCAGAAATGGGGAACCTCGAATCCGGTCATGCTGCGAGATCCGGAGCTCGGCGCGATCCGGCTGCGCGCCTTCGGGATCTTCTCCTTCAAGGTCGATGATCCCACCTTGTTCATGAAGGAGATCGTGGGAACCGAAGGTCGCTTCACGACCGAAGACATCAACGGACAATTAAAGCGCTTGACCATCTCCGGCTTCAGCGATCTGCTCGCCGAGTCCAAGATACCCGCCTTCGATCTGGCCTCGCACTATGACGAGCTCTCGGCCCAAGCGAAGGCCAAGCTCGCTCCCCAGTTCAAGAGCCACGGCCTGGAGCTTTCCAAGTTCTACGTCGAGAACATCTCCTTGCCCGCCGAGGTCGAGAAAATGCTGGATAAGCGCGCCAGCATGGGAGTGGTAGGCGATCTCGGCCGATTCACTCAGTTCCAGGCCGCTCAGGCGATCGAGACGGCCGCCGAGAACCCGGGGGGCACCGCGGGTGCGGGGGTCGGTCTCGGGGCGGGAGTCGCCATGGGACAAGCGATGATGGGAGCCATGGGGCAGGCTTCTACCCCGACCGCAACGGCAACCTGCGTCAAATGCTCGAAGTCCATCCCCGCCGGATCGGCCTTCTGCAGTCACTGCGGCGGGCCGCAAACGGCGGCCTGCGGCAAGTGCAAGGCCCTCCTCAGCGCCGGAGCCAAGTTCTGCAGCTCCTGCGGCGCTCCCGTCGGATAGTGGTCGTCGTCCACCGGGCGGCGTTCAGCCGACCCAGCCCGAGACGAGCTGACCAGCGTTCTGGTCAACGGGCCAGGCGAGCGTCGAGCACGAATCGCTCCTTCGCGACGATCCGAAATCGTCTAGCGCTCGGGTGCTCGGGATTGAGCAGGTAGTTGTTCTCTACTGGCACGACAGCCGACGGTACCCTCAGAACCGCGCTGGCTCCTCGGTCGATCCAATGGGCACCGAGCTCTTGCAGAACGAGGGGTGCAGGATAAGACCTCCAATCGGGCGGGAGTGTGCGCAAGTCGACTCGCGCGATCGGGACGTCGTCCGGTACCTCCACCTTGATCTGAACCAGGTCTGAGGGAAGTAAATCTTTGTCGGTATGGACTAAGAGCTCAAGAACCGCAAGGGACAAAGTTTCAGAAGTGTAAACGACCCGTCGCCCCTTAGGGTGCCAACGGCCACCGGCGACGAGCCCACCACGGCCGCTCAGAGGATTGCTGGCATGTGCCCCGCGACAGATTCGCCAGAGGCACACTAGCTATAGATCCCGTAGCAAATTCGCAGGAGGAGCTCTTGCACCTGGCGCTCGCCAATCTCGGTATCGAGATGGGCGATCGGTGGCTCTCCGCCAAGCGCACGGTTGCTCCTATGCAGCCATTGCCTCCCTTTTTCGAGCGAACCCAATGCTTCCGACGCCAAGAATGTCATGTGAGCGATTCGATAGAGCCGGTCCGACTCTATCGGCGATAAATACCGCTCCGACTTCCTTCGAGCCAATGTGCGCGAAGCGACACCCAGCAGATCGGCCAACTGCTTGGAATGGACCTCCAAAGCGTCGAGAAGCGCCTCGAATGCCGTGTAGGGGAGGCCCTTCCGTACCGCCTGTTGCATGCCACGAGTGTTAGTGACCCTGCCTCTAAAAACCTTCTCGCCACCGAGCAAGGCGACCATCCTCTTTGTCTCTTCTTCGGCACGTATCGTTGCCATATGTCACATATGTTACTGCCAAATGGCATGACGGTCAAGCCCTAGTCAAGCGGGGGCAAGGCGCCCGAACTCAAAATGCCATGAGAACGGCGTCAGCGGCTTTGACGAGTATCGTCTCATGGTAGATCCCGCTGGCCGAGGCGTGGCGGTGATGGCAGGAGGTTTCGATTCCCGGGTAGAATTGGAGGACTATCCGGTTTTCGAAGCGATCTTCCTTCGGAGGGCCGGCAGATAACGAGCAGCGCAAGGGACTTTGACCAAGTTCGTCCTGGTTTCTGTGCGGCGGCCGCAGTGATTGCCTTCGTCGGGTGGTGGAACGGGCGCCTTTACAACTACATCAGATCGGAAGGCAGGTGATCCCGGACCAAAGCTCGAAGTCTCGGTCGAAACTCAGAATTCGGGTGATCCCATATCTTTCCATGGTCGCGATGTGCAGGCAGTCACGTCCGGAGAGCCGCCGTTGCTCAAGAGCGATGGTACGGGCCTTCTCGGTGTCTTCCTTCGTGATGGGATAGACCTGCTGCACCAAGGCGTCGAGAAAAGCGAAACAGTCGCCGATGGCCTGCCTTCGATCGATGGCAACGTATCGGTGAATAACTTCCTGATAAACCTCGGCGCTCGTCACGTAGCGTTCCTCTGCATGCGACCGAATGTATGCTTCGAGGCGATCCCGGTTAGGGTGCGGCAGCCCCACCAGGTACATCGGGACGTTCGAATCAACGAAGACCACGCCCTTGCTCGATGCTTGCCAAGATCTCCTCTATGTCCCCGGTGGCGTGACCGCAGTTTAGAGCGCGGTCCAAAGCCTTCATTTTTTGGACCGGAGTCGGAACCGCCTGACGACGCTGGGCGCGACGGAGGGCGCGGCGTGCCCACTCGCTCACGGTCAATCCCTCGCGCTCGGCGGAGCGGCGGACTTGCTCGATTTCCTCGTCCTTCATGACAATCTGCAGTCTCGTACTCATACTCATGAGTATACTGTTCCTGCGTTCGCTTGGCAAGCGTAGCGCAAGACCCGAAAAACGCGCGCGGTAAAGCATCTTCCCGACCTGGACTGGAGACGGTCTCTTCCGAACTCCTATGTGCCAGCCCTGAGCTCGGAAGCCTCTCGCTCCGGACCTGAAGCCCTGAAGACCTCCGCTCCCTTTTCCAAGGCCCCCCGGTCTCCCACGAGGACGACCGCGTCGCCGGCGAAGAACGTGAACCCGGGATCGGGCGGGTAGTGCGCTTTCCCCGAACGCACGACGGCGATGACCATGGCGCCGGTGGTTTTTCTCAGGTTCAGCGAGGCGGGGCTTTCGCCCACCGCGGGTGCTCCCTCCTCTACTTCGAGAAGATCGAGAGCGGCGTGAATGCCGAGATGTCGAAGCGCATCGAGCTTGAGTGCGGCGAGCGAGTCTTCACGCAGCATGCGGTAGTGCTCGCTTCGTACCGCTTCGATCTCACGATGAATGGTGTTCGTCGGTATCTCGTAGAACTCCAGCACGCGGGCAAAGAGCTCCAGCGTCGCCTCGAACTCTTCGACCACCACTTCGCTGGCGCCCAACCGCATCAGGTCGTCGATGGCCCGGACGTAGCGCGTGCGCACCAGAACGCTGGCCAGCGGATTGAGACGGCGCGCCACTGCGACGCCGCGCCTCTCTTCGGTGGGAGCGGAGATCGCAAAGACCACCACCCGCGCCCGCGCGATCCCCACTTGCTCCAAGACTTCCTGTCGAGTTCCATCGCCGAACAAGATCCGAGCACCCTCCTCCCTCCCCCGCCGAACAAGCTGTCCGTTCTGCTCGAGCACGACATAAGGAAGTCCCGCACCGCGCAGGACCCGCGCCAGATGGCTTCCGCTCAGCCCATACCCGACGATGATCGCATGGTCCGAGAGCCCGGCCACCGCTCTCTGCTCGGGAGGCGGGAGCGGGATTTCGTGGTCACCCAAGAGGCGGGAGGCTCGCTCGGAGAGCGGCCCTGCCGCCGCGATGAGAAAAGGAGTCAACATCATGGTCAAGACGGCCGAGGACACGAAGAGTTGATAGTCGTTACCGCCAAACAAGCCGAAGGGAGCGGCGACGCTGGCCAGGATGAAGGAGAACTCTCCCACCTGCGCCAAAGACATTCCACTTGTCAGGCTGGTTCGAAAACCCCGTCGCAAAGAGAGGACCACGCCCGAGGCGACGCCGATCTTGATTAGAAGAATGACAACGGCGTTTCCCACCACCAGACCCAGCGAGGAGAAGACGAATCCGGTGTCGAGCAGCATGCCCACCGAAATGAAGAAGATTCCGCTGAACGTGTCGCGAAAAGGTCGGATGTCGGAGACCGCCTGGAGTCCGTACTCCGACTCGGAGACGACGAGACCCGCCAGAAACGAGCCCAGGGCGAGCGAAAGACCGAAGCTGGCGGTGAGGAAGGCCGCCCCCAGCCCGAAAAACGCGATGCACAACGTGAAGAGCTCGCGGTTTTTCAGCAGCACCACCCGATCCAATATCCAAGGGATGGCCCTCCGTCCCACCACCATCAACGCCGCCACCACCAGCAAGCTCTTCCCTACCGCCGACCATATCCCCTCCACCGATCCCGACCCGGCCTGGGCAAGAACGGGGAGCAACAGCATCAAGGGGACGACGCAGAGGTCCTGGAACAGTAGAATCGACACCACCACGCGGCCGGATGGGGTATCCAACTCCAAGCGGTCGGCATAAACCTTGAGAACGATCGCCGTGGAGGAAAGGGCCACCAGAGATCCGTAGAACAGCGCGCGGTTCCATGTCACGTCCAGGGACAAGCTGGCCGCGCTCGCGATCAGGAGCGTGGTGATCCCGACCTGGAGTGCCCCGCCCTGCAGCACGACGCGGCCGAGCTGCACGATGCGAGACAGCGAAAGCTCGAGCCCGACGGTGAAGAGGAGGAGCATCACGCCGAGTTCCGCCAGCTCTGCCACCGCCTCAGGCCGCGAGACCAGAGCGAACCCGTGGGGACCGATGGCGACCCCGGCCAGGAGGAATCCCACCACGGTGGGAAGCCGGACCCGGTGAGCGATGGCGGCGACCGGAATGGCTACCGCCAACAGGATGACGAGATCGCGAAGAACCGGTAGACCGTGCACGACAGGTCTAGAGCATACCCGAGGATGGGGCTCTCTGCCGTGTTGAGGAGCGACTGGCGGCCGATTCGCCGTGCCCCGATGCTAGCGTCGCCCCATCGGGTCCGGACCACCGTCATCACACCGTGGATTCGGCCGTTTTAGTCATGCAGCGTCCTTGACATCATGATGTCTGACGACTATCATCAACGCATGAGAACCACCCTGACTTTGGACGACGACGTGGCCGCCAAGCTGAAGGCGGAGACGAGACGCAGCGGCAAATCTTTCAAGGACGTCGTGAACGAGTACCTCCGCCTGGGGCTCTACGCGAAGAAAACGCCGCCGCCCGGCAAGCCCTTTCGCGTCGAAGCGCGAGACCTGGGACTGCTTCGTCCCGGCCTCAGTTTGGATAACATTGGCGATCTATTGGAGCAACTGGAAGGCCCAGTGCACCGGTGATCCTCACCGACGCCAACGTCCTTCTCCACGCCTACCATCCCCAATCCGAGCACCACGAACCCTGCCGTCTGTGGATCGAGGAGAACTTCTGCGCGCCATCGCCGATCGGGCTACCCTGGATCACCATCTGGGCATTCCTTCGCATCAGTACGAATCCTCGTGCGTTCGAAAAACCACTCACCATGAAAGAAGCAGCAACGATCGCGTCGTCATGGTTCGATGTGCCCGCCGTTCGAGCGGTAGTGCCCGGTGAACGTTACTGGGAGATCTTGAGCAAGCTGCTACTTGAGGGCCAGGTGTCAGGTCCGCTGGTAACGGATGCCGCTCTGGCAGCTTTGGCGATCGAGCACGGCGCGAGCGTCTGCACAACCGACCGAGACTTTGCGCGTTTTCCAGAGGTACAGATCGTCGACCCTTCAAGAGGATAATCCATTGCCACGGCCGTCACACCGTGGACCGGGCGGTTTTGGCGCGGGAGGCGGAGGGCAGCTCTATCCTCTTTTCTCCATGGGCACGAAGTCCCGTTTCTGGTAGCCCAGATAGACTTGCCGCGGGCGGGCGATCTTTTGCTCCGGATCGGCGAGCATCTCTTCCCACTGCGCCAACCAGCCGGAGGTGCGGCCGATGGCGAACAGAACCGGGAACATGTCGAGCGGAAAGCCCATCGCCTGGTAGATGATGCCCGAGTAGAAATCCACGTTCGGATA
>Ga0214473_10011160_pt1 | contig 10550 bp, 12 predicted proteins | sample RVTome_7_FD_203509 | JGI IMG/M metagenome (GOLD analysis project Ga0214473, IMG submission 203509) | Soil microbial communities from uranium-contaminated site in the Upper Colorado River Basin, Wyoming, United States - RVT98D197 | ecosystem: Environmental > Terrestrial > Soil > Contaminated >... | reverse complement strand
GCGCTCATGGACCTTGGCACTATATCATGCGGCTACGGGCTCAGATCTACGCAATTGTCCGCTGATTGTAGCAGCCTCCTCTAGCAATGTGTTCCTGTCTTGCACGCCTGTGACTTGAAGGAACATCTTTGCCCGCGTGGCCGCCACATAGAAAGCGGCCCGTCCCTCGGTGTCTGTCCCGAACCGGTCCGCTCCGACGATGAAGACGATTGGGGCGTCGTATCCCTTCGCGCCGTACACTGTCGAGATAGTCAGTTTCCCCGGATGAAAGATGTACTGGTCCTTATCACCGTCATTCTCCCCGAAAGGCCGGACGAATGCCATATCGGGAACCGACGACCTGACAAAGGACTCGAGCTGGGAGTGGTCAAATGTCGAAGGTCTGTAGAAAAGGACCAAGATGTCCTCGCGTCGAACGCCTTCTTCGCACACTAGCCGCGATATCTGCTGGGCGACCCAGCGGAGCTCGTCGGTCTCGTTGGCAAATCCGTTGACCCGCGGCGGACTCCCTCTCCGTTCTGCAAACCTCACGTTGATGAATTCCGCGCTCTCCTCGACGAGCCCCCTCTCCTTGAGGTAGGCGACATCGGCATAAGTTCGGGTCAACGCACGCATTTCGGGCGGCGCCGCAGATCCGAGCAAGACATTGAAGGCAAGCTCAACGATTGGTCGGGTGTTTCGAAAACACTCCTTCATGACCTGTGAACGCTCGCCGACGACGTTGATCCCGATATCCCGCCACACAGGCCGAGTTCGCCCGTAGAGGTTCTGAGCGTCATCGTAGAAGACGACGATGGGCTTCTCACCAGTCTTTGCATGTGGCTTGATCATATCGAGGAGCAACTTGAATTCCTCGGGTTCAAAGTCCTGCCCTTCGTCGACGAAGATGGCGTCGAAGCACAGGGACAGGTATTCCTCCGGTGCCTTGGCCGCCCAACGTGCGATCTGTTCCCGGTACTGTGCTGCACGGGTCGTGCTGTCCTTCACGTCGGGTATCCGGAGGTAGTCCAAGGGCCAGCCCTGATCGAAAATGAGTGTCCCTAGCAGCCCATTGAAGTGATTGATCTGAAGGACACTGGCGGGGATCTCGGCGTCAAGTGTCTGCTCCCTGAACGCGGTCTGGATCTTCGTACGTAGGAAGTCCACAAGCGCGCGATTGAAGCAGGTAACCGCCACTCTTGGCTTCTCGTCGGGCCACAAGGGCATTTGTAGCTGAGCCAGACTTCGGTGCAGGTGGCGCGCCACGAGATTCGCCAACACGATTGACTTCCCACTGCCTGCGACCCCGCGGATGAGGCGCTGGGTACCGTCAAACTCCAACCTTGAGAGAGCCTTTTGCTCTACCGAAAGATACTTCTCCTGGTTCATTCGTTCGTCAACCAGAGTCCCGAGGGATGTCAGAGGGATCTCAGCTCGGCACGGTCGACTTGCATCAATGACATCCGAGTTGCCAAAGACCCGCTCGAGGAGCTCAACGTGGCTCAAATTGATGGGTTCCGGCTTCTTGGATCGCTTGAGCCCATCCTGAACCAGGGTGGATATGCGCGACTTGAGTTTCGATCGTGCAGAGACTTGATCAAACAGCAGGAGCTGTGATGTCGGATGAACCTGGTCGTATCCCTTCGAGCGCCACTCGTCTTCTGAGATTCTGGGAAGTGCCACCATGCAGTTCAGGAGGGGCATCTGGTGTTCATCTCGCACCAGCCGCATCAGGTCGTCCTTGATGTCAAACATCTGGTCTTCGGCCTGGCGGATGACATTCTGAGGTTCGATGTATCCGTTATAGCGAAACATGATACTGCCGGCTTCAACCCCTTCGATCTTACTGATCGGAATGCCCTTAGTCTCTATGATGAGAAGCCCGATTTCGGGGTGGCACAGGACAACATCTGGCGGTCTCTTGGTTGTGCGGGCCCGGCTGGGAGCGGCGTAGATGAAGCCACTTGGAGAGTCTCCGTAGGCCCGGACGATCGCCATTAGGACGGCAGCTTCAGCATCATTCTTCACCAGATCCTGGCCAATGACCCGAATCTTCGCGTCTCGGACGGCCGACAGAAGCTCCTGCTGAACTTGTGGCGAAAGATTCGTCGGCTTCTTCCGATTCCTGGAGCGCCCGACCTTCCGCTGGGGGTCGACCTGCTTGGAAATTGCGGCGATGTTGGTCATGGCTGCCTCTCTTGCGCAAATGACGGGCGGGTGTAGACGTGGGGCCGGATTGCGGCGGAGGTCACTTGTTGGGCGTAATAGCTCTGACGCCTAGTAGCGGGAATCCCGGCAACTACCCAAATCAGAGGACTCGAGCCGGCTCCGGTGACTCGACTCAGGCAAGAGACCTGCCGAGCGATGCAAACCGTTCCTGTGTTGGAGGCCGACAACTAGGGGTCCCCCTCCATACTGAGCACCCACTGGCTAGGGAGCCGAGTGACTGATTTCACTATCGCGCTAGGCAGTGTGTGGAAGCCTTACAGCCGGCTTTCAATTGGGGCCGTCGGGCCAGAACGGGCGTGCTAACATATCGCCCGGCAGCAGTCCTTTGGTCGCCGCCGGATCCCGCTCATCCGTGAGGGGCCGCACCCGTGGCAACGAGCAGGTGGGGTTGTGGATCCAGTTCAGAGCGGGGAGCTAGTACAAGTCGACGATTTCGAGTTACTACTCCATTTCGGACATGACGGGAGGGACATTGCGGGTAGGGCTGGCTTACTGATAAGACGCTACCCAAGAACCCACGTGAACCAGTCAATGATAGCCGGCAACGCGGTACAACTCTGCTCATCCCCCGGCTGATGCCTCCCCTTCAGGGATGAGGACATCGCCAATTCCCAACTGCCACCAGGCACTCGATCGCGCGCAGACAAGGAGCCATGTACGGTGTAAGACGTCTTCAACAGCCAGCGTACTGGCGAGAGCGGAAAAGTCCTGTGTCCGCAAGATACTGGCCGCTGTAAGCCCCGCAAGAATGGATGTTCCTTGATAGAACTTGTAGCAGAACTCGATTTCGTCGAAGTAGCGATCAAATGACGCACTGAGGCGGAGCTTCCGCAGATTCTGGTATCTCGAATGATTGGGGTGAACCTGACACCCGCTGCAGCCGGATCTGAGGAAGGCGAGGTGACGGCCAACTACCGGCAATGCCTTGAATCTCCATGACTCCACATATGCCAAGATCTCCACTTCAGGCCCGAGCCTTGGTTCACCAAGAACCAGAAATCGGGCGATGGCCTCGCAGATCTGGTGGGTCCCTTCGCACCCATAGATGAGATTCTTCTCGATCTGGTTGATGTACTCGTCCCCAAGGTGTTGCGATCTCTTCTCCTCCAGAGTATTAGCGATCTGGGCCTGGAACTTGGGGATGAAACCTGGAAGCGACTGCTGGAGCGCAACCCACAGCATTCCGAGCCAAAGGTCATAGTCTTCGAGGCTGTCGATTGACCCGTGAGATGACATGCCTGCCCCGCTCACTTCCTGGGTCCCGCGGCGAGCATTCTAGGACCAGGCCGCTATGCCGATACTGCGGCTAGCCGGCCTTCTTGCCGCGATCTCGAGCAGTCTCCCCGCCCCAGCGGCTAACGATCCGGTCATCGTAGTCATCGGCAAGGTTAGCCACCGAGAGGACAGACATCCTGAGCTCTGCCTTGTCGCATGTAGTCCCAACAATTGTGTGCCCGAGGAAGATGTCTCCCTGATCATTGAGGCCAAAGGCACCGAAGGGGATCTTGTGATTCTCCTTCAGGAGGAAATCTAGCAGATCGGGCCTTGGGTCAGCCCCAGTCACAACCCATGAAAACACATAGATGACGGCCTCCACCTCTGGGTTGCCCAGCCACGGACGGACCGCGATTTCCGCGAGGGCCGATCCCTGCACGATCGCGAAGTTGGGTAGTTCAAGGTAATAACTGACGAATTCGCCGAAGATCTCCTTGAGCCAAGCTGAGGTGTTCTCATAACACACTTGTTGTGCAGCTGATTGGAATTCCATCGAAATCTCCTTCAGATCTCGAACTCTTCAGCGGCGACTAGCTTCCCATGCGCGGCCGAGATGACGAGTCTCACCCCACTCCTCTTGTCCATCTTGGTGACGCGGTCGGCCAGTAGATGCCCGATCTCTGGTTCGATCAGTCTCTCCCAGTCACGCCGCGAATGCACCAACGCCCGCTGGTTCTGCAGCCACTCAGAGACCGATGCGTCGAATGTCAGGTGGATGCCCTCCTTAGCGTAGCGCTGCGTCAGCTGCTCAAGAAGCTCACCTGCGAGCCAGCCATCTTCCTTAGTGTCGGCAGGATGCTTGCCGGCGAAAACGAAGTCGAATTGATCTGCGAGATGGCTGCCGAGAATCCGCGCGGCGACCGCTCGAAGATTCCAATCAGGCTCCGCATCGTCTGTCCCAAAACCCATTCTGGCGCTGGCCTCAATCGGGATGCTCCCCGTGACCACCACAATCGAGTCACTGAGAAAAACGTGCTTTCCTTGGCTGTCGGTGAAGAAGCCATCGTCGAGGGCCTGCGCGATCACTTGCTGGACCGCGGGGTGACATTCGGTGATGTTCTCAAGGCGAAGTACGCACCACGGGGATTGGGCGACCTTGTGGATGGGGATTTCGTCGCTGTATCCTATATAGCCGGGCGCGGATCCCAACAGTAGGCTGACATCGTAGTGGGTTGTCATTCTGCTGAGCTCAACCCCGACCTGGCGGTCACTCGACCCCAGGAACGACTCGGCTATTGTGCCTGCAACGTCCTCCACGTGATCGGCGGCTGAGCCGACGAGGAAGAGGACCGCATTTGGCCGCTCGCTCCGCAGATCAAGCCCTCGCATGGTAAGCCCGAGGCGGTTGATGAACTCATCCACGACGGTTTCTTCTAACACTCCCATTCGCATCAAGGCCGCCTCTAGCTGCGCGATCCGCATGTCAAGGTCTTGAGGTACGCCGACCATGCGGAGCGCGACCGCTTCTGCGATCGATCTGTCCACAGCGGTCAGCCTCTTTGCCACGGCATGAGCCACACATTGCTCAAGTAGATCCACGGCCTTATCGGGGAAGTAGCGATTACGCATTCTTGCCTCGGCGAATTCCACCAACCACGGCAAGACTTCGTCCTGGACCTCGACCGACGAACGACCCTGCAGCTCCACTCTGATCGTCTCGAGAACCTGGAGCGTCTCATTCACCCCCAGCTCCTGCACTTTGACTGGTAGGAATCTCCGTTCCAGGGCTTTGTCCTGCTCTATGAATCGGCGGTACTCATTATCCGTTGTGGCCGCAATGCAGGCGATCTCGCCACGTGCCAGCGCGGGCTTTAGGTGGCTGGAAACATCGCTCACACCTGCCTGACCGCCTGCTCCCACAATTGTGTGAACCTCATCAATGAAAAGAAGGATCCCGTCTTGCGCGGCCTCATCAAGCAGTGCCTTCATGCGTTTGTCGAGCTCGCCCATCATTTGAGTCCCGGCGACGATCGCCGAGGACTGTATCATCCAGAGGTCAACGTTTTGAAGGACTGGCGGGAGTTTTCCTTCCGCGATGCGTTGAGCCAGAGCCTCCACGATTGCCGTCTTGCCGACCCCGGCGTGGCCGATGAGAATGGGGTTGCGCTTCGTCCGCCGACAAAGCGTTTCTATCATCAGATCTAGTTCTTCATCTCGCCCTACAATGCGAGAAAGCTGGCCCTGGCGCGCCTTGAGGGTGAGATCCACTCCAAACCGCTCGAGCGTGGCCGTTGACCTTACCTTCACCGAGATCGCATCTCTTCGCTCGGGCTCTTGGGCGACCGGAGCTGAGGCTTCCGCTGGTCGGCCCGCTCCATCAACCTCCACGACCCAGAGATTTGCGGCGGAGAGAATCACGAGTGCGATGTCGCGCTCGGAAGCCTGCCCCTTCCCGCGCACCCGCGCCTTCTTGCGAGCTTGCTGGACCACCTCTTCCATCTGGAGTGGTGGGCCAGCCTCCCCAGAACTTGCCTTGGTCCGCAGGTCATCGACCAAGCCGCCGAGATCATCCAGGCCTATAAGATCCTTGGTCATTTCAGGGTGTCTGGCTATGAGTGCCTGCAAGTAGTGGAAGATGCCTAGTTGGGGATCCCTTGAAATCGATTGATTCTCGAGGGCTTTTTCGAGAAGGCGTTGCCCGCCTCCTGAGATACCAGCAAAACGATTCGCCACTTCACTCATGTTGAGTTCCCTCCGAGGCCCGATCGCGGACCCCCGTATTGCGGATTCCAGGCCCTTGCCCGGAACCCCAGCTCATCTTCACGGGAGCAGCGCCTGATCTCAAGTCCAAGATGGCTTGCGGTGTGGCGCGCACACCCGGGCAGTGGGATCGCACTCACTATGCGGTTTTGACCAGCCCATTTGTTCCTGGGCTGACGGTGTCTTGATCTTGGGGACTCGAACTTGGGGCCGACAATGTGGGTCCCCCTCCTTCGAACAAGGACCACTAGCTAGGATTTCGCGTGGCTTTTTTCACTATAGGACCAGCCAAGCTGGCCAGACCTTACAAGTGACTTTCAGATTGGTCAGGAGGGTATCAGCCGGGCTGGCGAGGAATTCGCAGCCGATGTGGCATGCCTTGTGCGTCAGGCGTTGTTGGTGGGGCTGGCCTTCGGAGTCTGTGCGAGTGAGCTACATGTCTCCGGACAACTCATCCTCCCAGTTGGGATCAATGACATCGAGGACGAGTACTTGAGCTGCGATCTGGGCAGGGTGCTCGTCATCTAAGGCAACCCTGACCGGATCCCGAGTAGCTTCATCAAGGGGCGAGGATCTCTTCGTGACATGATCAGGAGGCATGTTGGCATGTTTGTACTTGCGGCGGTGGGCGGCAGATGACGTGGGCGTCAGCATTGCCCAAATCCAGATCACAACGGCAATTGTGGCAATCAGGGCCCCAATCCCGACTAGGATCAGCGTTGACGTCACTGCCAATACCCCGTCCATTTCTGCATCTCACCTTACATCAGGCATACCTTTCTAGTGTACTGGCCAGATGGAGCAGCCTTCAATACTACAACTCTCGCCCTGTTCCTCTACTGTCGCATCGGTTCGCAGCCCGCGCATTCGCCGACGATCCGTCCGTTGACGCTGGTGACCCTGCCTTCACGGACGGCCGCTCCGCACCGATGACAGACGAGAGTGTCTTGGGGCCTGTTCTCAATGACCTTGACCGAAGCCTGCCTGCCGCCCTTGCGCAGATGGTCGATGTAGCGAAGCTGGTTCAGCGCGAGGTCGCTTCTAGGATCGAACTCCAGTGACTGCGCATACACCTCCTCTGCGAGGTCCAATTCACCCATCTCGATCAAGATGAACCCCTCGGCACGGAGCGCAACACCGAGGTCCTGTGCGGAGGTGTGAGGCCCGGGCCTGTCGACTTCACTAAGCAACGCTATCGCTGCCCAGAAACGGCCCAACTGGACGTTCGCCTGCGCCACTTCAATGATGAACTTGGGATTGCTCGGCTCTAGCTTGCGGCCTTCCTGGAGGTACTGGATGGCTTCCTCGAAATCCCCAGTCGCCACTCTGATGAAACCCAGGTGATATAAGGCGCGTGGGTAGGCACTGGGAATCCAGGTCACGTTCTGGTCTGTCCCGGTACCCTGCTGCCACATCACATAGTTGAGGAACTCATCCTGGGTCCAGAACTTGATCTGCAAGCTGCCGTCTCGCAAGTACGAATACACGCATTCAGCAGGCGCAATTGCCGCAACCTCATGGAGGAGCCGATCAGCCTCTTGCAGGTTGCCTCTCCCGAGCAGACTGACCGCCCGCTGCACCTTCTTTGCGTCACGAAGTTCGAGCTTCTCCAGCCTGCTGAGCCTAGCTCCCGTGTTTCACTCCCTGTCCCACATACGCGGGCTGCCATCGCCGAGCGATGGCGGCTGTCTCTGGCTCCACCCATGAATCTGCCGGCGCGGTGGAGATCACCTCCCCTCCAGACCGGCCGCGTAGGCGCCCAGCAAGACAGTGATCGCTATCGTCGCAGCAACGAAAATCGCCGGGAAGATACGTTCCCCGACCGATGGCCGACTGAGCTCCAGTTCGCGCAATCCCGGATTGCCTGGCGTCTCATCTACCTTGGCTGGGGCAGTGCTTGGCCAGTTCTGCAGGCTTCGCCTCAACTGGAGCTCGCTGATCAGATAGCCTGCGGCGACAAAGACCATGATTGTGCCCAGGGCGACGATGATCGGCTGCCCGGTGCTCAGGGCCGCGGCGGCATAGACCAGGGAAACCGGAACGGAAATGACTGAAGTGCGTGCTCGCATGGTGCGCCCCTCCTGAGGGTCGATGGCGGCTGCAGTGCGGAATCTGCAGCGCACGCCTTCATGGTATGCGGGGGGAACTTGCAGCGAGCTTACGGAGTCGGGACGGGGTGTGCTACTTTCGAACCACTCTGCCTTGGCAGCCTGGTGCAGGCCGAGGATTTGATCAGGGGGCCGGCCTCCACACCCCATTGAAGTCATTGCTGTCATTGATGGTGAACTGGTGCAAATGCAGTCCATCGAGGCTTTTGGCATTCAACTCGAGCAGGCCGGTGCGGTCTTCGGCTTGGTCCGCTTGGTGGCATTTGGAGGGGTAGGATCCGCAATCACAGGATTCCAGGTTCGACCGACCGCGGGCACACCGGTCGCATGAGCTGATGGGGATGGATAGGCTCCCACGATTGACACCGACTGAGATTGCGCTCATACTGGCTTCTGAATTCACGGACCCGACTTCGAGATCGAATGACGGTCCGAGCAGCGGCCATGATTCGCCACTTCGGCCATGCGAGATCGTTGAGTGGGGGCAAGATGGAATTCCGGACGACACTCGAGCCTATTATCCGCCTCCACATTAGCGCGATCCTTCTGATCGCCCTGGCGGGATGCGGGTTTGAGGAAGACTTGAGCCCTATCAATTGGCCCACCTATCCAGTCGGAGCCGAAATCGGGGAGGTTGGGGCCACACCCCTTCCATACCCCTCTCCAACCTCCCCCTTTCTCAACCCGGGTGCCCCTGTACCATTTCAAGGGATTGACAGTCTGAACTGCGCCGAGCCGCAAGGGGGAGACAACCGATTCGGATATTGTGTAATCCCTGGGACTCAAGATGTGTACGTATGGGGTGAGTGCGAGGGCGAGTGCCCCAACGGGCCGTATCCAGGGGTTGAGATATTGAGAGTACCCTTTGCTGAGAGTGCCGTCTTCATGGCCGTGATTGAAGGCCGCGAGACTGCAACTGCAGAGCGACAGCAAGGCATCTTCAGAGGAGGGCTGCTAGGGGGAATTGGCGCCACGTTGGGAATCCGCGGCGCCGCAGTGATTTGCGCTGGAACTGGCGGCTGGGGATGTGCCTTCGCTGTGGGAGTAGTGCTGGTCGACTTCGTATTGGCGGCGGACGAGTACAGGCAGGGACGCGACGCTGATGATGCTCTGACTGGACCTCGCGGACTGGAGTTCAGCGCCGAAGACCAATTCCGACAGCTCAGGGAGACTGCTGAGCCAGCGCCTGAGCTCCTTCCTTAGCAGCGGAGCAGGGAGGTGTGTTGACATGGACCACGCAACAGAGAGCGCGGAAAGGTTCCGACGGCTGCAGCGAACGGCTGCGTTCGGAGATGCTGCGATCTTCAGCTGGTACGGCTTCCTGGGTGGCTACATGAGCCTTCGGGGTGGTGACTCTTTTGGCTGGATCGCAGTGGGCGTGGGCATTGTTGTGCTGGTCCTCCCCTTCACGAGCTTCTTCCGCTCTCACTTGAACAATCTCGCCTCACGTCGCAGTTTCCCGACCATGGTCTTCATCCCGAACCTTCTTCTCATTGTGATGTTTGGGTTGTTTGCATCGATCTACCTGCGAGATCCTTTCCTGACCTACAACGATTCCGATGCACTGGCTGCGATCGTGTTTGGTGGCGCAACCCTACTGGCGGTCGTGGCGCTCGTGACCAATGCGATCGCCTACATCATGGATCTCCGGTGATGATCTAGCCCGTCCCGCCAAGAAGGCACAGCGCCAGTCAGACCAGCGATTGGCGAAACCGCCGGCATCCTCGATGCGGAGGCCGTTTCTTTGCAGTCTCGTCACTCTGAGAGGCTACTGACCCCCTGCCGGCCTCCACACCCCGTTGAAGTCGTTGCTGTCGTTGATGGTGTACTGGGTCACGTGCAGGCCGTCGACGGAGCGGGAGTACAGCTCGAGCTGGCCGGTGCGATCGGAGTTGTACAGGATCAACGTGCCGTCGTTGGACCAGCTGGGCGAGCCGATGTTGCCTTCACCCTCGGTGACCCGCTGCTGGGCCGTGCCGTCGGCGTTCATCACGTACAGCTCGGGGCTCCCGTCCCGGGCGGAGATGAAGGCGATCCGCCGCCCGTCCGGTGACCAGGCCGGGCGCACGTTGCGAGCCTGAGTGTAGGTCAGCTGGCGGGGATTCGACCCGTCGGCGTCCATCACGTAGATCTGGAATGCATCCTCCCCCGAGCGCGACTCGAAGGCGATCTGGTTTCCATCCGGGGAGAAAGCAGCAATCACCTCGTCGTTGTCCGTGTTGCGCAGTCGTTCCAGGCCCGACCCGTCCGGCTGGACCC
>Ga0214473_10011159_pt1 | contig 10551 bp, 6 predicted proteins | sample RVTome_7_FD_203509 | JGI IMG/M metagenome (GOLD analysis project Ga0214473, IMG submission 203509) | Soil microbial communities from uranium-contaminated site in the Upper Colorado River Basin, Wyoming, United States - RVT98D197 | ecosystem: Environmental > Terrestrial > Soil > Contaminated >... | reverse complement strand
TACGATGGTTCCTCCGCGGCCCTTCTTCTTCCCGTCTCCGTCTTGGGTCTCCTGTTCCTGTCCCCTTTCCGAAAATCGCGCGAGGATCTCTTTCTGGCCTCAATCGTGGCCGCCGGCTTTCTCTGCTACGTCGTTGTGGGTCCGACGCGGAGTTCACGCTTCGCCCTCCCGCTCATCCCGTTGTTTGTCGCGGCCGCCACGGCCCTCACGGGACCGGTTGCCGACAGACTCCGGGAGTCCATGCGCCCCGGCTTCATTCTCTTGTTCGCGTTGGCCACTTCCGCAGTCGTTCTTGGGGGGGTCCGAGAATACCGCGGAGTCTACCTGCACCGACCTTTTTTCTCTTACAGGAGCCGAGACGCTTTCCTGATGCAAGTCGATCCCGCCTATTCTCGAGCGAAGCAGCTCAACGAGATCCTCACAACCCACGACCGCGTTGCCTTCCACGGGGCCAGTGTCCGCTGGCGTTTTTTGAAGGCGCCTTTCAGTCCTCTTACGTACTGGGGATACAATCACGCAGAATTTCTCTGGCGACAGTCCCAAGGGGAAGACGCTGAGGAAACGAAAGAGCGGTTTCGGAGATCGCTGCATGAGGTGGGAATCACTCACCTCATGGTGAGACGTGAGGGACAGATATTCCCGCCCGAGATGCTGGAAGAAGTCACGTCATGGGATGACGCCGTGTTGTACCGCGTCCGGTAGAGGGCAGGTTTGAAACCTCGACCCACTTGGAAACGTCCACACTCCAGGGGGCAGGTTTGAAACCTGCCCCTACGGCTGGGTTTTCCGTGCTTGGCCGTCTAGACTGCTGGAATTCTCGGAATGAAGCCCCCACATGGCCGCACTGCTTGGCGTTCTCCTCATTTTCGTCTCGGCATGGTGCTACGGCTCGCTCTGCATCCCTCCGTCCTGGTACCGTCGACGGGGAGAGCGTTTGGCGCTCGCCTTGGGTTTCGGCATTGCAATCCTTTCATACGGCGTTCTTGCACTGGGATACCTGCATCTTCTTTTTCCTGGAGCGATCCTTTTTTTCTTGATCTTGTCCATGGTGGTAAAAGCCGCGATTGTGGGGCGCCGTACCACCACGATCCCCCCCCTTGGCCCGAGGTCCACGCTCGCGGTCGATCCAAAGGTGAAACGATGGGTGGGGGGAATCAGCTTGACGGGTGTTTTGCTGCTTTACCTCTTCAGCCTTGTCGAAGCGCTTTCATTCGACCGGTGTATCGACCCCTATCACGTCGACTTTGCGCGCTCCTACCTCAACAACCACCGCATCTCTTTCCTCGCGGGATCGGTCGTGGATTGCTACCCCAAACTCGTTGAAATGCTTTTTGCGATCGGGGTTCTCTTCGAACCCGAGTCGGCTTCGAGCGCGATCCACATCACCTTTCTCCCGCTTTCCGCCTTGGCTCTATTTGCGGCTGGGAAACGAGTCGGTGGATTTCTGGCCGGGTGCTTCGGGGCTCTCTGGATCGTTGCCCAGGTGATTCTCCACAAGTACGGTCCGATGGGTAATGTCGACCTGGGGGCGATGTTCTTCTGCTCGGCGCTGCTGGTTCCCCTGATGCACTACATCGAGCGGGGAGGTCTGAAAGACGCTGCCTTGGTGGGCGCCTTGGCGGGATTCGCGATCGCGTGCAAGTTGACTTCGATTCTATTCGTGTTCGTTCCGGTCCTTGCAGTCTTCGTTCTGGTAGCGGCGATGCGGTGTTTCAGACTCTCTTTTTCCGCATGGCTTGGTGTGCTTGTCTTCGGTGCGACCGCCCTGGCTGCCGAGTCTCCCTGGATGATCCGCAACTGGGTTTACACGGGTTCGCCCTTCGCACCTTTGCTGACGAACGTCTTTCCAATTGGGCCCGAGTTCGACCGCGGTCTCGGGGTTTACCACCTGATGCATGCCATCCAACCGGAGCGTTTTCTGGCCAAGCCTCTGTGGACGATCGATTTCTTTCACGAACAGCTGATTCTGGAGGGGACTTCGGCGGTGGTTGTACTCCCCTACGCGATTCTCCTCCTGCTCGGGTATGCCCTATGGAAACGCTCGATGAAGCCCTTCGTGTGCACCGTCCTGGGAGCAATCGCATTCCTTGGCTACGTCTTTGCCGGCCCCACCCGCTTTCCACGCTTCGCGGCGCCCGCGATACCCTTCTTCTGTCTGGCGGCAGCCCTTGCGACGGCCCTTCTTGTCAAGAGGCTAAATGGCGGCCTTCAAATCGTTTTCACAACCTCCTTTGTGGTTGTGTCAACGGTCGTTGTGGCGGCGGAAGTGCGGGACTTTCGCGAGGCTATCGTGCACAAACCGCTGCTGACGGCGGCAAGTCGGGAGGCCTATCTGAAGGAATCCGATCCCACCTGGGAAAGAGTTCAGGAAATCAACCGCCTGCTCTCTCAGCAGGACCGTTTGTGCGCTCACCTCGTGGGACTTCGTTTTCGGCACCTGACCGTGCCTTTCAGCCCACCCCCTTTCTGGGGCCCGGACCAAGCCCAGTTCTTGTGGACGAAGGCAAGTAGCGAGGCTCCGGATAATCGCCCCGCACGCTTCAGCAATCTCCTCCACGAAGCGGGTATCACCCATCTGTTGGTGGCGAAGAAGAGTCTGATTTTTCCGGAAGAGGTCTTCGAGGTCATTCGGGACTGGCCGGATGCCGTTCTATACGGGGTGAAGTGAAGGGAAGTTTATGCCATAATCACGGGAGAGTGTCTTTCTGTTTGCTGTCCTGCAATTGCTTTCAAAGCGTGCCCGAAAACCTGAGTGTGGAGGGATTGTCATGTCCAAAGTCCGAATTGGTTTCGTGGGAACGGGTTTCATGGGGCAGCAGGCTCATTTGAGGAGCTATATGGCTCTGGAGGATTGCGAAGTGGTTGCCATTGCGGAGCCGCGTGAGAAACTCCGTGCGGCCGTTGCGGCGCGGTACGGCATCCCCAATGCGTATTCGGATCATTGGGAACTGCTCGCCAATTGTGAAGTGGACGGCATCGTCGCCTCTCAGCCTTATGACCGCCACGCCGTCCTCGTGCCCGAGATCCTGGAGCGACAGATTCCGTTATTCACGGAAAAACCGCTGGCGGTTTCTTTCGAAACGGGTGAGAGACTGGTCCAGGCGGCCAGCGACAACGACACCCTCTACATGGTCGGATACCACAAGCGTTCCGATCCCGCGATGGAATACGCGCAGTCGCTCATTCGCGAGTGGAAGCTGACCGAAATGTGCGGACCTATGCGGTATATCCGCGCGACGATGCCGCCTGGCGATTGGATTGCGGGGGGAGACCAGGGGTATATCAAGACGGATGAAACCTCTCCCGACGGAGAGAGGGAGAGGCCGCCGCAGGACATGGACACGGAGACTTTCGAGGCCTACAACGAGTTTGTGAACTACTACGTTCACCAGGTCAACGCTCTGAGGTTTTTGTTGGATGAACCCTACGATCTGGTGCACGTTTCACCTTCCGGCGTTCTTCTTGTCGGAGAAAGTCCAAGCGGTGTGACGGTCACCCTGGAGATGGCGCCCTACCGCACTTCCCTCACGTGGGAAGAATCCTATCTGGTCGCTTTCGAGAAGGGGTATGTCCGGATCGACCTCCCCGCACCTCTTATCAGCCAACAGGCGGGAACGGTGACGGTGATGCAGGATCCCGGTAACGAGATGCCCCCGAGGCGAACCCAGCCGGTCCTCCCGAAAACCCACGCCATGCTGAACCAGGCGGCGAACTTCGTCGCCGCAATCCGTGAAGAACGCTCCGCCCCCTGTGAGGCGTACGAGGCGCTGGAAGATTTGAGGATTTGCCGGGAGTACATCCGGTTGAAGACGGGCCAGTAGCAAGAATCCGCTTGGGGAATCATCCCTTGGCTACCGTAGGGGCGAGGTGACCTCGCCCCTACAATGTCCTATCCTCTGACCGCATCGAACATGGCCACGACATTCTCGGGCGGGGCATCCGCCAGGATGTTGTGGACCTGTTGGAACACAAAACCGCCGCCTGGACTGAGGATCTCGACCTGCTCCCGCACGTGGCGGCGCACCTCTTCCGGTGAGGAAGCCAACAAGACCCGTTGGGTGTCGCAACCTCCTCCCCAGAACGTAATGTCTTTCCCGAACTCCCTCTTGAGCTCCCTGGCGTGCATTCCCGAACAGGAGATCTGCACCGGGTTGATGGCATCGAGACCGGCCTCGATCAGGTCGGGCAGGAGCTCCCTGACACCTCCGCAGCAGTGGAGCATGACCTTGACGTCGGCCAGATCTTTCGCACGCTTCCACAGGCTCTCGTGCCGCGTTTTGAAAAACTCGCGGTACATGGCCGGCGAGATCTGTGGACCGGACTGCATCCCGAGATCGTCGCCGAAGAGGATGATGTCGATAGAAGGCCCGACCGCAGCCAGGAACCTTTCCAGATTGGCCAGATGGAGTTCCACCACCTTTTCCAGGAAGGCGTGAGCCTTTCTTCGATCCTCGGCAAGGAGCATGAGGAAACGGTCGTTCCGATAGAGGAACTGGCCCATTTCCAAAAGGTTCCCCCCGAACAAGCCGATCGTGGCGCGCTCGGTCGATCCTCGCAGACCTCGAGCTCCCTCACGAAATTCATCCTCGGACACCAACGGGCCCGGTGGGGAGCCTATGGCGGTCCACATGCACTCGCCCATCGCTTGGGGGATGTGGTCCAAGTCGCCTCCTTCAGCAAAGGGCCAATAAGTCTGTTCGAAGTAGATCGCGCCGTCGGGCATGGCGGCAATCACCCGGCCGCTTTTCGACCGCAGCAACCAACGGTTCCTTTCCCTTTCCGGAGACGCCCAAGCCGGCATCCGACAAGGCGTTCCATCCGGCAAGGTCCAGTCCACCCAATCCCTTCCTTCTCGTGCAAACGCTCGTCCAAGCTCGATCGTGTCGACACCGAAACGGTCCAAGATGTCCTCGTCGACGATTGCGAGCTGCTGGATGGGATCGTAGACAAAGATCGGTTTCTCGGGCAAACCAAGGTATTTCCGCAACCTGGCATAAGCGATGGCGGATATGCCGGAAGAACGATGTCCGGAAAAATCGATGGGGACGACGTCCGGTTGTTCGTGGTTCAAGGACGATAGGACGCGTTGTCGGGAGTTCACGGGTTGTCTCCTTTCCTGAGTGGCCGTTCGTATGGGGTTTCCCACGACCAGAACAGGCATGAATACAGTGCTTCGCTCTGGGTGGCAGGTTCAAGGCACGAGATTCCTCCCATGGATTTGCTACGGCAGGGATCTCGTGGCTTGGGCCTGTTCCCTTGGCCCGTCGCGGCGGGACGTGGGGGATGCGTGCTCCAGGCGACGAATAGACGGTGACAGTCACCGTTTTTTCCGCTGGGCTCAACCTTGGCCGAAAAACCGGTGACAGTCCCCCTCTATTTTCAGGACCGGCAAGGAAGAACGAGTCTGTTTTCAGAGTAGCCCCTCATGTGGGGTTCCCCCACACGCTGAAAGGCGATGAAAATGTGCTACCCAAGCTGGGTGCCAGGCTCAAGGCGCGAGATCCCCCCAACGGACTTAGCGCGGCAGGGATCTCGTGGCTTGGGCCTGTTCCCTTGGCCCGTCGCGGCGGGACGTGGGGGATGCGTGCTCCAGGCGACGAATAGACGGTGACAGTCACCGTTTTTTCCGCTGGGCTCAACCTTGGCCGAAAAACCGGTGACAGTCCCCCTCTATTTTCAGGACCGGCAAGGAAGAACGAGTCTATTTTCAGAGTAGCACAGAGGCGTAGCCGTTGGATACCGTAACGCCGCCGTCTCGGCGGCTCGGGACCGGCAAGATGCCGGCGTTACGACCCGGCCCCATTTTCATGGGGCCTTGGTCCCCCCACATGAACGGCTGCTTTACATGCCTTGCCGCCTCTCCAGTTCGGCACGATTCTCCATGGGGAGGATCCGGATAACATCCACCTGCTCGAGATCGGGCCGAGTCACCTCGATCCTCAGTTGGTCCGGCGCCGATTCGAGGCTCACATGGGGTGGCGTTGGGACACCCTCTTGGACCGGCCACAAGACGTAGACCTGCCTGAAAGGGAGCTCGACACGAGCCCGGTAAGAAACCACCGGCGCGGGGACACGCGTGTCGGGGCCTGGGACATACCAGCCTTGGACAAAAGGTTCCTCCTGCCCCTTGATAATCCGTCCCTGCAAACCTCGCATGGGGCTGGGGGCAATCACGAGGTTGGCTCCGGTTGCCTCTTGGGTCGAAGCAACCAAGCTTCGATCCAGGCCGACCTCCAGATTGGGGGCCAGATGAAAGAGCGCCTCCCATTCATGCGTTCCCTCCCCCAGAATTTCATCCGCAATGACCCAGTACTCCGGTTTGATGAACACAACGTGCCGGCGGTGAACCACGTCGGGTTCCTGGAGTCTGTAACCCGCTTTGTAAGTGGCGGACGTATAGTCGAAACGGTCGTTTGATTCCCAGACGGATTCCGGTTGTTCCGGGGCTTCGAATTCCTTTCGGGTAATCGTCCTCGTTTGGCAGAGACCATCCGCCAGTACCGTGGAGTGGGCGAAGGTGCTGATGGCATAATTCCGCCACTTGTCGTTGGTGTAGACGTACGGACCTGGGTCGATGATGAAGCTCTTCCCGTAGGCGGTGAGTACAAACGAGAGCATGTCCTCGTGCTGGTGACCGGTTCCCACCGGACCGCCATCGAAGCAGAGGTGGAGCGCGTTTCTATCCCAGCCCGACCGCATGGCCGTCCAGCCGGCCCAAGGCAGGTGATGTGAAGTCTCCTTGGGTGGGACACCCTCTTCACCGTTCGTGGCCACATAGAGCATATCCTGCCTCCCAAACCGCTCGACGCCTTCTTTGAGTACCGCTGTGGCGCCGACCCCCGGATGCGTGTCGCTGAAAGCGGGAAGCGTTCCATCCGGTTGGGCGAGCCACATGACGTAGTCGTACATGGACTCCAGCCGCGTGCTGAAATCCCGAGGCAGCGAGTATCCGTTTTCGGCCGCGAGCCGGTAGGCGAGGTCGAAGCGATTCAGACAGAATAGGTGATAACCCGGCGCGAGCTCCCACTGGGCGCCATCGGGATACACCTGTAACGACAGTTGGCAGGCCAACCGGCTATAGGCCTCATCGCGCCATTTCGCGGAGTCTCGAAACTCGGGAAAATAGAGGGAGATCCCCGCGAGACCCGTTTGGTCGATCACACTCCAGTTGCTTGGACGCCGCAGACCGGCGGGATGTTCGTAGAGGTAGTCTCCATGGCTCCAGAGCGAGCCGAGCACCAGAAGAATGGTTTGGGGAGTGAAACTGGGAGAACAAAGGAATCCGTAGAAAGCGGCGGGCCAGGTGACCGCCCCGCGGGTTCCGGCTTCGAGATTACGCCAGGTCGCCACCCGGGTCAGAGTATAGGGGGGCGCCGGGTTTTGAACGATCCAGTCGGTGATGTGATGGGTGAAGGTTCGGGCGTATTTCTCGTTTCCCGTTTGGAGGTAGGCCTCGAGAAGGGTGCGGAAGTGATAGTGGGCGTTGAGGCCCCACAGCCATTCTTCGACGACTCCCTCTCTCTGGCGCGACCATTCGATGCGTTCCCCGAAATCGACCGTCGTTCCCCAGCCGGGAAAGACGTTCCGCGCCAAGAGTTCGGCCGCCTCGACAGTGGCCGCGGTCGGTTTCCCAGCGGGTTTCCGAATGAGGGAGGCGGGCTCTGCTTTGTGTCGAAAATACTCGGACAACTCCTCGATCGCCAGGATGGGTTTCCCGGAATCGTAGGCTTCCCGAACCTTCTCCAAGCCTTGATATTCCAGGTCGAGCATTTCCTCGAAAAACTGTTTGACGAAGTGCTCCTGGTTGGTGACAAAGAGGTCCACGGACTGCAGGCTGAGATAAACGGACCGGTCGGAAATCGGAACGTAGTCGTATTTCTCCCGACGGATCTCATCCGCAATCGAGATTCTCCCGCGCACTTGCCCCGTCGCGGACAACTCCTCGAGAACAACCGCTTCTGAGGTTGCTTCCGGGACGTAGGCGCGGACGTGGTCCGAAGGATCCACACCGTCCAGCTCGTGCTCGAGCTGGGCCCAGCCATACCGTTTCAGGCCATCCGCCAGAGCCCCCGCAATCTCTTCGCTCAGACCCATGGCTTCTTGCAGTGCGGAAAGCGAAATGGTGGCAGACCTCGGGGCGCCGGGAATCCCGCGTGTGACACGCGCGGCCCAGTCGCCGGTCACAACCCGGGTCCGGCCCTCCTCATAGAGGATCTCCGCGGCCCTGCTCTTGAGGGGACACAGCAGGTGCAAGAACAGAAAAAGGTGTACGCTCTGGACCGGTTTCATGGTTCGCGATTCCTCGGATCATGCGATTGCGCGAGCGCGATGCGGTCTGCCACACGAGGTTCGGTAGGGGCGATTCGCGAATCGCCCCTACCGAATCCCTACACCAGTCGTCACAACATCTGGACAACAAGGCGCTGGGCGCCAAGTGGACTTCGACCTCACAACCCACGGCAACCTTCCAGACAGTCTCTGCGCAGGCACGTCGCGGGTTCGGCGCGGATGGAAGATCTTACCTTTGGGGGTTCGAAGTGCGAAGTGGTACGTTCGAAGTGCGAGATTCCGTTGTTCTTGCAGAGGTTGCACTCCTGGGTCGAACCTTGCGCCCGCTCGTCCAGGAGTTGCACTCCTGGGCGGAACCCGCCGTTGGGAGTTCCACTCCCAGTCCGGAAAGGCGCGTGGGGAGGATTGAGACCGATCTCCCCACGGAGTGGCGCTTCAGTGACGGAAGTGGACGAAGATCCGGCCGAAGTTCTTGCGATCCTTCACCACGCGATGGTAGAGCCTTTTGATGTCGGGACGCTCCAGGAACCGGAGAACCGTTTTCTTGAGTTGGCCGCTTCCCTTCCCCGGAATGATTTCGATCGGAGAGATTCGTTTGTCGACCGCCTCCCGGATAACACGATCCAGTTCGGATTCAATCTCGCGTCCCCGGTTGTGGATGTCATGCAGATCGAGTTTCAGCTTGGCCATGATGGGAGAGAGGGAATATCGCGAAGAGACCCGTTTGGTGAGACCCCTCAGATTTCCTGGACCTCGAGTTCGGGCGCCGACTCGGCGGAGATCTTGTCGATGCGCACCTTGGCGATCTTTCTCTCGTCGGCTTCGAGGATCGTGAACCGGAAGCCTCCGTATTCCACGACGTCGTCCACCTTGGGCAAGTCGCCGTGCGATTCCAGAAGGAGACCCGCGAGGCTTTCGTATTCCACGTTCTCCGACCATTCCACGCCCAATTCGTCTTCCAGGTCGTCCAGGTCGACTGAGGCTTCCACGATCCACGCCTCATCGGAGACACGGACGATCGTTTCCCTTTCTTCGTCGAACTCGTCCTCGATCTCGCCGACAATCTCTTCCAGGATGTCTTCGATGGTCACGAGCCCTTCCGTGCCACCGTATTCGTCCACGACGATGGCGATGTGGGTTTTCTCGCGCTGGAACTGCTCCAGCACGTCGTCGATCCTTTTGTTCTCAGGGACAAACAGCGGAGGTCGCATAAGGGCTCTCACCACGTCACCGTTATTCTTCTCGTTCCTCCAACGATGCAGCAGGTCTTTCATGTAGAGGATCCCCACCACGTTGTCCGTGGTGTTCTCGATCACTGGCAACCGGGAGAAATCCCGCTGCTCGAAAGCCTTGAGAACCTGGTCGAGCGTGTCGGAAATCTCGACGTAGACCATGTCGACGCGGGGGGTCATCACTTCTCGAACCGGAGTCTCCGAGAGTTCGAAGATCGAGTGGAGCATTTCCCGTTCTCCCTCCTCGAGGAGGCCCTGTTCCTGTCCCACCTCGATCAGGGTCTTGAGGTCGTCCGCGGTCACGAAAACGTCCTCGGCCGAAGGTTCCCCCCCGAAGAGACGTATGAGGGTGTTTGCAATCCACATGAGGAACCGGATCGGGTATTTCAGGACACGGTACAGGAGATTCAGCGGGCCCATCACCCGCGGGGCGATGCGTTCATGGTGGTGACGGCAGTAGATCTTGGGAAGGATTTCGCCGAAGACGAGGATGAGAAAGGTCATCGTAAGAAACGCGAGGGTTCCAGGCAGGGCCTCGGCGACGCCATCTTCCGAAATCCACAAACCGACCAGACGGCGGAAGAAATCGCCGGCGATGACGGCTCCGCCGATGTTGCAGATGTTGTTGCCCACCAGGAGGGTTGTGAGGTATTTGCTCGGGTTCCTGAGCCAGCTCGCGAGCGGGTGCCCCTCAACGTCCTTGCCCGCGATCTGCGAGATCCGCATGGGTGTGATCGAATTGAGCGCAACCTCCGATCCGCTGAAGAAAGCCGAGACTCCGAGCGAGAGGAGGACGAGTATCCCCTCGACGATCATGGTCAACAGGTTTTCATCCATCGGGTCTTAGCTCCTCCAAGGCTCGATCCCATGCTTCCCAGCCTTCCACGTCGTGGTCTCGTCCCAGCAAGTGGAGAAGACCGTGGAAAGCGAGGGTTTCGATTTCATCGTCAAGAGCGACGCCTGCTTCCGCCGCCTGGCGTTGCGCCATGGGGACGGAGACAACGACGTCTCCCAGCAGGTTGCCAAAGAC
>Ga0214473_10011158_pt1 | contig 10551 bp, 8 predicted proteins | sample RVTome_7_FD_203509 | JGI IMG/M metagenome (GOLD analysis project Ga0214473, IMG submission 203509) | Soil microbial communities from uranium-contaminated site in the Upper Colorado River Basin, Wyoming, United States - RVT98D197 | ecosystem: Environmental > Terrestrial > Soil > Contaminated >... | reverse complement strand
GTATATCCCTGATATTTTAGACTGGAGGGCAGACTTTCACAGTATGCAATCAGGTCTTGGTCTAAATAAGGGAAATGCATTACCTTACCATGGGTGCTCGCAATCTGTACAGTTTTTCTGTAAGCTGTTTCAGGCTCCCAAATATCACATAATGTAAGAGTCTTGTGAACCATTGAAGATGATACATTATAGAGCCTTTGGTAAAGAAGGGTATCCCAAAAATTCGCTTTTCTCCCTAATAACTTAAAATTTTCCTCAGCCGTCCATCCTTTCCACGAGACAAACTGCTCTGCCCTGGGCCTGCTGAAGGTATTGTTAAATACATCGAGAGTATATGAAAATCCACGTTTCAAATACTTCCATGGTAAGAGATGTAATCCGGGAATTATACGATGAATGTGCCATGCAAGGTTCTCATGCCAGGTTGTAGTTATACCCATATAACGATCATTGCCCGTACCATCCAGATATACGTCATATTTATTCTGAAATTTTTTCATAATTACATAAAAAGGCAAGGCAGCAGGATCCCCTATCGGTTGACCAAGAGATTCAACAAAACTCGCCCAATGTTGAACATATGTCGCTGAAGAAAATTTTAGAATTTGAAATGGAATCCCAAGGTGCTGTGCCACAACACGAGCATCCTTGCTTTCATCTATCCGCTTGTCATCAAACCCTATTGTTATGGCTTCAACATTTTTAAGTCCACCCTGTCGAACGGCTATCGCTAAGGCTGATGAGTCTTTCCCTCCGCTAAGTAGTAAAGCAGTTGTCCTGTTTTTTGGACATACTCGCTCCAAGCTTTTTATAAGGTGCTCCTCTAAAGAGAAAATATACTGGTCATCAGGGATGTCAAGTTCCCATTTGAAATCAATCCCTCTGGTTTTCATGAAGGATATTTTATCTTCAGAAAGGATTTCCCCATCGAAAGACACGGTCTGGCCCGGCAAAACAGAATGTATTCCCTTATAAATAGTTTGAGGCGCAGGAACGTATAAGAAATGGAGGAAGTTTGAAACTGCATCTTCATCTATAGTAACGGGAAGTTTTCTGAAGTTTGTAAGAGACGAGGAAAAATAGAATATTCCATCTATGATTGTGTAATACATAGCATGAGCACCAGCAAAATCCCGACCTAAAGAGATTTTACATTGCTGATCTTCTACAACAACTATTGACCACGAGCTATTTAAATTCTGCACCATAGAAAGTGGGCTATCTAATAACTCTTTTGCATTTGATTGTTCTGTATCATATTCTTTAAAATCCGTTCTATTCCCTTTGTAACTGACGAAACAAGCCCCTCCTATTTCACAGGGGTTAATTGTCTGAGCCCCTTGTACGAGAGAGAAACAGTAAACAAGGCTATTGCCCCCTTCAAAGATTGGGCCTGCGCCTCCAATGAAATTCTTATGTTCACTCTCAAAAAGATTTTTGAATTTTTCGCGTTCTTCCCGGGAGAGATTTGGCTTGAACATGCCAACAGTCATGGAGCATCTCTCTAATTTACTTTTCATATTTTAAGCTGATTTCGGTTATGCCTTATTGAATAACTATGAACAAAAAATAAACAATAATTTATTAATTGCTCTCTTCATCCTCACCACAGAACGGTCTGGGTTTTTTGTCATTGCGTGGATTGAACATCTGCCACTTTGAAGGAGATTTTGAAAATTTTACATAGACATACATTAGAAAAAGATCCAGTAAGCTCTTTATTTGAGAAAACTTAAAATTTTTTACTTTATATAATAAGTCGCCATTTTGCCACCATATCTTAAATGGATTTCCTACTCTTTTTTTAATAATTAAATCATTCCAATATTTATCAAAATCGGGTTTCTTTATCATTTCACTTCTTGCATTTAGTTTCTGTAAGATAGCATCCTTTCTTTCTCCTTCGCATACCGCCGGCTGATAATTACTATTTATCCACATAGGAACTACATCTATATTTGTTTTTCCATCTTTAAAGAGTTTTACTTTAACTATTATAGATTCCCTGTCAATGTCTTTAAGCCTGAACTGATAAGGTTTCTGCGGCCCTTCCCAGTAGTAATCCGAATGACAGAAATTTCCCAAACTATACATGATAAGCCCATCTTTATAATATTCTATACCCTGTAATATTTGAGGGTGATTCCCGATTATAATTTTTACTCCTGCATCAATAACCCTGTGAGCAAATAATATCTGTTCAGGAGTAGGATGAGGAGAATGTTCTATCCCCCAGTGTAATGACACAATAAGAAAATCAACGTCTTTTTTGTTTTTTTTAATATCTTCTATTACGATTTCTTCTTCGAGAGGAGCTACGCCTGGCAATGTATTTGTTGCATATCTTTGGCCATTATTTGTCCTTGATGAATAAGCAAGAAATCCTAAACTGATATCATTGACGGTTAAGGTTGATATTTTTCTGCTCTCTTCTAAATTAAATCCCGCGCCAACTGTTTTTATCCCGGCTTTTTGTAAATTTATAGACATATCTTCAAAAGCTTCTAATCCAAAGTCAAATGTGTGATTGTTGGCTAATGAAAGTATATTAAAATCTAAATCGTTAAGCGATTTAATATATCTTTCATCTCCTTGAAGACATCCTTTTCCATCAATAGGTGAACCCTTTTCAGATAAGACAGTCTCCAGATTGCCAAATCTTATTTCTGCATCACTCAATGCATGAGAAATTTTTTGAAACACAAAAGATGGATCTCCTTCGGAAGCAATCTTGTTATAATAAGAATGTATTAAGATGTCACCAACAAAAATTATTTTAACGGCGTCAGTATTCATTGATTTGTCCATGTTCGTGTGTAAAAGTTTTTATAACACGTGCTGGATTCCCTGCTGCAACACAATTAGATGGAATATCTTTAGTTACAACGCTACCGGCACCTATCACAGAGTTTCTGCCTATCCTTACACCTTTTAATATTATGCTGTTTATTCCAATCCATACGTTGTCTTCTATCATTACCGGCTGTGATACTGGATTAATCAAATTTCTTTGAACGGGAAGTAGACCGTGACCATCACTATCAAGTATTGTCACATTTGCTGCTATTAAACAGTTTCTGCCTATACTGATTCTTTCAGTTGCGTGAATCGATGCGCCGTTTATTCGCGTGTTATCCCCAATCTCAATAATCGCATTTTCCTTTTCATCGGTCATAAGACGTGTAGGTGCATAAACAGATGTATGATATCTGCGGCCATTAGAGAGAAGGGTGACATTATTCCCAAGACGAATAGCGCCTGTGAACCTTAATATAATAGGCTTGCCTTTGAGAATAACATTAGTTCCTACTGTTACCCCTTTTGATTTTAAGTACGTCTGCCAGCAGAAGGCTCGAACATTTTTCCATATAAGATTGAAAAATTCCGATGGATGGTACAATTGTTGCAAAAGTTTCATGAACTGTTGTTTTATAATCATAAGGCCTGTTGTATAACTATCTATGATGAAGTGTTTTAAAAAAGATTGCATAATGGATTACATCTATAATCTTATTTACTAATAAGACCATAAGTAATGCCACATGACCTTTTCTACTCTGTCATTGCGGCTTGTCCGCAATCCTTCTTAAAGAAAGATTCCCGACAAGCGGGAATGACAAATTATGTGGTTTTACTTATAAACTCCTTAGTAAGTTTGATAATGATTAAAGTACCATGCCTGAAAAACAACCAAAGCCCATATTTTAAACTTTATTGAATCATCTCCGTCTAAAAATTTTTTCAGGTATTTTTCTACAATGAAAGAATCAAAAAAACCCTGTTTTTTAATAACATCTCTGGAAAGAAATAACTTTGGAAGTTTATAGTCATTATATATAAGTAAATTTTTAAAGGGATAATCAAAGGGATGTTTCGGTTTATCCCATATATTTGTTGGAATTAACTCCTCTAAAAGTTTTCTAAATAAAATTTTGGAAGTACCATCATGATATTTGTATTTTAAAGGAAGGTTCTTTACATATTCTTGTACCTTTCGATCCCAAAAGGGAAAAGCAATATCTATATCATAAAGTGGCGCTGTTTGAAGTTGTCTGTCATCTGCTAAGGCGCCAATTAAAATGCTGTAAAGTTCGTAAGGTTCTTTATGAGAGTGTTCTGCAAAAAGTCTATAAAACCGTGTATATGATAAATCACATCTTACATTGCACAGTAAAGACATTTCTTCTTCCGACCAGCCTTGCCATCTAATCAGCAATTCCACAACTTTTTTAAAATCAAAAAGGCTGCTATAAGAAGATATGCTGTGGAATTTGTTGAGCTGATTAGAAATGAATAATCTTATCTTATAAGGTATATAGCGGGCATATTGAAGTATAAATCTTATATGTCGTGCAGGCATAATACCAATAAGGGAATCTGCTCCGGTCCCGTCTAGAACTATATCAACGCTGTTTGCAATATGTTTAAAACACTGAAATGTTGGTATTACAGCAGGGTCAGCAAATGGAGAGGATATTCGAGTCACAAACTCATTGAATACATTATAATCTTCTTCAATAGTAAATTCTAAAACTTGGTGTTCTATGCCAAGATAACTGGTAATATTTCTGGCAATTTTTGACTCATCATATCGAGGGTCACCAAAGCCTACGGTATAAGCTTTTATATCTTTTTTAATTCTTGCAGCTATAGCACAGACAAGTGTAGAGTCAATACCACCGCTTAAAAAAACTCCAACTCTCTGGGCTTTTTCGATTCTTTTTTTAATACTTTGATAAAGTATATTTTTAAAATTGTGTGCTTTATCTTCAAGTAATTCATCTCCCTGGATTTCATTAATTGTTTGGGTTGATATTTTTTGTTGAGTAATTTGCCTTCCGTCCGAAATTAATATTTTATCAGGTTCAAGAAAATATGTATTTTCATAAATTGTATACGGTGGAGATATATCCAGAAACCTGAGGTATTCATGCAAGGCTTTGTGAGAGATATTTCTTTGACCTGTTGCTCTGAGAAGAATATCTAAATTATTTGAAAAAGCAAATCCACTTCTTGGAGAAAAATAAAAATATAATAATTTTGTTCCATAAATATCTCTTCCTATATAAATTATATTTTTATGCGCATCCCATAAAATAACAATATATGAGCCATCCAAGCTATTAAAGGATTTGATGCCATTTACAAGATAATTTTCTATTATTGCGTCTAACGTATCTCTTGGATTCTCAGTTGAATAATGAGATTCACTTGTAACATACCCAAATAGCACCAAATGAATATCTTTTCTGGAGTGATACAATAATTTTTCTTTTGAACCTGTAGAATCGCAATAAAGATTAAATTCTTTATCTTTTATGACACTCCTGAATCCATTACCAAAAAGCTTGGTATTAAATATCAGGTTTTTATTATTCAAAAAGCCAATTAGTCGCATAGTAAGTCATTTATTCTTAAACCTCTAAAGGTCATGTTCAAATACAAAGCAGATTAACTCATTCGTAAATAAGAGAAGAAATAATAAAAAATGGTTTTTAGATCAAATGACCTTTTTAAAGATTTTCTGTAATAAATTCGCGCCATTTTATTGTTTTTAATCTGCATCAGATAATATCCCATCCATTTATATTGATCTTTAAGATACTGAGACAAAAAATTATCTTTCAGGTTTAATTTATCAATCTCAATTTTATTGTTTTCAATAAATGACTCCATGATGTCCATCGTTGATAAATACATATCTAATTTATTTGATGATAATCCTTCTCCCCTTTCTATTTTATGCACACATACATCATTAACGTAACCAAAGGTAAAATACAGTGACATTTTTAACCAGAGCTCCCAATCTTCTGCATAGTGCCTTTTTTCATTAAAAAAAAAGTCCTGCCTGAAACAGGCTTTTTTTGTTATAACCGATGATGTATGCATAAAATTTGTGCCTACTAATTTTTCAAAAGGCCTTAATACCATAAATTCATGCCCGAAAAAATCCTTATCTAATCCTTTCTTCTTAAACACAAAGAACTCTTCAATCTCATGGTTTTCTATTCTTGTTATTTTTGTGTCTGTAAAGATGACATCTAAGTTCGGCTCTTTTTTAAAAAGTTCTATCTGTTTCTCAAGTTTGTCCCGGGTCCAGTAATCATCCGCATCAAGAAATGCAATATACTCACCTTTAGCAGCATTTATTCCTGTGTTTCTTGCCTTTGAAGGCCCTCTGTTTTCTTGGCGAATGTATATTAAATCAATACCTGCTCCATTAATCTGTGTAATCTTATGGTCGGTATCTACTTTGTTAACCAACTTATTATTCTCATAATTTTTAACAACTTCTGCAGTTTCATCAGTTGAACCATCATCAACTACGATTATTTCAATAGGTCTATAAGTCTGCTCTAAGATGCTATCTAATGTTTTGGTTATCAATTTATCCGCATTGTATGCCGGAATTATGACGCTAATTAGTGGATTATTCATAAAATAGAAAGAAGGATTTTCAGATTATAAATATTTTTCTCTCAGATGTTCCACTATTTCTCCGGCAGTATAGTAAAACCGAAGTTTATTATAAAATTTTTTTCTTGATTGTAACGATAAACACCATCCTGCAGAATATTGAAGTAACTTTCTAAACAGATATCTCGGTGTCCCTAAAAAATTCACTGCGTCATTATACCCCCTATTTCTCCTAACTTCTGATATTCCACACTTATACTGCCATTTGAGAAGATATTTTTTATTCAATCGTTCAATATAAACAGGATGGTAAACAAGAACCGAGGGGATATACATAAATTTCTCTCCTTTTTCCAACAATCTGCGACAATAATCTGTATCTTCCGAAAAACCAAGCTCTTTACCCACAGGGCCGAGATCTGTCCTGAAAAATCCATTCTTTTCTATCGCGTTATATCTAAAAAACATATTAACACCAGAAGGTGTTATAGAAGCAGTTCCTGTACCATATTCAACCTCTATATTGCCATCGTCCAAATCAATAAAAGCGCTTTTAAGGAATTTCATGGAGCTATTAATATCAAGCCAACCGGGAATCTTATCAGGATAAACAGCGACTACCTTTCCTCCAAAACAGTTAAATTCAGGATATCTTTCGAGTGCATCAACCATTCCCCTGATCCAGCCTTTTTCTACTGTCACATCGTCATCGGTTAAAGCGATAACATCCCCTCTGACACAACGAAGTGCGGTATTTAAAGCAGTTGATTTACCCGGCTTACTTTCAAATAAATATTGGATCTCTATTCTACAGTCATTTGCAAAATCATTTATTACTTTTTTAGTGCTATCGGAAGAATTATTGTCAACTACTATCAACCGCACAGATATTCTTTCAGGAATATCAGCTTTAGATATACTTTGTATCGCACCCTTTAACTTCTCAGCCCGATTAAATGTACAAATTATAACATCAACATTCATGGCAAATTATTTTGACATACCGGAAGTGCCTGAGCCGATTTCTGCGATTTTATGCTTTTCAGCACGATATCCTGATTGATTTAGAATGCGCAAAATCGAAAGATATCTTAATGAGTGTAACATTTGACTTGTGTTCCTTACGAGGCTGATACCTTTTTAATTAGGCCTTAAAGTAAAATTATAAATGTATGCTTAAAGCTTAATATCATACATTTTGGTCGTTATCTTTCCATCGCTGAATCCTGCCAACAATCATGCCCGTTGCATATGCTCCATTCATGGACTGTCGTAATGCGCCGCTTTCGTGTTTCAAGAATTTTAATAGAGCCCCATTCCATTGATGCGCAGCCTGAATCAGCATAAAAGGCGGCACCCCAAAAATTGTACGTTTATATTTACCATCAGCATACTGCCCGAATTTCTGCCCGCTGAGAAAATGCAGCTTAAGAAAATACCTTCTTTTCAGCTTCCATTCCTCAACAAAATGTTGAATTGCCATATCAGGCCGATACCGAATCCGCATACCTCTCTCTCTTAAGGTATAAAACATAATAGCGTCTTCGCCCCCTCCAATTGATAGTCGCTCCCGGTTATATCTCGAATCAAATCTCAAGCCATCCGCAAAAATAGAAGTTTTATAAGCAACATTACCACTCCATATCGGAGTATGATGTTCCGTAATCCAAAAAGGGCCGGAACTATAATTTACTGCACCTAAAAAACCAAGCAGTTCTTCTTCAAGCCAGGGAATCCTCTTAGTAAATGGCAGACTTATCCTGATTCCACCGCCGACACAATCGGCCCCTTCTCTTTCCAATGCATCCACAGCTGCCTTTAACCAATTTTCAAGTGGAAACTCGTCATCATCTATATAAGCCAGATAAGTACTATTTTTTGTCTCTTCTATGGCACGGTTCCGGGCATAAACAATACCCTGCTGCCTCTCCTTTATATACCGTAAAGGCACACCATTTAATTTTGAGAGTTTCTGCACTACTTGTTGCGTATTGTCGGTACAATTATTATCAACTATCAGAATTTCAAATGGTACAGGGCATTTTTGTGCACGCAATGCAGTAACGAGATTATGTAAACGATATGCCCTGTTATAACTGCAAATAGCAACCGTAAGGCGGCTCATGCCGCAGCCCGTTTGTTTTTCTCCACCAAACGGATAAGGGTAGAATGCAGCGACAAGGGGAACAGCGCCGGAATCATATATTTCCAGTCTTTCAACATTCCATACCCTTGCTTCATCACTATGCGGAAAATCTGGCGAGCAGAATCCATATCTCTTTCCCAGTAACAGACATATCCTCGTTTCAATAATTCTCCATGCGTTAATTCACGAATACGGCGAAATCCGAGTTTTTTTGAAATATCCGGGTGCTTTTGAAGAAATTCTCGCTGCACTGACCAATGTTCTTTAGCTGCTTTAGCTCGATTCTTTGTTGCCTGAGGTCCGCTGTGAAAATGATAAAATGCCATCGCCTCGGGTACCCTAATAATTTTATGAAACCACGCTATCTGCAACCACAATTTATAATCCTCGGCATTCGTCAAATATTCATCAAATCCACCTGCTGTTTTAATTGCATTCCTTATTGTAAGCGCTGCATGTATAGGCCAGGGACAATCCCGAAGCAAATATTCATATTTTCCTTCTGATTCATAATCAGGCGGAACATAAGGCATGCCCTTTCCACCCGGCAACCCAACATTTTGCCAGCCGCAGTAAGCTAATACAGCCTTTCGGTCATTCTGAAGAGCAGAATAAAGCTTTTCCATACAATCCAGACGCCATGTATCGTCTGCATCAAGAAATGCGATATAATTATTTTTTGCTTCAGCCAAACCTCTATTACGAGCGCTGCAAACCCCTTTATTCGACTCGTTTATTATCCTGAGGCGAGGATCTCTGATACTTTGTAAAATTTGGAGGCTTTGATCAGTTGATCCATTGTTGACGACAATAAGCTCGATATCCTTAAACGTTTGCTGCAGAACACTATTAATACTTTTATATAAATGAGCAGCAGCGTTATAACATGGCATTATAATTGAAATCTTTTCCATCTACACATTATTATTTTTTTGCTGAGATACAAGCAATCTATCTCGTAAGCGGGCAAACATATATCTGGTCATTCTGGGCCATGACACATCATTATCAGCAAATGCTATCTTGCGTGCAAATACAGACAGACTATCCTCAGAAAAAATAGAGACCCTCCGTACACGCAATAGATCAGGCTCACTGGCAAACCAGCCTGTACGCGTTGTACATGCTATGGTAAAACCAGCTTTTTTCACTGTTTCAACACATGCATCATTAAATAATCCATAAGGGTATGCAAAACTTGTAATCTGCACACCGAGCATATCCTCCAGATCTTTTTTGCTCCCTGCCACCTCTTCCTTGATTTCTGCAGGAGATAGTTCCGTCAACCGGGCATGGGTGCGCGTATGTGCTCCGATTTCCATGCCTGCATTTATCATTTCTTTTAATTGCTTTAAATTCAACATGCGCTGCTTCAAATTATCATTGTCTTTCCAACTCGCCTGTGTACCAATATCATTGCTAACAACAAACCATGTCGCAAGCATACCAAATTCAGACAGTACACGAAAGGCATGTTCAAAATTATCAGCATAACCATCGTCAAACGTGATTGCCACCGTGCGCTGGGGCAGAGAGTAAGCCTGAATAAGATTTTTAACACAAACCGTTGTCCAGCCTTTTGATTTAAGAAGACGAATATGACTCCGGAAATTTTTTACAGATACTGACCAGTGATTAACTGATGAATCCCTACCATCTGATATAGAGTGATACATAAGAATTAGCGGTCCGCGACCAAGGTGAGCAGGTACCAAACCTGCACCACGCAAAAACCTGTATGACAAAGGGTCAACCCACATCTGGCGTACTTATATACCCATGAAAATTCTTTCTACCTTCTTTACTTAATGATGAAACTACCAGTCGCATGATGATTTATACCAGGGTAGATCAAAAACATGATAGGCATTTCTTAGTCTTTTTAATTCTTTGCCTGAGACTTTCTCTCTCCAGGAGTCAATCATACTCTTACTATCCCGTGAGGTACTATAGGGTTGATTCTTATCACCACCTGAGGTCCTTTC
>Ga0214473_10011157_pt1 | contig 10554 bp, 14 predicted proteins | sample RVTome_7_FD_203509 | JGI IMG/M metagenome (GOLD analysis project Ga0214473, IMG submission 203509) | Soil microbial communities from uranium-contaminated site in the Upper Colorado River Basin, Wyoming, United States - RVT98D197 | ecosystem: Environmental > Terrestrial > Soil > Contaminated >... | reverse complement strand
CTCATTATGGGCAAAGAGCCGACTTTTATGTGAAGGTCAGATGCACTCTGCGCCATAGCGCTTTTAAGGAGTTCATTTACATCCATTGTAGCTTCCTCCACTTTAGGTTTCAGGTTTTAGGTTGTTACTGACACCTGATACCTGATACCTGTTTTTCCTGATACCTGTTTTTCTGCCGTCTATTTCTTAACATTAATGGCGTCCATGATTTTAGTCTCTATCTCTTTTGCAGTGTCAGGATTGTTTTTCAGAAACTCCTTGACGTTCTCCCTTCCCTGCCCGATCCTGCTGCCGCTGTAACTGTACCATGCGCCTGATTTTTCAATGATTCCCTTTTCAGCTCCGATATCCACAAGTTCTCCTGCCCTTGATATTCCCTCGTTGAAGTATATATCAAATTCTGCCTGTTTGAATGGCGGCGCAACCTTGTTCTTCACAATCTTGACCCTTACCCTTCCGCCTATGGCCTCCTGATTCTCCTTTATGCTGTCTATTTTTCTTATATCAAGCCTCATGGATGCATAAAACTTCAATGCATTCCCGCCTGTGGTTGTCTCAGGATTTCCGAACATTACCCCTATCTTCATTCGTAGCTGGTTTATAAACATAACCGTGGTCAAAGATCTTGAAATCGCTGCTGTAAGCTTTCTTAATGCTTGGCTCATGAGCCTTGCCTGCAGTCCCATCTGTGCGTCGCCCATATCACCTTCTATCTCTGCCTTTGGCACAAGGGCCGCTACAGAATCTATGACAACAATATCAACTGCTCCGCTTCTTACCAGCGCCTCGGTAACCTCAAGCGCCTGCTCGCCTGTGTCAGGCTGTGATATAAGGAGGTCTTCAATCTTTACGCCGAGTTTTTTTGCATAATTTGTATCCAGCGCATGCTCCGCATCAATAAAAGCAGCAGTGCCGCCTGCCTGCTGTGCCTGTGCAATTGCGTTAAGGGCAAGCGTGGTTTTGCCGGATGACTCAGGTCCGTATATCTCTACAACCCTTCCTCTCGGGTATCCTCCCACGCCGGTTGCCATATCAAGCGCAATCGAGCCTGTAGGTATAACCTGAATTCCTTCCGCAACCTCTCCGGCGCCAAGCCTCATTATCGCGCCCTTGCCAAAACTCTTTTCTATCTGAGAGATCGCCATCTCAAGCGCCTTAATCTTATCCTTGCCCGTCTCCTTGCTTATTTCCTTGCTCATCATGCCTCCTTAAAATCTATCGTGTATTTTAACATTTCCCTAATTTCCTCCATGAAACACAATTTGAGACTGCTAAAAAACCACACATTTTAATGTTGTTGCGAGGAGTCCCCCGATAATATCGGGGGACGACCCAGCAATCTCACGTCCAGTACGAAGACTTTTTCTCGTATGCTTTATCGTGCGGTCCGATATCAACAAATTTAATTGTCTCATCTGCGCATTTTTTACAGTCCTGGCAGCATACTATCTTATCATCGTCTCTTGCCCTGCAGGCCTTGCAATATAAATAAATAATAAGAAAATTCTTCTTGACAGAACAACTACAATACCCTCTGAAATTGCCCTTTAAGGGTTCTCCAAGAGCAACAGGATTTTCTATTATCATGTCAACCTTCTTCTGGATTATCTTTTTTATGGAAGTGTGCTTTTTCAGGGATTTTACAAAAGCATCGCTAAACAGCGCTTCCATCAGAAGACCTCGTCATACTTAAACCACTTCACCTTGCCGTTTCTAATCCTTGAAATCATATCTAAAAGACTCTCTTTGAAATCCGGGTCGGTAAGAATTACTTCGGTGGGTTCTTTGTCCTTAGTGCGTTTCAGGTTCAATACAAACTGTGTAAAAATCTCTGATATGGTTGTTCGCTGCTCTTCTGCGTAAGTCTTTACATATTCTATTAAATCCCTGTCCAGTGTTATGTTGACTTTGCCTTTATGCATTATAATTCACCTCCAGCCTCGTTTCATATTATACGCCTGTTATACGCCTTGTCAAGACAGCTGATGTATCATACTGCTCTGCCAACAGGTATTTCACTCAACTTAGAATGTTCTGCTCTGCCCGGCTTAAGTTCGCTCTTCATCATAGTTATATTGTTAGCCTCTATCTTACCAAAATCCACTTCCTTTAGTGTAGTAAGTTCTTTTATCAGTGCGTCCTTGTTTCTCATGGATTTCACCCTGCCTATTGTAAGATGCGGAGTGAACTGTTTGTCATCTTTTTTGAAGCCAAGTCCTGCCATTGATTCATCTATGTCATGCTGTAGTTTTATTATTTCTTCTGAATCATGAACCCCAAGCCATATAACCCTCGGATATTTTATATTCGGGAATGCGCCTGCGCCTGATACCTGAAGAGAAAACCTATCATGTGATTTAGCCAGAGGAATCAGTCTTTCATTTATACTTTTTAGTAGTTCATCCGGCGTGTCCCCCAAAAATTTCAGGGTCAGGTGGAGGTTCTCAGGCGGAACCCACTTTACATCCGCCTCCGCTGCCTTCAGTTTTTCTATGTAACCATAAATGTTTTTCTTAAGTTCCTCCGGCAATTCCAGCGCGATAAAACACCTTAACCCCATACTGATACAACTCCATAAAGAAACTCTAATGCGCTAACAGAAGCAGACAGTTTTATCTCATCCCTTGAACCTTCAAATATCATCCCCTTCGATTCAATCCCGCCTGCAAAAGATACGGCAATAAAAACCAATCCTGTCTTTTTATCCTCTATGGGTTTTGGGCCAAGGGTGCCTGTGATTGAGAGCGCAAAATCAGTTTTTGTCTTAAGCCTCACACTTTCTGCCATCGCCTTAGCTGTCTGCTCACTGACAGCTCCGTATCTCTTTAAAATTGATTTTTTGACGCCTAAAAGTTTTTCTTTTGATATCGGCGAGTAACATACAACTGCTGAATCAAAAAAATCTGATGCACCAGGCAGATGAGCAATAAGAGAACTTATAAAACCGGCAGTGCACGACTCAGCAAGAGAAAGCGTGAGATTTTTTGACTTAAAAATCCCGTGTACTTTTCTGATTAATTTTAATTCAGGAGTCTCCATAACTGTAATACCAGATTCGTATACACCGCAGCGCCTATGTCATCTGCCATTATCCCGAATCCGCCATTAAAAACATCCTCAAGCCTTCTCAGCGGAGGCGGTTTGAGTATATCAAAGAATCTGAATAAAACAAACGCCGCAATTATATAGCCCCAGCTAAGAGGCAAAAATAAGAGAGATGCCATATAGCCTGCAAATTCATCAATGACTATGTTAGATGGATCTTTTTTCCCGCTTGGTAATCCCCCCATCCCCCCTTTACTAAAGGGGGGCAAGGAGGGATTACCTTCAAGGAGTCTTATTGTCTGATTGGACGATACAATACCTACGGTTATAAAACATATTGTCAAAATGATATGCGCTAAGACAGACGGCTTAAGAACAACCATGAAGAAAACTGCTGCCAGAGTTCCGAACGTGCCCGGAGCAAAAGGCATATATCCTATGAAACCTACCGTGGAAATAAATCTGTAAAATATTGAATATATCATATGCTAAGGAGACCAAAAGTAAGAATACATCCACTGTCATTCCCGCTTGTCGGGAATCCTTCCCTGAAGAGGGATTGCGGGCAAGCCGCAATGACAAACATAGAGGTCTTACTAACGACCGTATAAGTAACAGTTGGCATGTTTATTCCTCTATTATTTTATAGCTCCACGTTACTTTTGCAGAACCTTCAAGCGTCGCCTTAACAGAGCAGTATTTTTCCATTGAAAGCACAACAGCCTTTTTTACGGCGTCGTCCGAGATATTTCTCCCCCTGATTACAAACTCTATGTCTATGTCAGTAAATTTCTTGGGATAGTTTTCAGCCTTTTCCCCCTTCACGTTTATCTCAAGTCCTCTGACATCCTGCTTTTTCTTTTTCAGTACGGAAGCTATATCCATTCCTGAACATCCGCCAATACCAATTAAAAGCAATTCCGTAGGCCTTGTGCCTGTATTTCTTCCTCCCACAGAAACATCTCCGTCCATCACAATTGCATGACCTGATGCTGCCTCTCCGACAAATTGGAGACCATCTACATAAGTTACTTTTGCTTGAAGCATCTTTTCCTCCTAAATTTTAGATGATTTTATCATTGCAGAGGCATCATAATTGTGTCAAGCATACAACAAATTAGATGATAAGGCGTGTCAGGTGAAAAAATTTTGAGCGACACCGTAAGCTTCCCCTAAAAGCAGACACCCTGTAAGTAGAGCTTTCTGGTAAAAAAGCTCTGAAGGAAGTTACAGTGCCGATTGAGGAATTCGCAGAGATTTAGAAATAGCGACTTCCGCTAACAATGGGCTAAAAAATCTCTACCTCACTCATACCTCAACGCTTTTATGGGATCATACAGCGATGCCTTTCTTGCAGGATACACGCCGAAGAATATTCCAACTGCCGCTGAAAACAAAAAAGCGACAATAACAGACCACAGGGCAAGATGTGTCGGAAGAAATTCAACAAAATAAGGAATGACAAAAGAAAGCAAACCCGCAAACAGAATGCCCCCTGTTCCTCCTATAAGGCTCAGAGTAACAGACTCTATCAGAAACTGCAATAAAATATCCCTGTTCTTTGCGCCAAGCGCCTTTCTTATTCCTATTTCTCGCGTTCTCTCTCTCACTGAGACAAGCATTATATTCATTATTCCTATTCCGCCGACAACCAGGGAAATCGCGGCTATGCCTGCAAGCACAGCAGTCATTATATTCAATATCTTGCCCATCACGGCAACCATCTCATCCTGACTCATTATCGTAAAGTCTTCCCTGCCTGCATGTCTTTTCATCAGTATCTGCCTTATGTCCTCTTTTGCGGCGTCTATCTCCGTTGCGCTCCTGACCTTAACAGTTATATTAAACAGGCTGTCGGTATCAAACAATTCCTGCGCAGCAGTTGTAGGTATAAACGCGATGTCATCAAAATCAATTCCAAGAGTAACGCCCTTCTTTTCCATCACGCCTATGACCCTGTATTTGCCGTCGCCTATTGCCACAAGGGCGCCGAGCGCATTTTTATCTCCAAAAAGGTCCTTCTTCACTGTTTTTCCGAGAACGCATACTTTTCTTCCTGAATCAACATCCGATGCGCTGATAAACCTGCCGGATTCAACTGACAGGTTTCTGATTTCAAAATACGTTTCCGTAATCCCCACTACAGAATTATCCCTGCTCTGGTTCAGATATTTAATCTTGGAGGTGCCAAGAATCAGCGGAACTGCGTCATGAATATGCCTTGAACGTTTTTTAATTATCAGAGCATCATCATAGACAAGCTTCCTGACCGTAGTTGCGGCAGGCGGATGAAAACCTCCCTTGGCAGAAGTTTTGCCCGGCACTACAATCAATATGTTCGTTCCGAGATTGCCAAGCTCTCTGCCTATGTAGGATCTTGCGCCCTCGCCTATTGAAACAAGCATAATGACGGACGCAACCCCGATAACAACACCGAGCATTGTAAGGATTGACCTTACCCTGTTGCCCATAAGAGAGTCCCTTGAAACCCTTATAATCTCAATAACATCCACTCTGGCAGACCCCGTCTCTTATTGTTATTATCTTCCCTGCCTCTTCAGCAATATCTTTCTCATGGGTAACAACCACAACCGTTACGCCTTCCTTGTTTAAACCTTTAAATGTCTCTATGATTTCTTTTCCCGAACGGCTGTCAAGGTTTCCTGTGGGCTCATCCGCAAGGATTATCGCAGGGTCGTTTATGAGCGCCCTTGCAATTGCAACTCTCTGCTGCTCCCCGCCCGAAAGTTCGCTCGGGTAATGCTCTGCCCTGTGAGAAAGGCCGAGTTTCTCAAGCATCTCAAACGCTTTTTTTTTCCTTGTATTCGGCTCCACCCCGCCGTAAAGCAGAGGCAGTTCGACATTTTTCCATGCGATAAGTTTCGGAAGAAGATTAAAACTCTGGAATACGAAGCCGATTTTTCTGTTTCTTATCTCTGCAAGTTCGTTGTCTGTTTTCCGGCTGACATCAACATCAAGGAGCAGATATTGCCCTGATGTCGGCCTGTCAAGGCAGCCGATGATGTGAAGGAGCGTTGATTTTCCCGAGCCTGAAGGCCCCATTATTGCCACAAAATCCTTTTCAGCGACTTCCATGTCTATGCCCCTTAAGACATCCACTGTCACCTTTGGCAGCACATACGACCTCTTTATATTTCTGAGCGATATCACTCTGCTTTTTTCTTCTCTCTTACTCTCTTGCCGTCAGCAAGTCCCGTCGCATCAGGATTTATAATCACTGTATCACCCTCTTTAACGCCTGATGTTATCTCTGTAAAATTCCAGTTGAACTGTCCTGTTTCAACAGGAATAAGTTTTGCTGTTGAACCTTTTTTGATAAATACAAATTTTTTGCCGTTTTTCTCCATAATCGCATGGGATGGGACCACAAGCGCATTTTTAATGTTGTCCACAATAATCTCTACATCAGCAGACATCCCCGGTTTTATAATGATTTGTTTTTCTTTAAGGCGTGTCCTCACTTCAAAGGTCCTTGTTTCCTGTTTGCCGCCGAGGACCACAGGCGATATAAGATATATCTCGCCTTTAAAAATATTTCCCTGATACGCATCCATTGAGATATTAGCCTGCTGTCTCAATTTAACCTTTGCAACATCAGCCTCATCTATAAACGCCTCTATATAAAGGTCATCCATAGAGACAACATGCGCCACCAAAGCGCCCTTTAAAGCGCCCGTTACAGTTGTCTCGCCAACCTTGACAGGCCTTGATATTACCACGCCTGCTATCGGAGATTTTATAAACGAATAATCATAGTTAAGCTTTGCAAGGGAAAGTGAACTCTCCGCCTCTCTGACAGCAGCCTCCTGCGCCTTTATCTCTTCTGTCTGTGCGGTGATGCGGCTCTTTGCAGCAATAGCAGACTCAAGGCTTGCCTTTGCCACTTCATATTCCTTCTGGACAGAATCAACATCCATCTGCGCCATATATCCCTTCTCTTTTAAATCATTGAATCTCTTGAATCTCACTTCCGCCTCTTTCAAAACCGCCCTTGCTTTTTCAATATTAGTTTCTATCTCCACCTTCAGGGAGTCATGAGAATTCCTGAGTTCTTGCAGTCTTGACTGAGCCTTTTCCAGTGAAGCACGCGCAGCCTGAAGGCTCAGATGCGCCTCCTCAGGGTCAAGCTCTGCTATCATTGAGCCGGGCTTAACTATACTGCCCTCTTCAACAAAGAGCTTTGTAATCTTCCCTATTCTCTGCGCCGTAATCTTAACCTCTGTTTCTGATTTTATTGTCCCTGTTGACGTGGCAGTTACTGTAATCGCAAGCTCCTGCCTGTTTACAGGCGTTGTTTTAACGTCAACTGCGCTGAAGGTTCTCTTAAGGATAAAAAACATTGCCAAAAGAATTATTGCCGAAAGAAACCAAAAAGTACGCTTTCTGTAAAAAGGCATCCGCATTTCCCCTTTTAAAATTAAATTAGTTAAAGTTTACCACAAATAAAGATCAGCAGCATCTGAGATTGTCAGTCTCTCAGATTACATAATCAAGCAAAGTGAATATAAAGACAGTTATGCTTATATAGCCATTCATATTGAAAAATGCCATATCAAGCCGGCTCAGGTCATTTGGTTTTACAAGGGAATGCTCATATATAAAAAGCCCTCCCACAACAGCCATGCCAATCCAGTAAAATATCCCGAGGTCAAAGATTATCCCTGTAAATGCGAGCAGTCCCCATGTAATGATATGAAAAACTCTTGAAAAAATCAGCGTATCATTAATGCCGAATCTCTCAGGAATTGAGTGAAGGCCGTGCGACCTGTCAAATTCAATATCCTGAAGAGCGTAAAGAACGTCAAACCCTGCAAGCCAGAAAACCACGGCAAAGGCAATCGGAAGTATCTCAGCGTTAAATGCGCCTCGTACTGCAATCCATGCTCCGACAGGCGCGGCAGAGATTGCAATGCCGAGGACAATATGCGAGAGCCATGTAAATCTCTTTGTATATGAATAAAGAAGCAGGACCACAATCGCCAGAGGAGAAAGTTTCAGGCAGAGGGGATTAAGCATATACGCAGAAAACACAAAAACCGTTAATGATAATACCGTGAAAAAAACAGCACTGCCAACATTTATCTTCCCTGAAGGTATTTCCCGATTCGCTGTCCTCGGATTTGCAGCGTCTATCTTTCTGTCAATAATCCTGTTTAATCCCATTGCGCCTGACCGAGCGCTGACCATTGCGACAACAATCCAGAATATCTGTTTTAGAGACGGAATTCCAGAAACAGCCATCAGAGCCGCCGTAAATGCAAACGGCAGCGCAAAGATGGAATGGGAAAATTTAATCATCTTCAGATACAACGCTATCTTTTTGAACACAGGCAAATTCTCCTTATCAATTGATTCAAAATAATAACACAATTTGTATTTGATTCTGCATTTATTTGTTTTCTCTTTTTTAGCAAAATGTGCTATATTCTTTGCATGAAAGCAGTAAATGGAAACTTAGTATAATCATAAGTTAGGCAAGGAAAAGAAAAATGAATGAGAAAATCTTTTGGGTATATTTGGGTATATTTGGGTATATAAAATTGGGTAAAATTGGGGTAAAATTGGTGGGTAGGTAAAATTGGGTAAAATTGGGGACACATCCCCTATTACTTGACTAAAATTGGGGACACATCCCCTATTACTTGACAAAAGAGCAGCAATAATTTAAAATCTTTTCATGCCGAGAATAGCGAGAGCAGTTGCAACAGGGTTTTTCCATCATGTAGTCCAGAGAGGCAATAACAGAGAAAAGGCCTTCTTTGACAATGAAGACAAAGAGAAATATTTAGAATTGCTTAAGAGATATTCAGACAAATGGAATTCGCCAATCCTTGCCTATTGTCTTATGAGCAACCATATCCACCTATTGACACGGCCAAAAAGTGAAAAATCCTTATATAAGATGATGCAGGGCGTAACACTATGTTACACGCAGTATATAAATAGAACCTACCAACGGACAGGCAGATTATGGGAAAGCAGATATCATTCCTGCATCGTAGATAAGGATAGGTATTTATGGGCAGTAGCAAGATACATCGAACAGAACCCTGTAAGAGCACGGATAGTGAAAAAGGCAGAGGACTTTCCATATTCAAGTGCAAATGCTCATATAAATGGCATAATGAACGAGGTACTGGGAGAGGAATTGTTTGAAGCAAGACAGAGGAAGGACTACAGAGAACTTATTAATGCAGAGAAAGAGATAAACAGTATAAGGTATCATACGAGAACGGGCAGACCTTTAGGCAACGAAGAGTTCATAAAGAAAATGGAAAAGAAGCTTGAAAGGAAATTTATATTGAAATCTCCCGGCAGACCGAGGAAGAAAAAGAGATAAATACGGGATGTGTCCCTATTTCTTGCGAAAGAGATAAATATGGGATGTGTCCCTATTTCTACTATTTACTTGCTATTTCTACTATTTCTTCTATTTCTTTCACTATTTCTTTCTCATGGTCGTTCGACACATGAATACAAAGATCATAAACCCAACTCCTTTCGGGCCGGTGGGTGTCATCTGGTCCAGATTCGATGGCTCTCCCAAGATCGTCCGTGTTCTGCTCTCAAAGCCTGAGTTGTCCGCTGAAGACCAGGTATCCGAGCTCTACCCGAATTCCCAAGCGTCTTCCTGTGCAGAGGTCGACGCTATAGCCACCGGGATCAAAGCATTTCTTGAAGGAGAGGACATCGTGTTCTCGCTGGATGTTGCAGATTTGAAATTGTGCTCTGCGTTTCAACAGACTGTTCTGCGGGCTAAGCACGGGATCCCACGGGGAAGCATCAGCACCTACCAACTCATCGCGGCACACATAGGCAAAGAGAACGGAGCGCGGGCAGTCGGGAATGCCTTGGCGAACAACCCGTTTCCCATCATCGTGCCTTGTCACCGAGCCATCCGCTCGGACCGACATCTTGGCGGATATCAGGGCGGCCTCGACATGAAGCGGGCATTGCTCAAGAAGGAAGGGATCGCTTTCGACGATGTGGGGCGGGTAGTCTGCACCGGATTCCATTACGAGAGGGGGCAGTCGAACAAACGGCCCCACCGGATCGCCGATAAACCCGGCTCCTGGTGAGCTCTGACGTTATTAAATAGTAATCGTTATTAAAAGGGCAGCTATGCTCATTTTTTACAATGACACAATTCTGGGGACACTATACACAATTATTGACATGCGAACGAGGTTAAGCATATCTTTCACGTAGAGACGGAAACTGGGTCTGCTGATGCCCTAACCTAAAAAGCTGCTGTGACTGAGAAAAACACTTGACACATTATCATTAAATTTTTATTCTTACACAGTATGAAACATTGCTATGTAACAGTCATTGCGAGAAGCAAGACCCCTCGTTTGTCATTGCGAGGCGAAGCTGAAACAATCTGATCTTCCCCCGATTTCACGGACACAGAGTTAAGTTAGGCTGCCATAGCCTCCAGCTCAAAAGATACCGGTGAACGATACCCGAGTGCTGAATGCCTCCTCT
>Ga0214473_10011156_pt1 | contig 10555 bp, 9 predicted proteins | sample RVTome_7_FD_203509 | JGI IMG/M metagenome (GOLD analysis project Ga0214473, IMG submission 203509) | Soil microbial communities from uranium-contaminated site in the Upper Colorado River Basin, Wyoming, United States - RVT98D197 | ecosystem: Environmental > Terrestrial > Soil > Contaminated >... | reverse complement strand
CGCGAGGGTGCTGGACGGCACGACGCTGACCGGGGTGGAGGCCAGGCGCCGGAGCAAGGATGGATCCCAGGTGGACATCAGGTTTTCCGCTGCGCCTCTGCGCCAGGAAAGCGGCGACATGCAAGGGATCATGTCCGTTATCGAAAACATCACGGAACGCAGGATGGCGGAGGAGGAGCGGCGCAAGCTCAAGAAACAGATTTTCCAGGCGGCGAAAATGGAGGCGGTGGGACGGCTGGCGGCGGGCGTTTCGCACGACTTCAACAACATCCTCACGGCCATCGACGGTTACAGCGACCTTCTCCTGACCCAGATGGATGAAAACGATCCGCGGCGCGGAAACGTCGAGGAAATACGGAAGGCGGGAGAGCGCGCCGGCTCGCTCACCAGGCAATTGCTGACCTTCAGCCGCCAGCAGGCGGCCCAGGCAAAGGTATTGGACCTGAACGGTCTGGTGCTCGGCCTGGAATCGATGCTGCGCAGGCTGATCGGCGAGGACATCGAGATACGCACCGTCCTCGATCCCGGATTGTGGCCGGTGAAGACGGACCCCGGCCAGATCGAGCAGGTGATCATAAACCTGGCGGTGAACGCCCGCGACGCGATGCCGCGCGGCGGCAAGCTGTCGATCGAGACCTCGAACGTGCAACTGGACGACCTAAGGATTTTCGAGAACATCCCCGTGCGCCCGGGCAGCTACGCGATGCTCGTGGTGAGCGACAACGGGTCCGGGATGGACGGGGAGACGAAGCGGCATATATTCGATCCGTTCTTCACCACGAAGGAAGGCGAGAAGGGGACGGGGCTTGGCCTTTCCGTGGTGTACGGGATCGTGAAGAACAGCGGGGGATACATTTGGGTTTACAGCGAGCCCGGGCGGGGAACGAATTTCAAGATCTATCTACCCCGGGTGGAGGAGAGGCCCGAGTCGATCGCCCAGGCCGCCCCTTCCGGGCGTTTTCGCGGATCGGAGACGGTCCTGCTTGTGGAAGACGACGAAACGGTCCGAAAGCTGCTGAGAGAAGTCCTGGAAAGGAGCGGATACAGGGTCCTGGATGCCTGCAACGGGGTGGAGGCCCTTGGGATCTGCAAGCGCTACGGAGACAGGATCCACCTTATCGTGACGGACATCGTGATGCCGGAGATGAGCGGGGTCGAACTGTCCAGGAGAATTTCGTTGGTTCGGCCGGACATGAAAACGATGTACATATCCGGATATTCCGACAACTCCCTTGCCTACCACGGGATAGTGGAAAGCTGCACATCGTTCCTGCAGAAGCCGTTTTCGCCGGACGACCTGGGAAGGAAGGTCCGGGAGGCACTGGACGGCTGAAAGGAGCCGCGAATGGACGGCGTCCCGTTCAGCCGGCCTTCACGGCTCCTATGTAAGGAAGTGTGCGATGCCGGTCCGCATAATCGAGTCCGTACCCCACGACCCATAGATCTGGGATGTCGAACCCAACGTAGTCGATTTCCCAATCCATCCTGAAATTCTCCCGCTTCCTTAAGAAAACGCATGTCTTGAGGGACGCCGGCATGCGCGGCTTCAACGCCTCCATGAGGTATTGAAGCGTGTAGCCGGTGTCGACGATATCGTCGACGATAAGGACGTGTTTTCCCGCGATCTCGGTCCGCAGGTCCATGATCAGGCGCACGGCACCGGTCGACGTCGTGGACCGCCCGTACGAAGAGACCGCCATGAAGTCGATGGACCGCGGAATCGCAAGCTGGCGGGAAAGATCGGCCAGGAAGATGAAGCAGCCGCGGAGGATGCCCACCAGGAGCAGGTCGTCCACGTCGGCGTAATCCGAGGAGATCGTGCGCGCCATTTCCGCCACGCGCCGCCTGATCGCCTCTTCGGTGATTAGCAGGGCCGGCTCTTCCGGGCTCAAATTACGCCTCTTGCCGTATTTCGGACGGATCGGACAGTGCTACGATAGCATTAAAGGATTATTGGCGTAACCCGGCCCGGAAAAAGGGCGAAGACGTTCGACGGCGGAGCGCGCCGGAGATGAACCGTTGCATCGAAGGCAATATCGTCGATGTGATCTCGGGAGAGGTATTCCCGGGGAGGGTCGTCCACAGGGACGGCGTAATCATCGCCGTCGAGCGCATTTCCGGGACGTTTTCGGGATTCCTTCTGCCGGGCTTCATCGATTCCCACATACACGTGGATTCGTCCCTGCTTTGTCCCTCCCGGTTCGCCGAGGCGGTCGTGCCCCACGGGACTACGGCCGTCGTCACGGACCCGCATGAAATCGCCAACGTCCTGGGCCTGCCGGGTATTTCCTACATGCGGCGGGACGCCGCGGGATCTCCCTTGCGGCTCTATTTCACCGCCCCTTCCTGCGTTCCCGCCACCCCGTATGAAACCGCGGGCGCGGAACTGGGGGCAGAGGAGGTCGAGAGCCTCCTGCGGGAGGGGGATGTAGTAGCCCTGGGGGAGGTCATGAACTACCGCGGCGCGATCTCGCGCGATCCCGCAGTCATGGCGAAGATCCAGGCGGCGCGCAGTGCCGGGAAGCCGATTGATGGCCATTGTCCGCTGCTTACAGGCGATAATCTAAAGAAATACATCAATCTTGGGATTTCGACCGAACACGAGTGCACAAGCGCAAAGGAGGCGCTGGAGAAGCATTCCCTGGGGATGCGGATAATGGTGCGGCAGGGGTCGGTCGCCAAAAACCTGCCGGCGCTTGTCCCTTTCGCGATGGAGAACGATTTTTTCCTCGTGTCGGACGACAAGCTTGCTCCCGACCTGCTGCATGGACACCTGGACGGGACGCTTGCCCAGGCGGTGGCGTCCGGGATCGATCCCATCCACGCCGTCAGGGCTGTCACCATCCGTCCGGCGCTGCATTACCGGCTGCCGTTGGGGGCCATCGCACCCGGCCGCGCGGCCGACATCGCCAGGGTGAGGGACATGTCCTCCTTCACGGTCGAGGAGGTGTACATAGGCGGAACGCTCGCGGCTGCCGGGGGGGCGCCCGTGTTCGAGGCGAGCCCGGTGAAGCTGGCCGGAACGATTTCCGTCGCCCCGAGGCGGGAGACCGACTTCACCATTGCGGCGCCCGGCAAAACGGCCGAGGTCCGCGTGATCGTAGCCGTTCGCGACGAGATAGTGACGGAGTGCGAAACCGCCGCGATGCGCGTCGAGACGGGCCGCGTGGCGCCGGACCCCGGGAGGGACATATTATCAATCTCCGTGGTGAACCGTTATCGCGACGCCCCGGTCAGCTGCGGCTTCGTAAAGGGTTTCGGTCTTAAATCCGGGGCGATCGCATCGAGCGTGGCCCACGACGCCCACAACATCGTGGTCGTCGGCGCGGACCCGGAGGACATGGCCTGCGCGGTCAATGGGATAATTCGCGAATCGGGGGGTTTCTGCCTTTCGGCGGGAGGGACCCCGGTCTCGCTCCCGCTGGGAATTGCGGGGCTGATGAGCACGGACCCCCCCCGCGATGTGAGCGCCCGGCTCGAGCTCCTGCAGCGGCGCGCCCGCGACCTGGGCTGCCTTTTGGACTGGCCCTTCATGGCGATGTCTTTCTTGAGCCTTTTGGTGATCCCGCGGCTGAAAATCGGCGACCTGGGGATGTTCGATGTCGACGAAGGCAGGTTCGTCGAAGCGGTCGTTGCGAAACCATCGAACCGGAGCGCGCATTATTCCGGGTAAAGGAGACGACGCATGCCGGCAGCCGTCATGTTTGCCCTGTTGTGCCTTGCGGCCCAGGCGACCGCGACGCACGCGTCGACGATCGTGGGGATCAGGACCCCGGCGGAGGCTGTCATAGCCGCCGACAGCCTCGGCACATCGCGCGGGAAGCGGATCGAATCGACGCAGCTTGTCTGCAAGATATTCACGGTTAACGGCGCCGGCTTCGCGATCGGGGGGCTTACGAAAGACCTGCCGTGGGAGTTCGATGCGGAGGGGACGGTCTCTGAGATTCTTGGGCGCCGGAGAACGATGTCGGGTGCCGTAAACGATATAGCGGAGCGGATTGCGCGAATGCTCGGTTCATATCTTGGGCGGATGAAGCGGAGGGACCCTTCCCTTTATGCCGAAACGATGAAGGGAGAAGACGGCTTCATCACCTCGGTCCTGTTGGCGTCGTACGAAGACGGTCAGCCCGTCGCGGCCGTAATCGGATTCCGCGGGTCGGAGGATCCGTCCGGCAACGTCAATATGGATTCATCGCGGTCCGTATGCCCGGGGGATTGCCCGAACGGCACGATGTATTTCTTTCTGGGCGAGCGGGGAGCTATCGACCGCCATATCGCCGAGCACGGAAAGGGCGGCCTCCTGCCGGCCGCAACCGGCGCTCCCTTCCTTGTGCAGCTCGTGATCGACGGGGGATCGAAACGCGTAGGCCCGCCCGTCGACGTGCTCGTCATAGACAGGCATGGAGAGTCGTGGCCTGCGCGCAAGGCCGGATGCACGGGCGACCCTGGTCGTCAGGGCGCCGGTCAGTAGCGTCCCCTGAAGCCGGCGGGCGGCTCCGGCTCCACTACCTCCCCTCCGAAGCGGTCGGCGACCTGCCGGAAATCTTCCTGCGTATCGAGGAAGGCATCGACGACATCCGGGTCGAAGTGCGTTCCGCGCTCGTCGCGAAGTATGCGCACCGCCTCCTCGTGCGGCAGGGCCGGCTTGTATCCGCGGGCGCTTATGATGGCGTCGTAGGCGTCCGCCACCGACATGAGCCGCCCCGGGATGGGGATCTCGTCCTCCCGCAGGCCGCGGGGGTAGCCGGTCCCGTCCCACCTCTCGTGATGGCTCAGCGCGATCTCGTCGGCCACCTGGAGGAACGAATCCTCGCCTAAAAAGTTCTGCGCCTGCCTTATGGTCTCGGAGCCGTAAACGGTGTGTTTCTTCATCTCCTCGAACTCCTCGGAAGTCAGCGGCGAGGGCTTGAGAAGGATGTGGTCGCGCACTCCCACCTTCCCGATATCGTGCAGGGGGGCGAGGCGGAAAAGCAGGTCCACCGTCGCGTCGTCCATATATCCGCTGAAGCGGGGGTGGTTCCTCAGGCGCATCGCGAGGATCCGCATGTAGCGCCGGGTCCGCTGGATGTGGCCGCCGGTCTCGTGGTGGCGGGTCTCGGCCAGCGCGGCGAGGCTCTGGATGACCGCGTCCTGGGTGAGGGCCAGTTTCCGGGTCCGCTCCCTCATTTCCCGGTCCGCCTGATGGTAGCGCAGCGAAGTAAGAAGCGTAAAGACGAGCGCGAGGGTGGCCGCAGGCATGAGCGGCGACATGAAGACCCGGTGGCCGGCAAGGAGCCACCAGGCGCCGAGCCAGACGCCGCCGGTGGCGGGAACGACGGCGACCAGGCCCCATAAAGCGCGCGCCCGCGCCAGGAGAGCCGTCATCAGGAAGCCGGGAACGATGACGAGGAAGATCTGGAGTCCCCGCGCCCACCGGGGCTGCGCGATCGGGTCCGCCGCCAGGAGGTTGTCGATGACCGTGGCGTGTATCTCGGCGCCCGGCTGGGCGGCCTCAAGCGGGGTGGTCCTGATCTCGTGGAGCCCCGCGGCCGTCGTTCCCAGGATCGCGATCCTGCCCGAGAGCGCGGCGGGGTCCGCGGTCCCGTCCAGGACGGAAGCCGCGGAGACGTGGGTGAAGACGTTTCGCCGGCCGCGGTAGTTCACCACCAGGTTCCCCCGCCTGTCCAGGGGGATGCTCCTTCCGGAAAGCCGCAGCGCCTCGATCCCCTCCGGACCCGCCTCCAGCACGGCGTCGCCGCCGCGGGCGCGCAGGTAGACCGCCAGGGCAAGGCTCGGGTAGAGCGCCCCCTTGTGGCGGATAACGAGCGGAACGCGGCGCAACATGCCGTCGGCGTCGGGCGTGACGTTGAAAAAGCCCGACGAGCCCGCCGCGCGGGAAAGAACGGGCAGGTTGCAGACTACTCCCGGCGCGTCGAACAGTCCCATGGATTCGTCCGTGCCTCCGTCCGAGCGGATCGCGACCGGAAGCGGGTGCAGGACGCAAGACCGCCCGCGGGGGGCGCCGAAGTCGAACTGGTACCCGAGAACGGCGGGAACGCCGGAAAGGGCCTGGGCCAGGGCGCGGTCCGTGTCGAGCGCGTCGGACGGGAGCCCCGCAAGGGCCATCTCGGCGCCGAGGTCGCGGCGGATCTCCCCTGAAAGGGAGTTGAGAGACGTCCGGTCCGGCTCGGCGAAGACCATGTCGAGGCCGACCGCCGCGGCTCCCGCTTCCCGGATCTTCAACAGGAGACGGGCAACGCGATAGCGCGGCCACGGCCACTGTCCTATCTTTTCGAGGCTCGCCTCGTCCAGGTCCACGATCGTCACGGATCCCGTGTTCGCGGGACGGCGTGTGGAGCGCATGAACGAATCGAAGATCTTCCCGTCCAGGAATACGGCCAGGGGTGGAGGCCACAGGCACAGGGCCCCCATGAGCAGCGTGAGGAGCGCGCCGGTGGCGAAGACGGGCATGGAGCGGGTTCGCGTAGGGCGCTGCACCTTATCGCACCGTCACCTCAACGCGGCGGTTCCTGGGCTCGGAAACCTGGTCGCCGGTGGGGATGAGGGGATTGTCCTTTCCGTGGGAGGCGATCTCCAGTATGGACGGATCCAGGCCCTCCGCCGCAAGTATGGCCGCCACCGCCTTGGCGCGCTTGAGGGAGAGCTGGTAGTTGTAAGGCTTGTCGCCGACCGTGTCGGTGTGGCCCACGACGCTTACGTCGACCGGAGCGCGTTCCCTGGTGGCGCGCAAAACTTCCTTGAGCCTGGACCGCGATTCGCCGGTAAGCTCGGCGGAGTCGTGCCTGAAATAGAGTATGTACCGGACCGGCGCCTTCGGAAGAGTCTCCAGGGCCGCGCCTACCGAGGCGGCCACCTCCTTCTCGGGCATGACGAACGTCTCCCCGGGGGACGCGCCCGCTTCGACGCTGACCGCCTGGCGGGGCTCCGACAGCGTGCGCTCGCTTCCCGCGCCGGAAACGACGACCGCGCCGGTTTTTCCGTGCTCGTCGGGAAGCAGGACGACGGAGGTCCGGCCCGAAGGCGGGCGCGCCGGCGGCCCCGTTGCACAGGCTGCGGCAAGCAGCACGACGCCGACGAGCAGCGCATGCTTCATCGATATCCCTCCGGTGATGGCGTGAAGTTTTTTTTCATTTAATGCGACGCCCCTTCATAAAGTCAAATCGTCTTGCGCGGGAAAGCGGCCTTCATCCAGCTCCTGACCGCCTTGATCACGGGACGCTTGTATATGGAATGAAAAAGCTTGTAGAGCCGCAGGAAACAATCCTGCTGTTCGAACCTGATCCTTGCGCCCTTGCGGATCTTCGTGAATTCCTCCGCGAAAGTTTTCGCCTTGTCCAGCTGGCGCCTGGCCGTCCGGCCCTCGACGGTTTCTTTAAGGAAAAACGAGATCTCCTCGGACTCGAGAAGGATGCCTATCGCGGACGCTATTTCCCCGGCCCTCTTCCGGCTGGCGAAGGGCGGGCGCCGCGGCGTGGCGCAGTCGGAGCAGATCCTCAGGGCATGGTAGAAATTGCCGCGGTTGAACGATCCGCCGGCGGCCTCCATCATGTAGGCAAGCGCCGTCATGGTTTCGCGTCGTTTCAGGATGCGCGCGGCCTCGGCCTGTATAGAGGGATCGAAGGATTTAATCGCATGCACGGCATCCGCCCGCCAGCTTTTCGGGGGGTGAGGGAGATTTTTCTTCGCCAAGGCCCGTTTCCTCCGCAAGATAGTTAATACTAGCCGGAAACGGGTCCGGCCGGAAGGGAGCCTCCCTTCCGGCCGGATATCTGCTTTAAGCCTCCGGGGCGAAAACGGGCCCGGGGGGCGGACTGTTTTACTGGTCTAGCTGACCTTTAAGGTATCGACCAGGGACTTCACGGCCGCGACCGATTTTTCCATCATCGCTTTTTCTTCCGCGTTGAGCGAGAACTCGATGATCTTCTCCACGCCGCCGGCGCCCAGGATGGTGGGCACGCCGACGAAGTAGCCCTTCACGCCGAACTCTCCGTTCAGGTAGACGCAGGAGGGCAGGACGCGCTTCTGGTCCTTAAGGATCGACTCGACCATGGAGATGGTCGAGGAAGCGGGGGAATAGAAGGCGGAACCGGTCTTGAGCAGGGCGACGACTTCCCCGCCGGCCTTGCGCGTGCGGTTCACCATGGCGTCCATGACTTCCTTCGCCTTGGCCGCGCTGCCGTATTTGCGCTCGAGCAGCTCCATTACGGGAATCCCGGCGACGTTGGCGTAGCGCACAAGGGGGACCATGTCGTCGCCGTGGCCGCCAAGGGTCATGGCGGACACGTCGCGGACGGAAACGCCGAGCTCCCAGGCGATGAAGGTGGCGAAGCGGGCCGAGTCAAGGACGCCCGCCTGGCCGATGACGCGGTTGAACGGGATGCCGGTGATCTTCTGGCAGAGGGTGACCATCGCGTCGAGCGGGTTGGAGATGACGATGACGAAGGCGCCGGAGGCGAATTTCTTTATCCCCTCCGCGACCTGGGTCATGATCTTCGAGTTGACCTCGATGAGGTCGTCGCGGCTCATCCCGGGCTTGCGGGGCAGTCCCGCCGTCACGATTACGACGTCCGCACCGGCGATGTCCGCATAGTTGTTGGTCCCCTTGAGGGAGATGTCGAAGCCGTCCACCTTGGAGGCTTCGGCGATGTCGAGGCACTTGCCCTGGGGCATACCCTCGACTATGTCGAACAGCACGACGTCGCCGAGTTCCCGAAGGGCGCAAAGCTGGGCGAGCACGCCGCCGATCTGACCTCCACCGATAATCGCAATCTTCTTCCTTGCCATCGCAGCCTCCTTGATGATGTGAAGTGTGGGATATGCCGAAAACGTTGCCCCGAACTATACCACATACCGGACTGTATACTGTATATAGAAAAAGCAGGGGCCGGACGGGTTCAGTCCGTCCCGGCCAGCCTTTCTATTATCGGGGGTATCAGGTATGTGGCCAGCTGCGTATGTGAACCGCCGCCCAGGACCACCTCGAGCTTCCCCCCGCACGCGTCCCTCGCCAGGTTCCTCATCATAATCGCGATGTTCCAGTAGCATGGCCCCGTGAGGCCTATGTCGCCGTAGTCGCCCCGGTGCGTGTCGAAGCCGAAATACCAGAAAACGAGGTCGGGCCCGAACCTGGAGGCCCGGCCGGGGAAATTCCGGGCGACCAGCTCGAAATACGCGTCGTTGACGGCCGGTTCTTCGCCGCGGCCGCCCGGGAGGCCGGCATAGGAGATGTCGACTTTAGTGCCGTCGGGAGATTCGAAATCCGTGCCGCAAACGCATACGTGCAGGATGTCCGGGTCGTCCCGGAAAAGGTCGCGGGTGCCGTCGCCGTGGTGGGCGTCGGTGTCAAGGATGGCGAAACGCTTCAGGCCGAATTTCTCCCGCAGGTTGACGATGCATAGAGCCACGTCGTTGAAGCAGCAATATCCGCCGAAATAGTCCCGCCCCGAATGGTGCCCGCCCGCGCCGATGAATGCGAAGGCGTTGGTTATCTCCCCCCCGGCGATTTTTTCCCCCGCCGACACCACGCCCCCCGCCGAGTGCCAGGCGGTGGAGCAGAGGGGGTCTCCCTTGACGCCTTCCAGCAGGTCGGCGGTATGGACCTTGAGCAGCAAGTCCCGCGAGACGGGCGCCGGCTCGTACATCCTGGTTTTGCCGCCGGCAAGGACCGGGTCCAGCGCCATTGGAAAGTCGGCCAACCGCGCCCCGACGGTCAGATAGCTGCGCCGGGAAAACGACGGATGGTAAAAGATTCCCGTTTTGTGCCTGGTCGTCTGCATGTCCGGTAAGCAGATTATACAACCGGCCGGCATCTCCGCGACGGCGGCAGGAATCTTATTATTTACCCTGAAACTATCGGGCGGACGGAGGTGGAACATGTCGAAGGTCATTCATTGCAGGGATGCCGGCGTCGATTGCGATTTCGTGGTTCGCGGGGAGACGGAGGAAGAACTATTTCGAAAGGCGCTGGAACACGGAAGGGAATACCACGGGATGACGGAAATCCCGCAGGACCTGAAGGAAAAGATGCGGACGCTCATCCGCGAGGAAAAGGCGGCGTAGCTCGCAGGAAGGTTGGCAGGCGCCTGCTAGAGTGCGGGGAAAAAGATCTCGAAACAGGCGCCCTTTCCGGGCTCGCTCTCGCAGCGGATCCATCCGTTGTGGCTCTTTACGATCCCGTAGACGGCGGAAAGGCCCAGGCCGGACCCCGCCCCGACCTCCTTCGTCGTGAAAAAGGGATCGAACATCCTGTTCATCGTCCCGGCATCCATTCCCACGCCAGTGTCCTTGACCCGCAGGACGACGTAACTGCCGGGGACGGCGTCGTCGGGCTGGCGGGGGTCGTCCGCCGGAACCTGACACTGGTCCGTTTCGACGGATATCACTCCCCCTTGGGGCATTGCGTCGCGGGCGTTGGTCCCCAGGTTCATGATCGCGTGTTCTATCTGGGCGGCGGCGCCCCGGACCTGCCGAAGGCCGGGCGAGAAGTGCGCTTCGACCCGGATCGTCTTCGGGACTGCGCGCCGCAAAAGCTCAACCGCGGAAGCCGCCGCGGCGT
>Ga0214473_10011155_pt1 | contig 10556 bp, 9 predicted proteins | sample RVTome_7_FD_203509 | JGI IMG/M metagenome (GOLD analysis project Ga0214473, IMG submission 203509) | Soil microbial communities from uranium-contaminated site in the Upper Colorado River Basin, Wyoming, United States - RVT98D197 | ecosystem: Environmental > Terrestrial > Soil > Contaminated >... | reverse complement strand
GCTGAAGGACCGGCTGGGCCTCCTGCGGATCCGGACCGCGTCGACCGGCGGGGCCGCGCTGGGGCCGGACGTCTTCAAGTTCTTCAACGCGATGGGGGTGAACCTCAAGCAGATCTACGGCCAGACCGAGATCTCGGGGATCTCCTGCATCCACCGGGAAGGCGACATCAACTTCGATTCCGTGGGCAAGCCGATTCCCGAGACGGAGATCACCCTTTCCGAAACCGGGGAGATCCTGTCGCGCAGCTCCTCGGTGTTCCTGGGGTACTACAAGAACCCGGAGGAGACGGCGAAGACTCTCTCCGGCGGCTGGCTGCACTCCGGGGACGCGGGCTACTTCACCGAGGACGGGCACCTCATCGTCATCGACCGCGTGAAGGACGTCATGCACCTCAACGACGCCACGCGGTTCTCCCCCCAGTTCATCGAGAACAAGCTCAAGTTCTCCCCGTACATAAAGGAGTGCGTCTGCCTGGGGAACGAGCGGGACTTCATCGCCTCGATGATCTGCATCGACTACCCCAACGTGGGGAAATGGGCGGAGGGCCGCAGGATCTCCTACACGACGTACACCGACCTTGCCTCCAAGCCCGAGGTCGTCGAGCTGATCATGAAGGAAACGGCCAAGGTCAACGAGACGCTTCCGGCGACCACGCGGATCAAGAAGTTCTGCCTCCTGTATAAAGAACTGGACGCGGACGACGACGAGCTGACCCGCACGCGGAAGGTCCGCCGCGCCTTCGTCGGCGAGCGGTACAAGCACGTGATCGAGGGGATGTACGCGGGCGAGATGTCGATCCCCATCGACGCGGTGATCAAGTACCAGGACGGCAAGACCTCGAAGATCAAGACGACGCTCGCCGTGAAGGACCTGTGAGGAGGACGGCATGACGACGCAATACCTGATGCAGCTCGTCATCAGCGGGCTGGTCATCGGCAGCATCTACTCGGCCGTGGCGCTGGGGTTCACGATCATCTACAAGGCGACGCGCGTCGTGAACTTCGCGCAGGGCGAGCTGCTGATGGTGGGGGCCTACGTCTGCTACGCCTTCGTGGTGCAGATGGGCGTCCCCTTCTGGGCGGCCCTGCTGCTGACCATCCTGTTCGGGATGGTCCTGGCGCTCTTCCTGGAACGGCTGATCCTGCGCCCGATGATCGGGGAACCGATCATCTCGATCATCATGGTCACCATCGGGCTGGCGCTCGTGTTCCGGTCGATCGTGTCCGCCATCTGGGGGACGGAGATCCTCGTCTACGAGCCGAAGCTCTTCCCCCAGCAGATGATCGAGATCGGCGGGCTCCCCATCTCCCAGGAGTTCGTCTGGTGCTTCGTCCTCTCGCTGTTCCTCCTGGCGGTGTTCTCCATCTTCTTCAAGTATTCAAAGGCCGGCGTCGCGATGCGGGCCACCGCCTTCAACCAGCAGGTCGCGCAGTCGATGGGGATCTCCGTCAAGCAGATCTTCGCGCTGTCCTGGGTGATCTCCGCGGTCGTCTCCGGGATCGGCGGAGTGCTGATCGGCAACATCAACGGGATCAACAGCTCCCTCTACCACTTCGGGCTGAAGGTGTTCCCGGCCACGATCCTGGGCGGGCTCGACTCCATCCTGGGCGCGGCGCTGGGGGGACTGATCGTCGGGATCCTGGAAAACCTGTCCGACGGGATCTGCAAGAACTACTTCGATCTGAGCGGGGTAAAAGAGGTCGCACCGTTCGTCTTCCTGGTCATCATCCTGATGATCAAGCCGTACGGGCTGTTCGGGACCAAGGAGATCGAGCGGGTCTAAAAGACATAAGTTTTTCGCCCAAGGGGTCAACGGATGCATTATTGCGGGGACTATCGAACTTCCTACGAGAAGGACGCGGAGATCTTCCAGACTCCGTTCGTCAAGGCGGGCATGGCGCTGTTCTTCGCGTTCATGCTGGCGGTGCCCTACCTGATCAAGGGGGAATACCTGTGGATCCTCCTCCAGATCGTGATCGCGTCGATCGGAGCGGTAGGGATCAACATCCTGACCGGATTCACCGGGCAGATCTCGCTCGGGCAGGGGGCGTTCCTCGGGGTGGGGGCGTACACGTCGGCCTACATCACCGCCAAGCTGGGTCTGTCCTTCTGGGTGGGGGTGCCGGCCGCCGGGGTCGTCACGGCTCTCTGCGGGATGGTGTTCGGGATCCCTTCGCTCCGTCTCAAGGGACTGTACCTCGCGATCGCGACGCTGGCCTCGCAGTTCATCCTGGAATGGATTTTCGTCCGCTGGGAATCGGTGACCGGCGGCAGTTACGGCATAACGATCCCGCGGCCTTCCATCGCCGGGTTCACGTTCGCCTCCGACCTGTCGTATTACTACATCGTCCTGCTCATCGCCGCCGTCATGATCCTGTTCGCGACGAATCTCATGCGCACGAAGACGGGACGTGCCTTCATGGCCGTGCGGGACCATTACATCTCCGCGGAGATCATGGGGATCAGCCTCTACAAGTACCGTCTCCTCTCGTTCGGGATCTCCTCGTTCTACGCCGGCGTGGCGGGCGCGCTGTTCGGCCATTCGCTGAAGTTCGTCACCTCGGAGCAGTTCAACATCGAGATCTCGGTGATCTACCTCGCGATGATCATCATCGGGGGGCTCGGTAGCATCATCGGCTCGATCTACGGCGCCGTTTTCATGATCCTGCTGCCGAAGCTTCTCTCGGCCTTCACTGAGATGGTCGGCGCGGATTTTCCGAGCATCGCGCGGCTCGCCATCGCCTTCGAGCACGGGATCTTCGGCCTGATCATCATCCTGTTCCTGATTTTCGAGCCGGACGGGCTGGCCCACCGTTGGAAGATGATCAAGGCGTACTGGAAGCTGTATCCGTTTTCGTATTGACGGGCAACCATGGACACGCAGCATAGGGCGGACGAAACAGAAACGGAATCAGGAAAGGGGGTACGGGGACAACGAACGGATCGGAAGAACGAGAGATGGAGATTCGCATCGGATGAAACCGGCGCCAACCACATTACCGAGGAGGGAAGAATGAGAAAGGGAATGATCCGGATCGCCGCTTTGGCGGCATGTTCATTGTTCCTTGCGGCGGGCATCGCAATTGCCGCCGACATCAAGGTGGGGCATCTTGCGGACCTGACCGGCCCGACGTCGTCGGTCGGGAACCCCTACGCGAAGGGGATCCAGGACTACAAGAACTACATCAATTCCAAGGGCGGCATCAACGGCAAGAAGATCGACATGCAGATGTTCGACTACGCGTACGACAAGAACAAGGCGATCAACCAGTACAAGAAATACGTGGAAGAGAAGGTCGTGGCGGTCCAGGGCTGGGGCTCCGGGGACACCGAGGCGCTTACCGGCTTCGTCGCGCAGGACAAGATCCCGTATATTTCCGCGTCCTACTCGGCCCACCTGACGGACATCGCCAAGGCCCCCTACAACTTCTTCATCGCGGCGGACTACACGACGCAGCTGCGGGCCGGTCTTAAGTACTTCAAGGACAACTGGAAGGAGAAGCGGGCCCCCAAGGTGGCGTTCATCTATCCGAACGTCCCGTACGGCATCGCGCCCATCAAGGGCGGGAAGGAATATGCCAAGGAGCTCGGGTTTGAAATCGTGGGAGACGAGGAAGTCGGGCTGAAGGCGATCGAGGCGAACTCCCAGATGCTGTCCCTCAAGAGCAAGGACGCGGATTTCGCATGGATCGGCGGGACTACGCCCTCGACGGCCGTCGTCCTCAAGGACGCCAAGAAGCTCGGCCTCAAGACGAAGTTCTTCGTGAACCTCTGGGGGAACGATGAAGACCTCTTCAAGATGGCGGGCGACGCGGCCGACGGGGCGCTGGGCCTGCAGGCCGCGGCGATCTACGGCGAGAACGTTCCCGGCATGAAGCTCATCAAGGAGATCACAAAGGGGCAGTACCAGAATACCCACTACGTCCGCGGATGGGTCTCGATGATGGTGCTGTGCGAAGCCCTGAAGATCGCGGACAAGAAGGGCCAACTCAACGGCCCGGGCGTCAAGGACGCACTCGAAACCATCAAGAATTACGACACGGGCGGGCTGACCTCCAAGATCACCTTCACATCCAAGGACCACAGGCCGAACATGTCGGCGAAGATCTTCGAATATCAAAAGGGCAAGCTGGTTTTCAAAAAGACGATCGAACTCGAGCGCAAAATGGAGTGGCTCGGGCTGTAAAGCGTCGACGGGCGGCGGGGGGAGACGATCCCCCCGCACCCTCTTTACATCCAACGGCGGGCGGGAACGCATGCTCAAGGTGAACAACATAGAGGTGATCTACTCGGACGTCATCCTCGTGCTCAAGGGGTTATCCCTCGTCGTGCCGCAGGGACAGATCGTGGCGCTCCTGGGGGCGAACGGCGCGGGGAAGAGCACGACGCTCAAGGCAATCTCCGGCCTGCTCAAGTCCGAGGAGGGCGAAGTGACCGACGGCGAGATCCTCTTCGAAGGGGAGCGCATCAACGGGCGCGACCCGGAGGAGATCGTCCGGCGGGGGATCTTCCAGGTGATGGAAGGCCGCAGGGTGTTCGAGGACCTGACGGTGGAGGAGAACCTTCGTTGCGGCGCCTACACGCGGAAGGACCGGAAGAACGTGAAAGGGGATTACGACCGGGTCTACACCTATTTTCCCCGGCTCAAGGAGCGCCGGAAAGGGCTTGCCGGGTACCTCTCCGGCGGCGAGCAGCAGATGCTGGCCATCGGCCGCGCGCTCATGGCCCGGCCGAAGCTGATGCTCCTGGACGAGCCCTCGCTCGGGCTGTCGCCCCTCCTGGTGAAGGAGATCTTCGGGATCATCAAGGAGATCAACGAAAAGGAGAAGTCGACGATCCTTCTCGTGGAGCAGAACGCCCGGGTCGCGCTCTCCATTTCGAGCTACGGCTATATCATGGAGAACGGCAAGGTCGTGCTCGACGGGGAGACGGAAAAACTGGCGAACAACGAGGACGTCAAGGAGTTCTACCTCGGGATGAACGAAGTCGGCGCGCGGAAGTCCTACCGCGACATCAAGCACTACAAACGCCGCAAACGCTGGTTATCGTGAGGGTGTGACGATGATCGACCGGAAGCGCGGGTTCCACGACGAAGAGCAGGAGACGATGTCCCCGAAGGACCGGGCCGGCTTCACGCGCCGGATCCTCCGCGAAACGGTGCAGTACGCCTATGAAAAGGCCCCCGCCACCCGGAAAAAGATGGACGACGCCGGCGTTCGCCCCGACGACGTCAAGGATGTCGCAGACCTGGCGAAGATCCCCCTGACCCGTAAAGCCGATCTGAAGAACATCCAGAAAGGGGAGCTTCCATTCGGGGGACTGGCGGCCGTGTCGCCCCGTGAAATGAGGCGAATTTACGTCTCGCCAGGGCCCACCTTCGACCCGGAAGGCAGGGAAGGGACCCACTGGCGGTGGGAGAAGGCATTCGTGGCCGCCGGGTTCCGAGAGGGCGACATCGTCCAGAACACGTTCATGTACCACTTTTCCCCGGCCGGGCTCATGTTCGACGAGGCGCTGATCCGGATCGGCTGCACGGTGATCCCCGCCGGCGTCGGGAACACCGAGATGCAGGCGCAGGTCCTTCGCGATCTTTCCGTCAGCGGCTACGTGGGGACTCCTTCGTTCCTGATGACTATCCTGGAGAAGGCGAAGGAGATGGGGGTCGTCCCGGGAGACGGGCTGCAGCTCCAGGTGGCGATGGTTGCCGGTGAGATGCTTCCGGAATCCCTCCGGAAGCGGTTCAAGGAGGAGTTCGGCATCCAGGTCCGCCAGGCCTACGGGACGGCGGACGTGGGATCGCTTGCCTACGAGTGCTACGAGGCGAGCGGCATGCACATCAACGACGAGATCGTGATGGAGCTGCTCGACCCCGTTTCCGGGAAGCCCGTGGGCCCCGGCGAGATCGGAGAGGTGGTCGTCACCCTGCCGAATACCACCTATCCGCTGGTCCGGTTCGCCACCGGCGACCTGTCCATCTACACGAACGACCCGTGCCCGTGCGGCCGCACCTCCGCGCGGCTCGTGCGCATCGTAGGCAGGGTAGACCAGGTGACGAAGATCAAGGGGATGTTCGTCCATCCGGAGCAGGTGATTCAGCTCGAAAAGAAGATTCCGGAAATCTCCGCCGCCCAGCTGGTCGTTTCGCGCACCGGCCACGAGGATAAAATGGAGATCCGCGTGCTGCCCGCCGCGGGCGCAGCCCCTTCCGACGTCCTCCGTGAGAAGATCGCAGAAACGGCCCGCGAGCTGACGCGCCTGCGGGGAGAAGTCGTCTTCCTGAAGAAATCGGAAATGACCGAGCGCGAAAAGAAGATCCTCGACACGCGTAAGTGGGATTAACCCGCACAAGGAGACCCTGCATGGATGCCGCCACGCTGAACGCACATCTTGAAAAGCATCTCCGGGTGCACACGTTCCCGGTGGGGATCAAGTCCCTGAAAGCCGGCGAGCCGCTCCCCGACAAGGTTAAGATCCCGACGAAGCACCTCGGCGTGAAAGTGGCCGTGTGCCAGGCGATCTCGATCGCGCGACGCTACGGGTGGACGATGGCGTTGTCCGGCGACGACCTGTCCTGCCCGATCGCCAAGGCGGTCTTCGGTTTCGCGGAGCGGAACGAGTATTACACGTCCGGCACTCTGGCCGAGGGGATGTACGCCTCCTGCAAGGAGGCCGGCGCCAAGTTCGAGGACGCACTGGAAAAATACGACGCCGGGGAGTACGCCCACGTGGTCGCGGGTCCCCTGGGCCGCGCGAACTTCACGCCCGACACCGTCCTCGTCTACGGGAACTCCGCGCAGGTGCTCCGGCTCCTCAACGCCTGCCTGTATAAAAAGGGGGGGAGCATCAAGAGCGATTTCTCGGGCCGCGGCGACTGCGCCGACATCGTCATCAAGGGGAAGAAGACGGGCGAGCCCCAGGTGATTCTTCCTTGCCACGGCGACCGCGTCTTCGGGATGACGGCCGACGACGAGATGGCGTTCACCTTCCCCTTCGCGATGGGGGATGAGGTGGTAGAGGGGCTCGAAAAGACGCACGCGGGTGGCGTCCGCTACCCGATCCCCGTCTACCTGCGCTACCAGGCCGAATTCCCCAAGTCCTACCAGGAACTCGAAAAACTCTGGGCGCAAAAAAAATGAAATGTACAGGCTGACACCGAAAGAGGAGATCAGCGCGAGGCTTCGCGCCCTGCGGGCGAGGCTGACGCAGGCCGGCATCGACGCGGCGGTCGTGGTCCAGAACGCCGATCTGTTCTACTTCGCCGGCTCCATCCAGCAGGGGATCCTGGTGGTCCCCGCCGAGGGCGACCCGGTTTATTTCGTGCGCAAGGTGTACGAGCGGGCGGTCACCGAATCTCCGGTCGAGATCATCCAGAGGATCGCAAGCCCCAAGGAGATCCCGGCGTATTTCGAGAAAAAGGGAGTCGTTTTCCGTTCCCTGGGTTTCGAAATGGACGTGATGCCGGCGCTGACCTTCCAGCGGTACACCGGCTTTTTCCCCAATGCAAAGACAGAGGACATTTCCACGATGATCCGGGAGCTCCGCGCGGTCAAAGGCCCGTCCGAGATCGAGGCGATGCGCGCATGCGGGAAGAAACTTTCCTCGCTGCTGTCCGACGCGCGAAAAGAGATCCGCCCCGGAATGAAGGAAAAGGAACTGCAGGGGATTCTCCAGGGGAGATCGATCGCCGCCGGCCACACGACCATCACCCGGATGCGGGCATGGAACCAGGAGGTGGGCCTGGGATGCGTCATCTCCGGCCCGGACGCCGCGATTCCCTCCTACGCCGACTTTCCGACGGCGGGGAAAGGGTCCGGCCCTTACGCGCCCGCGGGGCAGGGCCATCGCGCCTTCGAAAAGAACGAGCCGATCATCGTCGACACCATGTGGGCGCAGGACGGCTACCTGGTCGACATGGCGCGGACCTTCGTCATCGGGACCCTTCCGGAGAAGATGAAGATGGCCCATGCGCTGGCGGTCAAAATCCTGCGGAACATCGAGAGCGCCACCCGTCCCGGCGCCGTCGCGGGCGACCTCTACGAAATCGGCCTGGAGATGGCCTCCCGCAGCCCGTTTGCCGCGAACTTCATGGGGCCGCCTGGATACAACGTCAAGTTCATCGGGCACGGCATCGGCATCGAGACCGACGAGTTCCCCTTCATCGCGAAGGGTTCGAAGACCGTCCTTGCCGCCGGGATGACCTTCGCTCTCGAGCCCAAGTTCGTCTTCCCAGGCGAAGGGGCGGTGGGGCTGGAAAACGTCTACCTCGTCACCCCAAACGGATTCGAGAAACTGACTATAATGGAGGAAGAGATCATCTCCTGCAAAGGCGAAGGTTGATAAGGAGGGAAGCGTAATGGTCGATTTCCTGAACCGGGAGGATGCGCTCCTCCTCGTCGTGGACGTGCAGGAGCGGCTCGTCCCCGCGATCCACAAGGAGCTGTACCCGAACGCCCTGCGGAACATGCAGATCATGATCGAGGCGGCGGGCACGCTCGGCCTGCCGATCCTGCTGACGGAACAGTATCCGAAGGGGCTCGGCTCCACGGTTTCGGAAATCCTGCGTCCCCTGGAGGGAAAGAAGTTCCAGCGGATCGAGAAGTTGACGTTCAGCTGCGCCCGCGACGAAGGGTTCCTGCAGGCGGTGGCCGCCGCCAACCGGAAGCAGGTGGCGATCATCGGTATGGAAACGCACGTCTGCGTGTACCAGACGTCGGTCGATCTGAAGCGCGCCGGATACTCCGTCTTCGTCCTGGACGACGCCGTATCCTCGCGCTTCCTGCACAATTACCAGAGCGGCCTGCAGGCGCTGCGCGACGCCGGCTGCACGGTGTTCAGCACCGAGACGGCGGTCTTCCAACTGCTCAAAGTGGCGGCCACGCCCGAATTCAAGAAAGTCGCGTCGCTGATCCGATGACGCCCTGCAGAAGACCCCGCCTTTTATTGATCGCGGCGATCGTCGCGGCTTGCATCTTCACGATCCCCGGCACCGCCCGGGCGACGAAGCAGGTGGTGGCATTTTTCCCAATGCAGAACCTGGCCGGCAACGGCGGCGCGACCGATAGCGATGTCGTGCGCCTCGGCCAGTCGATCCGGGAGAAACTTCAGGACCGGCTGGACGTGCATGCCGTGACTTCCGGGGCTTCGGCGGACCTGTCCGCAATGAAGAGGAAAGCACGCAGTCTCGGCGCGACCTACGTCCTGTCCGGAGCCGTCTCGCGCATCGGCCGGACGGTCACGATGGACCTTACCCTTTCCGCCACCGAGGATCCCGGCAAGGGGAGGACGGTCGTCGTCACGGGAATTGACGACGGAACCCGCAAGGGGTCGGATCTGCCACCCGCATACGCGCGGATGGCCACCGAGGCCGCTTCCAAATTGAAATACCTCTTCTTCGGCGACGAAATGGTGGGCGACGGGGCGGGAAAGCGGAAGATCCCCCGGCTTCTCGGGACCGTCTCGCGCAGCCGCAACATTTCGGGAGATGTTGTCTCCGCCGCTTGGGCCGACACGGACCGGGACGGGAAGATCGAGGTCGTTGCCGCATACACCGACGGCCTCGCGGTGTACCGCGTGGATGGCGACGACCTCGTTGAAAAGGTTCGCATCCCCGACGCAGGCACCGATTTCATCCACGTGGACGCAGTGGACATCAACCGGAACGGCATCGCGGAGATTATCTCTGTACGGTACGTAGCCGGAAAAGCTCTGTCCGACGTGTGGGAATACGACGGGAAGCAGTACCGTCCGATCGCGCGCGACATCCCCTATTTTCTGCGGGCGCTCGACTTCGGCAAGGACGGGATCGTACTCGCCGCCCAGGAGTCCGACCCGGTAACGATCTTCAAGGGCACCGTCTTCCGCCTGGCGCCGGGTAAATACGAAGCGGGGGAGGCCAAGGAGAAGGGAGGCACCCTTCCGCTCCCCGAAGGGACGTGGATCTACTCCTTCGCGACTCTGAAAAACGGCGGGAAGGTGCGATTCGCGACGTTGGGAGACAGGGATCGCCTCGTCCTCCTGGACGAGAACGGAAAGAAGCTGTGGGAGGGGATTGACGCCGTGTCGGGGACGGAAACGGTGCTGCAGGCGCCCATCGGACCTTCCGGCAAGGCGGACCCGCTGCAGGACACGAAGCGGCTCTATCTCCCGAACCGGCTCTTCGGGGTGGATCTGGACGGGGACAAGACCGACGAATTGATCGTCCTGAACAACCTCGTCACGGCCGGAGGGTTCTTCGAGAACATCCGCGTTTTTTCCAACGCGGAAGCGTTGTGCTTCGCACAGGACGGAGACGCTCTCCACCTGGCCTGGAGGACGGCGCAAACAGGGAACTCCGCAAGGGACTCCTTCCTCGATTTCTCGCCGACCGGCAAGTCCCTGCGCATCGGGATCGCCTCCCGCGACAAGGGGAAAATCCTCGGCAAATTCGGCGAATGGCACATTATTTGGCTTAAGTAAGCGTGCTTGACATGTTGCTAATCCTTACTTAATATACGAGTAAGGCATTTAGTGGAGGTAAGGATATGCCATTTACGATTACCAGCAAGGGGCAAGTTAC
>Ga0214473_10011154_pt1 | contig 10556 bp, 6 predicted proteins | sample RVTome_7_FD_203509 | JGI IMG/M metagenome (GOLD analysis project Ga0214473, IMG submission 203509) | Soil microbial communities from uranium-contaminated site in the Upper Colorado River Basin, Wyoming, United States - RVT98D197 | ecosystem: Environmental > Terrestrial > Soil > Contaminated >... | reverse complement strand
AGACTCGTCCCAAACCCACCAATGCGGCGGATCTTCCTTTTTAAATATCAGGCTCGTGACCTCGACGCCCATGATCGCGAACATGTGGAAGACGACGTTTCCGACCGGGAAATTCTTGCACAGGATCATCCCGAAGATGAACAGCCCGGTGAAGAGGTCGACTTTGTGAAAGGCGTTGCGGTGGACGCCGATCCAGTGAAAATGGCCCAGGGCGAAAAAGAGACTGGTGAAAATCATGGCATGTTCGAAGTTGAGGTGGAGGACTCTCTGGAAAACAACGTAAAACAGCAGGAGCCGGAAGACGAATTCCTCGACCACTGCCACAAGAACGGATTTTCCGATAATGAGGAAGATCTTCCGGAGAGTGACATTGAGCGGAGACTTAAAGCTCGTTACTCCGAGCCATTTGACGATGAAGGCATAGAAGATGATGATAAAAAAGATCAGGGCGTGCCGGAGCTGGATTAGAGTCAGATTCTCGGAGATAAGCCGGATAAGGTCTTGAATCATGGCCCTTTCTCCTTATGACGGGAGCAGTTCGATGGATACGGGGAAAGTATATCGATGAATGAAGGCCTTGTAAAATATATTTTTAGAGCTGCCCTGTGAAATTCGTGTGCTTAAAACGATAAACCTCGCGTGAAAAGAGAGCGGTTTTTCCGCTTCCTTGATACAGGTGGAAAGTGTTCAAGCATTTCGATTAGGAATGCGGCTGTCGCCGCAAGCTCTTTCTAGGCTTTCTTCATTATTGACATCGTTAACAGTTCTTGTTATTTTTCGAGCAAGCGAGGTAACAAGACGATGAGGTGTCCCCCGATTTCGTCGGATCATGCTTCTTTTTCTAACTTTGCTCCTAAATCCGGCTGTAGCTGTCCACACCCGCAAGCGTCCTCCCTCCGTCTGCGTCTCGCGAAGATTTTATAATCCCTTTTGCCCTAGAAATCTGCTTGAGCCGAAAAAACTGAGCTTTTAACTTAACCGGAAGGAGGGAATCGAAATGAAGAGACGGACACTTGTGTGCTTTGGATTGATTGGTCTTTTGGTCATCCTGGGTCTCGCAGCTCAGGTTGTGCCGGTTGCGGTCTCGCCCGGAAAAGCCAAAGGGGTGGCTGTTGTCAGCGAACTCCGCCCGACGTTCAGCTGGACGTCTGTGGACTGGGCGATGGGCTATCGGATCGCCGTCTTCGAAGCGCTGGGCGTGGCTGCGGTCTCCTATGAACAAATGGCCTCCGCGGGGACGACTCCGGTGCTGACGAAGGAGATCGAAGGTCGGGGATTGTCCTGGACTCCGTCCTCGGAGGAAGGCCTGCCGGGCGGGGGGATGTACGTCTGGTATGTAGAGGCGATAAGTCCGTCGGGACCGGGAGTGTGGTCCTCGGGGCGGGTGTTCATCGTGAGCGGGGAAGCTGGAGGAGTAGCAACAGAGGAGCGGGTGACAAAGGTATTGAGGGACAACGGAATCAGGGAAGACGTCATTTCGAACGTGGTCAAGGATATGAAGCCCGGCGAGGCAGGAGCGATAGCCGCCGGAGAAGTCGTCTCCAGGCCTCAAGGCGACGTCCGAGCGATGGGGACCGAAGGCGCCTCGAATACCTTCTATGGGCTTGAAGCAGGAGCCAGCGCAACGGGATTGGGGAATACATTTATCGGGCGCAAAGCCGGATTTACGAATGGGACAGGAACAGAGAACAGTTTTCTCGGATACGAAACCGGATACTCCACGACGACGGGGCAATACAATAGTTTTATGGGCGTTTTTGCCGGTCGCCAGAACACAACAGGACACTCTAACGTGTACCTCGGCTACAGCTCGGGGCGTTTCAACGTTTCCGGGACCTACAATACGTTCGTCGGCTATGCCGCGGGCGGAAGCGGCGCGTCCGGAAATAACAATTCGTTCTTCGGCTATTGTGCCGGAAGCGTGAATACGGCCGACTCGAATACATTCCTGGGATTCATGGCCGGGTATGCCAACACATCCGGAGGCTCCAACACGTTCGGCGGCGATAAGGCGGGCTATTACAACACGACGGGCTACTCAAACTCATTTTTCGGCAACAAGGCCGGATTCTCCAATACGACCGGATTCGGCAATATGTTCGCCGGCGACGAAGCCGGATTTTACAACACGACCGGAGAAGCGAACACCTTTCTCGGAAACAACTCCGGGCACGCCAACACGACCGGTAAATACAACACCTTTCTGGGCTTTCAGAGCGGGATCTCAAATACCACCGGAAACGGCAACACGTTCTCCGGGCGCAATACCGGATTCTCCAACACGACCGGAAATAACAACACGTTTTTCGGATGCCACGCCGGGGCGACCAACACCACCGGGATCAATAACACGTTCGTCGGATATGAAGCCGGATACGACAATGCAGACGGGAGCGATAACACATTCCTCGGCTATTGGGCTGGAAACCAAAACACCCACGGAAGCAACAACACGTTCATCGGTATATCCGCCGGATATAACAACACTTCAGGACTCTACAACACATACCTCGGCTATGGCGCCGGATATACTGCTCTTGGCCACGCCAACGTATTCCTGGGCTATTTGGCTGGTTTTAATGAAAGCGGCTCGAACAAGCTCTACATCGCGAATTCGAACACCAGCTCTCCCCTGATCTACGGCGATTTTTCAAGCGGCATTCTTGCCGTCAATGGCCTGCTCGGAGTGGGGACCAAGAGCCCAACATATCCCATGGAGCTCAAGACGACGGGCCGAAACGCGACGTTCGTTCTACAGCGCGACGACGGAGGCGCGATCAACTTCGTCAACGCGACTCCGTTATATGGCCAGTTCGGGACGGGGAATAACTATCCGGTGAGGATTCTCATCAACCAGGCCTGGAAGATGCAGTTGAACACGGACGGCAGCCTCCAGTTGGCGAACGGGGCCGGGTGCACAGCCGGAGGCCACTGGTATGATGGCGGGATCTCGAGCCGGGAGTTGAAGGAGAATATCGAGGAACTGGGGGTTGCGGAATCCCAGGCGGCGCTCGAGCAGCTCGTTCCGGTGAAGTATGGCTACAAAGTCGAGAAGGGGGAAAGACATGTGGGATTCATCGCGGAGGACGTGCCGGAGTTGGTGGCGACCAAGGATCGTAAGGCCGTCGGCGCAATGGACGTGGTGGGGGTATTGACGAAGGTTATGCAGGAACAGCAGAAAACGATCGCCGAACTTCAGAGGACGATCTCGGACCTGAAGGATAGAGTCGCGGAGGTTGAGAAGAAGAGAAGCCAAGAAAAGTAGCACGTTCGTTCTGCAGCCACCGTTGCCTTAGTGTTTTTGCCTGAGCGGAAAAGGCTGAGCCTTTGACATAACCGCAAGGAGGGAATCGACATGAAGAAAAAGACGTTGGCGTGCTTTGGTTTGCTGGTGCTTTTAGCGGTTCCGAGTTTTGCGGATCAGGTTGTGCCGGTTGCGGTCTCGCCCGGAAAAGCAAAAGGGGTGGCGGTCGTCAGCGAGCTCCGTCCCACCTTCAGTTGGACCTCTGTGGACTGGGCTGTGGGATACCGGATCGCGGTCTTCGAAGCACTCGGCGTAGCCGCCGTCTCCTATGAGCAGATGGCCTCGTCGGGCACACTCCCTGTGCTGACGAAGGAAATCGAAGGCCGAGGATTGTCTTGGACTCCGTCCTCGGAGGAAGGCCTGCCGGGCGGGGGGATGTACGTCTGGTATGTGGAGGCGATAAGTTCCTCGGGGCCTGGAGCGTGGTCCTCGGGGCGGGTGTTCATAGTGAGTGCGGGAGCAGTTGGCACGGAAACCGAGGAGCGAGTGACGAAGGTGTTGAGGGAGAAGGGGATCCGCGAAGAGGTGATCACCGATGTGGTTAAGGAGATGAAGAGCGGGGTGACGGGCGCGATTGCGGGAGAAGTCGACTCAACGCCTCAGGGCGATGTTCGAGCGATGGGGACTGAAGGAGATTTGAACACGTTCTATGGATTGGATGCCGGACATTCGCTCACGTCGGGCTGGGCTAATACTTTTATCGGGCGATCGGCCGGATATTATACGACCTCCGAGGTAGGAAATTCATTCCTCGGGTATGGCGCCGGAAAATTCAACACCACCGGCAGTTACAACACCTTCCTCGGGGATCAAACCGGATACAATAACAGCATCGGAATCGCTAACACCTTCCTCGGCGGAGATGCCGGATACCACAACACCGTCGGCGATAAAAACACCTTCCTCGGATATAGCGCCGGACACTCCAACACCGCCGGAGACTATAATATCTTCTTGGGCTACTCAGCCGGATTTAATGAGACCGGGTCGAACAAGCTATATATCGATAACTCTAACACTGCCGCTCCTTTAATTTATGGCGAGTTCGACGCCGAAATCGTCACGATAAACGGGAAGTTCGCCGTGGGCACCAAAACCCCGACATATCCTATGGAACTCAAGACGACTGGCAGAAACGCGACCTTCATCCTGCAGCGAAGCGACGGAGGCGCGATCAATTTCGTCAACGCGACTCCGTTGTATGGCCAGTTCGGGACGGGGAACAACTACCCAGTGAGGATTCTTGTCAACCAGGCCTATAAGATGCAGCTGAATACGGATGGCAGCCTCCAGTTGGCGAACGGGGCCGGGTGCACGGCCGGAGGCCACTGGTATGATAGCGGGTTCTCGAGCCGGGAGTTGAAGGAGAATATCGAGGAACTGGGAGTTGCGGAATCCCAGGCGGCGCTCGAGCAGCTTGTTCCGGTGAAGTATAGCTACAAAGTCGAGAAGGGGGAGCGGCACGTTGGATTCATTGCGGAGGACGTACCGGAGCTCGTGGCAACGAAGGATCGTAAGGCCGTCGGCGCGATGGATGTCGTAGGCGTGTTGACGAAGGTCATACAGGAACAGCAGAAGACGATGGCCGAACAGCATAAGACATTATCCGAATATCAAAAGGGCCTCTCAGAACAGCAGATGACAATCACAGAACTCAAGCAGAGAGTGGCGGAGCTTGAGAAAAAAGGCCGGGGAGAAAGATAGCCCGTTCTCCTTTGTGGGCCTGCTTTTTTGTTGACATCGCTCCCTTTTCTTGTTATTTTCCGAGCAAGCGAGGTAACAAGGCGATGAGGTGTCCCCCGAAGTTGGTTGGATCATCGTTCTTCTTCTCACGTTGCCCCAAAATTGCGCTCCTCCTATCCACATCCGCAAGCGTCCTCCCTCCGTCTGCGTCTCGCGAAGATTTTGTAATCCCTTTTGCCCTAGAAATCTGCTTGAGCCGAAAAAACTGAGCTTTTAACTTAACCGCAAGGAGGGAATCGACATGAAGAAAAAGACGTTGGTGTGCTTTGGTTTGCTGGTGCTTTTAGCGGTTCTGAGTTTTGCGGATCAGGTTGTACCGGTCGCGGTCTCGCCCGGAAAAGCCAAAGGGGTGGCTGTTGTCGGCGAGCTCTGCCCGACGTTCAGTTGGACGTCTGTGGACTGGGCGATAGGGTACCGGGTCGCGGTCTTCGAGGCACTCGGCGTGGCCGCGGTCTCTTATGAGCAGATGGCCTCGTCAGGAACGACCCCGGTGCTGACGAAGGAAATCGAAGGCCGGGGATTGTCTTGGACTCCGTCCTCGGAGGAAGGCTTGCCGGGCGGCGGGATGTACGTCTGGTATGTGGAGGCGATAAGTCCGTCGGGGCCTGGAGCATGGTCCTCGGGGCGGGTGTTCATCGTGAGCGGGGAAGCTGGAGGCGTAGCAACAGAGGAGCGGGTGACGAAGGTGTTGCGGGAGAAGGGGGTCAGGGAAGAGGTGATCACGGATGTGATGAAAGAGATAAAGAGCGGTGAAGCTAGAACAACCGCGGGAGACGTCGGTTCAAGACCTTTGGGAGACGTTCGATCACAGGGCACGGAAGGAGACTATAACACTTTTTACGGACTCGATGCCGGGAAAAATACCTTGGGAAACTATAATAGCTTTTTTGGCCGCTCTGCCGGCAAGACAAATGTTACAGGAGTTTTCAACACATTTATTGGATATGCATCTGGATTCTCCAATACTGGCAACTATAATACCTTTATCGGTGATGAATCCGGCCGCGACCACACCTCAGGGAGTTATAATACGTTCCTTGGAATGGATGCGGGCGAAGGCCAAACGATAGGAAGCTACAATACTTTTGTCGGATATGGCGCCGGACTCTATAATGCCTCAGGCGGAGGCAATGTCTTCGTCGGCTATAAGGCCGGAGCAAATGAGACCGGATCGAACAAGCTCTATATCGATAACTTCGAATCATCAAATCCTCTGATTTATGGCGAGTTCGACAACGACATCGTCACCATAAACGGCAAGTTCGCCATAGGGACGAAAACCCCGACCTATCCCATGGAGCTCAAGACGACGGGCAGAAACGCGACGTTCGTCTTGCAACGGAGCGACGGGGGCGCGATCAATTTCGTCAATGCCACACCGTTGTATGGCCAGTTCGGGACGGGGAACAACTATCCGGTGAGGATCCTCGTGAACCAGGCCTGGAAGCTGCAGCTGAACGCGGACGGCAGCCTCCAGATGGCGAACGGGGCGGGGTGCACGGCCGGAGGCCACTGGTACGATGGCGGGCTCTCGAGCCGGGAGTTGAAGGAGAATATCGAGGAACTGGGGGTTGCGGAGGCGCAGGCGGCGCTTGAGCAACTTGTTCCGGTGAAGTATAGCTACAAGGTCGAACAGGGGGAGAGACACGTGGGATTCATCGCCGAGGATGTGCCGGACTTGGTGGCGACGAAGGATCGCAAGGCCGTCGGCGCGATGGATGTCGTGGGCGTGTTGACGAAGGTCGTGCAGGAGCAAGATAAGAAGGCCAAAGAACAGGAGAAAGCCATTCTGGAACAGCAGAAGATGTTATCTGAATATCAAAAGATCCTCGGCGAACAACAAAAGACAATCGCCGAGCTCAAAGATAGGATGGCGGAACTTGAGAAGAAGGGCACGAACCAGAAATAGCTCGAGAAGCGGAGATTTCCGGGTTTTGCCGAGACCGTCTTTCCCCGGCGACTAATCCGTCGCCAGGTCTCTCCGCAGGTTGTTTTAGCGTCCGCTTTTATTTGATTTTAACGCCCGGGATTTCCGTTCCTTGAGTTCTCAGGACGGACTTCGTGATTTTTTGATTTTCGTCCCGGGAATATTCGATTTCGTAGTATTGGCCGTTGGGCACGGTCACTCCGAATTTCAGCTTTTCCAAGTCCACCGGGGTGATTTCCGCGTATTCAGCCTCCTGTCCTCGAGGCGCTCCGTAGAGTTTCTCATCCTTGACCCAAAAGGCGATGATCATCTCCTGGCCCTGAAGGTTGTAGCTGTATTCTCCCGCGATTTCGGCATAAATTTTTTGGGCGTCGGGCTTCTTTTCCTGGCCGAAACCAAGGGGATAGAGCAGAGAAGCTGTCAACCCGACGACAACGGCTGAGACGACCAACTTCGTCCAATTGAACTTTTGCATTATGGCCTCCGAAAACATGAATTTTTTTGCGCGGATATCGTCCCGGGGCTCCATTTCCGCCCGATCTTCCCCGATTCGATAGATGGCGCCATGTCACTTTCTTAATACGTAAGAAAGGCTCACCGGGTTCAATGGCCAGCCCGCCCGACCCGCGCGGCGTTCGCGAAGAACGAGCGCGCAGAGAGAAATAGCCAGGACCAGAGCGAAATGGCACATGACCGAAGGCAACAAACCTTGCGTTTCTTGAACAAGGATCCGGACGGCCAGAGACGGAAGGACGAATCCGAGGACGCCGACCTGGATATTGGCCAGGTGTTTTCTCCGGACGGTATCCTCGGCGGACGCCATTCCGGCCGCGGCGCCGAATATCAGGACGGCCATCGCGGTCTGATAAAAGAGGCCGTAGACGGTTTCGAAGGGATTGGATTGCTGATAGCGGGCGATCACCGTTTGACAGACGGATTTCGTGACACCTCCCGCATCGGCGAAGATCCAGAAGCTCAAGCCCGCCGCCGCCGCGAAATATACGAGAGGCACGGCGTTCATCGCCTTTGTTTTCGGCGCGCCCAATACCCAAACAATCCAAATCCCGAGCGGCGGAAGCCAGGTGATGTCGAAAAACGCGAGCCGAGTAAAAAGAAGGTTTTCCGGATTGGAGCAGACCGCCACTTCGGCGAATTGGTAGCCGGCGAGGAGGAGAAAAAGCGTGCCGACGGGATAGAGCAGGCGCTTTCGCCCCGGGCTGAAGAAGGTGTAGAGGGCCGCAAGGAATTCGAACATCCCCGTGACCAGGGCTAAGAGGGGAGAATAGCTTGGCATCGTCGTCCTCCTTTCTTTCCCATTATAGCCGAAGATCGCCTTTCCGTCCCTCCGGATTTTCAGGATATGTTCTTCACTGGAATCCGGATGGTTCTGCGGACCTTAAGGGCCGCAGCCGCTTTCGTTCCGATCTTGACAGCCGACCCGACCCGGAGATATTGTCGGGGCAATGGTGGTCGGTCCGACCGGTCGTGATGCGAAAAATCGGGAGCCGGTCGCCGCACATCTTGAGGGGAACAGGAGACAGCTATCATGAAACGGAAAGATTTTCTCAAAGCGTCGGCGGCGTTTGTCGGCGGCCTCAACAGCATCCGCGTCTCTTTTCATGTCTGCAACCACGACGGCGAAGTCACGAAAATCCTGGACTCCTTGAAAAAGCTCGCAGCTTAGGCCTTCCCTTTAAGGCCGCGGTCTTTGTCGGGAACGCCGCTTCGCCGAATCCGGTGCCAAATCAAGGATTCACCCCTATGGGGGAGAAAACCCGGCGAAAAAATCCCCCCTTCGATTATCTCCGCGGGGTATGGATTACCGGGCGCATCCCCTGTAGATTGAGGAAGGAATCTCCAAGGAGAGGTTTTTTGGGAGAACGCCTATGATAAAAGAGCGGAAAGCCGTCCCTAAACCCGGCTCGAAAAAAATCCCGTTTGAGATTAGCGATCAAGCCTTGTTTCAAATGGTCCCCGCAGGACTATTCCGGACCACCCCCCAAGGCCGGATTCTCGACGCTAATCCGGCCTTGGTCCAAATCCTCGGGCTTAAAGACCGGAAGGCCGTTCTGAACAGCAATGCCGCCGATTTTTACCAGGATCCTAAAGACCGCGAGAAAGTCGTTGAAATCTTGAAGAAGAAAAAGGTCTTGAAGAATTTCGAATTCAGGCTCAAGCAGGCCGATGGAGGGGTCATTTGGGCTCAAAATAACGTTCAAGCCGTCTTTGACCCGAAAACCAGGGGCTTTTATTTTGAGGGAAGCCTCCTCGACATCACCCGCAGGAAGCAGGAAGAGGAAGACCAGAAAAAGAGAACCCAGCAGACAATCCGGCACCAGAAAGCCCTTCTGATGCTGGCCCAGACCGACCTCTCCGACCTGAAAACCGCCCTTCAAAATATTTCTGAGGTCGATGCCCGAACGCTCGATGCGGCCCGGGTCAGCATCTGGTTTTTCACTGCCGATCGAAGCGCCATCATCTGCCGCAATCTTTTCCGGAAAAACGATGAAAGCCATGAGCAGGGAGCGGTCCTTCAGGCGCGCGACTACCCCCGCTATTTTCGCGCTCTTCAAAAGAGCCGGATCATCGAAACCAGCGATGTCTTGGCCGATCCCCGGACGAATGAATTTGCCGAGGCGTATCTGATCCCCCTGGGCATATCCTCGATGATAGACGTCCCCATTCGCCACCGAGGACAGATCTGCGGGATTCTCTGTCATGAACACGTCGGCCCGAAACGGACGTGGACGCCCGAAGAGCAGCAGTTCGCGATGTCGATCGGCGACACGATCACGGTCGCGCTGGAGACCTCCGAACGCCGCCGGACGGCTAAAATCAACGCGAGCATCTTCAAGATTGCCGAAGCGACGAATTCAGCCGAAAATTTGGATGAACTTTTCCCGTCCATCCATCAGGTCATCTCCGACCTGATGCCAACTAAGAATTTTTATATCGCCCTCTATGACGATCTCCACGACATCCTCTTCTTCCCCTATTTTGTCGATGAGTTCGACCCGATGCCCGCTCCGAAAAAATTGGGCCGGGGCCTGACCGAGTATGTCTTGCGGACCGGGAAACCGCTTCTGGCCTCGCCCGAGATTTTTTCCGAACTCGAGAAGTTGGGGGAAGTCGAGTCGATAGGGGCCCCCTCGATCGACTGGCTGGGGGTTCCGCTGAATATCGACGGCCGGACGATCGGCGTGCTCGTCGTACAAACGTATACCGAAGGCGTCCGCTACGGCGAGGAAGAAAAGAATATTCTGAAATTCGTCTGCGACCAGATCGCCATGGCCGTCCACAGGAGAAAAACCGAGGACGGGGTTCAGGAGCGGGAGAGATTTCTCTCCAGCGTCTTCGACAGCATCCAGGACGGGATATCGATCCTTGACGAAGACTATCGGATCATCCGGGTCAACGGAGCGATAGAGAAATGGTACAGCCATGCCATGCCCCTTATCGGGAAAAAATGTCACAATGCGTATCATCTGCGCGACACCCCGTGCGAGGTCTGCCCGACCCGCGAAACGATCGAGAAATCCCAAGCGGCGTACAGGATCGTCCCCAAGGTCGGAGCGGCAGGAG
>Ga0214473_10011153_pt1 | contig 10558 bp, 9 predicted proteins | sample RVTome_7_FD_203509 | JGI IMG/M metagenome (GOLD analysis project Ga0214473, IMG submission 203509) | Soil microbial communities from uranium-contaminated site in the Upper Colorado River Basin, Wyoming, United States - RVT98D197 | ecosystem: Environmental > Terrestrial > Soil > Contaminated >... | reverse complement strand
GAGGCCCATTATCACAACCCGGAAAGCGAAGAATTATTTAAAAAATCCATCGAATTTCTTTCAAGTCATCCGGAAACCCGAATTGTTCTTCTCCCAAGAAACGCCCATCAAAAGGAATTCACGATCAATACCTGGCCTGATTTACTATCTGCCCGAAAATTGATCATTCCCGAACAGGTGGTCGAAGGCCCCAATCTCATATGGCACTCGGATTTCGTGATCAGTGGTGGGGGAACGATGAACCGTGAGGCGGCCGCTTTGAATGTCCCTGTCTACAGCATATTCCGGGGAAAAATCGGGGCGGTTGACAAATATCTGGTGGAAAAAGGCCTCCTGACGGTTATCGAGAAAAATGAAGATATCCTGGGGAAAATCAAGATCACGAAAAGAAACAGGGAAACCGGAGGATGGGGAAATGATTACGTGTTCAAGTATGTAATCGACGCCATCGTCAGGATATCGGATGAACTGAAGAACGGGAATGCCTGATGGTGATGGAAAGGCAATGAACACCCTGGCCGGCAAGAGCATGGAGCCATCCGTCGGCAGGAATTCCCGGATGGCCTTTCCGGACGAGATGGATTCCCTCCTGCGGCGGATTCTGCCCCTTTCCGGGCGAGGGCTGCAGGGGATGTTCGATCCGGGGCGGCAGCGGTTTTGTTTCCGCGCTGTGCGGAATGCCCAAGGGATCCGGGTTGAGGGGGTGTCGGATAGGTACACGATGATCTCCCTGCTCGGGCTTGTCCGACTGGAAAAGAGCGGGGGGAAATCTCCCGTAGACGTGCAAAAGGTGCTTTCCTCCCTTCTGTCGTCGGTTGAAAAAGTCGACGGCATCGGGGACTTGGGACTGTTGCTCTGGCTGTGTGCGCTGGCCTCTCCGGATCGAGTGCCCCAGGTCTGGTCGGAGCGGAAGACAGGGGAAGCCCTCTCCCGGTTCCCGGATGCGCTTCAAGGGAGGACCGTGGCCCTTTCCTGGTTCCTCTCGGGAATCGCGCATGCGGCACTCGCCAAGGTGCAGGGGATCCCGGGCCTCGAGGAACTGGCGGAAAACACGTGTCAAGAGTTATTGCGAAATTACCGAGGGAAGGGAATTTTCTGCCACATGCGGAGATCCTCGCTGACGGGTATGGTGCGGGGGCGATTAGGATGTTTTGCCGATCAGGCATATCCGATCTACGCTCTCTCAAAATATTATCAGGCGTATGGCTCGAAAAAAGCCCTCGTTGTCGCATTGAACAGCGCTGAATCGATCTGCCGTCTTCAGGGCCCGCTGGGTCAATGGTGGTGGCATTACGATGCGGAAACAGGCCGAATGGTCGGACGATACCCTGTCTACTCGGTTCATCAGGATGGCATGGCCCCCATGGCGCTCCATGCGGTCGATGAGGCTTCCGGCCAATCCTTCCAGGAGCCGATTTTCAAGGGATTGAGATGGATCGCGGGAAACAACGAACTCTCCATAGATTTGATCGACCCTTCACGGAACGTCATATGGAGGAGTTTCTACCGGGACAAGTACAAGTTGTATGCCTCCGAACTGGCATCCGTGTTCTTCCATTCGGGAAAGGAAAAAGAATATACGGATTTGAAGGTGCTGTTTGAGTGCTGGCCCTACCACCTTGGCTGGTTGTTATACGCCTTTTCGAACACCACCTCTTCGTCCGGGGATCCTCCGACGTGAACTTCCGATACGCCATCGTCACCCCCGTAAAAAACGAGGAGAACCATCTCGAGGGGATGATCGCCTCGGTGGTCCATCAGACGATTCCTCCGAAGCGCTGGATCATCGTGGACGATGGGTCGACCGATCGAACCGGAGAGCTTATCCGGGAAGCGGAGTCCCGGTGGGACTGGATCACGGGGGTAACGATCGGGGACACCTGCGCTCCCAGAAAGCCTGGCGGCGAGGCGGTACTGCATCACGGACTGAGGATGCTCAACCTGCCGGACTTCGATTTCCTCGCCCGCATGGACGGGGACATCAGCTTCGAACCCGATTATTTCGATCGCCTGTTCCGGGAATTCGAAAAGGATCCCCGGCTGGGAATCGCCTGCGGGGCCTGCTTCGGGTGGAGGAAGGGAAAGCTCATCGAGGAGAAAAATCCTCGCTTCCACACCCGGGGGGCTTTGAAAACCTACCGTGTACGTTGTTATCAGGAGATCGGGGGTCTGGAAAAGGAGTTGGGTTGGGATACCGTGGACGAGATCCGCGCCAACATGCTCGGATGGCAAACCCGGAGTTTCCCCGAACTGAAGGTCGTCCACCACCGGCCTACCCAAACGGCCTCCGGGGGCCTTCATGGCAAGATCAATACGGGAATCGCCAACTATTTCGTGGGCTACCATCCGCTGTTCATGCTTGCAAGGGCCTGCAGGAACATGGTGCGCCGTCCGTACCTTCTGGGCGGGCTCTGGATGCTGTACGGGTATCTCAGCGGGTACATGAAGTCCCTTCCGCAGATCCCGGATCCGGAACTGATCCGGTATGTCCGGAAACAACAATGGAATCGATTGACCGGCAGAACCACCATATGGAAGTGACCCCGGCGAAGTCGTTGCGCTCTTCCCTGCCCTGGAGGGCGGGAATCGCCTCCGTGGACCAGGCGCTCCTCTCCGCGACGAATTTCCTGATCGCCATTCTGCTCATAAAGAGCGTCCCGAAGGCGGATTACGGGTACTACTCCGTCGCGCTACCGATCTCCCTTTTCCTGATCTCCCTGCAGGACGCCGTCGTCAACACCCCGCTCACCGTTCTCCTGGCTTCGAAGAAGGGGGGCGACCGGCGGAATTACATCGCCTCGCTCTGCTACGGTCAGTTCCTCGTCGTCCTTCCGGCCGCAGGAACCGGTCTCGCCGTCCTCACGTTATTTCGATTCCCCGGTCTCGACCCGGCGGTCAAAGCCATAGCCGCCGCCCTCTGCGTATCGTCCGCGGGGCTCCTGTACCGCGAGTTCCTCCGATCGTATCTGTTCGCGGAGGAGGATCCCCTGGCCGTCCTGAAGATGGACGCGTTTTATGTCGCCATCTTCCTGTGCCTCCTTTCCGGCCTGTACCTGTTTTCCGGGATTCGCGTCGCCACCGTCTTCCTTCTGACGGGCGTGAGCGCCGTTCTGGCAGCCTTGCCGTTCGGCCGTGCACGGGGTTGGCGTTTCCCCCCCACATCGATTTCGAAGAGCTACGGGGAAAACTGGCTATTCGGCAAGTGGGCCCTGCTGGGGGTCTGCGTAACCCACGCCCAGAGCTACAGCTACCTCTACCTGTTGGGGATATTCTCCGGGAGCGTTGCGGTAGCGGACGTGTCCGCCGCGCGGCTGCTTCTCATGCCGCTTATGCTGCTCCAGATGGGATGGGGGAAAATCGCGATCCCGCACGGGTCCAGGCTCCGGGAGGAGGGCCAGTCCCACCGGTTCTTCAAGGAGCAGATCCTGTCGAGCCTGCTGTTCCTGGTCGCCGTCAGCGTATACGTCGCCCTGCTGCTGGCATTTTCGGAGCCGTTGCAGAGACACCTGCTCACGGGGAAATACGCATCCTCTTTCGGTTACGTGATGCTCTGGGGATCGGTGTTCGCGGCGGGATTCCTGGCGCTGAACGCGAGCTACGGCCTGCAGGTGATGATGAAGTTCCACATCATCACGAAAGTCAGCTTCCTGGTGATGCTCGTAACGGTCGGGAGCGCCTGGTTCCTGGTCCGGGCGCACGGGGTCGCCGGGGGACTCGTGGCGCTCCTGCTGGGAGAAAGCCTTCTGGCCGTGGGTCTTTGGATCGCTTTCGGGAGGGCCGTCTTCTTCGCGAAGAGCAAGGCTCTCGCGACCCTTGCGGAAAAGGAAAAACTCCTCGGACTTTCGGGCAATCCCCCTTAGCCGTTGGAAACCGGAACCCGCCATACGGGCCGGACCGACCCGCCCTCGAAGGAAGAGCGAATACTCTGCTCCGTCTGCGTCTGCACCTACCTCCGTCCGGATCTCCTCGGGAAACTCCTGGAAAGCCTGGAGGCGCAAGTGCTCCCCGAGGGAGTCGACGTGGAAGTCGTTGTGGTCGACAACGATCCCGGGCGGAGCGGCGAGCCCATAGTGCGCAGGTTCACGGACACGGGTCGAACCCGGTTTTCCTATTTCGTCCAGCCGGTGAAGAACATCAGCCTCACCAGGAACGTATCGGTCCGGAACGCGTCCGGAGAGTACCTCCTGTTCATCGACGATGACGAGTTCGCCCCCCCCGAATGGCTGGAACGCATGCTGGGTGCATTGGGCTCCTTCCGCGCCGACGGGGTCTTCGGGCCATGCATGCCGGATTTCGACAAGGAGACGCCCCGCTGGAAACGGTGGCGGGATCTTCACTATCATCCGATGCAATCCACGGGGGACAGGGCGATCCAGAAGTGGACCGGCAACTGCATCGTGAGGGCTTCCCTCATGAAAGGACGAGAGGGTCCTTTTGACCCAACATACGGGATTACCGGGGGAGAGGACTCTTTCCTCTTCGAGACGCTGGAGCGGGAAGGCGCGCGCTTCGTGTATTGCCGGGAAGCGTGGGTTTCGGAGTACCTGCCGCCCCACCGCACCCGTATCCCGTACCTGTTCCGCCGGGGAATACTGAACGGGAACGCGCACACGCGGCGGAAAATCGAATTCTGCGGGAAAGGACGATTCGGCGTTCGGCTGTTCATGATCGCCAAGGCCCTGCTTTACGGGACGGCGAGCCTGGCTCTCCTCATCGCCTTCCTGCCGGTTCCTGCGCGCTCGACCCTTTGGATGATCCGGTTCGGCTCCAACGTCGGGCGATTCCTGGCCGCCGTGGGCTGGAATATCGAGTTCTACCGGTAGGGGATTGCGGTGAACTGGCTTGAAAAGAACGCCCCCAAGCTTGCCCGGGTCTCTTTTTTCCTTTACCTCTTCTTCCTGTTCTTCGGCACCAGCCTGCCTTTCCAGGATGCGCCTGCCGAATTGCAGGACATGGAGACCTCGAATCTCGTCAACCAAATCGTCTTTTCCGCCATGTATCTGGCCTCGTTCCTGGCCCTCCTCCCGGAGAAGCAGCGGATTCTTCAACTGGTTCGGAAGGAGAAATACCTCACCCTTTTCCTTTTCTGGTCTCTCGCCACCGTTTTCTGGTCCGATTTCGGTTTTGTCTCCTTCAAGCGCTGGGTCCAGTCCCTCGGAATGGTGGTCGTCTTCTCCGCCGCTCTCCTCCATCGCGAGCCCGGGAGGAAGATCCTTGACGATCTCAAGGCGGTCCTGCTTCTCTACGTGCCGCTGAGCCTCCTCGCCGTCCTCCTGATTCCCGGTGCGACCGAACCGGGATATACCGCCTGGAGGGGGCTCACCTCCCAGAAAAACACGCTCGGCCAGGTCAGCCTGGCCAGCCTGATCGTCTTCACCCTTTCCTGGCGAGAGGATGTCTCCTGGAACCGGGTCGCGACTTCCCTCTGCTGGTGTTTCTCCCTCGCCCTGCTGATCGGCTCCAAAAGCACGACATCCCTCCTCGCGGCGGGGATTCTGCTGTTCCTCGCGATGGTCCTGCGCGCGGAAAGAACCCTCCTCCGGCCGGTCGCCGGAAGATTACTCTCCTCCCTGATCGTCCTTGCCTTCTTCCTGTTCCCTTTCCTGCTTCTCTATCTGGAACCGACCGTTCTGGATTCCTTCGTACAAGTCCTCGGCAAGGACATGACCTTCACCAGCCGGGTCGACATCTGGGGAAACGTCTTCGATGATGCAAAGCGGCACCTGTTCCTTGGATGCGGATTCGAGGGGTACTGGGTGGAGGGGAACTCGAGGCTGGCGCTACTTTACAAAGATCTGCCTTGGGTGATCAACCAAGCCCACCTGGGGTTCCTGGACATCCTGAACGAGACCGGAGTCGTCGGCCTCTTTCTCGTCGCACTCATGGTGATGCATTACCTGAAGGATCACCTTGAGCGGGAGGAGGCGGAACCATTGAAGTGGTTCGTGTTCGCGGCTCTGATCGTCAACCTTCAGGAATCAACCCTCTTCCGGCTGCACCTGGCGAACGGAGCCCTCTTTATCCTTTCCTACCTGGCCCTGTTCGCGGACGCCGTCCATCGATCCTCGTCCCCGGGGGAACCTTGACCACCGGAGGATCTCGGCCCACCCGAGGAACGGACGCGACCACGTAGGGGCGGCGTAGTGCGCCCGGAATACGGCCGCCGCCAGGGATAGGACCTGCGGGTCGACCTGCGCGAGGTCGATCCAGTCCATGGCGATGTTGTACCCGTCACCGGAACCGGATCCGTCCACGAGTCCGGCAACCTTGCCGTCTCCTTTGTGGATCCTCCTTATCAACGTATCGGCTAGCAGCCGCATCTCGCCACCCGACAGGATCCCGGACCGGTTCGCTGTGATGAAGAAGGAAAGATCCATGTGGGAATGGGCGAGGTCCTCGACGCCGTATTCCCGGGTCCGCAAATAGTAGTTCCAATTGTAAACGGTGTACCCCCCCACCCTCTCCTCCCTCCGATTTCTCCTCCAGAAATCCAGAACCGCCGAGGCTTTCCTGCGGTATTCCGGCACTCCGCCTTTCACCCGATCGAGCAGGAGGAGGGTTGCCCCCATAACGGCGCTCTGGTTGAAGGGGACCTCCGTGGAGGAAAGGCCGGGGGTTCCGTCCGTCTGCGGGAACCAGTAGGACCCCGGCACGCCAAACCGGTCATAGGAAAAGGTCTCGTTCCACATCGAAACCGTTTCCTCGACCCGGCTCGTGTACTCCGCAGCCTTCTCCCGGTACGCGGAGAATCGCGGGTCGTCGTGAACCAGGGCGACGAATCGCATGATGGCCTGGGTGATCATCCCATCGGTGACGACTTCCACGCGGCTATCCCCCTGCCATTTCCTGCGCCATCCGGGGGCGGGTCGTCCCCGCCGCGCGAGAAACGACGGCGGGGCGGAGAAGTAAGGGGACGACCTCAGATCCAATTCCCCCCGGGAGTGTCGGGCGTCGTCCCGGAAATAGAGCATCCGGGCGATGAGGGTGACGGCATCGTCCAGATATTTCGTTTTTCCGTACGTCCGGGCCATGGAGAGATAGGCGCGGATCCAGTAATGCCCGTGCCATGCGTAGAGGTCCCCGGGGTATTCTCCCGGATCGCCAAGGCACGGGGCCCCCGCCGGATTGTCCGCACGAAATGCTTCATCCCAACGGCGTTGATTTTCGATCGCACAGGATTCCGAAACCGGGGCGAGGAAGACCAGAGTGCCCAAAAGGAGCAGGATCCGGAGAAAAGGTGGCCTGTGCCGCGGAATCATGTTTTTTCCCCACGGTCAAGGGAGCGGATCGATAACTGTCGGCGGGACATCATTTATGCTTCCGATCAACACGCAGGGCGAGCGAGGTCCCGCAGGAGGATATCCACGATCCGTTCGGCCGAATGGCCGTCCCAGAGCGCCGGGACCGAGCCCTTCTTCCCTCTTCCCGACAGGATCTCCGCGGACACGGCCAGGATGGAGGCGGGGTCGGTGCCCGCGAGGTAATTGGTCCCCTGCTCCACCGTCACCGGGCGCTCCGTGTTCTCCCGGATGGTGACGCAGTGCACCCCCAGGGCCGTCGTCTCCTCCTGGAGGCCCCCCGAATCGGTCAACACGATGGCCGCCCCCTTGACGGCGTAGAGCATGTCGAGGTAGCCGACGGGGTCGATCATCGCGATCCCGTTCCCTGGAAGGCCGAACGACTCGATCCGCCCGCGGGTCCTCGGGTGGACGGGGAACAGGATCGGGAGCTGCCGGGCCACCTCGGAGAGGGCTCCCCACACCGGGGACAGCGCTTCCCGGGTGTCAACGTTGGACGGCCGATGCAGGGTAAGGACCCCGTACCGCTTCTTGCCGTTGCAGAAGGCGGCCACCGGCGGGGATGGCGCGAAGTTCCCGTCCTCGATCCGCGACAGGTTGCGTTTCAAGGTGTCGATCATCACGTTCCCCACGAGGAAGACCCGCTCCTTTGGGATGCCTTCGTTCCGCAGGTTCCTCGCGCCCGACTCCTCCGTCACGAAGAGCAGGTCGCTGATGGCGTCGGTGAGCTTCCGGTTGATCTCCTCGGGCATCCCCGAGTCGAAGGAGCGCAGCCCCGCCTCCACGTGGGCCACCCGGATCCCCAGCTTCTTCGCGGTGAGGGAACAGGCCAGCGTGGAGTTGACGTCCCCCACCACCACGACCAGGTCCGGCCGGTCCGCAAGGAGGACCTTCTCGAACGCCACCATGATCTTCGCCGTCTGCTCCGCGTGCGATCCCGACCCCACGTCGAGGTGCCGGTCCGGCGCGGGCATCCCCAGCTCGCGGAAGAAGATGTCCGACATGTTCGGATCGTAGTGCTGGCCCGTGTGGACGATGGATACGCGCAGGTCGATCCCGGCCTTCCGTGCCAGCTCCTTCCGCCCCGAGAGGGCGTGGAAGAGCGGCCCCACCTTCATGAAGTTGGGGCGTGCCCCGGCGACCAGCATGATCTTCATCTCAACCATCTATCCATATGGTCTTGTCCTGCCCCTAAAATTGATCTTTCCACAGCAGCAAGGACGGTTTCGAGCAGGATACCGTATAGGATCGCCACTTTCAAACCACCATCCGGGCGGCAGAATTCGCGTATGATCGGGAAAGGACTCCGTTCTCCTCTGCAACCGAGGGAATTTCGAGCGGTTGCAAAATATCTCCCGATCGATCCGCGACGGCGGCTGGCCGGAGAGGGCGAATGGATAGCAGGAAAGGACCCTCGGCAGACCTCAGATGCTAAAAAGGGTTGTCAAGATAGGAATCGGGGCCGCTTACTATCTTCTTTGCTTGCAACCGAGGATCTTCCTGAATGAAATTCTCCGTAGGCCTTTCCGGCGTCTTGTAATCCTGTGTTATCACAACGTGCGGACCGAGGAGCGGCATGCGTTTGCCTGGCAAATGGACGAACTCCTTCGGGCAGGATCACCGGTGGACTTGGACGAGGCGCGGACGGATTCCCTGGAGGATCTTCTCGTCGCGGTCACGTTCGATGACGGTTTCACAGAGATCAGAAGAAACGCGCTGCCGGAGCTCGAGGAAAGAGGAATTCCCTCGACGATCTTCGTGCCCTCGGGGAACCTTGGCTGCAGGCCGATGTGGAATCAGGGAAGGGATGGTTGGTCCGAGGAGGATCGAATCTTCACTTTGGAAGAGCTTCGTGACCTGGCGCTCCCGCTCGTGCGGATCGGTTCCCATACCGTTTCGCATGCAGACTTGACAAAGCTTGGAACCGAAGAGGCCCTCCGCGAGCTCTGCCGGTCCAAGGAGGTACTTGAGAACATCCTGGGAACTCCAGTGGACTTTGTGGCCTTTCCTTACGGAGCCAATACGGAACATCTGGTCGAATTGGCCCGGTCGTCAGGGTACCGGTTTGGATTGACCAATGAACCGGAGGTGATGCGGCCCGGTCGAAGCGGTTTTCTACTGGGCCGTATCCGTGTGGATCCGTCCGACTGGAAGATCGAATTCTGGCTCAAGGTGCGTGGAGTGTACGAGGTGTTTGTCCCGTTTCAGCGCTGGAAAAAAAGGATCGGGATGCGTGATGGCCCGCAGGCCGCCTGAAAGAACCGCGACCAACGCGTAGACGGAAACCAGCGGGTCCAGCAGATAGTCCCAGAGATTCGTCGATTCGTACCAAGCCATTGCATGGGCCACGACGGAAAGGGCGATGCATATCGATATCAGATAGTACCGTACAGCCCAGGCACCTAACGCCAGCATGAGCAACCCCGTCAGAAACCACAGGGAACCGTAACCGAGGCGATAGGGATCGAACGGCCCAATACCCAACGCCAACGGGTAATAGACCACGGCGGTGACTACGATCAGGCCATTGATCGCGAGCTTCTGTTTCTCGTCGACGGGACGCCGGCCAGACATGTGCGTGAATATCGCAAGCACCAGGAACACGTTGGTGGTGATGCTCAGGTCGCCGAAGAAACTGCGCACATAGGCCGCTATCGGAAGAATCCCCATCGGTACAGCCACGACGATCGCGGTGGCACTCATCAACAGCCCGAGGTGGATGCGCTTCAGGCGGCGGATCGGGGGCACCAACAGCAAGGATGCCGTGATCGCGAGGGTGACGCCTGCTAATCCCGTAATATCAGCGAGGTTGATCATTTTCCGTTTCGCTCAGTCGTTGATCCAACCACGCCTGGTTGAATTGGACATGTTTGATGAAACTTCTGTTCCAAGTGTACACAAGGTGAAATTCCCTGTTTCGAGTCTGGATGAGATAAGGGTAGGAAAACTCAAATCCGCACCCGCCCTCCCTGCACATCTGGACACTGACCGCGCGGGCGTAGTCGGCGGGGTTCGGTACGGTTGCATCGGAATCCCTTACGAGTATCTCCGTCGTTTCAAGGTATCGGGCTCGGTCCGGGGGTTGACCATGAAAACCGGTCTGATCTTCCAGCCTGATCAAGGTTTTCCAGGTAACGCCGCCGTCGTGTGAGGCGACCAGCGACAACTGTTCCCGGTCACTCTCGGTATCGTTCAGCACCACCAGCATTCTTCCGTCGGCCAGCGCGACACCGGAGAGTGCTGCGTCCGGATTGGACAAT
>Ga0214473_10011152_pt1 | contig 10559 bp, 8 predicted proteins | sample RVTome_7_FD_203509 | JGI IMG/M metagenome (GOLD analysis project Ga0214473, IMG submission 203509) | Soil microbial communities from uranium-contaminated site in the Upper Colorado River Basin, Wyoming, United States - RVT98D197 | ecosystem: Environmental > Terrestrial > Soil > Contaminated >... | reverse complement strand
GATCGCTCTCGCGGACGGCGTCGAGCACGGCGCCGAAGGCGACCGTGCCGACGGTCGCGCCGACCCACCGGGCCGTGTTCAGGACCCCGGCGCTGTCGCCGCGCTCGGCCGCTGGCGCCGCTCCGGCCCCGGCGGTGATGATCGCCGCGAACGCGATCGGGATCCCGAGGCCGAACAGGACCAGGCCGGGGACGAGCAGCGCGTACTCCTGCTCGGTAGCGAACGCGCCCAGCCACGCGCACCCCGCGGCGGCGACCATCGCTCCGGCGATCGCAAGCCCGCGACTGCCGTGCCGGTCGACCAACCCTCCCGCGAGCGGCGACAGCGCCGGCGGAAAGACCATCGCGGGGAGCATCGCCAGGCCGGTGATCAGCGGATCGAGCCGCACGATCGTGAGCAGGTAGATCGGGACGAAGATCGCCACCCCGCTGGTCCCGAGCTGGGTGAGGAAAAGCCCGCCGGAGGCGCCGCCCATGACGCGGTCGCGCAGCAGCCGCAGGTCGACCAGGGGCTGCTCCGCGCGAAGCTCGACGAGCGTGAACAGCGCCAGCAGCGCCGCCCCCGCCGCGAGCACAGCCCACGTGGCCGCCGATGACCAACCCCACGTCGCGGCCTCGATCCCGCCCGTGAGCAGCACCGCGAGGCCGGCGAACGCGAGTGCCGCGCCCGGGACGTCGATCCGCTGGCCGCCGCGGCGGGGCTCGGCCGGGAGCGCCAGCCAGCCGACCGCGATCACGCCGAGGGTGAGCGCGAGGTAGAGCCAGAACGTCAGCCGCCAGTCGCCCGCATCGACCAGCGCGCCCGCGGCCACGGGCGCGATCGGGAGCGCGAGCACGCCGAGTCCCACGTACCGCCCAACCGCCAGTCCCCGGTGCTGGGGCGGGTAGGCCGCGACCACGATCGTGATCGTGGGGGCGATCGCAAGCCCGGCGCCCGCGCCCTGCAGGGCGAGGCTCGCGACCAGGATGCCGAAGCCGTCCGCGATGGCCGCGCCCGCCGCCCCCACGGCCACCGCGCTGAGCCCGGCGAGGATCGTCGTCCGCGGCCCGACCATGTCCGCGAGTCGCCCCCCGTGGGGGACGAGAACCGCGAGGCCGAGCATGAACGCGTTCACGATCCACAGCGCGCGGTCGTGGTCGAGCGTCAGGTCGGCCTGGATCTGCGGCTGGACGACGCCGAGGTCGACCTGGCCGAAATAGACGAGGAAGAACCCCCCGGCGCCGAACGCCAGCGTGGCCCCGGCGTGCGAGCGCGACGTGTCCATCGCGGCGCACCCTATCCGCGCCGACCGCCGATCGCGCCCGGCGGCTACGATGGACGGTGGACCGTGCTAGGCGGGGAGGTAGCGGTGCCCTGCACCCGCAATCCGCTCTAGCGGGGCCGAATACCCGCTTGAGGGGCCGTGGCCTTCGGGGTCAGGTCCGCCGCAGGCGGCGTTGACGGCCAGGTCCCGCGCAATGTGGGCCCGTGAATCAGGTCAGGTCCGGAAGGAAGCAGCCTTAAGCGATCCCCCGCATGTGCCGCGGACCAGCCTGGCCCGAGCCAGCCACGGCGGCAGCGCCCGGAGACCGCTCTCGACGGCGGGCCGCACGGTCCGTTTTCAGCCCCCTCAGCGGCGGTAGAGGTTCGCGACCACGCCCGAGCCGAGATCGCCGGTCGTCAGCTCCCACACCGCGACGCCGAGCTTGCGATTCGTCGCGACCGCCGGCGTTCCGCCCGACGTCTGCACCGGGTTCAGCGTCTGGGTGGCTTCGAACTGCTGCGCACGTCCCCCCCGGGCGGCGACGCGAACGGTGTTCGGTGGATTCATCGGGACGTTCGACCACGCGGCGACCGCATTGCCCGCGGCCGCGACCCCGATCGCCGGCTGCAGAAGGTCGTCTGTGCTGCGGTCGAGGAGCTGACCGCTGCCGATCGCGCCCGACCGGGTTGCCGGGGTGGCGACGATGAAGCGCGTCCCCGGCTCGTCCTCCGGCGGCGCCTGCAGCCACAGGATGGTAGTTCGGCCGCGACGGTCGACCGCGGGTCGGCCGAGCAGGCCGGCGAGGCCGGGCTCCGTCGGGAGCGTGACCGGGTCCTGGAAGGGTTGGTCGTCGGGCGCGGCCGCGAACGCCGTCGCGACGACGTCCGGCGAGGTCTGCGTGCCCTGCGTCCAGGTGGCCATCGCGGTTCCCTTTCGCGACACCGCGATCCGTGGATCGTCCCCGTCCTCGCCGACGCGCGACAGCACCTGGAGCTCGGTGAGATCGCCATTTCGCATCCGCAGCCTCGATTGGACCTCGTGCACGAACGGGGGAGTGAGCTCCTGGCTGAGCCAGACGACGTACGCGGTCCCGTCTTCGGTCAACCCCACCCGCGGAACGTCGGCCGGCCGGCCGGGTGGGGACAGAGTCTGGGCGGCGCCGAACCCGGATGCGTTCGCGCCCTTGTAGGCGATCTGCGCACGCGTGCTCGTCCCGTCGAACCGCTCCCACACCGCGACCGCGCGCCCGCGGCGATCGAACGCGACCTGGGGATCGAACGCGGGCTGGCCGGGATCGGACAGATCGACCGGAGGGCCGAACTCGCCGTTCGGCGGCTGGAAGGCGACGACGACGCGCAGGTTTCCCTCGGCGTCTGTCCGCAGCCACGAGGCGATCGCGTTGCCGCGGCGGTCGATCGCGACCGACGGCAGGCTCGGAGGGTTGTCTCCGGTCGGCTCATTCGCGGCCCCCACCGTCACCGGGTCCTGGAACTTGCCGCCGGGGAGCCGCGTCGCGCTTCGCATCGTGAGCTGGCTCTCGGTCCCCCCGTACCACACGGCTACGGCCTTGCCCCGACCGTTGATCGCCACCTCCGGGAAGTCGACGACCTCGTCCCCGCCGCTGATCACCTTCGGCCCGGTCCACCGCTTGGCCGCGCTCGCGGTCGATGCGCCCGCAAGCAGCGCCACCAACAGCCCTGCGACCGCGATCGTTGTCGCGCTTCTCCTCACGAGGCGACGATCATACGGCCGGCCTAGGTCGTGCAGCGGGCGAACAGGAGCCAGGATCGGTTCTCGGCCTCCGGCATGCTCCGAACCGGGGGCACCTCCGGATCGGGGATTGCACCCGGGTCGTTGGGGTCGAGCTCGAAGTCCTTTGCGATCTGGGACGAGGCGGGGACGAAGGCGTATCCCTCGAACGGACGTTGCTCGATCTCCTCCACGCCCGGAAGGATCTCCGACGGCCGCTGGTCGAGCCACAGCGCCAGCATCGGCACCGGTCGCGTGTTGGGCGCCTGCACCGGCGCGCAATCCGGCTGGATCTCCCCGGCGAGATCGCGCAGCTCGGCCTGGATCCGGTCCTGCTCGGCGATATTGCGCTGCAGGTCGTCGAGCCGCTCCGCCTGCGCGGGAACGAAGAACACCACCAGCAATCCGACGACGCCCGCCGCCACGAGCGAGACCACGCGAGCGCGGTCTCCGCGCTCGAGCAGCATCCACCCCAGCACGCCGAGTGCGCAGAAGATCGAGATCAGCGTCCCGGTCAGCAGCAGGTAGCGGGTGATCACCGCCAGGCCGCCCAGCGCCAACAGCGCGAACGCGGCCCCGGCGATCAGCACCGCCGCGAGCGGGAGGCGGGAGCGGTCGCGCAGCGCCGTCGCCGCAAGCCCGATCCCGACCGCCCCGCCGAGCAGCACCGGCTCGCGGACGACCTCGCCGAGCCGCGGCGGGCCCTCGGTCACGAGGCCGGCGATCCCGGTCTCGCGCTCCAGGGTGTCGACGGTGTCCTGGGTCCCGGTGAGCGAGTAGAGGGCGTCGCCGGCGAAGGCGAGGTCGGACAGCGCCCACAGGACCGGGGCCGAAGCGGCGAGCGCGGTCAGTCCCAGCAGCGCGCCGGGTCGGAACAGCGCCGCGAGTGGCGCGACGGCGCCCGGCGGCCGCTCGGCGGCGGTGTACGCCAGGTACAGCAGGTACGCGCCGGAGAACAGCCAAGCCTCGGGGCGCAGCAGTCCCGCGATCGCCAGCAGCGCCAGCACCGGCCACCCGGCGCGCGGCCGCTTCGTCTCCACCAGCAGCGCCGACAGCACCAGCGCGATGTAGGGGATGTCGACGTACGCGCGGACGCCGAAGTCCAGCATCGGCACCCGGGTGAGCACGATCACCGCCGCGAGCAGGCCGATCGCGCGGTTGAACCACTCGGTGCCCAGGCAGTAGGTCAGGTATCCGACCGCGCCAAGGGACAGGAACCCGATCGCGACCGCCACGTCCTCCGCCGCGTCCTCGAGCGGCGAGAGGACGATCCCGGCCAGGGTCGCGAGCGGATGCGGGGTCGGAGGAAGGAGGACGTCGAGATCGGGGCTGGCGCCGTGCGCGATCTCGTCCCCCCACACGAGCGCGAAGAAGGTGTCGTAGTTGGCGAAGCCGTGGCGGAACGCGAGCCACAGGCCCGCCGCGATCGCGCCGATCCAGGCGAGCGGGACCAGCGCGCTGAGGGCCCGGCGGGTGGGCATCGGGCCGGGGAGGCTACCGGTGGCGCTGCCGCGCGGGCCCCCGGCGCTCGCCGGACCGCTGGTTACACTGGCCCACCGTGCCCGAGACCTCGCTCTACCGCCGCCACCGTCCCCAGAGCTTCGACGAGGTGGTCGGGCAGGAGGCGGTGGTGCGGACGCTGCGAAACGCCGTCGAGCGCGACCGGGTGCACCACGCGTACCTGTTCGTCGGCTCCCGCGGAACCGGCAAGACCTCGATGGCAAAGATCCTCGCCCGGTGCCTGAACTGCGAGCACGGCCCGACGACGACGCCGTGCGGGGAGTGCGAGTCGTGCCGCGCGATCGCCGCCGGGACGTCGCTCGACGTGATCGAGATGGACGCCGCGTCGAACCGCTCCGTGGACGACATCCGCGACCTCCGCGACCGGGTCGGGTACGTCCCGGCCTCGGGGAAGTGGAAGGTCTACATCATCGACGAGGCCCACATGCTGACCAGGGAGGCATGGAACGCGTTCCTGAAGACGCTTGAGGAGCCGCCCCCGAACACGGTCTTCGTCCTCGCCACGACCGAGGCGCACAAGGTGATGCCGACGATCGTCGACCGCTGTCAACGGTTCGACTTCCAGCGCCCGGCGCCGCGCCAGATCGCCGGGGTGGTCGAGCGGGTGTCCGAGAGCGAGGGGATCGAGATCGCCGACGGCGCCGTCGCCGCGATCGCCCGCGCCGCGGGCGGCAGCTTCCGCGACGCGCTCGGGACGCTCGACCAGCTCGTCGCCTATGGCGGCAGCCCGGTGGAGACCGAGGACGTGCTCGCGGTGCTCGGGGTCGCAGACGCCGAGCTGATCTTCGCCGCCGCGGACGCGATCGCGGGCGGGGACGGCAAGGCCGTGCTGGGGACAGTCGAGGAGCTGGCGCGCTCCGGTCGCGACACGACCCAGTACATCCGCGATCTGATCGCGCATCTGCGGCAGCTGCTCGTGATCCGCACGGCCGGCACGGTCCCGGAGGCATTCACCGTCAGCGCCGAGGGGGAGCAGCGGATCCGCGAGCAGGCCGAGCGGGCGAGCGACGTCGCGCTGGTGCGCGCGATCGACGAGCTGTCGGCCGCCCTGAGCGCGATCCGCGAGTGGGGCGACGACGCGCGCGCCGCGCTCGAGCTCGCGTTGCTGAAGGCGGCGCGGCCGGACATCGACCCCTCCCGCGAGGCGCTCGCGCAGCGGATCGAGCGCGTCGAGCGCGGGTTCTCGGGGCCGGTTGCCGTCGACGACCCGCCATCCGAGCCCGGGTCTGAGTCCGGGTCGCAGCCCGCGCCCGCCGCCCAGCCCGAGGTGGAGGCCGACGGCGGCGACGAGCCCGAGGCGTCGTCCTCGACGTCCGCGCCGCGCGCGTCGGCGGAGGCAGAGGCCGAGCCGCCGCGCTCGACCGCGACCAAGGCGACTGCGGTGGTCGAGGTGGTCGACCTCGAGCGCCTCACGGGGCTGTGGCCGGCGGTCCTCGACCACGTGCGCCAGTCCGGCTCCGAGCTCCTGTCCGCGGTGTTCCAGGCGGCGCGCCCGCTCGCGGTCGACGCCGAACGGGCCGTGGTCGAGGTGGGCTTCCCACCCTCGGCCGCGTTCAACAAGCGCAAGGCCGAGGCGAAGGCGAACCAGGAGCGGCTCGCCGAAGCCCTGAAGACGATCGTCGGCGAGAGCCTGCGTCCGGTGTACGTGCTGATCGACGGCGAGGACGCCCAACATCAGAGCGGCGAGGCCGAGCTCACCGACGAGGAGCTGGTGGAGCGGATCAAGGCCGAGTTCGACGCCGAGGAGCGCGCGGCCGAGGGGGATGGATCATGAGCCGCGGCGGGCCCGGGGGCATGGACCTGAACGCGCTGATGAAGCAGGCGCAGCAGATGCAGGCCGAGATGGCGAAGGCGCAGGATCAGCTGAAGCAGGAGGTCGTCGACGCCAGCGCCGGCGGTGGGATGGTGAAGGTGAAGATGAGCGGCGACCTGCGGCTGCTCGAGATGCAGATCGACCCGGAGGCGATCGATCCCGAGGACGCCGCCCTGCTCGCCGACATGGTCACCGCCGCCGTGAACGAGGCGCTGCGCGCCGCCCAGGAGCTCGCCAGCGAGCGGATGGGCGGGATCGCGGGTCTCGGCGGCGCGGGAGGCCCGGGCGGGCTCGGTGGGCTCGGGGGCCCCGGCGGCGCGCTGTCCGGCGCCTAGGCGATCCCGGCCTTCACCGCGAGATGCAACCCGGCCCGATCAACCGACTGATCGCGGAGCTGGCGAAGCTGCCGGGGATCGGGCAGCGCTCCGCCCAGCGGCTCGCGTTCCACGTCCTTCGGGCGGAGGACGAGGACGCCCGCGCGCTCGCGGACGCGATCCGCGAGGTGAAGGAGCAGGTGACCCTGTGCGAGGTGTGCTTCAACCTCGCCGAGGGCCCCCGGTGCCGGATCTGCTCCGACGGGGGCCGCGACCGGACCCTGATCTGCGTCGTCGAGGAGCCCGCCGACACGATCCCGATCGAGCGCACGCACGAGTACCGCGGCCTGTACCACGTGCTCGGCGGGGCGCTGTCGCCGATCGACGGGGTCGACCCGGAGGACCTGAAGATCGAGCAGCTCGTCGCCCGGGTCGCCGACGGCGAGGTGCGGGAGGTCGTGCTCGCGACCAACCCGACGACGACCGGCGAGGCGACCGCGCTTCACATCGCCGAGCGGCTGCGCGGAGAAGCGAGGATCACCCGGCTCGCCAGCGGGCTCCCGGTCGGCGCCGACCTCGAGCATGCGGACGAGGTGACGCTCGGTCGGGCGCTCGCGGGACGCCGCACCGTCGACGAGTAGGCGAGCAGCGTGCCTGGCTCAGCGCATGGGCCGCGTCGGATCGTCAGGACCGCCCGGCGGCGGGCGGTAGTACTCGTCGTCGCGACCGCGGCGGTCGCTCGACATCAGCTGGTACAGGATCGAGATCCCAAGCCCGGCGAAGCCGGCGATCATCAGGATCAGGCCGAGCGCCTCGCGGTCGACGCCCTCGATGCTGAACGTGAAGGCGTAGCGCACGATCGCGCCGGCGGCGATCAGGAATATCGATGCGCCAATTGACAAACCGCGGCCAGCATAGCTAGCCCGTCCGATCCACCCGGGTCAGGCCTCGCTGACCCGAATCCTCGCGTGCAACCGGCGCAGCGGGGCCGGGGCCCACCAGTTCCACTTCCCCAGGAGCTGCATCAGCGACGGGACCAGCAGCGCGCGGATGATCGAGGCGTCGATCAGGACCGCGATCGCTGTCCCGACGCCGAGCTCCTTGATGAACACGATCTGTGAGGTGGCGAACGCCCCGATCGCGATCGCGAACAGCAGCGCCGCCGCGGTCACGATCCGGCCCGTGCGCTGGACCCCGATCGAGATCGCGTCCGAGTCCGACGCTCCGGAGTCGTGTGCCTCCTTGATCCGCGACAGCAGGAACACGCCGTAGTCGGTCGAGAGCCCGAACGCGACGGCGAACAGGAGCAACAGCTGGGTCGGCTCGAGCGCTCCGTCGCTCGTGTATCCGAGCAGGCTCTCGAACCGACCGTCCTGGAAGATCGCCACCAGGATCCCGAACACCGCGCTGAGCCCGAGCGCGTTCATCAACAGCTGCTTGATCGGCAGCACCACCGATCCCGTCATCACGAACAGGACGCCGATCGTCACCGCGGCGACGATCGCGAGCACCAACGGCAGATGGTCGACCAGGCTCGACTTCAGGTCCACGAACGCCGCCGTGGACCCGGTCACCAGCGCCTCGTCCTCACGATCGCGGAGGCGCTCGACGAGGTCCTGGCTGCGATCGCTGAGCGGCGGGTAGCTGGAGATCGCCTCGACCGCCCACGCGCCGTCGTCGAGCCGCCGCGGCGGGTTGACCGAAGCGACGCCGTCCACGGCGGCAGCCTCTCGGGCGGCCATCTGGGCCGCCGCGGGCCCACCCTCGACCGCGAGCTGGATCGGGGTGTCGTGGAATCGCGGAAAGTCGCTCTGCAGCGCGTCCTCGACCTTGTGCGCGCTGGCCGAGCTCGGCAGGACTCCGGCGTCGACCGAGGTGAGCTTGATCGAGTAGAAGGGGATCCCGAGCGCGATCAGCAGCGCCGCGCTCGCGATCGCGATCCGGCCCGGCACCCGCGCCACCGTCTGCGAGAGCCGGTACCAGAACCCGTGCTGCTCGCCGCGAGCCTCACGCTCAGCGTTCCGCTGCAGGAACCGGGGGGAGAGCGAGTTGACGCGACTCCCGAGCAGCGCCAGGACCGCGGGAAGCACGATCAGGGCGATCGCGGCCGCGATCAGCGCGACCAGCGATCCACCCAGCCCCATCGAGTACAGGAACCGCTGCGGGAACACGAGCAGCCCGGCGAGCGCCCCGGCGACGGTCAATGAGGAGAACAGGACGGTGCGACCCGCGGTGCCCAGCGTGCGCCTCATCGCCGCCAGCCCAGGTCCCGAGTCGGCGATCTCCTCCCTGTAGCGGGAGATGATGAACAGGCTGTAGTCGATCGCGAGCCCGAGCCCGAGGCCGGTGATCAGGTTGAGGGCGAAGATCGAGACCGAGGTGAGCTCGCTGGCCACCGTCAGCATCAGGAAGGTGCCGACGATCGCCAGCGCCCCCACCATCAGCGGCAGCAGCGCCGCCACCAGGCCGCGGAAGAACAGCAGCGACAGCAGGAAGAGGATCGGGAACGCGTACAGCTCTGCGGTTCGCAGGTCCTTCTCCACCTGTTCGTTCACCTGCGCGCCCGTGACCGCGCCGCCTCCGACCTCGACCCCGCGCTCGTCCTCGAGCTCGGCGGCGATCCGCTCCGCCGCGTCGAGGCGGTCCCCGTCGTCGGTTGGCCTCAGCGCCGCTGCCAGGTACGTGGAGTCGCCGTCGCGGGAGACGAACGCGGGCGAGTCGGTCGTGTAGAAGCCGCTCACCTCGCTCACGTCGGGGTCCGCGGCGACGGTGTCGGCGATCGCTTCGACCCGGTCGCGACCCGCCGCCGACTTCACGTCGGTGTCCTCGATCAGAACCACGACGCCGGTCTCGCGGTACCCGGCCGCTTCGAGCCGCTCCTCGGCCCGCACGCTCTCGGTGTCGGGGTCGTCGGCGCCGTAGGGCTCCAGCCGCTCGGCGACTCCGCCGCCGATCGCGCCCGCGGCAGCGAAGGCGAGGACGCTGATCGCGACGACGGCCCACCGGCGCCGGGTGACGAGGGAAGCGAGCGAATCGAGCATCAGGCGGACCTCCTGGGGGCCTTCGTCTTGGTCTGGGGCGCGGAGAGCTCTGCTCGCAGCTCGGCCAGCACCTCGTCGCACCACGCGATCGCCCACTCGCTGTGGGCGATCCCGTAGCTGGCGACCAGATACGGGAACCGGTTCGGGCCCGCCTTGGCCACCGGCTCGATCTCTCGAAGCTGTTCCAGCTTCTCCGCGTGGAACCGCCGCTTCGCCTCCAGCGCCTCGATCCCGGCCTCCGGCTCGGCGTCGGCGAGGAACAGCTTCAGCAGCGCCTCGTCGCGCGACTCGTTCACCTCGGGCGCGACTTGAAGCCAGCTCCGCAGCTCCTTGCGGCCAGCGGCGGTGAGGCGGTACTCAACCCGCCTCCGACCCCCGCTCGGCTTCGAGGTGCCCTCGATCAGTCCCGCCTCGGCAAGCCGCCGAAGCTCGGGGTAGATCTGGCCGTAGCTCGCGGCCCAGAAGAACCGCGTCGTGCGATCGACGAACGACTTGATCTCGTACCCGCTCATCGGATGCAGGTGAAGCAGGCCGAGAATCACGTAGGCGGTGCTCTTCAGTTCCACCTCGCCAACATATCACGCCGATATATCCGCACGATGGATATGTGACCTACCTCACACGTCGGGCTCCCACGGGCTGACGCGCGGGATCCACCGCGGGACGTTGCGCTTGTAGGCCTCGTACTCGTCCCCGAAGCGCCGCGCCAGGTCACGCTCCTCAACCAGCGGCATGTAGGTCGCGTTGGCGGTGAGGAAGATCGCCGCCTCGATCAGGATCGCGGTGGAGCCGAACGCCAGGGCCTCCCCGATCAGGACCGCGAGCACCCCGGTGATCATCGGGTTGCGAACGTGCCGGTAGGGGCCGAGAACGACCTG
>Ga0214473_10011151_pt1 | contig 10560 bp, 14 predicted proteins | sample RVTome_7_FD_203509 | JGI IMG/M metagenome (GOLD analysis project Ga0214473, IMG submission 203509) | Soil microbial communities from uranium-contaminated site in the Upper Colorado River Basin, Wyoming, United States - RVT98D197 | ecosystem: Environmental > Terrestrial > Soil > Contaminated >... | reverse complement strand
GCCTCCAGGTCGCGCCGCGCCGACGGATCGGCGTTCTCCTGGATAGTGAGGCTCGCCGAGGTGTGCTGGACCATGACGGTGCAGAGCCCCTCGCCGATCCCGCTCTCCCGGACGACGCCCGCGACCTCGGCCGTGATCTCGTGCAGTCCTTGGCCGCCGGTAGGAATCACAAGCTGCCGTACCATGAAGTTGCTCCCGCGACGCATCTCCGCGGCGCGAGGTCCTGGCCGCACGTGCCCCCGCCGCAGCGTCCGGGACATTATAGGTCCATTCCACCGCTGCCTCACCCCATGCCTAGCCGCGTCCACTACTTCACCCCGGTAGCAGCGGCAGCGGCCGAGCAACCGGCGCCCACCGGCGTGCCGGGCATCCAGTCGATCATCACGCGGTCGAGCGAATGCATACCGATCTCACGGCAGAACCGGGCGAACGGCTCCGCACCATGCGGACCATCGAGAGCGCCGTCCGTCCACAGCGCGCTGCCATCGGCGGCAACGTCAGGGCGTCGACACAACTCCCTCTCGCTCCGCCTCGTCGGCCGTGAGGAGCATCGATTGCAAGGCCTGCGCCACGCCGTCATCAAAGCCGGAGAAGGCGTGGCCCTCGAAGAAGATGATGGGCAGGTATTCGAAGCGGCTGGAAACACCTTCGCTGGCCGCGTGCTCCGACTCGAGTTCCCGCAGAAGATCGACCTCGGCCGGAACGGTGGTCAGGTGTTCCTCGACGACCAGGGTGTTGTTTTCCTGCCGCGCCCCCTCCAGCCACTCCAACGCGTCGAGACACATGGGACCCATGTTGTTGTGAAAGATGAGCAAGGTCCTCTCCGTCTCCTCCTCGCCCGGCTGCTCCGGTTCGTCGTCAGACGGTGAATCCCCGTCGCCGGAATCCTCGTCAGGTTCGTCCACAGTCGCGCAACGGCCGGACACACACTCGAGCCCTGCGTTGCATGTGCCGTCGGCGAAGCATGCGCCGTCCTCCTGCCCGTCCACGACGGAGGGTTGCACGGTCCCGACGCCTGCGGGCGGGCGCGAAGTGCACGCCACCAGCGCGTAAATCACCATGGCTGCCGACCCGACAACCACGACCAGTCCGCTACAATTCCGCATGGCTGATGCCCCGATACGCCGCGCGCGAGCCGCCCACTCGGTGCGTTTGCATTCCTTCTCGACACACACGCATCGGGGGCTAGATTCGTGTCGGCAAACCGCCTGCAGTTCGTCCGCCGCGCTCACGGCGCGGCGCACGGGTTATACATCTCGTCGACGTCTTCCAGCTCTTCCAGGGGAACCGCCGGCGTCGGCGTTGTGTACTGCACTTCGCGATTGTCCGGCACCATGCTCATCGGCACTCGGATGTTCGCACCGTTCTCCGGTTTGACCCATTCATCAAACGTTGCCACCCATTCCACCGCACCGCTGTCCAGCAGCTTTTCATACGGCGCCCACCAGTCCGCCTTCATTCCACCCAGGTAGGCGTGGGATACGACCATGAGACGCTTCGGGTACTTCTCCAGCGTCTCGTCGAGCACATCCCCGAACTCGGCGGCCGTGGCGCCCCGTGCATAGAGTGAGTAATCACACAAGCTACCACGCCCCATGTCCGCGAAGGTCACATTACTGACCGAAATGATCTTGCAGTTGTATTCGTCAGGCTCGTAGATGAGCGCTTCGACGTCGCTTGTACCCCGGGCAAGGATATATTCCACGCCCAGTTCATCCGCAGCCCGTAGTGTGTTTTCGTCGTACGCGAAATAGCCGCTGCTGAACACCCGCATCGGTTTCCCGGTGACGGCCTCGACAGCGTTCCGGGCCTCGCGCATGCCCTCGCGTTGCTCCTCATAGGGTACGTCCCACACCGGCCCGCCGCCGAAAAGACCCATGATTTCGTGGCCGTGATCCGCCAGCCAGCGGATGTCCTCCGGACACGCTTCAAGAATGGCCGTCTGGACGTTGATGAGCGACTTCATGCCCCGCAGTTCGAGTTCGTGGGCCCAGTTCCGCACGCCCTGTATGTCATCGTGAAACTCGATGAGCTGCACGAAACCGCGCGGCTTCTGCTCGTCGCCCGCATCCGGCTCGATCGTCGGCCGCACCCCGCACCCCCCGAACAGCACGACGACAATCGCGGGAATATGTGTTCTTCGGATCATTGCTCTTCTCCTCATCAAGGAACATTCTCCCATTCAGGAGTGCTCAGTGTTCTTCCAGTGCCTGCCTTTCCACAAACAGCCCCTCCGCCGTCGCCCGAACAATTCCGATCTGCGACAACTCTGCTTTCAACAAGTAACCCGGCGGCGCGCTTCTCACCAGCCAGGCCCGCAGACACGCGGGCACACCGACTTCCGCCAGTCGAGTCATACGGAGTTTCAAACTGCCGGTCACGGCCATGATGTCGCGAACAAACAGACAATGGGTCATGGCAGCGTCGAGCAACATGGCAATCACGCCGCCGTGCAGCCGATCCGGATAGCCCTGATATCGCTCGTCACATGCGAAACAGCCCACGACCGATCCGTCCGCCTCCTCCGTGAATCGCAGACCCAGACCATCCTGACTCCGCTGGCCGCATACAAAGCACGCGCCGTGACAGTGAACGGACAGATCGGTAAATGTTTCGCAGGCGGCCGGGTCAGTGGTCACAAGTGTTCTCCCCGCTCCGCAGCCTCCCCTGCAGATAGGCGGACGCCAAGGCTTCCGGTGACTCGGCGGGAGCACCCACGACGACGGCAATACCGTGATCCGCAAAGAGCTGCTGAGCGCGCTGGCCCATGCCGCCGGCGATGATCACGTCGGCGCCCAACTCGTGCAGCCACCGAGGAAGCAGGCCCGGCTCGTGCGGTGGCGCCGCGTGAAGCGATTTGCTTGCCACCTCCGTGCCTTCTCGGCCCGTTTCGAAAATGCCGAATTGCTCGCAATGTCCAAAGTGGGCGCTCAATCGGCCGTTATCCATAGGAATGGCGATCTTCATACAATGCGTCTCCTTGTGTTCCTATATGCAGGATGGGAAGATACCTCAAAGCCGCATGCCGTACCTGCCCCCGATTCTCCTCAGATCCTCCCAAAGACGGCGAATCTCCGCTCCTGCCTGGCCATTCCATTCAACGGCCGTCTTCAAGCGGACCTGGGCCCGGGTTACGTCCCGGTCGTAGCCCACCCGGCTCGCCACCGTCGCTCCAGAGCTCACCGCCGCGTGCTCGATCCGCGCAGCGACGGTGGGATTCAGATCCCATTTGTTCACACAAACCGCCGCCGGTATGGCGAAGTGCCGGGTAAGCTGTAGCACACGCAACAGATCGTGTTCGCCGGACAGCGTGGGCTCTGTAACCACCAGCACCAGCGATCCTCCCGTCAGCGCTGCAATAACCGGGCACCCCACGCCCGGCGGGCCGTCCACGATCGTCAATCGCCGGGCCTGTCGCTCACCGATGCCCCGGGCCCGCGCCCGCACCTGGCTGACGAGCTTGCCGGAATTCGCCGCCGCCACGTGAAGCCGTGCATGGACCATCGGCCCGTATCGCGTGGCAGAGATGAACAGGGTACCGTCCGTCACCGGCCCGAAAGCGATCGCACCTTCCGGGCAAACCCACGCGCACACCCCGCAACCTTCGCAGGCGGTCGGATCGATGCGGAGAAACCCGTTGGCGTTTCCGTTCCCGGACCCGCTGCGCCGGATGGCCTCAAACCGACAGACCGCAAGGCACTGACCACAGGACGTGCATCGCTCAGGGTGAATCTGTGCCCGCGAACCGCCGGAGAATGCCTCCTGATGAACGATCGTCGGTGAAAGCAGCAGTGGCAGATCGGCCGCGTCCACGTCGCAGTCCGCAAGCACCGGCTCGGGCGCTAGGGCGGCCAGCGAGGCCACGATCGAGGTCTTACCAGTCCCCCCTTTGCCGCTGATGACGATCAACTCTTCCACGACATCACGCACATTCGGCCAACGTCGCTTCCCGCGTGACCGCCTCGAGCAGACCCACAAAAACCCGTTCGTACGCAGGTAGCGACTGAGCCATTAATTCACCGCGCGAGTAGGCCTCGGCGATACCGCGGTCGTCCCGGATCACGGCAAGAAGTCGAATTCCCTCGTCCTGGCAGAAGCGCTGCACACCGGAATCGCCCAGCCCCGCCCGGTTGATCACGACTCCGAACGGCAGCTTCATGGTGCGGACCGTCTCGACCATCAAGATAAGGTCATGGCGTCCGAACGGAGTCGGCTCCGTCACAAGGACAACAAAGTCGCAGTCACGCAGCGTTTCGATAACCGGGCACGACGTCCCCGGAGGCGCGTCTCTGATCACCAACTCCGCCGGGGCCGCAGCCGCCTTGACCGCCCTGATGACCGGCGGGCTTTGGGCCTCGCCGACATTCAACGTGCCCTGTGCGAAGTGTATCGACCCGGCCCGGCCCGTCGTAACCGAGCCTATGCCGCGACTCACCTCCGAGATCGCCTCAGCGGGACATGCCAGGCTACATCCTCCGCAACCGTGGCAGAGTTCCGCAAAAACGACCACGCCCTTACCGAGACACGCAATCGCGCCGAACTGGCAGACCTCTGAACATTCTCGACAGTGCGTACAGACGGCCTCGTCTACTTGGGGAATCTGGACCGTCACGACGTCGGTATGGCTGATCGAAGGCCTGAGGAAAATACGGCCATTGGGCTCCTCCACGTCGCAATCCACATAAGCGACATCAAGACCCCGCCGCGCCGCCACCCAAGCGAGGTTGGTGGCGACCATGGTCTTGCCCGTTCCTCCTTTGCCGCTGGCCACCGCGATTTTCATGACGGCTGTTTCCCACGGTGTGCGAATCGGTCGAACGTGCCTTGGTCGCGGTCACCTCGGGCGGCCCTTCGCGGCCCGGCGGCGAAAAGCAGCGGAAAGACGATGTCGCTCGTGCAGCACGGGACCCAGACGGCAATAAAGAGAAAGACCGCGATGATGCACGCGGTCAGCACGTCCATGTGCTCTCCCATCGCCATGGTCATATGGAAAAGCGAGGCCCAGGTACTCAAAAGGACATGGCCGGCATGGGGGAATTTCGTCCTCGGGCGAAACCACGCGAGGGCGATGCCCGCAAGGGCCAACGGGTTGACCAACCACCATTTTTCGATGAAGCCGAGGTGGATCCCCCGATTGGGCAGGCCCAGCAGATACTCCGCGAGGTACGGAATGACCGAGTCACTCAGCGTGGCGATGCCGACCGATCCCACGTATCCGATCAGCAGAGTCGGCCCGATCCCGGGCGCACCGTGCAGCCGAAACATGGAAGCCGTGACCAACGCGCTGAGCAGAACGTGCGCCGGGTGGAACATCCAGAACAACGTCGTCGAGGTGGATTGGGGCACATCGGCGTAGATGATGACCGCCATGATACCGATGCCGGTCAAGGTCCCGAACGCGGTGAACGGTGCGTGGATTCTCAGTTCCTCGGGGATATCTTTGAACATAACGCACGTCGCGCGTCGCGCCTTCCACAGAATAGACGCTGGTTTGTTTTCACTTCGCGGATCAGCGCCTCCACGCACTCGTATTGGCCCACGCACGTCCGCCGTCGCAGCTCTTCCGTATCAATCTCATGCAGCGCACGGCCCAACAAATAGTCGCAGACCGCAGCCAGAACGTCCCGACATCGCAGCGGGTTGAGGATCTCGAACTCCTCAAACCGAAGGACCCCGCTATCATCGCTCAGCCGGAAGCGCAACCTGTCCGTGCGGTCATCGGGAAACACATGGCCACTCGCTACTTGTCGGTGGGTCGGAATCTTCTCACCCGCGATTTCGGCTCCGACCTCCGCCCCGTCCCATGCCCATGCCCCCGCCCCGGCCCCGGCGTCGGCCACCGCCTCCGCCGCCGGCCCCTCGCCGCTGGCCCATTCCGGCGCCAAAGACTGGCTTTGCGTCCGACGGCGCAAACGTGCCCGCGGCGGTGGACGACGGATCAACCCGGCCCGCGTCACCTCTGGCCCGGGCCTTACCGGCGGACCGAAGCTCTCCGGCTTCGAATCTCGCGACGACGTTTCGCACGGTCCCCGAGCACTCGGAGACCACGTCGATGCCCGCCGCCGCGAGCGCTTGCTGGGCATTCGGGCCGCAATGACCTGTCAGAACACACTTGACGTCCTTCGCGGCCATGAGCTCCGCAGATTGAATACCCGCGCCGCTCGCCCGGGCATCATTGGGGTTCTCAACGGCTTCGGAATCCAGGGTGTCCGGATTTACAATCAAGAAGTAGGCGCAGCGACCAAAGCGTGGATCGACTTGTGCGTCCAGGGTCGGCCCGTCGGCCGAAACGGCGATCTTCATGGTGATTCTGCGTTTCTCCAAAGCCGCCTCGTACATTCGCCGCGCTTCCTTGGCGTTCCTGCGTCGAAGCGCCACGAACCGGCGGATTACAGCCTCATGTCGGCGAACCTGCCGCCAATTCGGTCAGACGCCGTTTGATATCCGCAAGCATGTCCTCCAACTGTTTCGCCCGCGCCTGCAGGACAATCGTCTCGTCTGCGCTTGATGGGCCGGCTTGTTGCGCCGGTCCCGCGCCTCGGGCAGGTGGCGCATCGGACAGGCCAGCCGCTCGATATCCGTGCCGCCATCCATTCTGCCGCCCCCTGCCACGGTCCGCCCCTCTGCGACGTCGCGGCATCGGGTTCATCCAACCGGGGCCGGCGCCGCCTCCGCAATACCCCATTCCCCGTCCGATCATGGCCCCAAAGCCCATCGGGCCCGTTCGATCGCCTGCTGGCATCAGTTTCACTCCTTCTTTCTGTGCTCCTCGAATGTGTGTATCTGCTCCCGTCCGCGACCGCCCTTGTGGCGAAGCCGTTGTCCTTGACGCCGATGAAGCCGGCCACAGAATCCCGGCATCAGGGTCACATCGTCCGCTAGTGTTCCTGCCAAGAACGCGCAGAGAACCTGCTCGACAGGGCCACATGTATGCGGAATCACCTGCACGCCCCCGGAAACGAGCGCCGCCTCAAGCGACTCGGAGATGGCACCGCAGATGAGGGTGTTCACTCCGAGATCCGCAACGCGTTTCACACGAGCGCAGAGCTGGCCTTCCTCGATGTGTGCCTCGATGCGGCCGACCGCTTTGCCTTCGTCGACGTCGACGAGCAGCAGATGTCTGGCGACATCGAATACTGGCGACACCCGTCCGCACCATGTTGGAATACCCACTCTCATCGACAGCGAGTCGACACGTTACGTGCCACAGCGAGGTCTCGGCACCGATTTCCGTAAGCAACGATCAATAAATAACTTACGAAACATGCGACAATCGCCGAGTCAGAAGGAGCATTGCAAATCGCGGTGCGTCTCGCGATCAAGGATCGCAAATTGCAAGACTGCTATGAGCGGTCGTTCGGAGCCTGGTCGGGCTCGGGAAGTTCAATGCCGTCTGATTTGATTTTGCGAAAGAGGGTGCTCGGATCGATGCCCAACTCTCTTGCTGCCGCCGTTCGGTTTCCGCCATGCCGGCGAACCGCATCCTTGATCAGCAGCGCTTCAACGGCCTTGATGGTACGCGGCCCTTTCCCGCGAATGGGCATGGGCTCGAGGTCCTTTCGCACCGCAGGTGGAAGGTGACGCGGCTCGATCAGTCCGCTTGCGCAGAGGACAAAGGCGTGTTCGACGATGTTCTCCAGCTCTCGAACATTGCCCGGATAATCGTGTTCCATGAGGATAGCCAACGTGTCATCCGACACGCCCACCACGTCCTTGTTTTGCAGCCGATTGAACCGGGTGATGAACCGTTCCACCAGGAGCGGGATGTCCTCTCGCCTGTCGCGCAGCTCCGGAAGCTTGAGCGTCACCACGTTGATGCGGTAGTACAGGTCTTGCCTGAATGTGCCCTTGCGAACCAAGCGGCTCAGATCGCGGTTCGTGGCCGCGAGTACACGAATGTCGGCAGGCACCGACTCAACCGATCCCAGCGGCTCGTAGGTCCGTTCCTGCAGCACGCGAAGCAGCCGGACTTGCATGGCCGGCGAAACGTCACCGATTTCGTCCAGGAGAATGGTCCCGCCTTCCGCCAGGGCGAAGCGTCCCGGCTTGTCGCGCCGCGCATCCGTAAACGCCCCCGCCTTGTAGCCGAAGAGCTCGGACTCCAGCAGGGTATCCGGAAGGGCGCCGCAGTTGATGGCCATGAAACGCTTGTGTTGACGCGGAGACAAGCTGTGAATCGCCCGGGCGACAAGCTCCTTGCCCGTTCCGCTGGCGCCCTCGATGAGCACCGTGCTGCTGCTCTCGGCGACCTGCGGCAGCAGGCCGAACAGTTGTCGCATGGCCGGGCTGCGCCCGACGATATCCATGAAGGTGTACGAGCCCTCGAGCTCCTTGCGGAGCTCCTCGACCATACTAAGGTCGCGGAAGGTCTCGACCCCGCCGATGGTGTTACCCTGACCGTCCTTCAAGACCGCCGCCGATATGCTGATGGGCACACGGTGCCCCTGTGCATCGAGGATATAGATCGCCCTGTTTGTGATCGGGCGGCCGCTGCTCAACGTTTCTCGTAACGCACACTCGTTTTCGCAGATGTTCGTGCGGAAGACATCGCAGCATTGCCGGCCGATGGCGCGAGCCCGCCGCACACCGGTGATCTGCTCCGCCGCCTTGTTGAACGACGTGATCCGCCAGTCCTCGTCCACCGTAAACACCCCGTCGACGATGGAGTCGAGGATGACGTCTCTGACCTGCGTTTCGGACGGTCGGTTCACACGCGCCCCCTCGGCAGCTATAGGAACGATCTCGCCATCCATCGGCTGGCACGGCCGGTGCCAGACTCCGCCACCCGGACGCCGGCACGAGAACGCCCCTCTTCAATCGCCGCCTGGATTCCGCGCCTTCCTTCCTTCAGGAAAACAACCGTCCTCGGGCGCACCTCAAAAGCAGGGTGACCCGGTCGCGCCGACGGATCGGCGTTCTCCTGGATGGTGAGGCTCGCCGAGGTGTGCTGGACCATGACGGTGCAGAGCCCCTCGCCGATCCCGCTCTCCCGGACGACGCGCTCGACCTCGGCCGTAATCTCGTGCAGTCCTTGGCCGCCGGTAGGAATCACAAGCTGCCGCACCATGAAGCTGCTCCCGCGACGCATCTCCGCGGCGCGAGATCCTGGCCGCACGTGCCCCCGCCGCAGCGTCCGGGACATTATAGGTCCATTCCATCGCTGCCTCACCCCGTGCCTGGCGCGTCCACTAGTTAACCCGGGCGGCAACGGCAACGGCCGAGCCACCTTTGCCTACAGCCGGTTGTCGTGCGGACCGGTCGGTCGGGGCCGGCTGAAGTAAGAGTGAAGCCTATGTGTCACCTCAGGTACGCCGGAGTCGAACTGTTGATCGGAAGCGAAAGTGGGGCGGCAGGGCGGCTCGTCGCACCTGGCTGGGGGATCGGTCCGGACGAGCGGGGATCAAGAGCGACGGCTCTTCAGCCGATGCTTGAATCGAGCAAGATCGGGCCACATGGCCCCGCGAGACCCGGAGCCGACATGATCACCGTTCAGGCTGACCCAGCCCGCGGCGACGCCTTCTATAACGACTTCTACCGCACCGGCGGTTGGAGGCACTCCTTCCTGCGCGAGTACTGGTGGCATCGCCGGCACGTGGTCAAGCGCTTCCGGCTGAGGCGCGGCTCGCGCCTGCTCGAGGTCGGGTGTGGGGCGGGGTTTCATACGGACCTGTTCCGCCGGATGGGCTTCGACAGCATCGGCGTCGACCGCGCCGCGGCAGGCATTGCCTGGGCGCGGCGACACTATCCCAAGTGCGAGTTTTTTCATGCCGACATCATGTCCGAACTCCCGTTGATGCCGGGCAGCTTCGACCTCGTCCTGGCCCGCGGCTGCAGCCCCTACCACTACGACTTGAGCGGAGAGCAGGCCCGAGCCACCACCGCAAGGCTGCTGCGCTTCCTCAAGCCCGGCGGCGTCTTCGTCATGATCGTGGTCACCGATCTGTCCGGCCGGCGCGATCCGCAACGTGTCTGGCAGAACACCCTCGACGACTACCGGGCCCACTTCTCCTCGTTCGGCCTTGAGTGCTCGGTCGACTGGCACAAGGGCCTGGCCATTTGCGGTCAATACAACCTCCCGGCAAAAGCATCCGGATGAATCGTCCGGCAGGCCAGACCACGACGGCGGCACGGCCGAACGATCATCCTGACGCTTCGTCCAGCCCTTGACGCCCACCGGGGGCGGCCGCTACTCCTACAACAGACTGCAAACCGTCTATTCCTTCAACGAGGTGCTCACCGGCACATGACCGACTACTCTCCGCACCAGAAGAAGATCATCGAGCGATACTACGATCGCCGCGACCAGATCATGGTGGCCCGGCTTCAGGAGATCGTCACGGACCTGTTCCTGGCGGAGAGCGACCGGAAGACGGACCAGCTCTGGTTGAAAGCGGACAAGGCCATGGCGGCGCTCAAGGTCCCGGAGGCGATGCGGGCGCAAATCATGTCCAAGCGGGACCCCGCGACCCTGGCCCGCCACGTCCGCCGCTGGCTGGATGCCGCCGCCAGGTGCAAGCCCCGCGGATGACCGTCCCGGCCGAGCCCGGGGCAGCTCCACCG
>Ga0214473_10011150_pt1 | contig 10560 bp, 8 predicted proteins | sample RVTome_7_FD_203509 | JGI IMG/M metagenome (GOLD analysis project Ga0214473, IMG submission 203509) | Soil microbial communities from uranium-contaminated site in the Upper Colorado River Basin, Wyoming, United States - RVT98D197 | ecosystem: Environmental > Terrestrial > Soil > Contaminated >... | reverse complement strand
CAGCCCGTCCTCGATCGCCATGTTCGCCCCCTGCCCGAGGAACGGCAGCATGGCGTGGCAGGCGTCGCCCAGCAGAGTGACGCGGCCCACCGACCATTGCGGCAGCGGCTCGCGCAGGAACAGCGCCCATTTGTAGAGGATGTCGATGCCGTCGATGATGTCGAGCAGATCACGGTGCCAGCCTGGGAAATCTTTCAAACACTCCTCCCGCGAGCCGCGCTCAACCCAGGATTCCAACCGCCAGTCGTCGCGCTCGACCTCCCCCACCATGTTCAACAGCTTACCCCGATGCACCGGATAGCAGGTGACGTGGCCGTTGGGGCCGAGCCATTGAGTCGCCATCGGCCGCCGCAGATGCGCGGGAAGGCGCTCGATCGGCGCCAGTCCGCGCCATGCCATGATGCCGGTGAATTTGGGCGTCGCCGGACCGAACAGCTTTTGGCGGACGCGCGAGTGCAACCCGTCGGCGCCAATCAGCATGTCTCCGGTGACGTGCCGTCCGTCTTCGAGTTTCAACCTGACCCCCGCCTCGTCCTGCTCGAAATCGACGCAGCGCGCGTCGATATGGATGGCACCGGGCTTTTCGCGGCGCACGGCTTCGACCAGCATGGCGTGCAGGTCTCCCCGATGCATCAGGTACATCGGCGAGCCGAACCGCTCGACCGGGGTTGCCACCGTCGGGTCGAACAGAGACCACGTCTGGCCGGTGCTCCACAAGCGAACCACCTTGTCGCCAGTCTCGACGCCATCACGCCGGATGTCCTGCTCCAGGCCAAGCGCGAACAGCACGCGGGTGCCGTTGGGCGCCAATTGCAGTCCCGCGCCGACCTCGCGCAATTCGGGGGCCTGCTCGTACACATCGCAGTCAGTGCCGGCTTTGAGCAGCGCCAGCGCAGCAGTCAGGCCGCCGATCCCGCCCCCGGCGATGACGACATGCGGCGATGGCTTCGACATCAAAGCGAGACCCCCTGATTGATCTTTTTTGGCGATCGTCAGCCGCTCCCGGCGCGCATCTGGGCGGCCGGGATGGCTGCGTGATCGGCTCAGTTGCCGACCGACATACCGAGATTGCGGATCACCGCGCCCCAGCGCTCGCGTTCCTGACGAATGAACGCGGCCATTTCTTCCGGCGAGCTGCCGACCGCCTCGATGTTGCCCATGTTCTTCAGTCGCATCTGAACGTCCGGCTTCTTGGTGGCCTCCGCGATTGCGGCGGAGACCTTGTGGACGATGTCCGACGGCGTCTTCGGCGGCGCCGAGACCGCGAACCAGGTCTCCGCCGTCAACCCTGGATAGAGTTCGGTGATTGCGGGTGTATCGGGCAGCACCGGATGGCGCTTCTCGCTGGCCACGCCGAGCACGCGAAGTTTGCCGGACCGGACGTGCGGGATCGCGGTGCTGATGTCGACAAAGATCAGGTCCACCTGCCCGGACACCAGGCCGACCATGGCCGGTGCAATGCCGCGAAAGGTCACCTTGGTCATCTTCACGCCGGCCTTCATGTCGAACATTTCAGCAGCCAGATGCGGCATGCCGCCGTTGCCTCCGGAAGCGTAGTTGAGCTTGCCGGGATGGGCTTTTGCATAGGCCACGAACTCCTGCAGCGTCTTCGCCGGCACCTGCGGATTGACGACCAGCACCAGTGGATTGGTCGCCAGCCGCGACACCGGCACTAGGTTGTCAGGATCGGACGAAGCAGTCGGGAACAGGATCTTGTTGACGGCCAGGTGAGCACCCGGGTTGAATAGAAATGTGTAGCCATCCGGCGCCGACCGCTCCACCGCGCCGATGCCGATATTGCCGCTTGCCCCCGGCCGGTTCTCGACCACGACCGGCTGCCCCCACTTCTCCCGCAGCTTTTCGGCCGTGACGCGCGCCAGCGCATCGACGCTGCCGCCCGGCGGAACGGACGTGACAATTGTGATCGGCCGACTGGGATAGTCCTCGGCCAGGACATCCGATGACGCCACAGACAGTGTTAAAGACACGGCTAGCAGGAATCCGCCCGCTGCCAAGCGTGTCGTTCGGCCATAAGCAGTGTCTCTCATGTGCTGATCTCCGTCAGAAGAATGCGCTCGCCCGCTAGTGTGCTCCTATCGAGACGCGCGGCTTTGGATTTCCCCAGCGACCTTCCGATTGATGCATGACTCGTGCCGTCCGCCGATGAAGCGTCGACGGTCGAGAGTAGCGAAATGCGAACAGACCGAGCGCGCGGATCATCAGCGACCGGCCGCGCGCAGCTCCGGCGGAACGAGCTGCCCCTCTTTCACGATGGTTTGACCTTCGAGATACAAGTCGCACCCACGCAGCGGCAGATCGAGGTGGCAGCCGGTGTCGTTTGTCCCGCCCAACTCGGCATTCGGGCCAGTGGAAAACAAGACATTGCCGTAGAACGACCGCCCATCGACTCCGTTGGTCAGCGCGCCGAGAGGGCTCGTCGCCATGAAGTCCCATTGCGCCTTCTCGTCCATGCCCCAGCCAATATGCGACACCGCGTACGCCCGCGGGTCGTTCCATCGCGCCATGAATGCTCGTAGCAACTCGGCGTCCACGTGATCGCCCTCGATCTTCGTTACCATCCCCTTTTCGACGACCATGCGGATCGGGTTGGACAGATAGCGTTTGAACGGAAAAATGATGTCGCCAATGTTGAGCACGACCACGCCGTTGACATCGCCATCGCGCGCGCCGGTGTAGAGAAACCCGCCCGGCAGATTGTCCCAGCGACCGGGCTGATCGGTGTAACCATATTGCGTGATGACCGAATACTGGCCGAGCCGATAGGTGATGTCGGTCCCAGCCGACGAGACAATCCGCAGTTCACCGGCGGCTGCAAGCATCCGTTCGCCGGCTTCGACCCGGTGCCGCAAAGCCTCGGTCGGAAACATCCGGCGAATGACGTCGGGCTGTTCGCGCGACATCAAGATGCGCGTTCCGGCTTGCTGGATCTGCTTCTGTTCGGCCGACCACAGCAATCCCACAAGGTCGATCACGATGTCGGCTGCTTTGAGCGTCTCGACCGCAGGCGCATTGCCGGTCAATGACGTCTGCTTGGCGCGCGCACCCGGCGTCGGCGGGCGCTTCCTGAGATTGACTTGGAAAGCGTGTGCTCCTCGCTCTTCCGCTGCGGTAAGATACGCGTCCACGTCGTTGCCGCGATCACCTCCTTCGGTAAGCACCGCCAGCACCTCGCCCGGCGTAACCTTGCATAGGTCGAGGACCGCTCCATAAAGCTTAACCAGCTCCGAATTATCGCTCATCTCGCCTTCCCATATGCCGCCGGATCGCGGCGCCCGACTTTGCGTCCGCGACTGTCCGCGTGCGTCAGCAAAGGCTACAAGAGGCTCGCCGATGAATCCAATACATAGTATAAATCTACATCATGAATCAGATCGATCTTAGGCGCGTTGACCTGAACCTGCTTGTCGTGTTCGAGACGCTAATGGCGGAGAGGCACGTCGGACGGGCCGCCCAGCGCCTCAGCGTCAGCCAATCGGCGGTCAGCCATGCCCTCAGCCGGTTGCGAGAGCTGTTTGGCGATCCACTCTTTGCGCGTCATCCCAAGGGGATAGAGCCCACCAAACGCAGCCTCGCGCTTGGGCCGCGCGTGGCCGACGTGCTGAACCGGGCGCGCGCGGTTCTGGTGTCCAGTCCGCCCTTCAATCCCAACCGGCCGCACCGGTTCACCATTGGTCACACCGACGGCTCGATCTCGATCCTTGTCGCGCTGATGAACCGACTGCGCAGCACGGCACCCAATATCGAGCTCCATGTCCGCCGCGTTGATGCCGATGGGGTGGTAGGGGCGATCGATCGACAGGAACTCGATCTCGCCCTCGCGGTGATGCCGCCTTCCCGGCCCCCGACCCGCATCGCGCGCGTTCCGGCCTATGCCATCCGCTACGTATGCATCGCGCGCCGAGGTCATCCGGCGTTGCGCAAGCCGCGGCTTTCTCCAGAAGAGTTCGCGTCGCTGCCACACCTGGCCATCTCGCCGCGGGGCGAGCGGACCAACCGCGTCGACGATCTGCTGTCGGAGGCGGGATTGCGACGAAACACGGTCATGTCCATCCCGCACTTTCTCGCAGCGCCTCTGATCGTCGCCCGCACAGACCTGGTCGCCATTATCGATGAGGCGATTGCGCTCCTGTTCGTCGCCGACGCGGGATTGATGAAATTCGAGCTACCGGCGAAGTTGCCCCCCATCACCATCGATGTGCTGGCGGCCGCCGTGCGCATCGAGGAATCCGCGCTCAAGTGGCTGCGTCAGCAATGCATTGAGGTCTCTCGCATCATCGACGGCTCCTGATGGAACCTGGGCAGTCGGTTTGAGCCATCACAACCAACGAGGTGACCTGGACTCTCGGTATCGACCCACGGTCAAGTCCTCGCATCGGTCAAGACGCGGGCCACCACTTAAGCTCCTCAAATATCAAGCGAAGCTCGGACTTGGGCCACACCTCATCGTCTGGGCTCTCGCAGAGACACGAATAGGTCGGCCACGCGCGGATTAGAGTTTTGGCAGTCTAAGCGAATGGCCCGAACAGTTGACCGCGTAGTGGGCTAGGCAGTGCTGATCGAACTCGGTCTCTGCCGGTCGACCGTCTAATCTGGGAACATATCGCAGAAGGCCGCGAGCGTCAGTACGGCTGCCCTGTCGCTCGCCCAATCGAACGTCGAACCATTCTCCGCCTTCTGACTCCGCAAAACGGCAATTTCCTAGGAAAACGCGGGAGAATTTCCGGGGAATTCGGAATTTTGGTTCGAATCCGGGTGTTCGGGAGACCTGGGCGGCCCAAAAAGCCTCGTATTTGTGGGCCTTTTCGCATGTTCCGCCAGGCAAAATGCGGAGACCGGAATGGCTGGCTGACCTGACGGGATTCGAACTTCGAAATTCCATTCCCAAAAATGCCCTTTGAAACTACGCGAGAATTCGCGCTGACTTGCGGTAAATAGGGCCCTTGAGAATTTCTCGCGACAGAGTTGCCAGGCAGAGGAACGACACCCAATCATCAGTTTCTGGGATAAGCCACCGATAGAACCAGCGACCAGCGTCGTCAAATCGAGGCAATAGATCAGGCGCTTCGAGGAATGTGTCCCTGAGCTTCCGCGAGGTACCAGGTCGCGATCTGCTCACGGGTCGGCAACCAGACTTTCGATTGCCCTTTGGCGTATTCGATAAACTCGCGCAGCGCCGCAACCCGATGCGGCTGACCGATGACATGGGGGTGCAGCCCGACGTTCATGATGCGCCCGGCCGTCGCGCCTTCCACATGCAGCTGGTCGAAGCAAAGCTTGAGCATGTCGACGCCGTCGCGGGTGGACAGGCCGCCGCGCGCGAACATGTTGAAGTCGTTGACGTCGTTGGAGTACGGCACACAGACGATCGGCCCGTGAATGGTGTCGATCAGATACGGCTGGTCGTCATTGAGATAGTCGCAATAGGCCACAAGGCCGAATTCCTTAAGGAACGCTGGCGTGTGCGGCGTGCCGCGTATCGCCGACGACAGCCACGCCTTGGCCGGCTTGCCGACCACCTCCTGGTATTTGTCGAGCGTGCGACGGATCACGGCGCGCTCCTCTTCGGGCTTGTGCGCGTAGTAGGTCAGCAGGTCATTCTGCGCCCAGTTGTGCGGCACCAGCTCCCAACCGCGCTCCTTGACGGCGTCGATGATGCGCCGGCGCTCCACCAGGATCATGCCGTTGCAGGTGCAGGACGGCGCGACGCCCATTGAATCGAATACGTCCATCAGCCGCCAGATGCCGACGCGCTGGCCGTACTCGCGCCAGGTCCAGTTTGCGGTGTCGAGCACGTCACCCGGCAGCGAATGCGGGATCGTCGCTGGTCCGCCGGCGAACAGCGGCTCCTTCTGGCCCAGCCGGAACGGCTCCCAGTATTCGATATTGATGGTGAAAATCAGCGCGACGTGCGCGCCGCCCGGGAATTTCAACGGTGCACGATCCGGCAGCGGAACGAATTGATATGAAGAAGGCGGTTGCGACATCACGGCGATTTCCTTGCAAGGGCTTGTTCTTGCCGCTCGGCGCGGTCGAGACGCCAGGCGGTGACGCGCCGCGCCAGATCCGGAGCGTCAAGAATGGCGATGACGGCGAGAATGCCGCCCGTGACGAGGTCGTGGACATGCGGTTCCACGCCGATCGCGCTTAAGCCCGAGCGCAAAATGCAGAGCGTGAGCACGCCCGCCGCAATCCCCATTGGGCTGCCGCGGCCGCCAACCACCGACACACCCCCAACGATAGCCGCTGCGGCCGCGGGCGCCAGCATATCGGCAAGCGCGATCGGCGAGGCCGCGCCGAGGCTGTAGCTCAGCAACACGCCCGCCAAAGCCGCCGACGCGCCCGATGCAGCGAACACCCCGATGATGACGCGCTCGGTATTCAGCCCTGCGATACGGCTGGCGCGGCGATCGCTACCGGTCGCGATGACGTCGGGGCCAATATGGGTATAAGTCATCACCAGGGCCGCCAGCACGAACACCGCGAGCGCTGCGGCGCTCCGCACTGATAAAAGGTTGGCAATCGGCTCATTGAGCCCCAGCGCCACGGCCATGTTGGGATAGCCGATCGTCTTGTTCTCTGTCAGCACGTAGGTGATGCCCTGCAGGGTCAGCAGGCCGCCGAGCGTGACGCCGACCGAGCTCAGGTTCAGCCGCGTCATGATAAGGCCCTGGAGTAGGCCGCTCACCACACCCGCGCAGACACCAAGGAGCACGCCAAGCCAGGGATTTGATACGCCGGTCATCACCGCGATACAGCCGGCCAGACCGACAATGCCCGCTACCGACAGATCGAACTCCCGCACCAGGATCGATAGGCCCAACCCCAGTGCGACCAGACCGATCGTGGCAAACAACTGCATCACGCTGAAAATTGTGCCAAGGCTGAAGAAATAGCCGGTGCCGCGGTCCATCAGCGCGAGCACAAGGATCGCACCGGCCATGATGGTGAAAGGCCGCACGGTCGGAGCCAACAGGAATATCGCCGCGCGCTTCATCGTCACCGCCGCTCGCCGATGGTGTGAAGCATGATGACCGCGAGAACGATGACGCCGGTGATGAGATATTGCAGCTGCTGACTGAAGCCGCGCAGCAGCAGCACCACCTCGATGATGGCGATGACGGTGACGCCGATCAGCGTGCGCACCACCGAGCCGGATCCGCCCTGGATGGCGGTGCCGCCGACCAGCACGGCGGCGATGGCGGTGTAGTCGTAGCCCGTGCCGAGCTCCATGTCGCCCGAGCCGTAGCGCGCCGCGAGCAGCACGCCGGACACCGCCGAGCATGCCCCGGCGATGACATAGGCGACGGTGACGGCCATGGCCGGACCGACGCCAGCCGCGTAGGCCGCGCGCGGATTGCTGCCGACCATCACCATCACTCGGCCGATCCTGGTCCATGACAGAATGAACTGGCCGATTACGACTGTGGCGAAGAAATAAAGCGCCTCGACCGGGATGCCGGCGACGCGCCCCTTGAACACCTGCAAGCCCTCGCCGCCCGGATAGACACGCTGCCCGCCGGTAGCGAGCGCCGCGCCGCCGATCAGCAGCGAAAGGCCGGCGATGCTCACCAGGATCGGGTTGGCGCGGAAGAATCCGACCAGCAGGCCTTGCGCCGCCGTGATAACGACGCCGAACAGGATGGCGATCAGGAACGCCGGTAGGATGCCGAACGACAGGCTGGCGAGGAATATCAGCGCCGACGCCGACACGGTCGCGCCGAGGCAAAGCGACATGATGTTGCCGGTAAGCGTTATGAAGGTCATGCCGACGGCGACGCAGCCGATGAACGAAATGGCGTTGAGCAGAGCGTTGATGCTGAGCGGCGAGGTGAAGCCGGGTGTGCTCAAGGCGAACAGCGCGATCGCCGAGCCCGCGACGATGCGGACCGCCAGCACCAGATGCCGCGCTCGCGCGCCGCCCAAACGAAACCTTGTCCGCAGCGAGACGTCGCTCATGCGGCCGCGACCGGGTGGGTGATGTCGGCCAGGACGCGATGCACATCCGCCTCGCCTCGGCGATAGGTGGCGATCTGGCGGCCGCGATACATGCTGACGATGACGTCGGCCATGCCGAGCACCTCCTCGATGTCGGACGACGCCATCACGAGGCAATAGCCACGGTCGCAGAACTGCCGGATCAGCCGGTAGATTTCAGCGCGCGCGCCGACATCGACGCCGCGCGTCGGCTCGTTCATCAGCAGCACGCCGGGCTCGTCGTCGCCGATGGCGCGGCCGAAGGCGAGCTTCTGCTGGTTACCGCCGCTCAGCTCGTCGGCCATCGAATGCAATCGCGCCCGGTCGACGCCAGCCGCTGCCGCCAGCTTTTCGGCAGTGGCGCGCAAGCCCTGGCGGGCCAGGATGCCGAGTTGGCTGTGATCGGCGAGCCGCGTCGCGACCAGATTTTGCCCGACGTGCAGGCGGAGGAACACGCCCTCGCCGGCGCGATCCTCGGAAATGAACTGAACTTTGGCGGCCTGCGCCTTGGACACCGAGCGAAGCCGCACCGGCCGCTCCATCACGCTGACCTCGCCGGTTGCGTCGGGGACGAGGCCAGCGAGCGCCCGCAACACCTCGATCGCGCCGGAGCCGACCTGACCGGCGAGGCAGACCACATTGCCCTGATCGGCGACGAGGTTGAAATTCTGCACCACCGGCGGCACATGCAGGTTCTTCACCGTCAGCATCGGCCGGCCAGGCTTACTCTCCCAGCGCGGGTACATTTCGCCCATGCTGCGGCCGAGCATCATCTGCATCAGGTGTGCGCGGTCAATCTCGGCCGTGCGCCGCGTGCCGACCAGCTCACCGTTGCGCAGCACCGAAACAGTGTCGCAGACCTCAAATACCTCGCCGAGACGGTGGGTGATGTAGATGATCGATTTGCCTTCAGCCTTGAGCGCGCGGAGCGCATTGAAGATGCGCTCAATCTCGACGTCCGACAACGTTGCGGTCGGCTCGTCGAGGATGAAGACACGCGCGTCTCTGGTCAGCATCCGCGCCAGTTCGACAAGCTGCCGCCGGCCGATGCTCAACGTCGCGACCGGCGTGTCGAGCGAGAGGTCGCCTAACCCCACTTTTTCCAGCGCGGCCCGCGCACGCTCGCGAAGTACCTTGCGGCGATGAAACAGCGGAACCTCGCGATTGCCGAGCCAAATGTTATCGAGCACCGACAAGGCGGGGGCGAGGCTGAGCTCCTGCGCGACCAGGGCAATGCCGAGCTCCTGGGCGCGCTGCGGGCTGGCGATTTCGGTGGGCTTGCCGTCGACGAGAACGGCGCCGTCATCGGTCGTATGCACGCCGGTGAATATCTTGACCAGCGTACTCTTGCCCGCGCCATTCTCGCCGCAGATCGCGCGGATCTCCTGCGCGTCCAGCGACAGGGTGACGTTCTTGAGAACCTCGTTCGGGCCGAACCGCTTCGTTACCCCTTCGACGGCGAGAATGGGCATCGACGCTTAGTACGAGCAGCCCGCGGCGAATTTGTCGACGTTCTCCTTGGTGATGCCGTAGACCGGCACCAACTCGTATTTCTTCAGCTTTTCGCCGTTGAAATAGCCAGCGACTTTCTTCGCTGCGACCTCCGCCTCTTCGGTGGGGATCTGGGTGGCCGTACCGTATTGCTGGCCAGACTTGATGTGGAGGATGCCGTCCTTCATGCAGTTGCTGGCGACCACGACGATGCCCTTGTTCGCCACGCCAACCTTGAGACCCGCGGATTCGATCGCCTGGATGGCGCCGGTCGCCTGGTTGTCCGCCATGGCAAAGACGCCGTCGACGCCGCCGCGCGCGTTGAAGCGCACCAGCAGCTCGCCGGTGATCTTCTCGGTCATGGCTGTGTTCCACCTGCCGTCTTCCGCGGCGACAAGCTCAAAGCCTGGGTGCTTGGCCAAGACGGCTTTGAAGGCGGCGATGCGAGACTGAACGTTGAGCTGCTGAGCGGCACCGGTCACGGCGACGATCTGCGCCTTGGTCTTGCCCTCGGCCATGAGTCCCTTGACCATTTCCTCACCGGCCAGACGCCCGAGCTCGCTGTGATCGGTGCCGACATAAGTCGTGAACAGTTCCTCGTACTCCTTCTTCAAGGGCGTGACGATGAGCATAACCGGAATGCCGGCTGCCTTCGCGCGCGTCAGCGCCGGAACGATGGCCTGGTCGTTGACGTAGATGATCACGATCATGTCGAATTTCTGCGCAATCGCGTCGTCGACCTGCTGCGACTGCACCGCGGCGTCGTAGTTCGAGCTGAGGTTGGTCACCTTCATGCCTGCCTGAGTGGCAAACTTGGTGAAAGTCGAGGTCCAGGCCCCGATGTAGGGATTGGTGTTGGCGGTGCCGAGCAGCATCACCCGCTTTCCTGCCGGAGATGCCACGGCATCGCCGTTGAACGGCAGGCTCACCAGCAATAGCGCGAACAGTCCCATCACGAGGCGCATGGACATCTCCTGTCGGACGAAGGCCGGAACCGCGAAAATGTTAGCGTCAAATGGCGGGCCGCGCCAGAAGCATTACTACCCGGCCTGGCCGAACTGGACCTCGGCGAGC
>Ga0214473_10011149_pt1 | contig 10561 bp, 5 predicted proteins | sample RVTome_7_FD_203509 | JGI IMG/M metagenome (GOLD analysis project Ga0214473, IMG submission 203509) | Soil microbial communities from uranium-contaminated site in the Upper Colorado River Basin, Wyoming, United States - RVT98D197 | ecosystem: Environmental > Terrestrial > Soil > Contaminated >... | reverse complement strand
GCCAAATTTCCAGATTCTTCATAGGCGGCCGCCAGGTGATCCAGGAATTGGGCATGTTCATCCGTGATTTCGGTCTGAGCCGGCAGGAACGAGACGGCCTTTTCCGAGAGCTCGACGGCTTTGGTCGAATTTCCTTTTTTAAGCTCGATCGCCCCCTCGAGCAGGTCAACGTGGCGGACCGCTTTCCTGTTCAAGCCCCGCTCGACGAAGGCCCTGAGGTCCGCCGCGACTGAGGCGGCCTTGTCGGGCTGCCCCATATCGAGAAAGACGAGTCCCTGCGCGGCCAGGGTCGTGCGGATGTTGGGCCAAAGGTCCAAATCCCGGAAGATCTTCATGGCGCTCTCAAGCTTATCCGGGGCGCGCTCCGGATGACCGGCCGACCGGTCGAACATCGCCGAGTATAAAAGCGACGCCGCCCTAAAATTCGCGATCTTCAGCTCATCGGCGATGGCCAGAAGCCCGCTCAGTTCCCGGGCGGAATCGGCGAACCGGCCTTGACCCGTGAGAAGCACGATCAGCCGGACTCTGGCGAAGAGGGTCGCGGCCTTCGCCCCTCGTTCGAGAACGGCCCGGCACTCCTTGGCGGCGGCCTCGAAATTTCCTTGAAAATAAAAAACATCGCTCTTGAGATAAGAGGCCTCGATCAATCCGGGCGTGAGGAGGAAAGCTTTCTCGGCCTCCTTCATGGCCTCGTCGAATCGGCTCTGGGCGAGGGCCAGGAAACCCAACTCGACATGGATCCTCGCGCTGTCGGACACGGTCCTTAAAAAATCTTCATAGACTTCTCCGGCCTTGTCATAACGGCCGAGGCGGGCCTGAGCGGAGGCGACATTGACGCAACCCAGAGCGTCTTTGACGACCGCGTAGCTGCGTTCAAAATACGGCAGAGCCTTGCCAAACTCCCCGAGGTAGTCGTAGACGATGCCCAGACCATTCAGGGCTATGTATTCATCGGGATAGAGCGTGAGCAATTGCTCGAAGGTCTGAATCGCCTTGTCATAGGTCCGCTCCGTCATGTAAAAAATGCGGCCCTGGATGAGCAGACGTTCGCGGTCCGAGATGCGGTCGGCGTTGGCCAGGGCTTTTTGATTGAATTCCCTGGCTTTCTGGGCGAAGCTTGTATTGCCGTAGGCTGTCGCCAGCCCTCGGTAGGCCATGGCGAAACCGGGGTCGAGGGCCAGGGCCTTTTCATAGAAGGGGATGGCCTCGCGGTATTCCATCGCCATGTGGCGCTTGCGGGCCTCGACATAGTATTTCAGGGCTTCGGGAGAGGTTGTGGTGATCTGGCCGACGGCTTTGTCGATATCGCCGGCGATCTGCTGGGGACTCAGGTTGAGGTCCGCTTTAATCATGCGGGTCAATTCATCCACTTTGGATGGAATATCTTCCTCGCCGGCGCACTCGATCTTCTTGGTTTCAACCAATTCCCCTGTCCGGGGTTTCTGGAGCCGGGCAGTGATGATGATCTTCGATCCGGCCTTCATGATCCCGCCGCTTAAGACGTAGCCGACGCGCCCATCGCTGGCGACTCTGGCCAGGTCTTCGGTCGAGTATTTCTTGGCCTCGGTGAGGTTGAGCTTCTTGAGAATCCCGAACATCGTTTCGCCGCTGAGGACGGTCAGAAATTTCGACTGGGCCAGGTCGGTCGTAAGGAGCTCGGGGAGGCCCGTCTTCCAATCGTCGAGCGATGGATCCCCGGAGATGTTCTCGAAATAGACGATGGCGAGGGACGGTTTTCCGGACGGCGGAACCGCGCTTTTTTTAATGGAAAAAAGCTGCCAGACGACGATCGCGGCGATGATGATGAAAACTGCCGCGCCGGGAATGATCGCTTTCTTCAAGCTGAAGGTGACCGTCACCTGACGGGCCGTATGTGTTTTCCGGGCCGGGACGACACGTTCGGTCGTCGGCAGGCCCTGCTCGATCCGCTCCAGCTCGGCCCGGACCTCGGCGGCGCTTTGCGGCCGCGCGGACCGGTCCTTTTCCAGGCATTTTAGGATGAGCCTGTTCAAATCCTCGGGAATAGCGGCGTTGAACTCCCGGGGGCTTTTTGGCCGCTCGCTTTTTTGCTTGACCCCGATCGTGAAGGGAGTGTCGCCCTCGAACGGCACCCGCCCGGTCGCCATTTCGTAGAGGATGATCCCGAGCGAGTAGAGGTCCGAGCGCGGGTCGACGTCCTTCCCTTCGACTTGCTCGGGGCTCATGTATTCCGGCGTGCCGATCATCACTCCCAGGCCGGTCGTGCTTTTCGTCGCGAGGGAACGGGCGATCCCAAAGTCCATGATCTTGGCGTTCCCCTCGCGGTCGATGATGATGTTGGACGGCTTCAGGTCGCGATGGATGATCCCCTGGCGGTGGGCTTCGTTCAGGCCGTCGCAGACCTGCTTGCCGACGGAGATCGTTTTCCCGACGGTCAGCTGGCCCGACCTCCGGATGAAGCTCCGCAGATCCTCGCCGGGGACATATTCCATGGTTATGAAATGCGCCCCGCGGTCCTCCATCAGCTCATACATACGCCCCACGTTGCGGTGGCTGATCTTGCGGGCCAGCTTGAGCTCGTTTTGAAACCGCTCGAGGGTCTTCTGGTCCAAGGCGATCTCGGGCCGGATGAGCTTGAGCCCGACCTCCTCGTGGAGCTTCGTGTCGAGCGCCCGATAGACGCGGCCCATGCCGCCGTGGCCGAGCTCCTCGATGATCTGGTAGCGCCCGGCGAAGGCCGAACCCATGGATAGCTCTTCCCGGCGCGTTTCGAAGGTTTCGGTGACGAGCGCCCCCGGCCCGGACGTGCCAGTCAGGGGCGCCGCGCACTCCTGGCAAAAACGGGCGCCGGCGGTGTTATCGGTCTCGCATTTCGGGCACTTCATCGTCGACTCCCTGTCAGCCATCTTGGGGATTGGACTAACGATAACAATTTAGCGGCCGGTCGTCAAATCGCAATGAGAGAAAAAGCCGTCTAATTGTTGGAAGAAAACCTTTTTTAGACCCGTTCCAGGTAGGAGTCGTCCCTCGTGTCGATCTTCAGGACGTCCCCTTCCTTGATGAAGGGCGGGACCATGACCGTCAGGCCGTTCTCGAGCGTGGCGGGCTTGTAAGAGGCGGAGGCCGTGGCCCCTTTCATAAACGGTTCGGTGTGGGTGACCTTCAATTGGATGGTGATCGGAGGGACGACGCTCACCGGCTTGCCTTCGAATGATTCGACGCTGTAAACGATGTTCGGCACGAGGTGCTTGACGGCGTCGCCGATGACGTCGGCTGTCAGCGTGACCTGGTCGAAGGTCGACGGATTCATGAAGAAATAATCGTCGCCGCTCTGATAAAGGAATTCCATGGGCGTCTCGTCGATGAAGGCCTGCTCGACCCGCTCTTCCGACCGGAAGCGGTAATCCGTGACCGTGTTGTCCTTCAGGCTGCGGAGCTTCGTTTGGACCATGGCCTTCCACCGGCCGGGGGTGACGAGCTGCATCTCGACGACGCGCCAGAGCTGGCCGTCCTCCCTTTTTATGATCATCCCTTTGCGGATTCTCGTGGCGTCAAGCATCAACAGTCCTCCAAATTACGCGTCCCGTTTCACGCCTTCGGCGATATGGACGATGAACGGTTGGCCGCCCGCTTCGGCGATGGCCGCGGCGACCTTTTCGGGAGCGTTCGGGGCGTAAGCGAACATGCACCCGCCTCCGCCCGAGCCGTTTATTTTAGCCCCGAACGCGCCGGCGTCAAGGGCCTTGGCGATCATCCCTTCGATCTTCTCCGTCGAGATCTGGAGATGGTCGCGCAGAACCGCGTGCTGGGCGGTCAAGAGCGCCCCGAATCTCCTCTGGTCGAACGGCTTGGTCTGGAACAGAGCGGCGCCTTCCTTGGTCAGATCCCGGGTCATGAGCGTCCCCTTGAGCAGTCTCCGATGGTCGGTCGGCAGCTCGTCGATCTCGGCCAGGACCGCAGCCGTGAGGGGGCTCTTCAGGCCGAAGCCCGGGACTGTCTTCGCCACCCGGGCCGCGCCCTCGAGGACATGGCTTTTAATGAAGCCCAGGGTTCCCGTGGTGTCCTTCTTTTGGAGCGAGTTGGCCAGGACGAACGTCCCCAGCGGATTTTCGAGCTGGTCGAGCTTCATAGGGTCGTCGAAGCGGATCCAAACGATGCCGCCCAGGGCGGAGGCGAAGTGGTCCATCTTTCCGCCCGGCTCCTTGAATTCCGCCACCTCGGTCAGATATCCGAGCTCGGCGATGTCGTAGGGCCGGCGTGCGCGCGGGTCGCCGGCGGCCTCGAGGAGAAATTTGTTCCAGGCCACGACCAGGGCCGAGGAGCTGGACGTGCCGGCGTTGATCGGGATCGTCCCCCGCACTTCGCAGTCCCAGCCGGTCATCGGCAGCTTCGCCCGGCGATGGATATTGACCGCGCTCTTGAGATAGTCCCGCTTCTGATCATAGGGGATCTCTTGGGCGAAGGAGAATTCCTCCTTCGTGCCCATGTCCGGAAGGTCGATGACGAACGTCTGATCGGCCCGGCGCTTTCCGCTGATTGTGATCCGCAGATCGATGGCTCCGGCGATGATGGCCAGTCCGAAGTAATCCTGATGCTCGCCGAAAAGGCACATGCGCCCCGGCGAGGAAACTTGGAGCTCTGCGTTTTTCATAAGCACGTTTTAGCCGAAGTGGCTCTCCCTGTCAACGTGGATTTGATCTGACTGTCGAACGGTTTCGGGGACATGATTCCCCTGTCCCGTTGAAGACATTGTAAAAAGACGGGGACAGGGTATCGTGTCCCCCTTGTCTTGGAAACTGTTCGACGGTCAGGGATTTGATTTTCAACGGCGAATTCACTATAAAAGGCTTCAACATGATCGTTTCCCTGGATTTAGATCGGATCGAGCTATGATCGGAGGGCATAATGAGAAATCGTCCGGCTTTGCTCTTGCTCGCCTTTTCGGCGGCCGTCGCCCTGAGCGCTTGCGGGGGAGGAGGAGTTTCGATGGCCGATAAGGTCCTGATCAACGGCAGGATCTGGACGGTCGATTCCGACCGGCCGTGGGCCGAAGCCGTCGCCGTCCGCGACGGCCGGATCGCGGCCGTGGGGACGACGGCCGAGATCAAAAGACTGGCCGGCCGGGAAACCGAGACGATCGATCTCAAGAACGCCTTGGTCCTGCCCGGCTTCATCGACAGCCACGTCCATTTCGTGAACGGCGGATATTCGCTGATGAACATCCAGCTCCGCGAAGCGAAAACCAAGGCTGAATTCACGGCGCGCATCGCGGCGAAGGCCAAGAGCCTTCCCCAAGGGGAGTGGATCCTCAACGGCGACTGGGACCACACCCAGTTCGATCCCGTCGAGCTTCCGCGCAAGGAGTGGATCGACGCCGTCACTCCCGACCATCCCGTCTGCGTCAACCGGCTCGACGAGCACATGATCCTGGCCAACAGCCTGGCCTTGAAACTGGCCGGGGTCACGAAGGCCACGCCCGTCCCTGCCGGCGGCGAGATCGTCAAGGACCCCGCCACGGGAGAGCCGACCGGCATCTTGAAGGACGCGGCCATGGACCTGGTCTACGACAAGATCCCGGCCCCGTCCCCCGAACAGAACACCAGGGCGGTGGCGGCGGCCTTGAAATACGCCGCGGACAAAGGCGTCACATCCGTCCATGACGTTTCCGGCGAAGTCGGGTTCGATATCTATCAGGACCTGCTCAAGAGCCGCAAGCTGACGACGAGAATCACGTTTTACATCCCTATCACCTCGGCGAATCTCGCCCTCGGGCTGAAACTTAAAACGCCGTTCGGCAGCGACCGGCTGAGCTTTGCCGGCCTGAAGGGGTTCGCCGACGGGTCGCTCGGTTCGGCGACCGCCTTTTTCTTCGCGCCTTACACGGACGATCCGAAGACGAGCGGCCTGCGGCACGGACAGATGTTCCCGAACGGGGCCATGGAAAAGCGTCTGCTCGCCGCGGACGCGGGCGGGCTGCAGGTCGCCATCCACGCCATCGGCGACCAGGCCAACGCGATCATCCTGGACATGTTCGAAGCGGTCGAGGCCCGTAACGGAGCGCGCGACCGGCGGTTCCGGATCGAGCACGCCCAGCACCTCCGGGCCGCCGATATCGCCCGCTTCGCCAAGCTCGGCGTCATCGCCTCAGTGCAGCCGTACCATCTCATCGACGACGGCCGCTGGGCGGAGACGAAGATCGGCGCCGAGCGGGTCCGTTGGACCTATCCTTTCAAATCGTTCTTGGACAACGGCGTGACGCTCGCCTGCGGCTCGGACTGGCCGGTGGCCCCGATGGATCCGATCCTGGGGATTTACGCCGCCGTCACGCGCCGGACGCTCGACGACAAGAATCCCGAAGGCTGGGTCCCGGAACAGAAGATCCCTTTGGAGGAAGCGATCAAGGGGTTCACGATCAACGGCGCTTTCGCCGAATTCGCCGAGTCTCTCAAAGGCTCGGTCTCGGCCGGGAAACGGGCCGATCTCGTCGTCCTCGACAGGAACCTCTTCGAGATTAAACCGGAAGAGATCCGGGAGGCGAAGGTAGTTCTGACCTTGGTGGATGGAGAAGTTGTTTTTAGGCGGTGAGTTTGATAATATCCCTTTCCTTTTATACAGAACAGCAGAAAAATGACCGTCGAGGACATCCTTAAGGAGGCCCAACCGGCGCAGAAGGATCTCATCCATATCCTTCACCGGATCCAGGCCGAGTTCGGTCATATCCCTCCGGATTCGATCGGGTCGATCGCCAAACACCTCCGCATTTCTTCGAACGAGGTCTTCGGCGTGCTTACGTTCTACAAGGCCTTCACCCTCGAGCCCAAGGGCGAGCACGTCGTGACGGTCTGCCTGGGCACGGCTTGCCACGTGCGCGGCGGCGTGAGGATCGTCGAGGAGTTCGAGCGCAAGCTCGGCATCAAGGCCGGCCGGACGACGGCGGACCGGAAGTTCACCCTGGAGACGGTCAACTGCCTCGGCTGCTGCGCCATCGGCCCGGTCGTCGTCGTCAACGGCGAATACCATTCTCTGGTCACGCAGAAGATGGTCGATTCCATCCTGGACAAATATCGCTCGGCAGGCGACCCCTCATGAGGATCCTGACCCACCCCGATCACCTGGACGCTTGGCAGGCCAAGATCCTCGAGGAGCGGCCGGCGCGCGAGAAAACGATCGTGGTGACGTCGGGGACCTGCGGCCAGGCCAGCGGCTCGCTCCAGGTCCTCGAAGCTCTGCGCCGGGAGATCGACCGGCGGGGACTCGCCGAAACGGTCGGGATCGAGGTCACGGGCTGTCATGGCTTCTGCGAGATGGAACCGAGCATCGTCATCTATCCCCAGGGCACTTTTTACAAGAAACTTTCGCCCAAGGATGCCCCCGCGATCATCGAGGAAACCATCCTCAACGACAAAATCATCCCCTCGCTGACCTATGTCGATCCGGCCTCCGGACATCGCTTCAGCCGTCAGAAAGAGATCCCGTTCTACCAGAAACAGATGCGGCTGCTGACCGAGAACAATTTCCATATCGAGCCGGAGAAGATCGAGGACTACATCGCCCTCGACGGCTACAAAGCGCTTGGCAAAGCGCTCTTCGACATGACCTCCGAAGGCGTGATCGATGAGATCAAAGCGTCCGGACTGCGGGGGCGGGGCGGCGCGGGCTTCGCCGCGGGCCGGAAGTGGGAGCTGTGCCGGGAGGCGCCGGGTCACCCCAAATACGTCATTTGCAACGCCGACGAAGGCGACCCAGGCGCCTATATGGACCGCAGTCTGCTCGAAGGAAACCCCCACAGCGTCATCGAAGGGATGCTCATCGGCGCCTACGCCATCGGCGCGTCGGAAGGGTTCATCTACGTCCGCATGGAATACCCTCTGGCCGTCAAACATGTCACCCGGGCTCTGGAGCAAGCCCGCAAAGTGGGTTTGTTGGGGCCGTCCATCCTGGGATCCGAGTTTCATTTCGACATCCACATCGTCCAGGGCGCCGGGGCGTTCGTCTCGGGCGAAGAGACCTCGCTCATGGCCTCGATCGAAGGACGGCGGGCTTTCCCCCGGCAGAGGCCGCCGTTTCCGGCTCAAGAAGGACTGTGGGGGAAGCCGACCAACATCAACAACGTAGAGACCTGGGCGAACGTGCCCGTCATCGTCGCTAAAGGCGCCGAGTGGTACGCCAGGATCGGGACCGAAAAGAGCAAAGGGACCAAAATCTTCTCTTTGGTCGGAAAGATCAACAACACGGGGCTCGTCGAAGTGCCCATGGGCATCACCCTTCGCGAGATCATCTACGATGTCGGGGGCGGCATCAAGGACAAGAAGACGCTCAAAGCCGTGCAGACGGGCGGCCCGTCGGGCGGGTGCATCCCGGCCGAAAAGATCGACCTGCCCATCGATTACGATTCGCTCGTCCAGGCCGGAACGATCATGGGATCGGGCGGGATGATCATCATGGACGAAGACACCTGCATGGTCGACGTGGCCCGCTATTTCCTCGGCTTCACCCAGGAGGAGTCGTGCGGCAAATGCGTTCCCTGCCGCGTCGGGACCCGGCAGATGTTCGATCTCCTGACGCGCATCACTCAGGGGAAAGGGGAGCCGGGCGACATCGTCCGGCTCGAGGACCTGGCCGACACGGTCAAAGCGGCTTCACTCTGCGGCCTGGGCCAGACCGCCCCGAATCCCGTCCTGACCACGCTCCGCTATTTCCGCCACGAATACGAAGCCCACATCGCCGACAAGAGCTGTCACGCCCGCGTCTGCAAGGACCTGGTGGCCTATTACATCGAACCCGACAAGTGCATCGGCTGTCTCCTGTGCAAACAGAGCTGTCCGGTGGCCGCCATCAGCGGCGAGCGCAAGAAGCTCCATATCGTCGACCAGGCTCTCTGCGTCAAATGCGGCGCCTGTTATGACGTCTGCCCGGTGAAGGTCCGGGCCGTCTCCCGGCTGACGGGTACGAGCAGGGAACGGATCGCCCCATGAAGATCACCATCGATCACCTGACCGTCGACGTCGAAAGCCGGATGTCCGTCCTCGACGCCGCCCGCGAGAACGGCCTCTATATACCCTCGCTCTGCGATCATCCCCGCCTCGTCCCCTTCAGCGGCTGTCGCCTCTGTATCGTCGAGGTCCGAGGGCGCCGGGGCGTAGTCCCATCCTGCGGGACATTCGTCGAGGACGGCATGGAGGTCGTCACGAACTCGCCCTCTCTCCGGAAGATGCGCCTGCAGATCCTCGATCTCATCCTCTCCGAACATCCCAGCGCCTGCCTCATCTGCCGGGAGAAAGAGACCTGCGAGGACCACAAATCCACGATCCGCAAGGTCGGCGAGGTCACGGGCTGCGTCCTGTGCCCGAACAACGGCCGCTGCGACCTTCAGACCGTGGTCGAGCACTTGAAGCCGGACAATCTACATTTTCCGGCGCTCTATCGCGATCAGGAGATCCACCGCCGGGACCCGTTCTTCGAGCGCAACGATAACCTCTGCATCCTCTGCGGCCGGTGCGTCCGCATCTGCCACGAAGTGCGCGGCGCGTCGACCTTGGCCTTCGTCAACCGCGGTTCCCGGACCGTCATCGGAACCGCCCTCGACCGCCCTCTTCTCGATTCCGGCTGCCAGTTCTGCGGGGCCTGCGTCGATGTCTGCCCGACCGGGGCCCTGACCGAGAAAGCCGTCAAGTATGAGCCACTTCCCGATGAAAAAAAGTCCCTGATCTGCGGCTTCTGCAGCCAAGGCTGCGAGCTGACGATGCAGGTGAGGCAGGGCCGGATCCAGGCCTCGGTTCCCGCTGATTGCGGTCCGGTCAACCGGGGACAAGCCTGCGTCCGGGGCCGCTTTCTTGTCAGGGAAGCGGTCTATCATCCCCGGCGGGTCCTCAAACCGCTGGTTCGCAAGGACGGCCGGCTCGAGGAAACCGGTTGGGACGAGGCGACGCGCCTTGTCGCCCAGAAGTTCGCCGCTTATGCGGCGGGGGATATCGCCGTTTTCGGGTCGGTCCAGGATCCCTGCGAGGACCTGTTTGCGCTCCAAAAATTCGCCCGCGAAGGGCTCCAGACGACCAACGTCGCGGGCCCGGAGGCTTTTTCGGCGCCGGCTCGACTTCTGGAAACAGCCGCGGAGCAGGGTTTCACCGCGCCGTTGAACTATCGGATCTCCGACATATCCAAGTCCCGGGTCATCCTTCTCTTCGGCAACTGTCCGCCGATGGTCGGGCTCGAGATCCATCAAGCCGTCAAGAGCGGAGCCAAGCTCATCATCGTCGGGGGGAAGGAATCGCCCGCTATCCGCTGCGCCTCGGCTTGGCTCAAGGTTTCGGGTGGGAAAGAGAGCGATCTCCTGACCGGCCTGTCCAAGATCCTGGCCGGAAACGGGCAGCTTCAAAACGGACCGGAGCTCAAGGGCGAGGCCGAGTTCAAGAAATATCTCCAGGAATTCAAGATATCCGAAGCTGTCGCCTCCTCGGGACTGCCGGAGGAAAAGCTCCATCGCCTGGCCCAGCTTCTGGAGAAGCTCCGTCCGGCGGCGTTCCTCTTCAACGCGGAGTTCGCCGAAGGCGCCGGCGGCAAAGCGAACATCGCCGCCTTGTGG
>Ga0214473_10011148_pt1 | contig 10561 bp, 7 predicted proteins | sample RVTome_7_FD_203509 | JGI IMG/M metagenome (GOLD analysis project Ga0214473, IMG submission 203509) | Soil microbial communities from uranium-contaminated site in the Upper Colorado River Basin, Wyoming, United States - RVT98D197 | ecosystem: Environmental > Terrestrial > Soil > Contaminated >... | reverse complement strand
CAGGGTGGCGTCGTCGCTGAGCGCTACCGGCGAATCGAACGGGTATTGCTTCCCTTCCTCCGGTAGCCAACCCCAGACAAATTGGAGATCAGGCATGCTGTACGCGACGACGCGCCAACTGAGCCCAGTGTTGTTGTTGCCAGGCGTGTTCAGGTAGACACGCTGAGGCTCAGTGGCTGTCTCGCGGTCGAGCGCCGGTGCGCCCCAAACCCACCTCTGCGAGATGGGGACGGTTATGCCGGTGGCGAACTGGAGGCCCGACTCCGTATCCTGGAACACGTACAAGCCGTTGTGCTCGTTCCAGAGAACAGCCTTGCCCGAAGGTGTCAGACCCGCCGTCGAGGAGACGTTGCACTCCGTGTCGTACGGGTCGCACCCGCGCCCCTCCCGGCGTCTCAGCTTGTTAAAGAACGGGTAAACCCCGCCTTCATCCGAGCCGACGAGCACACGGTTGCTGACCGCTGAGCCGGCGCCGTGATGTACGCTCGGCGAGCCCAACGTGCCTATCTGCATGCGACAAGCCGCGACGTATACGTCGCGAAAGTCGTTGATCCCATGCGACCACGCGAGGCGATTTTGGAGCAGGCCCGGCTCGTCGGCAAACAGCGCGAACAGATGGTGGACGGGAGTTTCCGTGAATGTGCCCGCGTACACAAAGTTACGGTCCGGATTCTGGGGGTCGTCGGCGATGGGCCCAATGGCGGGTGTGGAGCCCGAGCCCGCATTCGGGGCGCCCGGGAATACGTACGTCCAGCACGGGTCGCCTTGGAACGTATCTCGGTTCGTGGGGTCCAGGCAGTAGAGCAGCTCTTGACCGCCCGACCGGGCGTGGGCGAAGACGCGGTTCGGCGCGTCCGGCCCCTGCCGGATCGGCCCCCAGGCCGGCGACGAGGGGTAAGTGGGGGACCACGTGATCGGGCGGACACCAACCTGCGTGGGACTGCGCGGGTCCGTCACGTCCCACAGTTCCAGCGTCTTCGCGGTTTGCACGACGACGCGGTCCGTCGGCAGGACAGCGGGCGTCGAGTTGATGATGGCGTCATTGGGGTCGTTTGGGTCACCCAGGATCATCCTCCCAACCGGAATGGCCCCGCGCACCGGGTCCCACTCGTTCGGGTCGTTCGGATCATAATGCGACTTGAAAATCGCGACGTGCGGCTGGGTAACGGGGCCGCTCGGGTCGCCGCGCGAGCCGACCAGAATGTACGGCCCGGGATCTGTTCCGCCAGCCAGGTACGCCACCGCGGCCCCTTGATGGTGATACGAGGCGATCTCTTCGGGGGTCTGTCCTTGCGCCTGCTCGTGCAGACGGGCCCACCAGCGCAGCGCTGGCGCATGCGGGCCGACATTGGGCGAGTAGCATGTATTGCGTTCGTCCCGTCCGAATTTCGGCCATGGGTCGTTCGGATCAAGCTGGCCGAAGACGGGACACACCCCCGCGCCGAACATGGCGATCACCCCCAACGCACGCTTACCGAGAGAGAGAGAGAGAGAGAACCACCGCCCGAGGCTTTCAACGCGGACATGTTGGACACTCCTGTAGAAGTGTACCACACCGGCCCGGCCGAAGCCAGACGGTCTGGCCCGACTGGCCGGTTCGATCCCCAACGGCTATCGCACGCGGCGGACATGGTTGGCCCCATAACTACCGATAAAGTGTAGGCGGCTCAGGGCCAGACGTAAAGTGCATCTCCCGGAAAATATCTTAATAGGCCTATTGCGGTGCGGTTAGGCGCGCTCCCGACCCGAGGGGTGGTGCGCGACCCCGACCCGCAGCCCCACAGGGTGTACTTCGCGGCCTGGTCGCCTACGCTCCCGGCTCAGATCAAGTCCGCTCCCTCACGGTCGCAGCTCGGATCAGGGCGTCAGGAGCTTGACGAACGGGTCGATGTCGAAGTTGTTGACGACGCCGTCCGCGTTGCAATCGGCATTCATCAGGTTGCAATCCGGGTGCGCGGCGACGTACCCCAGCGGGTCCGTGAGCGCCGCGGTAAACGGGTCGATGTCGAAGTTGTTGACTATGCCGTCGCAGTTCAGATCGCCGAGCTTCTTGGGGGTCATATTCACGATCGTAAACGCGGTTGGCGTGAGCGCGATTGCCGGCGGACTGGTGTTCAGCGTCAGGCGCAAGTAGCAATCCGGCGAGGTCGGCAGCGCCCGCGGCAGGCGCCATTGATACCGTCCATTGTCGGGCACGCCATTGGCGATCTTCAGGAACGGTCCGCCCGGCCCGGTGATCGACAATTCGATGGTCATGGTCGGTGTACCCATCCCGGCCGGCACGCCCGCGTGCCAGTCGACGAACCGCACCGAGCCCGCGATCCATTTTTCGCGCCCGCGCGGACAGCGCGGGTAAACGGTCGGCATCGTCGGCGTCGAAGCTTCCACGTAGCCGTGCGGCTTATTGATGCCGCCAATCCACGGCTGGCAATTCTCCTCCGCCACGAACGCGAAATCTGGATACCCGTTGTGATCCACGTCCGTCCCGGCGCGCAGCGCGGCGAAATCACACGCGGGCGGCGTCGTCACGCTCGCCAGCTCCTGCCAGTTCCCGGTTCCGTCGCCGCCATATACCACGGTCCGACCGAGGTAGAACGCCACGACGTCGCCGTGCCCGTCGAGGTTCATGTCTGCGATCTGCGTCAGCTCGACCGGGCCGGCGGTGGCTAACGTACCCGACAGGTTTTGCCATTGTCCCGGTGCGACCCACGTGTACACACCCACGCCCGTTGAAGTCACAAACGCCAGATCGTCGCGCCCGTCGTCGTTCACGTCGCCGACCGACACGCCGAACTTCCACAGCGGGCTGGGAAGATTCCCATCCGCCAGCGCGAAACCGCCGTTGCCGTCGCCGAAATACACCGTGCCGTTGCCGTGCGCGGCGGCGAAATCGGGAAACCCGTCGCCGTTGAAATCCGCGAAGGCAAATAGTTGGGCCGAGTTGCCGCCGACGAAGCCCCAGCTTTGCGTCCAGGTGCCGTCGCCGTTGTTTCGGTAGACGTGCAGCCCGGCACAGCACCCAAAGCTGATGGCCCCGACGTCCAGGTCGCCGTCGTGATCTACGTCGGCGAAATCGGTGCCGAACATGCCCCAGGTTTCGCCGTTGGTCGCCAGGCCGTCATCCCACGCGACCCAACTGCGGCCCGTCCCGTCGCCCAGCGCGACCTCCAGAATCTGGTCGCCGAGATCGACGCCGGAGTAATTGTGGTGAACGCCATAGCCGACGTCCATCCGTCCATCGCCGTTCACGTCCCCCAGCGCCACGCCGCCGTACCCAAAGTTGCCGTACTGGAACACCGACCAATTGCCGGCCCCGTCGCCGAACCAGACCATCACGCCATGCTGATCGCTGTTGACGTAGGGGGAGCCGTGGTCCCCGACCGAGACGAGATCTGGATGTCCATCCCCGTTCACGTCGCCGAATTCGAGTTCGGTGCTGCCCGCTTCCATCTTGGGCAGATGGAGGCCGTTGGACCGTTCGACGTAGCTGACCGTCTGACTCGTAGCGGTCGGCAGCACGAGCGAGAGGAGACCCACCGTCGCCGCCAAGTTCCACCTGTGTTGCCGCATGAGCTTTTCCTCCTACCAGGGGCCGACCCGATCGGACGCGACCGGCGACCCCCCGCAGTATACCGCGCGCGACGCGCATCGCGCCCTGCTTTTTGGAAGGGACCCGCCCCGGCGTGAGAGCCCGAATCGTACCGTCGGGCGAAAGGCTCCGACCGGTCGCAACCGCAAATCTTGGTCGGCGCGCTAAGAGCACCTGGCAGAACCCCGCCCGCGCGGGCGGGGCCACGCCGGCCCGGCACTTGCGTGCCGGGTTCTGTTAGGCGCGCTGATACCGCTCCGAGTCGTGGGGCATGTCCGCCACCTCCGCCATGGCGTGCTCGCGATCGAGTGCCCCCGCGGCGGGTGCCGCCGCGGCCGAGCTTTCCTCGTCGATAAGCGGTCGTGTCCGGTCGGCGGCAGCTCCGACCTGCCGCAGGTACGCGCGCGTCCAGTCGTGCATCGTGGCCACGTGCGTCTCGAACGCGCTCCATTGGCGATCCAGGGCGATGCTCCGCTCCTGGAGTTCACGGCTGAGAGTTTCCAGCTCGTTCATCCCACCCTCGAGCGCCTGCTCACGCTCTTCCAGCCGCGCCCAGCGGCATTCCAGCTCGCGGCTGCGCGTCGCCAGCGTCTCGGTTCGCTCATCCAGGCCGCGCTCGCGCCCGGCCAGCGCCGTCGCCCGCGCCTCACACGCCTCCCGCGTCTGCTCGAACTCCCGCCAGCGCCGGTCGAACTCCGCGCGCGTCTGGCTCAGCTCGGCGGCCTGCCGCCCCAGCTCGTCGCCGCGTGCCGCTAACTCCGCCGTCCGCGCGTCCAGCTCCGTGCGGCGTCGCTCGAGTTCCGTCGCGCAGGTGGCTAGTTCGTCCTCCTGCCGCGCCAATTCCGACGCCTGCGCCTCACGGACGGTGCGCTCCACCTCGAGAACGGTCTGTTGCTGTTCAAGCTCTTTGGCGCGTCGCTCCAGGTGCGCGCTGCGCGAGGTCAGCTCCGCGGAACGCTCGTCCAACTCTGCGACGCGGCCCTCCAGCCTGTCGCGCACGCTAACCAACTCGGCGGCGCGCCCACGCAACGCCTCTTCCCGCTCGTCGAGGTCCGCCCGCCGACACTCCAATTCGCTGGACCGCGCCTGGAGCTCGGCTGACCGGGCTTCCAACTCGTACTGCCGCGCCTTCCATTCGCCTATCCCCGAGTCGAACCCGTGCCGTCGACGCTCGATCTCCGCGGCACGCCGATCCAGCTCGCGGGCCCGCTGCTCAAGCTCCTCGGCGAGCTGTTCGAGCTCCTGCTCCCGCCGGTCCAGCTCGGCCGTCCGGGCCTCCAGCTCGCTTCCGCCGCGCTCCAGCGCGAGGGTTACCCCCTGGATGCGCTGAAAGTGGGTGCCCAACTGGGCTTCGCGCTCAGCCAGCGCGTGCGACCGCGACTCGAGTTCCGCCGCCTTGGGCGTGATATCGTCGCGCAAATGGCGCAGCTCGTTCGCGCGGGCCGTCAGGTCCTTGCAAAGCTGGGCCCAGCGACGGACGCGATTCTCCAGCTTGGCGCGCACCTCGGTCGGTAGCGGGTCAGGTGGAGACAATCTCGATCCCCCGGACGGAACGGTCGGCATAGTAGCCCTTCCGGTCGTAGGGGCAGTGTCATTCAGGGCGCATCGGCCCCGGCGTGCGGGTGCGGCGCCGCGGCGATGGCTCGTCTACATACCGACTTATCGGCCCGGCAGCCCCTTTCGCTGAGCAAATCGCGGTCGGCCGGAAAAAACGGCACACGACCCCTGGCGGTCGTCACGCGTCCCGGCCGAGTTGTGCGCGCACGGGCGCATGCGTTACGCTGGGCGTTGCGCACGCCTACCGGGATTTGACCGTGGCCGTCGTCAAACGCCGTCTGATTATCGCGATTATCGGAATCGCCATTGTGGCCGTTGCCGCCGTTGCGTTGGCCCGCCGGGTGTTCAGGGAGCGTGTCCAAACCGTCACCGCGACGATCACGCAGATCGACCCGCAGACCCGCGTGGCGACCATCGAAATGGTCCATCCGAAAAATGGGCGAACGCTCCAGATCACCGGTACCGTCCCGCCCGTGTGCGAGATTCGCATCGACGGCCGGCCCGCGGAGTTGGCGGACTTGCGACCGGGCGACCGGGCCGAGGTCGAGGGCACGATCCACTGGGACATGCACATCTCCGCCAACTGGGTGCGCGTCTCGCGTGCGGCGTCCGCCACGGCCCCGCTTACGACCCGCGCCGCGGAGAAGCCGTAGCGCCATGCCTGCTGCCGCCAATGTCCGCGGTCTGGTCGCGTGCGTCGCGCTCCTGATCGCCGGTGCGGCGCTTCATATTTGGTATCTCATCGATCGTTGTCCCCTGGACCTCTCGGGTGACGAGGCGCACTACTGGGAGTGGTCCCGGCGACTCGACCTCAGTTATTACAGCAAGGGTCCGCTGGTCGCCTGGATCATTGCTGCGTCGCGATATTTCCTGGCGGATTGGTCGCGGCAACTCGTCGGCAGCGAAGCGCTCGCCGTGCGCGCGCCCGCCGTGGTTTTGTCGGTCGTCACGGGCCTGGGAATCTACGCCCTGGGTCTAGCGGTGTCCCGCTATGCCCGGCTCGCGCTGGCCGCGGTAGCTCTCACGGCGACCATCCCGATCCTCGCGGCCGGCTCGATGCTGATGACGATCGATGCGCCCCTGGCGGCGTGCTGGACGTGGGCGCTGGTGTGCATCGAACGCGCCCTGCGGCGCGCGTCGGCCACCGCCTGGGTCCTGGCGGGCGTCCTGGCGGCCCTTGGCATTCTCGCCAAGTACACGATGCTGCTGATCTTCCCGGTGGTCGCGCTGGCGCTGTTGACCGAACCCACCTGGCGCGCTCACCTGCGGCGCCCCGGACCGTACCTGGCGGTGCTGACCGGGCTAACCGGCTTTCTGCCGATTGCTATCTGGAATGCCGGCCACGACTGGGTGAGCCTCCGGCACGTCGCCGGCCAAGCGGGGCTGACCGGCGGGCCGCGCTTTGATCCGCTCGGGGTGATGACCTACCTGGGCGGCCAATTGGCGGTGGTGGGACCGGCCTGGCTTGTTGCGATGTGGTGGGCCATTGGCGACCTAGCACGGCGTCCGCACGCCGAGCACGGTGAGCTGCACGAGATGGCGGCCATTCGGCTTTTGCTTTACGCCGCCGTCGTGCCGTGGGGCGTGTTTCTGCTCTTCAGCCCACTCACCAAGATCCAGCCCAATTGGCCGATGCTCAGCCTCATCGCCGGGACGATCCTGATGACGGTCTGGCTGGCCCGCGGGCTGCGTAGTGTCGAAGCCAAACGGCGCCAACGAACCCGGCTACTGGTCGCGGCCGGTGTCGCGCTCGGCGCCGCTGCGGTCGTGATCTCGCACCGCATGGAGTTTGCGTATCCCCTCTTCGACTGGCTCGCGCGAGGCGCGCCGCCGCTCGGCCTGACCCGTCCGGCGCCCGTGTGGAACCTTACCCCCATCGCCGACTACGACCCGACCACACGACTCCGCGGCTGGTCGCAACTGGGCCGTGCGGTCGGCGAGATTATGCAAGACGAACACGCGCGGGGCCGCGACCCGTTCATTCTTGCCGATGACTACCAGCTTGCCAGCCTGATCGCCTTCTATTGCCCCGGCGAGCCGAACGTGTACTGCGCACAATCCGCCCTGGGCGGTCGATATAGTCAGTACGACCTCTGGCCCAATCCGATCCGCGATCCGCAGCGGTTTCTTGGTCGCCCTTGCATTTACGTCGGTGCGCCGCGCCCCGAGCTTACCGGCCAACGGCACGGCACGCAGGCCGCACTCCCGGGGCTGCGCCGCGTGCGGACCGTGGAACACCGCGTCCGTGGCTGCCCGCTGCGCATCGGGTCGATTTTCGTCAGCGACGGTTTCGCCGGTTTCGCGCCGCGCGATCCGTCGCTACGCCCGAAATACTGAGGAGCTACCCCACGGTGGCGCATTCGTCCCCGCTTTCATCGGGCGACCCGGCCGACGCGCCCGTCGCGAAAGGTCGGGCTTTCTGGCTCGTAGGCGGTGTGGTCGTCGTCGCGGGCTTGGTCGGGCTGGACCACGTGTTCTATGAACACGTCTCCCAGCGCCTGAACACGGAACAGAACCCTTTCGATCGGGACTTCTACGCGCTCACCAAGCCGTTCTGGATCGCCTGTCGCTACGGGTTCGGGCACGTGCTCGGCGGCATGGCGATGTACTTCGTCCTGCTGGCGGTGCCATCCAAAGGATGGCGCGTCGCGAACGCGGCTTTGATCGCGGTACTCGCGGCGGCGCTCGTGGCCAACGTGGCGCAGGGGGCCATTGGCCGCCTGCGGCCGAACCGTTCCGAGGGTCACCTCCGTTTTGCCAAGCCGTTCTCGAGGTTCTTCGAGAAGGGAAAAGTCTCCCTTCCTTCCGGCGAAGCCGCAACCGCGTTCGCGCTGGCCGGCGTGCTGACCCGCTTGTTCCCGCGTGGCATGCGCGCGTTCTACACGGCGGGCACGCTCGCCGCGGCGGCGCGGCTGGTCAACGGCGCCCACTATCTCAGCGACGTCGCCGCCGGCGCCATGCTGGGCACTTTGGTCGGCGGCGCCATATTCTCGCTGGCCACGGGCATCGAGGACCGCTGGCGCCCGCGCGGCGCTGTGCCCGGCCAGCCGAGTTCCGGCACGACGTGACGACAGTGGCGGGGCGAGCTTTGTCGTCGCGCACGGCGCAGAAAACCTCGCCGGTTGCCGGTACGCTACGCGACCAGCCAGCGACGTTTCGAGCGCGGACTTTCTGCCGAGCGGAGAGGAACACGGCGTGCACCCGCTGCTGGACCGTTTCGAGCAAGTCGTAGCCGCCGATCCGCGGCGCGTGGCGGCCAGCGATCCGAACCTGACGCTGGATTATGGTGGGTTTCAGGCCGCGGCCACGGGCCTGGCCGAGCAGGTGGCGGGACAGTCCACGCGGCCACGCGTGGGGACGCTGTTGCCGACGTCGACCGCCGGCGCGGCCGCGATTTTCGCCTGCTGGTACGCGGGAAAGACCCCCGTCCCGCTCAATTTCTTGCTGAGCTCCGCCGAACTGGCGGCCATTGTGCGCGACGCGGACCTCGACCTGGTGCTGACCATCGAGCCGTTCGCCGCCGATGTGCAGTCGCTCGGCCCACGCTCGCTGGTGCTCAATGCGCCGTCACTGACCCCCGGCCGCCGGGCGGCGCCGCACGCCAGCGTGCGCGACTTAGCCGTTGTTCTGTACACGTCCGGCACGTCGGGACATCCCAAGGGGGTGTGCCTGAGCTTCGATAACCTCGTGCAAAACTCGACGGCGTGCATCGAACATGCCCGCCTGGACCGCGACCAGGTGTTCCTGGGCGTGTTGCCCCAGTTCCATACGTTCGGACTGACCGCCATGACCGTCGTGCCGCTCCTGCTGGGCGCGACGGTGCACTACCTGCCGCGCTTCAGCCCGGTCAGCGTCGTGCATCTGATCGAGCAGAAGCGGATCACGGTGCTGATGGCGATCCCCAGCATGTATGCGGCCCTGGCCAATCTGAAGAGCATAGCCCGCGAAGCGCTGGCGTCGCTGAAGCTCGCGATCAGCGGCGGCGAACCTCTGCCCCCGCGGGTGTATCAGGCGTTTCAAGAGCGCTTTGGCGTCACGATCTACGAGGGCTACGGCATGACCGAAACGTCGCCCGTCGTCTCGCTCAACACGCCATGGGCGCATCGACCCGGTTCAGTCGGCCGGCCCATACCAGGAGTCGAGGTCGTCGCGATGGACGAGACGGGCCGCACGTTGCCGCCCGGACAGACCGGAGAATTAGTGATCCGCGGACACGGCGTGATGCTCGGCTATCACAATCAGCCTGCGGCCACGGCGGGGGCGCTCCGCCACGGCGCACTGTGGAGCGGCGATCTGGGCTACGTTGACGCTGACGGCTACGTCTACATCACCGGCCGCGCGAAGGAGATGATCATCGTCGGCGGCGAAAACGTGTTTCCGCGGGAGATCGAGAACGTGCTGCTCGAGCACCCCGCGGTCGCGGAGGTCGCCGTCGTGGGCATTCGAGACGAGGTGCGCAGCGAATTGCCGGTGGCGTTTGTCATCTTGAAAGAAGGGCACTCGGCCACAGAGACAGAATTACGCGAATTCTGCCGCGCCCGATTGGCAGGCTACAAAGTCCCCCGCCGCGTCCGAATCGAAACGGACCTGCCGCGCAGTCCGACCGGAAAGATTCTCAAGCGTGCGCTGACGCTAGGAACGGCGTAGCCGCATACGAGAGCGCCGTACCGTCCGTCGCGTCCAGGAGCACCGCCACGTCGAGATGATCGTCGTCGCCGCCGACCCGCACCTGTGTGCGCACGACCGTCGCCCAGCGGCTCCCGATCACGCCGAAGCCCTCGGCGGGCTGATGGCCCGGCAGGTGCGAGCGCAGCTCGTGGCGCTGGCCCTCGGCGATGCCGTAGCCCAGCGGCACCCGCAAGCGCATGCCGTTCGGCGACGCCTCGACGCACTGACACTTGAGGGCGGTCTTGCCGAAGTGATCGACCATCCACAACGTACCCATGATCGACTCGCGCGGCTGGGCGCGTCGCTCGTTGAACCAGGCGGCTTCGTGGGTGACGGGCAAACTTTCCAAACGAGTCATGCGTGCCGCTCCTTTCTGTCAGGCTGATCCGGGGCCGGATCGGCCCTCGTTCGGGCTTCCGTCCGCTCCGTCAAACCCGAACTCGCGCAACCACGCCTCGGTCGCGTCGGGCTGAAGACCGCGTCGTTTCTCCGGCGGCTCGGTTCGCTGCGGTGCCGGCCGGGCCAGGTCCTGCTTAACCAGCGCCCAAAACTCTTCCGAGCCAATCGCTCGCGCCAGCCGCCGTCGGGCCGCGGCCGCAATCTCACGGTCCGAAGAGACCACGAGCAGTCGCCGCGCTGCGGAGTCGGAGGCGAGGGTTCTGATCATCTCGTCGTCAGCGCTCACGGGCCCGCTGTAGGAAACCTCGATGTGGGGGTTTCCGATCTGCTCGGCGAGCCCGGGGCTGG
>Ga0214473_10011147_pt1 | contig 10561 bp, 9 predicted proteins | sample RVTome_7_FD_203509 | JGI IMG/M metagenome (GOLD analysis project Ga0214473, IMG submission 203509) | Soil microbial communities from uranium-contaminated site in the Upper Colorado River Basin, Wyoming, United States - RVT98D197 | ecosystem: Environmental > Terrestrial > Soil > Contaminated >... | reverse complement strand
GCGTGCCGCCGATCTCGCGCGGAAGACGACCCACCCATTTATGTTGCGCACCGCCTTACGCTTGAACACGCCGAGGACGAAGCCTTGCAGTTCGAGACCGAGCGGCGCCGATTCATCGGCCGAGGACGGACGCTCGCGAATCCGATGGGGGTCCTCCAGAAGCTTGGCAACAACCAGGGATTTGTCCTGGACCCGATCCTCAGCCTGCGCCGGAGCCTGACTCTTGGCCCAGGCCAGCGTGTTCAGGTTTCCTTGGTTCTCGCCGCCGGCGAAACACGCCAGCAGGTCTTGGGGCTGATGGGTAAGTACAGCGATCCCCATGCCATCGATCGGGCGATGGATTTCGCCTCGGCTTCTGCCCAGCTTGAGCTGCGATTGCTTCGCATCCAGCCCGACGAAGCTCGCCGCTTCCAGCAGCTCGCCAGCCACCTGCTGTTTCCCAACCCGCTCTTGCGGCCTCCCGCCAAACGCATCGAAGAGAACCGCAAGGGCCAGGCCGGCTTATGGCCCTATGGAATCTCGGGCGACTTGCCGATTGCCCTGATCACCATTGGCGAGGCGCGGGATATCAGCCTGGTCCGTCAGATGCTCCAGGCCCATACCTATTGGCGAATGCACGGGTTGACGGCAGATCTGGTGATCCTTAATGAGGAGGCCGGCGGCTATGAGCAGCCGTTGCGTGAACGGCTCGGGGGCCTGATCGAGGGGCATTCGACATATACGGGGATGGATCAACCCGGTGGGATTTTCCTGCGCAGCGCGGATCAAATCCCGGAGGAAGACCTGACGCTACTCATGGCCGCGGCGAGTGTGGTGCTGGTGGCGGCGCGCGGCACTTTACTCCAGGGCGTGCCGGTGGAGGTTCCCGAGCTGTCGGAACCCATGGCTAAGAAACGTGCTCCCCGGGAGCCTTCGGCAACGCTTCCCTTCATGGAGCTGCCCTACTTCAACAGCCTGGGCGGTTTTACCCCGGATGGGCGTGAATACGCGATCTATCTTGGTCCTAACACCCACACGCCTGCACCCTGGGCGAACATCATCGCCAACCCCACCTTCGGCACATTGGTCAGCGAAACGGGGTCTGGCTTTACCTGGTATGGCAACAGCCAGCGCAATCGCCTGACGCAATGGTCGAATGACCCCGTCATGGATCCACCGTCTGAGGCGGTGTACATCCGGGACGAGGAGACCGGTGTCTACTGGACGCCGACCCCTTCGCCGATCCGCGAAGAGCCCGCTTATCGGGCAAGGCATGGGGCGGGGTACACGGTGTTCGAGCATAACAGTCAAGGGATCGAACAGGAGCTGACGGTCTTCGTTCCGGTGGATGAGAACGGGGGAGAGCCGATCAAGCTGCAGCGGCTGCGGTTGAGGAACGACTCCTCCCGGCGTCGCAGACTGTCGGTGACGTACTATGTGGAGTGGACACTGGGCGAGAACCGCGAATCCTCCCAGATGCACGTCGTGACCCAGTGGGATGACGAAGTCCAGGCCCTGATCGCTCGGAATCGCTACCACCCCGAGTACGGGGATCGGATCGCCTTCGCGGCCATCAACCCGCCTGCGGAGTCTTACACCGGCGACCGCACTTCCTTCGTTGGGCGCAACGGCTCGCTGGGTAGCCCGGCGGCGATGGAGCGAACCGGGCTTTCACGTCGGACGGGGGCGGGACTCGACCCGTGTGCGGCACTGCAGGTTACGGTTAAACTCGCTCCTGGAGAGAGGGCTGAGATCACGTGCATGTTGGGCCAGGCCGATTCGATGGGGGAGGTCCACAAGCGGGTTCTGACCTACATGGAAGGCTTGGCGCTCGAGACCGCGTTAAGCCAGACGAAGGCGTGGTGGGATGATCTGTTGGGCACGGTCGAAGTGCACACCCCCGAGCTTGCAGTGGACTTTCTGATCAACCGTTGGCTCCTGTACCAAAGCCTGAGCTGCCGAATTTGGGGACGCTCCGCCCATTACCAGTCCAGCGGTGCCTTCGGCTTCCGCGATCAACTGCAGGACGTTATGGCATTCCTATATGCGTCTCCCGGGCTGGCGCGCCAGCACATCCTGCTCGCGGCGAGCCGTCAGTTCAAGGAAGGCGATGTCCAGCACTGGTGGCATCCACCGAGCGGCGCGGGTGTCCGCTCGCGGATCTCCGACGACCCCCTGTGGCTGCCCTACGTCGTCGCTCAATACATGCGGGTCACCGGCGATGTGGACATCTTGCACAGAGAGGTTCCCTTCCTCAACGGGCCCACGCTGGAGGGCGATCAGCACGAGATGTTCTTTACACCGGAGGTCGCGCTAGAACGCGCCACGCTGTTTGAGCACTGCCGGCGCGCCGTCACGCGTAGCATGACCTTTGGGCCCCATGGTTTGCCCCTCATGGGAACAGGGGACTGGAACGATGGGATGAACCTTGTGGGTGCCGGGGGCAAAGGGGAGAGCGTATGGCTGGCGTGGTTCATGGTGGATGTGCTTCAGGGTATGGCCGAGTTGTCTGAGCGACTGGGTCGGCCAGATCTAAGCCAGTCCTATCAACAAGATAGAAATGCGCTGATTCAGCGTGTCGAGCGAGCAGGATGGGATGGGGAGTGGTATCTTCGGGCGACCTTCGACGATGGCACGCCGCTTGGCTCTTCCGCGAATGAAGAGGCGAGAATTGATTCCCTGCCCCAATCTTGGGCTTGGCTGAGTGGAGCCGCCGGCACAGATCGTGCGGATAAGGCTTTAGAATCAGCGTGGAAACATCTCGTTCGCGAGGATGAAGGTCTGGTGCTGCTCTTAACGCCTCCCTTTGACAGATCGGAGCCGTCACCCGGATACATCCAGGGGTACCCTCCGGGGGTGAGGGAGAACGGAGGCCAGTACACTCACGCCGCCCTGTGGTTCGCCATGGCCTTGGCACGTCGAGGGGATGGCACGCGGGCGGCGAAAATACTGCGCATCCTCAACCCGATTGAGCGCGCGCGTGATTCAGAAACAGTGTGGCGCTATGGGCTTGAGCCCTACGTAGTCGCAGCTGACGTGTACCGATTGCCCGGGCGGATCGGTCAGGGTGGCTGGTCTTGGTATACGGGTTCGGCGGCGTGGATGTACCGAGCCTGGGTTGAAGAGATCCTGGGTTTGAAGGTGCGCGGGGATCACCTACGGTTGGATCCGGTCATCCCCGGATGGTGGGAGGGCTTCCACCTGCGCTATCGTCACGGTGAAGCGATCTACGAGATCCAGGTCGAGAATCCGGAAGGCTGCGAGCGAGGTGTGTCGTGGGTGGAGATGGATGGCCAGCGCATACGGGATGGGGTGATCCCATTGGATCGGGGTTTGGTTAAGCATCGTATCCTCGTGCACATGGGGAAGCCGGAGCAAGCGGCTTGAGATGTCCATCCTTCCGATGGGCACCCTGGCGTGGATCGCAGTTTTCCATCTGCTGCCTGTACCCGTCAGGCTCGTCCAGTGGACCAAAAACCATCGCGTTCTCTCTGCCCGTAGAGATCGAAAACCGCAAGCCGAGATACTCTATCGGGAAATAGAATCGCTGGAGTCCCATTTGGAGCGGTTTGAGAAGTATAGAGAGATCTAAGATTTGAGACCGAAAGGGTTTATCGACAACCCCTCATTTTGGGAGCTTGAAGATATTTAATTTGTAGAAGTTCATCCGCCTACGCAGGAGACCACAGCCTTAGGTGTGGAAGAATGCGTAACTTAGGATGGGAAAGTTTTAAGCGATGGATTTACTATGCTTCGGCGGATTTCGCACATCGGCGGATGACTCACCGAAGCTTTGGCGCTTGCGCACCGACCTTCCTACGCCCGCCGTAGCGGGCTTCGCGAAGGCGGGAGCGCTTCAGTGCCCAGGGGCGAAGGTGGGTATGGTTTTTGGGGACCATGGGCTTGCCTATGGGGCTCCATGCTTCACCTGACAGGTAGTATCAACTATGGTATTTACTACTTCTGTAATCGTCACCTCCAAGTTTCGTTACTTAATACGCAACTAAAGCTTCTCTTGCTTTTAAGTGTAAATTAGTATATATTTAAACAGTAAGATCAAAAAAGTTGCACAGAGCCTTTTAGGCTTACCGTATATGCCCGCAAGAACTCTAAACGACTTCTTTGCGGGCTTTTTTTATGCCGGCATCAGAGCCAGGCAGGAGGTTGGTATGGTCATGACATATAAAGGTCAAAGGAATGGTGGTGTGAAAAAAATCAACCCTTCGACTTTCCCCGGTCTAATGCCCGGGGTTTGCTCAGGGTTGATACTGAGCGGCGCTTTTGACCCCATCCTAAAGGATGGGGTTTGGCGTCGTCGAAGTATCAAAGTTGAGGGCGGAAGGGAAAAAGAAAAGGAGGTAATCGTCCGCCACGAAATTATCTCTTCGAAATGGAAAACGTGGAATCATGACAATTTTTCACGTGATTGGAACAAGAATTATTCCGTCTAAGAAAGAGAAATAAACCCCGTCAGAAAGTCTTCTACCTTCTAACGGGAAGGCTCATATGCGGCTTTAAACCCCATGTTCGCTAAAATGGAAACAACCATCCCGTCATCCCTGCTGCAAGCCCTGCACCGCATGGTGTACAGGGCAAGCAGCCGGGCTTTCTAACGGGGTAAACCTTAAAAAAGGAGAATGAAATGAATATTTATGTAGGAAACTTATCTAATGATGCTACAGATGTAACGATTCGGGAGGCTTTTGAATCCTTCGGCGAGGTAACCTCAGCGAGAGTGATCAAAGACAAATATACCGGCCAGTCCCGGGGATTTGGTTTTGTAGAAATGTCTGTACTGTCCCAGGCACAAACGGCGATCAAAAGCCTTAACGGAAAGGAACTCCTGGGTAAAGCAATCAGCGTGAATGAGGCACGTGCTCGCGCCGATCAGGGAAGAACCGGAGGACAGGGAGGACGAGGGCGGATGGATTATAGCAGCAGAAACCGTTATTGATCCGTTCCTCCAAATAGTTAAATCAGAGAACATAAAAAGAGGTTAACCAACGGTACAGCCGAGAAAGCATGGGAATCATCGTGGCCCCAAACCGAGTCATTTAAGGCGCCCAGAATCCTATGCGGACAGGCAAACCGGCCAACCGAGAAGAATTGCATTCGTGGAGATGTCTACCCAATAGGAAGCCCGGAGAGCTATCTCGTTGCCGAACCGGACAGATTTCATCCGCCTACGCAGGAGTTCACGGCCTTGGCCGTGTAGGAATGCGTAACTCTGGGTGGAATCGTCTCGGCAATGCATTCACATGCTTCGGCGGATTTCGCCCACTGGCGGATGACCCACCGAAGCCTTGGCGCTTGCGCACCGACCTTCCTACGCCCGCCGTAGCGGGCTTCGCGAAGGCGGGAGCGCTACAGCGCCCAGGGGCGTAGGTGGGTATGGTTATTGGGGACCAAAGGCTTGCCCATGGGGCTTCATGGGGAAAAACTTGCTGGTCAAAGAGGCGATCGTCAGGCGCGGCTTCCGGGGGAGATAGCAGTAAGAACTTGAAGACAGTCATCAGGATAGAAAGGACCATTATGAATAAAGCAAGGCTTGAATGGGTTATGTCAGGGTTAAACCAGTATGCATTAACCAAGGCCGAAGACCAATTTCTCAAAACTGCATTGGAGGACTTCAATAAAAACCGTGCGCTAACAGAACCTCAGGAGGATAGGTTGGAAAGCCTTTACAAGGAGAAGTCACAATCGATACCCAACAAGAAATCTGATCGTTTTGCCGTTAAGAAAAGCAACCCCAAAAAGGTCGAGCCCCGGAGGCCTCGTACAAGAGTGTTTTGATGTGAAAAGGGGAGGGAGCAGCGATTCGGACAGATCTGCGAGATCGGGACAGAGATTCTTGTCATTCTATCATGTTAAGACATCCAGAGGGGGTGAACCATGCCAGAAAGATCGTTAGAAGCGTTTGATTTTAAAGGACCAAAGCCCCGAACCATCTTAATCCTTATTGTTCTCTTGATTCTTTTCATTGTTTCATGGGGCACCTTTGCCCTCGTCCCGGCTGGCCACAGGGGGGTTGTCCTCTTGTGGGGGAGTGTAGAGAAGAGAATCATGGGGGAGGGGCTCAACTTCAAGGTGCCCTTTGCCGAGAGAGTGATCAAAGTGGATGTCAAGGTTCAACCCCATCCGTTCAAGGAGATTGATGCCTCTTCAAAAGAATACCAGTTGGTGAAAATGACGGGAATGATGAACTTCCATATCGATCCCTCTTTTGTGAATGACCTTTACCAGAAAGTGGGGCTCGATTTTGCCGACAAGGTGATCGACCCGGCTTTCAACGACTTTGTCAAGGAGGTTGTGCCGACCTACCCGATCGGGGAGATACTTCCCAAGAGGGAGGAGATTCGGCAGAGGGCGATGAAAAAGTTGGGAGATAACCTGTCGAGGTATCACATCATCGTCGATGACATCTACTTTGCCAATATCCGGTTCTCTCCTGAATATGAGAAGGCCATTGAGGCGAAGCAGGTGGCCCAGCAACAAGTAGAGACGCAGAGGCAGGTTTTAGCTCAACGCGAGATTGAAGCTCAGCAAAAGGTCGCCACCGCAAAAGGGGAGGCTGAATCCATTCTGGTGGTGGCTCAGGGGCAGGCCAAAGCCAATGATGCGCTATCACGGTCGATCAGCCCGATCCTCGTGCAGTACAAGGGTGTCGAGAAATGGAATGGGATTTTACCTCAAGTCTCTGGAGGAGCCGTCCCCTTCATCGATTTAGGCAAGATGGGTGGCTCGCCGGGCGGGGCGGAAGGAAGTAAAAAATAAGTTAACCCTGTTGTTGCAAAAAGATCCGGCTGGATTAACCTGATTCCCTTGTAAAGAGATTATTTATACCTTATCGATAATACTTTCTATAGGTCACCATGGGTGCGATCCAGCCGATGGCATTGATTGAAGGTTCATCCATCCATTATCAACCGTTTAATGATTTCTAAGGAAGAATTTAATGCAACAACAGGGTTAAGAGTTCAAGAGCCTAACTATTCCCAAGAAAGGAAATGCCATGATCAAAGCAGGTGATATGTTCAAAAATATAGAAAGCGGGAAAATCTTTACAGTTAAAAGCGTTGATCCCCGCACCATCATTTTGGGAACAAAGGACGGATTCCAATCAATGTTTGTCAATCCAAACAACATGGAATCCGTATTCCTGCCTTTCGTAGAAGACGAGGTCAAGGAAAAACCCAAAGAATAAACCCCGTTAGAAACTCCAGTCCCGCAATAGCGGGACTCGAAACCGAGCTGGGCATTAAACCCCGCCCTCCGGGGTGGAGCCTCCTACGGGGCGGAACCCGGATTTATTCTAAAATCTAACCCCGTTGCAGCCGCCGGCCCGGAGGGATCAGCGACGCATTATTTCTAACAGGGTAAACGATGTCAGAAATTCGCCACTTCATTTTTAAATCTTAAAGAAAGGAAAACCTATGTTCGAATTTGACGCCTTATGTCCGCATTGCGAGAAAAAATTCAGACTGAGCATGATTGGACTGGAAACGAAAGAGTTTATACAATGTCCTCATTGCCGAAGAATCATTAAGCTCGACCTCGCTGATCCGGAAAAAAAGGCAATACGGATAGTTCCGGAGTTCGCAAGCTAATTTTTGGCCTCAAACCGTAACAGTCTCCAGGGAGGTCAAGGAAGGTGACGGTGCTATGATGAAGATAGGGGACAGGTTCAAAGATAAGACAACCGGAAAGATATACGTCATAAGAATGGAAATTGATAACGATACGCTTTGCCTGGAGGGGGAAAACGGTTTGGGCCGGAGATTGACTGGTAAACGAAGTTTGAAACAAACTTGTGAGAAGTTGGAAGACATAACATCTTAAAGCAGAACCATTTTTCTCCTACTTACCCCCTGATCACCATTCAATTGTCAAAGCACCAAAAAAGGGTCAGAAACGGCTCTACCTTGGTTCATCGAAGGTTTCTTTATACTTGCTTTCGTCAGTAATAATTAATCATTCCTTATTCCGCAAACAAGATTCAAAACCATACAGGAAAATTTATATGAGTCCTATGGTATCATTCGAGGCTTTTCTCCTCAACCTCAACGATTCCCTGTCTTAACTTCTCCAATCGAAAAAGTATTTCATCAAATCTCGCTTCAAGTATACCAGATTCCCTCATCATATCAGAAACCAGTTTGTGCTGACTCAGATCCTCAATTTCAGTATCTAAGATCGATTTAATAATCCGGAATGTTTGAGCATCGGATATCTTCGCAATGTCGCGACCAAGTAACCGGATACCGGCCATCCGTGCATCGAAATCTTCTTCTTGGAGTAAGGGTAATTCTTTCCCATATAATCTTTCAGAATTTCCAGCTTCCTCATACTTGTTCATGATGAGCAATAAATCTCCAGCATCCCTTTTCCGTTCCGGATATTTATCTTTCCAGGAAACAAGCTTCATGATCGCCAACCCAGGCAAAGTAGGCAGTTTGATATCGAGCACGGGATCTGAACTTAATCTGACTGTTATCGAATATTCATATGCCTCTTCAAATCCACCATACTCATAATTATTTCATGTTCTGGAGGCCAACGGATTTTCTTATCCTCGTCAGTGATAGGACCAAAAGGGAGAATATCGATAAGAATAGTGCCATGGCGGAATCTTTGCTTTTCCGGGGTTGGGAAGAACTGGCCAGTTGCGATCAGTGATTCTGTCAATTCCCTGAACTGTTTCCAGCTGGCGACTTCCACTCCTAAATCAATGTCTCCTGTCTTTCTTGGGGGTTCTATACCGTAACAGTGTTTAAGAATGAGATCCCTCGCTGAGGCACCAACAACAAAGAAATGAATATTTAAGGAGTCTGCCACCTTCTTCAAGGTGTAAAGAGCATCCACAAGGGGCTTTTCAATCTTCCCTGATAAGTTGAATGATATGTTGTTCATAGATGATTCTGGCGGTTTCGATATTTCTCTCGTTGCCTGTTGCTAAGAGATCTGCATAAATAAGGATCGGATGCACGACATCTTTATGCGTCCAGAGTTCGGGTGGCTTCCAAAACCTTTCAAGTATTTCGACAATCCCGGTTTGGTCTCTTTTAAGTCTGTTTTCAATTAACAATTGATTAAGCTCCTGAGGCGTGGTATAGATCGTTATGATTTGAGGTTGAAGATATTGGGTAAGCTTTGCAGCGGCAACCTCTCCTCCCCATTGTGCTTTAAAAGGATCGAGCGTTTTCTGTTGCCACCAGCCGGTCTCACCTTTGAATCGCCCTAATGTAAGTTTTGGCCTTAATTGTTCCGGATAGGCAGTTACCCATCGCTGCAATAACTTTTCTTTCTGGATAAGTCTATTTCCTCTTTTTCCCATGTCCAATAAATACCCTAACTCTTTTAACTCTTTCATTATCCAGTCAACCGTTCCAAGGGCTACATCCGTAACGGCCGCAATTTCTCGATACGTTTTATTCTCTAAACCCGGGTTACACAGGAAAGCATAAATCGTTCTTAGCCCTGCAGGCTTAAAGGTTCGTTTGACGGGAATGTGTTTGACGATATCCGGAGGCCTGTTCCCTTTTATAAAAATATAGAGGGGAGGTTGATTGATAAACGCATTTCCAGCTGTGTCAATAAATTCTATCCCATCCTGTTTCAATTGTTCTGCCATCTGTCCATTTATGTATTTGGCGACCAGTAAAAACGGATGCTCAAACCCACCCTTGCGCATCATCACTAACAACTTGTCGGTTTTCGTGACGTTAGCCTTAACTTCAACGTAATAGCGGATTTCTTTGCCGTGCATGAGCATCTGTAATAGGCAATCTGCGCGCTGTCCGATGTCATAAACCGGCTCCATTTCATTAAATTCTACCTGCACGGGTAGATTCTTCCTGAATACCTCCAAGGCAAGTTTTAAGAGATCATTTTCTTTAATTCTTTCCATATGAATAACCCATTAAGTTCAAAAAAATTTGTTGTTCATCAATTATGAACATAGCAATAAATTGAACAAATGTCAATTGTTTTCTGCACTGACATATTCAATCATATGAATTATATATAAATTTCTGATAGTTATAATCACAAACCACATTCAATTTAAGTTAGAAGATGGATATATTATGTTCATTATTTAGACATGTTCATAAAAAATGAACATTAATAATAAATGAACAAATCAGGGCCTTCAAATTGATCGAGGAGAATGTCTATTTGGATACCCCCTTAGCGAGCCCTGACACAGTGATGAGGTTTATAGAGAAGATCGGACACGAGAGGATCCTCTTGAAAAATGAAATGGGAGTTGGGAAAAATTCTCTCTTTGCCGATCGGGGAGGATAAGAAAAAACCCCTTGGATAAGGAGATAGGGAGATAGGGAGTGACAAGCACCAAATAAGAAGCGCCCCGAAACAAAGTTATTGCGTCATTAGTCATTGGATTACTTAATGACCCAGTAACAAATAACTCGGGTTAACTATTCCTTCCGAAAGTTTCAGTTGACCGATTCTCGTAAAGTATGTATATTCCAATCAACAATCCACGGGGTGGGGACGAAAGTATTTCTTCGTTTGACGAAGACGAGGCGGGTTGCTCTTCCATCCAGGATAACAAGTGGCG
>Ga0214473_10011146_pt1 | contig 10562 bp, 7 predicted proteins | sample RVTome_7_FD_203509 | JGI IMG/M metagenome (GOLD analysis project Ga0214473, IMG submission 203509) | Soil microbial communities from uranium-contaminated site in the Upper Colorado River Basin, Wyoming, United States - RVT98D197 | ecosystem: Environmental > Terrestrial > Soil > Contaminated >... | reverse complement strand
CAGGTGGTTTTCGACGTGTGAATCCGGCTGACCTCTGATCCCCCGGCGCGTCAGCAGTTGTCCTCTTGCCTCGGATTGCTGGTGAGGCGCGTCACATGCTACAATCCCCCCCAGGCGCCAACCATGTTTGAGCTCACGGTGGAAATGCAGTTCCCGGCCGCGCACTGCCTCCCGGGGCACCCGGGCCGCTGCGCGCGACTGCATGGGCATACCTACCGCGCGCGCATCACCGTGGCGGGAGACCAGCTCAACGCGCAGGGAATGCTGGTGGACTTCGCAGAGCTGAAGGAGATGTGCGCGCACGTGCTCGCGCCCCTCGACCATACCTATCTCAACGAGCTCCCCGCGTTTGTCGAGACGGCTCCCACCGCGGAGGCCATCGCGCGGCATATCTACCAAGGCGTCAAGGTGAAGCTCGAGGCTCAACCAGGACAGGCCGCGACACTGGAGCGCGTGACCGTGTATGAATCGGACACGTCGTTCGCCACCTATTGGGAGTAGGGGATGCCGGCCGTCGTGCTGCTGAGCGGCGGACTCGATTCCGCGGTCAACCTGAAGCAGGCCCTGGACGAAACCGGCGTCGCACTGGCGCTGACCTTCGACTACGGCCAGAAGGCCGCCGCACGCGAGGTTGCGGCCGCGGCCGCGATGTGCCAGGCGCTCGGGGTCAGACATCGCGTGGTGGCGCTCCCCTGGCTGGCCGAGATCTGCCACACCGCGCTGGTGAATCCCGAGCGCGAGGTGCCGCGGCTCAAGCCGGAGCAGTTGGGGGAGGAGCAGGTGACGAGCGGTGAGACCGCGCGCGCGGTGTGGGTGCCAAACCGCAACGGTGTGTTCATCGCCATCGCGGCGGCCTTCGCAGAGAGTCTGGGAGCGGAGGCGGTGGTGACCGGGTTCAACGCAGAGGAGGCGGCCACTTTCCCGGATAACAGCGCGGCCTTCGCGGCGGCTGCCACCGCGGCCCTGCAGCTCTCTACCGCGACCGCGGTGCGAGTAGTGAGTTACACTCAGGAGCTCACGAAGTCGGAGGTGATGTCGCTGGGACGACGGATTGGCGCGCCGCTCACGATGGTATGGAGTTGCTACTACGGTGGGGATGCGCCCTGCGGAGACTGCGAGTCCTGCGCGCGCTTCCTGCGCGCGCAACAACTGGCAGACCGGCAAAGCTGACGCCCGTCCTCTAGAGAGGACGGGCGCCGCCTGAAATCAGCTCCGACCCCGGTGCCCAACTCCGCACGATCTCCCAACCTCAACGCGATTCCCAGGGCCGGAGCTTAGCTGGCAGGATTGCGCGGGCAACTCCCCAGACTTGTCTGTCTCCCTCAGGCACTATTATACCGTAAGTTTGTCAAAGCACGCGGTAGTTTTTCCGAAACTTAGTTTCGCTCTGTGCAACCTCTTGTTTTGGGGGTGGCCCGACGAGCGCCGTACTCCCGGTCGCGACAGAAGGCTCCAGAGAGTAGATCACCTGAGCCAGCTCGGCTGCAACGGCGCGCATTCGCGGCAACCAGGCCGCAATGTTCTCTTCAGTGAACTGCTCGAGCGGCCCGATCAGCGCCAGCGAGGCCGCCATCGCGCCGTGTTCGTCGGGCACGGGCAGGCTGAGCGCCGCGGCATTCGGCACGAACTCCTGTCGCGTGAGGGCATAGCCCTGTCTCCGAATCTCCTCCAACTGCGCCCGTAGCGGTTCTGCGGCCGTGACGGTGTGGGGGGTGTAGGAGGCGAGGTCCCGGTCCAGATAGCTGGCTAGCTCCTCTGGAGACAGAGTGGACAGGTACAGTTTCCCGTCCGCAACCGCGTGAAGCGGTACCGTCATCCGATTCCTGAGGTCTACCATCACGCCCGACGTTGGCAGAACGCAGGCCACCTTGAGCATGGCTCGCTGTCGTCTGTCAGGTACAGAGAGAATGGCCGTCTGGTTGCTGAAATTCACCAGGCCCTGCAGCATCTCCTCAATCAGCTCGAGCCGGTAAGACTTGCTTTGCAGAGTGGAGGCCACGATCAGCCACCGCAGCGGGTCCCAGCGGTAGCGCTCATCTGTCTCGTCTTTCCGGACCATCCTCATCGCGGCGAGCGTGCGGAGCAGCCGGAATACCGTGGTCTTGTGCAGGCTGAGTTCCTCGCTCAGGTCCACCAGTCGCAGGCCATTGGGGGAGGTGAGCAAGGCCTCGAGGATCTGCACCGCGCGCTCCACTGATCGGACGAGCGGGCCGTGCGTCACCTCTCCCCCCTCGCGAGCTCCGGGACTTCGATCGTGCATTGGGTCCCCGTTGCCGTCGCGTCTTGCGCAACATAGTTTCGTTTCCCCCAGCGCACGGGAGAATCCTTCTTGTGGGCCTCCGGCGAGCCGGAAATATTGACGCTTCCCTGACCTCCAGTTATGCTGTGTCGGCTGATCCGACGCCCAGTCCAAATGAGGTTTGCCCATGATGCCTCGATGCTTGCTCGTCGCCTGCCTACTGCTCCTGTCCGCCACCATCGCCTCGGGGGAGTCCGCCAGCCCCGCGCCGGTGTTAGTCCTGAACGCCTCCGGCCTGGACCTGGAGCAACGCCACACCGCGGCCAGCCTCCAAGGAATCGCTAACCGCAGTCCCGACGGTCCCAAGGTGTTCGTTCCCCGGGGGCGATGGGATGAGGCCTGGCTGGAGTATGCCCTCCTGTTCTCGCCTCGGCCCACCACGCGCGTCTCGTTGGACGAACTGCTGGAGGCGCTGAAGCCGCAGCTGACAGGACAGGTGCTCTACGACCCGGCGCAGTCGTACACGCTCGATGTCGCGACTGCGGCCGCGGGCGTGCGCGACGCGGTCATCTCCGCGCGAGACCTTGGCCTTCCTACCCTCTACGACTTCCGAAACCGGTGGCCATCCGCCGACGAGGCCTATCGTTGGGCCGCCACCGCGCTGCTGCCCAAGGCCAGCCGCACCCACCTCGCGGTGCTGCCGGCTGAATCGGCCACCCTGCGTGACTACGCCGTGCAGCAGAGAATGTTCACCATCAGTCCTGCCCTGACCCAGCAGAACGATACCTTGATGGACGTCCTGTACCACTTCTCCCCCGGCGCCACGGTCTTGGGAGAGAGGCCGGCCAGCCTGATGCCAACGCTCAGTCAGCTCTCCTTCTCCTTCGTGTCGGCCGCGGAAGCGCCCAACCTATCTTTCTACTCCACCCTCGCGGGCGACAGGCGTTTCTTCCAGTACCTGGGCCATCTCGAACCCACTGCGCCGCGCTATCTCACGCTCATCCTCGACTGCTCCGACCTCTCCTTCGCGATCAGCCGGATGCCCGATCTGTGGGAGCAGTCAACGCGCGGCGCGCTACCACTAGGGTGGGCCATCTCCGACGCGCTGGCCGTCGCCGCTCCCCCCCTCGCGCATCGCTACTACGCCGACGCCTATCGCTCCGGCACGGACCAGTTCGTGCTCAGCGCGAGTGAGGCCGGCGAGACCACCCTGGCAAGGGCCGCCGATCTGCTCGACGCCCACACGGCCCTCTACTACCCCGCCTCCTCCAGCGAAGACCTGGCCTCCACCGTCGCACGGCTGGGGTCCGAAGGCCATTTGCGCGGCGTCTTTCTCCTCACCGGGTACGATCAGCCCCCGGCGATCTACCGCGGGACCCCCGCACTCGCCACCCCGCGGGTCGACAGCGTCCAACAAGCCATCACCTACCTCAATCGCATTCCCCTGGAGCGCCGCTTTGTCGCGCTCTGTCTCGACGCCCGCAGCTTGGGCCCAGCCGACGCCGCCCATATCGCCGCCCACGTAGCCCGTCGCTATGTGGTCATCCCCCCGGCCGAGCTGATGACGCTAATGCTGAGCGCGGCCCAGCTCACCCCGGCCGGCGCGTCCGAACTCGCGGTCACCTCCGTGCAGTACCCCGAGGGGGTGCTAGACTCGACCTCGCCAGTTCCGGTCAAGGCCGAGATCGCGGCTCCGGAGGGCCTGGGTATCGCGTCAGCCTCTGTCGTCTACCGGCACGCCAATAGCCGCTTCGCCTTCAACCAGCAGCTCCTAACCACCCCGGCGGGGCTGGCGACCACGCTGCCCCCGATCCGCTGGGGTGGCCAACTGGAGTTGAAGGTGCGAGCAGTGGACACAAAAGGAGGAATTGCCTGGTCGCCGTTGTGGACGGTCAACATCGCCCGGGAGGACGCAGACCAAGACGGCGCAAGCGATGCGGAAGAGGCCCTCCTGCTGACCGATCCCCGTAACCCGGATACCGACGGCGACGGGGTAACGGACGCCGACGATCCGCACCCCGTGGAGTTCGATCACAGCCCGTCCTGGTTCTTCGGCCCGCTCTCCCCGCCCCATGAAGCGCCGTATCTCACCGATCCGGCGGAATCCGAGGCCTCCGACTCCGGACGAATCCTGCCGCCGGGCCGGAGCGCCACCTATTGGCTGCCCACCGGCCGCCTCCCTCCCGGCGGATCGGCGGTGGTGCGGGTGGAGGCAAACGGCCCGGCGGTGATCGCGATGGGATCCGAACCCGGCAAACTGGTCGGGCAGTTCGAGGGACAGATCACGTGGAGATGGCATAGCTCCGCGATCTCCCCTCCCGGGTACTCCAGCAATGTCTACCTCCGGATCACCTGTCCCCAGGAAGCCGCCTCCCCCCTCACCCTCTCCATTCTCGGGTTGGTCTCCGCGCCGGAGGCGCCTTCCATCACCCGCCTCCGCCGCGCCCCGGCGCACCCTGGCCCGGAACAGCCGATCACCCTGTCGGCCCTGGTGTTCTCGCCCACCGGCCTCGCAGAGGTGGCGCTCGTCTACCGCGTGGCTGGGCGCGGCCAGATCACTCTCCCCATGGCGGCCCAGGGGCAGCGGTACTACGCGGTCATCCCCGCGCTGGACAATCAGGACCTGCTGGAATACTGGATCGTGGCGCGCGACACTGCCGGGAACGTCCACTCCACCCCGATGACGTCCGTCTGGGTGGGCGGGCGCGGCCGCGAGATAGTGTCCTTGCTGGCGAGACGCGACTTCGTCGGCGCGTGGCGGCCCTCCCCGGAATGGCACGACGCCGCCAGTTCCGCCCCACAGGCCGGCCTCCAGGAGACCGCCCCCGTCAACCTCACCGGGGGCGCCTACACCCTCTGGCTGTTGGCCGGGGGGAGGGGGAACGGCCTCGCGGTGAGTGTGGACGGCACGCGCGTGGGAGCGATCGAATCCGCGCGCCCTGACGGCTGGCAGCGGATCGGGCGGGTGCGCCTCGAGGCCGGCCGCCATCGCGTGTCCGTGACCTCCGAGTGGGTTTCGCAGTACGAAACTTGGTCTGCCCCTCGCTATGGGGCGCTGGTCCTGAGCACCGACAGCACGTTCGCGCCCCCCGCTGACCAAGTCTTTGACGTCGTGAACTCTCTGGTCCTATTGTCACCCGACACCCGAGAACCGTTGACCGGCACGGTCGAACTGAAGGCGACCGGGGCAGGGAACCTGCTGGGGGTGCAATTCTCCGTGGACGGCGCCATGGTCCGTCGCGTCTCCGGACCCCCCTTCTCCCTCTCCTTAGGCACCTCCCGGTACGAGAACGGGCCGCACACTCTCCGGCTGGAGGCGGTGGACCGCACCGGGCCCACGGGGCTTATCTTGGAGGTACCCATCACTATCGCCAATCCCTAGCGACCCCGTCACCCCGTCCGTTGGCTCGGATTTCGAGTAAGTTATGTGGAATATCATCGTGGGCGCCTCCGGCGCTCCGTCTTCCTCCCCCAGCTTGGGCGAGAGCGGGAGCGAGGGCGATCTCGCACTAACGTGAACAGGGCAGGGCACACAGAGGAGTCGCGGGGTGATTGACCAGTTCGCTGCTTCCCGGCCCCCCGTCGGGTTTGGTCATGGCCGCCGGACCGGCCGCATCGCGGTCGTCAACTCGGCCATCTCGGGCTGGAAGGTCTTGCCACCTCGGATCCACCAGTGGAGTCTGACGGAAGAGCCCGATCCGTGGACTCGCACCGTCGCCCACGGCTTTCTGTCGGGAGCCGAATACACCGGGTTCGACCTCCTGTGGCGCTATTGGCTCAAAGACGACACTCCTGAGCAATTGGCGCGCCTGCTGAACGAGAGTGCAGACGGGGTGATCCTGCTCGTCCCCCGCGCCGCGAATCTTGAGATCGTCCCACTCCTCGAACAAGAAGGCTTGCCCTGTATCATCGCCTATGCCTGTGTCCCGGACCTGCAATCCCCCTACGTGGTGTGCGACAATGCCGGAGGCATCATGCAGATGGTGCGCCACCTCGCGCATCTCGGCCACCAGCGCATCGCCTATGTCGGCGGGCCCGAGGCGATCTCGGATGTCTGGGAGCGCCGGCGGGGGTTCCACCAAGGCATGACGGCCGAGGGGCTGACGGTTGATCCCGACTTGGTCGTCGGCCACACCCTGATTAGACTGGCGGATGACGTGAAGCCGCTCGCCTCCGAGTTGCTGCGTCGCCCCCATCCTCCCACCGCGATCGTATGCGCCACCGATGTGATCGCGGTGGGCATCATTGAATGCGCCTGGGAGATGGGGCTGAATGTGCCACGCGACCTGGCCGTGGTCGGCTTCGACGACTCGGACGAGGCCACCCAGACCATCCCGCAGATCACCACCGTGCGCCAGCCCACCTTGGAGATCGCCAACCAGGCCTACTATCTCGCGGCCTGCGCCATCGAAGGGCAGAGGCCGGAGACGACCGGCTGGCAATTGCAGTTGCCGGTCGCCCCCGTAATCCGGGAGTCCTGTGGCTCCTCTCTCGCGGCCGGCGGCGGCGTAGCTCCCCTCCTCGAGGACGGTGTGCAGACCACCGCGATCCGAAAAGAGCTCGAACTGCGCATGCGCCAGCTGGCCGCGATGAACCAGGAAATGCAGGAGCTCTTGTACGTCTCTTCCCACGACCTGCGCGCCCCGTTGGTTACCATTCAGGGCTTCGCGAGCTCCCTGGAGCGCAAGTATCGGGACCGGCTCGACGAGCGCGGTAGAGATTACCTGCAGCGGATCAGGAAGAGCGTGGACAACATGCGCGAGCTGATCGACGCGCTGCTCACCCTCTCTCGCACCAACAACGAGCCACTGAATTTCACCCGGGTCCAGGTCCGCGAGGTCGTGACGCGGGTCACCCACGACCTCCAGGGCGTAGCCAAGGAAAGAAACGCGCACATGCGCATCAGCCGCCGGCTGCCCACCGTGCTCGCCGACGAGCTGGCCCTCTACCAGGTCTTCTTGAATCTGATTGGGAACGCCCTGAAGTTCGCCGCGCCGGACCGTCCCCCCATCATCACCATCACCCACACCGCCAGCCCCGATGAATACCAGTTCTGCGTGAGCGACAACGGCATCGGCATCGCTCCCGCCCACCAGGAGGAAGTCTTCCAGGTCTTTCGCCAGCTGGGGGAGGCCCAGGAGCACGGCTCCGGCGTCGGGCTGGCCATCGTGAAACGCATGGTGTTGCGTCACGGCGGCCGGGTCTGGGTCGAATCGCAGCCGGGGGACGGAGCCGCCTTCAAGTTCACCTTGCCGCGGAGGGAATTGGATCATGCCAACGGCCATTCCGAATTCAGCACCGTTTCTGCCACCCATCTTGATAATTGAGGACAATGACGATCACCTCAGTCTCACCTTGGAGGCCCTGGAGGAAGCTGGCGTCCGCAATCCCATCCACGCCGCCACCAACGTCCAGACCGCGCGCTCCCGCTTGCAGGAGTACGAACGACAGGGGCTGACTTTCAACACTGGTCTCCCCTGTCTCGTCCTCTTGGACATCCGCCTCCCGGACGGCTCCGGGATGGATATCCTCCGAGAGCTCAAGCAGAACTCCGTGCTGAACCCCATCCCAGTGGTGATCCTCACCAGCTCCGCCGACACCCCGGATATCAAGAGAGCCTATCTGTTGGGAGCGAACAGCTACCTGGTCAAGCCCATCGTGTTCGACGAGTTCCACCTCAAGGTACGAGAGGCCGGGCTATACTGGGCGCTGCTGAACCAGCCCCGCAAGGACTAGAAAAGCACCTTCCATGACCGAGCGACAGACCGACGAAACCCATACCCCGACGCCCACGCGTCGCGATACCGACCGCGCCCTGACCATCGCCGTCGTGGAGGACGACCCGGATCATGCCATGCTCGCCGCCGAGGCGTTGGAGGAGAGGGGCCACCATGTGGTGTTCTTCACCTCCGCGGAGGCCGCGATCTCCGAGGCCGTCTACCAGAACTGGGACTGCGTCGTCCTCGACTACCGGCTTCCCGACCGGTGCGGCCTGGAGGCGCTCGCGGAACTGCAACAGCTCCCGAACCCTGTGCCGGTGGTGATGGTGACGGCCAGTGGCAGCGAGTCCCTCGCGGTCGCGGCCCTCAAGAACGGCGCCAGCGATTACGTCGTGAAGACCGGCACCCACGGCCCCGAGCTCGCCCGCGCCGCCGAGCTCGCCGCCGCCAGACACCGCATCGAGCAGATGTCCGCCCTCTACCAGCGGGAGCTGGAAAAGCGGGCCAATACCGATGCCCTGACCGGACTCCTGAACCGCCATCGCCTCAGCGACGTGCTCAGCATGGTCGCGCTCCGCGCCGTCCAGCGCGGCGAACCTTACGCCGTCGCCATGATTGACGTGGACGACTTCAAAGCCATCAACGACACCCGCGGTCATGCCACCGGGGATGCAGTCTTGACCGAGGTCGCCCTTCGCCTCACTCAAGCCGTGCGCCAGGAGGACATCGTGGCGCGGTACGGGGGCGATGAGTTCGTGATTGTCATGCCCGGCGCCACCCGCGCCTCCGAGGCGGGCCTGTTGGAGCGCCTCGCCCGGACCCTCGCCGACAGCCCGTTGGCCGATCGGCTTGGCCTCCCCCTTTCCGTCAGCATCGGGATGGCGGACTCTTCCGACGGGGACCCCGAGGAGGTGCTCAAGGAGGCCGATCACGCTATGTACCGGACCAAGAAACGACTGCAACAGACCGGTCAACGCGCGTGATTAGGAGAGCGCCAGCCTTGTCTCCTGCCCGGCTGCTCCCTGGTGATCCCCCCTGACGTTTGTGGCATAATCATGGCCTAGTGCTCGCAGGCGCCGGCGGACACCACGCCCCAACGGAGAGGCCTGCTCAGGAGGGCGACGCTGCCATTTTACCGCCAGATAGCTGACTACCGTCGTGCCAACACGCTGCGGGCCCTGCTGCTGCTCATCGGCGCTACCACGGCCAGCATTGACGGCGCCCTCAGCACCGGCCGAGCATGGCCGTACCTCCTCCTCGCCCCGCTGGTCGTGCTCTACCTGGGATTCACCACCTTCACCCGCCGGCTGGAGCGACCCGACTCCCCGCTGCACATGGCTGTCACGGCCGGCGATCTCCTCGTCATCACGGTGGTGGTGTGGCTTACCGGCAATCCTCATAGCGAGTACTACCTCCTCTACTACATCCCCGTCGTTCACGCCGGCGTCAGGCTCAGGCCCCGCGACGGCGCGGCCGCCGCCTTGCTTGCCACCATCCTGTATCTGTTCTTGCTTACGCTTGACGCGCGGGGGCAGCCTCATGGTTACCTCGCCCCCCTGCGGGCCGTCAACCTCCTCGCCCCCGCCACTGTGCTCGTGGTGTTCTTCTCGCTCTTGAGGAGAGAAACCGAGGCCAGCTACAACCTGCGCCGCGCACTCCACGACAGCCTGCGGCGCTTCTCTGCCGTGTACGATGTCGCCCACGCCGCCAACGTCGGGGCGGACATGTCCGCGGTCCTCTCCATCCTCTTGGACCATGCCGCCCAGGCCGTCGGCGCTCAAGTCGGCGCCATCGCCCTCCTCCAGCCCGGCGAAGGGCTGCGCGTGATGGCCACCAAAGAGCCCCCCACGGAAGGCGAGACGGCCACCCTCGACTGCACCTCGGACGCCGCCCGGCGCGCCCTCTCCAGCGGTTCGCCCCTCGTCGTCAGCGCGCAATCCCTCGGTTCCCAACGCGCCACGGTCTCTCAAGTCTACCTCCCCCTCATTGCTCCCAGTGGCGCCATCGGCCTCCTCGGCCTGGCCGCCGTGACCCCCCGCAAGCTCCCGCGCAAGCAGATCGAGTTTCTGCGCTCCCTGTGCGCGGAGGCCGCCATCGCCATCGAGAACGCCCAGCTTCGCGCTGATTTGCGCCGCCTGGCCGTGACCGACTACCTCACGGGATTGCCCAACCGCAGAGAGATCGAGCGTCGCCTGTTCGTGGAGCTCGAGGCCGCCAAACGCTACTGCCGGCCGCTCACGGTGCTGATGATGGATTGCGATAAGCTGAAGGCCATCAACGATCAGTGCGGGCATGCGGCCGGAGATGACCTGCTGTGCGCGCTCGCGCGCGTCCTCGCCATCTGCCTCCGCGCCCCCGATTCCGCCGGGCGAGTGGGTGGAGACGAGTTTCTGGTGGTGCTACCGGAGGTGGCGGCCGACGGCGGCGTCGTCGTCGCACGCAGGGTAATCCGCCTGTTCGGCGAGGAGATGGCCCAGCGAGAACCCAAGTGCGCGGCCGCCTCTATGGTCGGCCTCAGCGTGGGCATTGCCTCCGTCCACGACGGAGCGGAATCCCCTCACAGCCTCATGGCCCGGGCCGACGCCGCCCTCTACCGCGCCAAG
>Ga0214473_10011145_pt1 | contig 10562 bp, 7 predicted proteins | sample RVTome_7_FD_203509 | JGI IMG/M metagenome (GOLD analysis project Ga0214473, IMG submission 203509) | Soil microbial communities from uranium-contaminated site in the Upper Colorado River Basin, Wyoming, United States - RVT98D197 | ecosystem: Environmental > Terrestrial > Soil > Contaminated >... | reverse complement strand
TGAGCAAGGGCAAGGGTCATCTCTCCCAGGCCAGGACCTACTTCAAGAACGATATCCCCTTTTTCGACCTGAGCGGTCCGGATGACTTTATCTAAGATATTTCGGTCAACAAGAAAATGTTGCCCCAGTCTTTTTTTAGGAATGAGGCCATATCCTGCTAACTCTTTACGGATCGAAGTCATAGACTATATTATTTGTAGGGCAGGGCTTTAGCCCTGCAAAAAAAGTTTGAAGCCTTGCCCTACCGCTCTGCTACATCAAATTCAAAAGACTCAATAAATTTGTATTGCCTAAAATCACCAACAATCCCTCCTTCCCTCCCTTTACAAAAGGGAGGAATTCCCCTCTTTGGTATCATTTTCCTGTCTTTGGACAGGCAAAGAAGGGTTAGGGGAGATTTTCGGATGAATGCGTCTTCTCAATTATGGACTCATTAGTAAATGACCCAATATCAAAATATTTTTGGTTCTTCGCGTAATCGAGTGGGTCATTTCTGCCTTTTCTCTCCCCCTCTTTAGCAAAGTTCTCCCTTTCTTTCCCCCTCTTTGGAAAAGAGGGGCGAGGGGAGATTTTGTAAATCATAAGCAACTCCATATCCCTTCCATCACTCCGCCAATATTCTCAAAGACATCCCTGTCGGAAAACCTGAGAATCTTTATTCCCATTTCGATAAGAACATCGTCCCTTGTCCTGTCCTTTGCCTTGCCAGCCTCAGAATAGTGTTGCCCGCCGTCAAGTTCTATCACAAGATTGGCCTTCGGACAGTAAAAATCAACGATATACTTCCCGATAATCTTTTGGCGGTAAAACTGATGCCCTTTCAATTGCTTTCCCCTCAATTTTAACCACAACATGTTTTCAGCATCTGTCATATTTTTTCTGAGATGCTGCGATAACGCTTTCAACTGTTTATCATAAGAAAGCATTTGTTCTTAAAATCCCCCTCCATCCCCCTTTTTCAAAGGGGGATCATAAGGATTATAGCCATATCTTCAAGTGGTTTCTACCCACTCACTTCTACGATGAGCCATATTTTTAATACATTTTGTCATTTGAGCTTTAGATTTCATTTGAACTTTGACATTTGGCATTTTTCTTAAAGGGGTAGATTTGAAAATGCATTGAGCGATAGTGGCGATCGAATCCCCCGCTTCAAATATTCATACCCAACCACCCCCACCATTGCAGCATTGTCTGTGCAAAAGAAGGGAGAAGGAAGATAGAGTTTCAATTTCTGTTGGAGGGCTTCCTCTTTCATCCTCTCCCGAAGGCGCTGATTGGCTGCCACTCCCCCTGCAAGAACGATCCTTTTCAATCCCTGGTGTTGAGCGGCATGAAGAGTCTTCCTCAACAATACCTCGACCACTGACTCTTGAAAACTGGAGACGATATCCTTGATCAGTTCCTCTGGATAACCTCCTGGAGGCTCAGGATGAGCCTTAACATAGTTGACGACCGCAGTCTTCAGTCCACTGAAACTAAAATCCAAGGAGTTTTTTGAGAGAACCGGCCTCGGGAATCGAATGGCCTTCGAATTCCCTGTTTTTGAGAGTTCATCAATGATCGGTCCCCCTGGGTATCCCAGACCTAAAAGTTTGGCCACTTTGTCAAAGGCCTCCCCTGCTGCATCATCTCGGGTCTGTCCCAATCGTTTATATTTTCCAAATCCATCCATGCGAAAGAGAGAAGTATGACCTCCGGAGACAACCAAACCGATGAAAGGAAATTTGGGAGGCTTTTCCTCAAGAAAAATGGCGGAGAGATGGGCTTCAATGTGATTGACTCCAATGAAAGGTAATCCTGTAGCAAATGCTATGGATTTAGCAAAGGAGAGCCCAACCAAAAGGGATCCCACCAGTCCCGGTCCCTGGGTGACCGCAATGCCATCAATTTCTTTCAATGTCAACTTGGCTGTTTCCAGGGCCTCTGTCACAATCGGCACAATGGATTCGATATGTTTTCTCGAGGCCAGCTCCGGAACCACCCCTCCGTATTTCTTATGAATGGGAACTTGAGAAGAAACGATATTAGAAAGGATCTTCCTCCCATCCAAAACAACAGCCGCTCCGGTATCATCACAAGAGGTTTCAATGGCTAACAGACGCATCGCTTCGCCCCGAAAAGTATAGAGAATAGAATTCTTATCCGTGTTGGACTGTCATTCCCGTGAAAACGGGAATCCAAATAAAAGGATTCCCAAGATAATCTGGATTCCTGCTTCTGCAGGAATGACGAAAAAAGAAACCAAATGATATGAAAGAACACTATCGTAAGGTGCAATCCTTGATCACGACTTTAAAAAGATACCTCAAAAAACCAATGGATGCAAAAGAAAAAGGGGTTCGGATGAAAATTCATAGTTTAAAACGAATAAGAGATGCATTGACAAAGTAATTGTGTCCTGTGAAAGGGCATTGATTAAGTGCTCCCCGCCAAGAGATCTAATTATTAGTGAGTTAGATATAAGTTCCAGAACTGCTATCTTTTGAGGATGGTGTAAACATGGAAGATTTACATTGATGGATGTCCCTTAACGGGAGGGCTCAATCATTCATGCTTACCTTGTTATTGATTATTGGGTTTTTGTGAGTGGTACTGGTGGGCTTATGCTTGTCGACGTTGAATGTTCTGTTGGTGGCCTTCTACTTCGCAGAGTAGGACAAGGTTAGCGAATAGGTGATTTGGCTTTTGTCCTTCTACCCATCCCGACTAAAAATTTGGCACTTAACCTCCTGTTGGGAAATCATCTTACAATGAAAAAGTGATTATTGCTCGTGTCTGTTGTTGGAAGGGGATAAAGTAGGAACAGAGGGCTGCACCCAAATTGAATCCTGAAGGTGCGACTCTATAGGCCCCTTTCTTGTTTCGGATCCAACCATCTCACCGGGTCGATTTCTTAAGCCGATAGCCATCAATCCTAAGGGTAGTACTCACTGAATGGAGGTGTAAAGTTTGAAGTCCATCTGGCTATGCCCTTGGAGATCCGGAATTCATCGACCCACCCGGCAAAATAGTAGCCGTTATACTCCCCTAACCGACCGATGGCGAACTTATAAGCATTGTCAACTTGAGACTGACCAGTTACATTCGCCGTCCCTCTCGCCACTCCATCAATAAACAGTCGAAGGGTATTGCCATCTCTCACGTATGCATAGTGATGCCAGTTCGAGTCGCTGATGGTTATTGTGGACTGTAGCTGAACCAAGCCGCCACCAGATGCCTTTCGAAAATTGCAATACACATAGTTATTTGTGAACCATTGCATCCCCCAAAACTGCTGCAAGGATGGCCCACCCTGACCGAAGATCCATTCATTCACCCCGCTGCGGGTGCGCTTTGCCCAAAAATCAATGGTAAAGTCCCCACTCCCAAACGCCCAATCCGAAGAGTCGGCTGACCAAATATAGTCCCCATTGCCATCAAATAGCCCCGATGCTCCGCCAAACTTACTCTGGGCTGTATCAATCTGAGCATTCCCGGAAGCTGTCCAGGTATGCGTCCCACCCGAAGCAGTATCCGTAAACGTTGTCGAGCCATCCACCCCAGTCATATGAAGAAGCGATTTCGTGTATAAATCCGCTATTAAGTCAATAGTGTCGCTATAGGGAGTGGACCAGTTTCCGGCCACGTCCTTATACTTAACATACACGGTCTTGGTCCCGTATCCCGCTGAAAGCGTCCATGACTTTGTCGTTCCGTAAGCTTCAGTAGTTGAGTAGGTCACGTTATCATTGGAGAACTGCATCTGGCTACAGCCGACATTGTCACTACAAGTTAGGGTCAAGGTGACAACCGGAGTATAGGTTTCGGCTGCTCCGGAGTTGATTGTGATCGTTCCGGTAGGAGGTACGGTATCCGGGCCAACGGTGATTCGATTACCCGAGGCATCGTAGCTATAGAACACTCCGCTCCCATCTTCATAAATCACCCCGATCAGCCGATTGATCTCATCATAGATGTAAGTCGTTGTCTCGGAATAAGAAGACATAACCGATGCAAATAATAGGGCGACAACTGTAATACTGATTATTAGTCCATGTTTTATTTTCGATGGCATTTTTTATCCCTCCGAATCAACATTAATAATTTAGGGTCTGAATTAGAAGTTATTCAACTCAGTCAACAGCGTCCCGGCTTCTATTGTAATGTTGCGGCCTGACCCCTATACCCCTATACTGCGAAAGGGAAATATCCAGTGTCGAAACGCGACACATTGAGCCTCCTTCTCTTATTCTGGTCTGTCCCGTGTCAAGGGCTGACTCCATTGTTCTCTGGTTATCTACCATTTTTTCCTAAATATCTCTCTGAAACTGGATATAGTTCCTAATGTTACGAATATAATTGCTAATAGAACAAATATGGGAAACATTAAGATTGATAAATTAGGATGACTATCCCAAAGAAAAAACTTAATGACGTAACTTCCCAATGTAAAGGCTAATCCCAGGATAAAAAATAACGATGATCTTTTAGATTTCAAAAGGTAATAAGGCGCCAATATTATGAAAATGAACCCCATAGCAGATATTGCATATTCGATTATCGGTGATTTGAATTTAATCTTAAAGAGGTTCACTATTAAAACCGCAACGCCAAAACAAATAAATCCAAAAATAACATATTTGATTTGTTCTTTATCCATGTAGTACCTCCTCAAAATTAAAACATCATTGGGAAATCTCAGGTTTATTTTATCTATTGCCCCCATTGCTCCACATTATAAGGATTTAAATTCCTTTGGGTCTTTTTCACCCCATTTAGACTGCATGGAAAATAAGACTATTTATCGCAACTCCTTTTTTTCTCTTCTTTTTTGCAACGATACCAATCCAGATAGCAGTTTGATATTTCCGCTCCCCAAAGAACATGACAATAGTCTAAGGCTAGACCTCCTCCCGCACCACATGCAGCTTCGCACGCCAATAAACATTTCACAAACAATGGGCCTGTTTTAGAACAGATTACCGGGCAACCTACCGCACATGCCAGGGCATACTTACCAACATTACTGATACACTCGATGTCTCCCTTCATAGCATGGTTCAGGCATTCATTAAGCTCATCATCACACTCGGTTGTTCCTCTGGGGTCTTTGTACTTTAAAGGATTATTTTTTACATATACGAACAAATTAATCCCCCCTTCTAGTCCAATCGGGTCAGGAGTCACATATCTCCCAGTGGTTGGATCATAATACCTGAAGTAATTGTAATGGAGTCCTGTTTCCTGGTCGTAGTATTGGCCAGGGAATCTAAAAGGATTCTCAACCGTCGCAATCAAGACTACTGCCTCACCAAAAGGTGTGTATGCCGCTTTCCATGCAATGGTTTGATTTTCATCTGTTAGAACTTGTGGCGTACCGAGATGATCGTTGTTGAAATAATAGGCCACCTCTCCAGGTTTAATCATAGTGAGAAGCTGATCTCCATGATAAACATACTCTGCTAACATCTGGCCGCTCTGGTTTGTTTCGGCAATGATATGACCGAATAGGTCATAATGAAATATGCGAGTATCGGTCTGTGTCACCTTCTTAATCCTCTGGCCCGCTCCATTGAAGGTATACTCTGCAATCTGATTCACACCATCTAAGACTCGAATAAGTTGATTTGAAAGATCGTAGACATACGTCCAGGTGTTTTCGGTAGTGATATTCCCGTTTGAATCGTATCCATAATCAATGGGTGGTGTCCCTGCTATGTGGATTAATTTGTTTGTTCCCTGCTGATAATTATAGGTCCCTGGGAATTCAAGCGGTTCTCCCCCTGGTGGGTTGACTGTATCTGCAATGGATGTGATGTTTCCGTTAGGATCATATCCATAAGTCAGATTGAGGATTGAACCTGTCAGGATAGAGGATATTCTGTACTGGTTATCGTATCCCTGATTTAAGGTTAGGGTATTCCCATAAGTCAATCCTGTGATTCCCCCATAGGGTAAGTAGGTAATGGCTGAGGCCAGGGTTTTTGGTTGACCACCTAATGTTGTGCTCACCTGGGAGATCCTTCCTACCTGATCAGGTGTATAGGTGATTGTCCTTCCTGTTGGATACGTGATGGAGGTCATGAAGTTGTTCTTATTGTAAGTATATTGGGTTGTGTAGAGGATGCTGTTTATGGTCTTTTCTTCCCTGCTCAGATTCCCTTGGGCATCGTAATGGAATGTGTAAGTACCGCTCGGATCAACCCTTCCGGTAAGTCTTCCTTTTCCATATGTAACTGAGGGTGAATCGTAAGTAAAGGTGATGTTCTGGTTGGGATCAGAGGGGAACTGAATGGCCGTGAGCCTGTTTAAGGCATCATAGGTGTAGTTTACGATTGTCCCTTTTGCATCGACCTTCTGGGTGAGGTTTCCTGCTTCATTGTATTGGTATTTTGTGATTCCGATATCAGGGGAAGTGGTCTGGTTTTTCCGTCCAAAGTCATCATTGTAGTACTGGGTTATGTTTGTATTGGGGTCTGTGACCGAGGTTTGGTTATCCTGCGTGTCATAACCATAGCGGGTGATGATGGATAAAGGCTGCGTCATGTCTTTCATGCGGCTTAAGGGATCATAGGTGAAGCTTGTCATAAAGTTTTTCGGGTCTTTGGTGGAAGTGCGATTCCCTCTCCCATCATAGGCATATTCGGTGTAGTTGGCATCAGGGTTGATGATCTTCCACAGGCGGTTGTAAGGATTGTAAGTGAAATCGAGGTATTTCTTCAGAGTCCCCTGGGGATCTTTTATCTCCTCATGGCTCCGATTTCCTTCGACATCGTATTGGTACTGAATCTTGTTATTGAGGCTGTCCTTTATCTCTATTAGTTTGTTGGCAGGGTTGTAGTCAAAGTCGATCTGGTTTAATTCGGGAAGGATGATGTAGTCTAAGTTTCCTCTGGTGTCATAAAAGTACTGTGTCTGAGCCATTGTTGAGAGGTTGGTGATGGTCTTTATCCTGTTTCTCTCATCGTAGGTGTACTGGGTTTCTACATTATTTGGGTCTTTGATTTTCCCTAAGTTTCCGTTGGCATCGTATTCCGAAAACTCTGTCCTCTGATTCAGAGCGTTAATTATGGCCTTGAGCTGAGCCCGGTTGTTTCCTTCTCCTGGGCTATTCGCATAATACTCTAGTGTGGTGATGTCTGAGACATCGGTCCTTGGGCCATAGATCTGAGTGAGCTGGCCCAGGGCGTTGTACTGATACGATGTGGTGAAGGTTCTCTGGGTTGGAGTTCCGTTTATGAGCACATAGCCTGCCTCTTGCCTGGAGAGGATGTTGCCTGCTGTATCATAAGTTAGGGTTGTGACCTTTTTCTGCTGAGTATCAACCACACTCTTTATGGTCTCTGTGCTCTGGGTCAAGAGAAAGGGATCGTCTATTCGGTGAGTATAGGTATAGGAGGTTATCCGCTGTTCAGGCCAGCCGAGAGCCTCTGTCATTTGAGTAATCTCACCCACCTGCTCCCACCAATTGGTGGGATTGTCATAGGTGTATTGGGTCGTGTATTGATTTGAACCATCTATCGACGTCACCTGGGTAAGATCAAGCCGATTACTGTACTGAAAGCTTTTGTTGACGCTTCCGCAGGTGGAGCAACCTTCAATTTGTTGAACCACATCGATACTATCAATAACAGCCGTAGTATAAGTGGTTGCCCCAGGAGATCTTGTGACAACCGTGCTTCCAACCTGATAGGTGAGGTTTATCTCTTCCTGATGGACACTATCTTTGATGTGGCTGTAGTAATTCGTCACTCTGTGTCTGTTATCATATCCCCAGTGGCCAATGAGATTGTTATTCGTATCATATTTGTCTGTAAGATTGTGGTTCAAATAAGCGTAGCTTATGAAGTTCTGATCAGGATAAGTGACTTTCGTGAGGCCTCCATTTGTATATTCATAGAAAATGGACTGATTCTTGGGGTCTGTTATGGAGGAAATTCGACTGCCGTTATACTGGATTGAGAGGGTTTTTCCAAAGTTGTTTGAGACTTGAGTAAGAAGGCCCCCAGCGTATGTAAGAGTTTGGCTGTTTCCATTGGGATCGGAGATTTCAAGAAGTTTTCCATCTGAGCCGAATTTGTAGGTCAGGTTTCCTTCTTTTCTCCTTAGGAAGTACTCTCCAGTAGAGATAACCTGCTTGAGTCTGTCCTTCACTCCAGACTCGCCACCAAAAAGAATCTCAGTAGGGGTCTGTTGAACCTCACTAAAATAGAGAGCCCGGCCATCTGAATCCCACATGCGGATTCTCTTCGGGCTGGTTTGGACAACCTGAAGCAATAAGTCATAGGTGTGCGTCCATCCATAGCCCAGGGGGCCATCAAAGGTAATCTGGCTGTTGTAAGACCTTCTGAACTCAAGTGGTATTCCTGGGGTGGGAATTGTGAGGTCGAGAACCTCCTCATATTTATTGCCCGTGGCGACGTTGGTAGGGTTTCCGACAGAATTGATAAGTTTTCCTTTAGAAATATCGCATAATCGAGGACGGCCCCTACCCTTTGCCAAGTCCTCACTATCAATCCAAGGATTAAAGGGTACTCCGGTGTGTGGGTCAAGCGGACAACAACCCTGGTCCTTCATGGTCTGTGTTCTTTTATCAACCAATGTGCCACATGGTGCTCCACTACACCCGCCCCAACTACAGTCAGGATATGACCCCCAACATCCGCTCTCATCCACTGGGGTACAATTGCAAAAGTTAGCACACGGTGGCGGGGGTGGACAATGTTCTTCAATGTAGGCTTCGCAATCCGTCCATCCACCACACCAGTCTTCATCATATATCAACCGGCCATCACAGGTCCATTTCCGGCAGTACAAGACATAATTACTTTGGTACTGCATTCCAGCACAACTTGGATAAGTATGTTTATAGCAACATAGTTTTAGCATGTCTGCTTGTATCAGAGCCACATTATCATTGGTTACACAGTTTACTGCCAATGATATCGAAGCAGACATCCTATAACAATCTGTAAGGATAATCATTGGGTTGTTGTTGCAGTTAGGATTGCTGGCTGGTGCAACATAGGTTGCACTTGTATTGTCACCCCCGCTGGGCGTGAGCGTACCGCCCCCAAATAGACTCCAGTTATACGGAGGGCATCCGCCCGACGCTGACAAATTCTGAGAGCCCCCACAGCTCATTGATAAACTCGAATAATTAATTGCCAAGGGGACTTGCCCCCATGCATCGTCACCCGCCAAAAATAAACTAACAACTGTAAAAATTACACAGATGCCGCCCAGACAGATTATTTTCTTAAACCGCATAGGTCACCTCCCTAAGGGTTAAAAAACTCAATTAAAAACTCTTATCAATTTAGTTTCTAAGTTTCTTGAAAACAGGCTTCTTAAATCCCTCCCAACCTCCCTTTTTCAAAGGGAGGAGAAATTTTCCCCATAAAACAAAAAAGCCCGGCATCACCTTTTGAATGCCAGGCTTGATGAATTTCTCTTTCCACCTCTTCCCCCACTTGTTCATAAAAAGGTGGTTCACTTCAATCGAAACCCGATAGCCTTAATTAAACTTCATCGGAGCATCTCAATCAATAAGAGATCCCTGTTGGTCCCCTTATTCGTAAGTTCAAGATTATGTCAAGATGATTCTCAATAAATTTCAAAGAAGGTTTTAAATTATCATTCACATCAGCAATCTACATGCCAAGCAGGGCAATGAAAATAGAATTTGAATAACACCTTGCTTTTAAAAGGTTTTTCTCTTTTGGTTTTATAGTGCGCTCCCGAATAATCCAATAACAAGTTGCACATGAATATAGGCAATCATAAGAAAATACAACAGTTCTAAATAGAAACCTGTTCTTTGATTTTGATTTAGTGGCTGTTTGATTTTCGATACAAAAAATTTTAGCTCTTATCGAGAAGAAGAGCTCCACATGAGAATATAAAAACCTTGACGTATTGAAGGCGACACTTTAATCTATTTTAATAGAGTTCTCCCTGCCCCAAGGGCGGATAAACCAACCATTTGGAGAAAGAAAACAATGAGTTCTATTAAATTTTCAATTATTGTGCCGGTGTTTCACGAAGGGGAAAAAGTTAATGAACTGATCAGTTATCTCCATCACTTAGATCCTGAAAAAAATCTTGAGGTTATCGTCGTGGATGGATCTCTCGAGAGGGATACTTTGGCAGCCATTAATAGCAACCATGTCATTAAAATCTCCTCGGAAAAAGGACGAGCAAAACAGATGAATATGGGGGCCTCTGCTTCCAGAGGAGACATCCTCATCTTTCTCCATGCCGACACAGAACTTCCCATTCATGCCTTAAAAAAAATCAATACTCTTCTCGGACGAAAAAAATACGTGGGGGGGGCTTTTGATTTGGCTATAAAATCGGATAAGCTGATTTTTAAAGTGATCGGGGTCTTCGCCTCTCTTCGTTCCCGTTTGAATCGGATCCCTTTTGGAGATCAGGCAATCTTTATCCGAAGGGAATATTTCAACCAAATAGGTGGCTACAAAGAGATCCCTTTAATGGAAGATGTGGAATTGATGAGACGGGTTAAAAAATCTGGCAGTAAGATATGGATCTTCCATGATCGGGTGATGACCTCTCCC
>Ga0214473_10011144_pt1 | contig 10562 bp, 8 predicted proteins | sample RVTome_7_FD_203509 | JGI IMG/M metagenome (GOLD analysis project Ga0214473, IMG submission 203509) | Soil microbial communities from uranium-contaminated site in the Upper Colorado River Basin, Wyoming, United States - RVT98D197 | ecosystem: Environmental > Terrestrial > Soil > Contaminated >... | reverse complement strand
TCTGCCGGGTCGTGCAGGAAACCGAAAATCTCCACCCTTCCCTTTTTCTGGTGGGGCTTAACAACGCTTTGCAAATGGAGGTTTTCCCGCCGCCTGAGGGCGACGATATAATGACTATTTTGCCGGGCTTCTCAAATTTCACCACCGACCTACTCGACATTCTGCACCTGTTCGCGGAGTTTCTCTATTTCTTCTTTCATTACCAAAGTAGTTTTGGCGATGCTCAATTCGGAAGATTTAGAAGCGATGGTGTTGGCTTCGCGATTCATTTCCTGTAAAAGGAAATTCAGTTTTTTCCCGACCGGCTCTTTCAACTGGAGAGCGTTCTTGAATTGTTCATTATGACTGGCAAAGCGGGTGCACTCTTCCGTGATATCTGATTTATCAGCAAAAAATGCCACTTCCTGTTCCAGACGCGTTTGGTCAATGGATGAGGATTGCAGAATCTCTTCGATTCGTTTGTTCAGCTTTTCCCGCATCTTTTCAACGACCGTTTTACTTTCGGCCTCAACTTGCGCCAACAACTTTTCAATTATATCAATTCTCTTAGCCATATCGTTAGAAAGTGCCGACCCTTCCTTACTCCTCATCAAAGACATCTGGGACAAGGCCTTATCAGCGGCTTTTTCGACAATCGGCCAGATTTTCTTTTCGTCGATTGATTCCGATGAAGCGCCGTATGATTCAGGAATTGCCAGAATATCTTTTATTTCTACCTTTCCGGAAATCTTGAGCTTTTTCTGAATCTCTTTAAGCTGGCTGTAATATGCCTTGATAGCGTCCACATTAATATGGTATTTAGCGGTATTGGCACCAATTTCGTCATATCCAATATAAACGCTGACTTTCCCCCGGCTGACTCTATCGCCCACCAAATCACGAAGTTGTGCTTCTAATGACGACAGCTGGCGCGGCAGTTTTACCGACAATTCCAGGTAGCGGTTATTGAAACTGGTAACTTCCGCCGTACAACGAATGTTTTTTGTCACTACTTCAGCTTTGCCGAAGCCGGTCATTGAATTCATAATTTGTTCCCAGCTCAAAAATAAATGAATGCCGAAAAAATACGGTTTGGGCAGGTTTGTCAACCGTTATTGTAACTGCCAAAACCGCAAGTTTAGGAAACAGCATTTAATATTGGTCATTTTAGACGAAAACGCAATGACTCGTTCTAGATTTTTTAAGCTTTGACAAAATCGTTAAAAAAACAAAAAGGGAGAGATTATTTTACAGCGTTGACCAATTTGCAAATCAGCGGAATTACAGTTTTCGTACGATTAATTCCATTAACGGAGTCAATTGCAACAATGTCACTGCCATAAATAAGGCGAAGAACGTATTTGTCGTTATGAACCCGGAATGTGGTAATGAACTCATTCGGAGCGGTATTATTGCTTTCGACTGCTTTCTGCACCGAAACGCCATCGGTGAAATTATATTCTTCACCCGATTCGGCAATTTTGAGATGCCAGTCCGTTGCGGCTGTTAACTCTTTGCCGGCAAAGGCCGCCTTTGATTCATCAGTCGAAGTTGCCATTGGTACCAAATGTCCGTTATCAAAACCGTACCAGCCGGCCTGACCGGCGGAACTAAGTTTGAGTAGGGCATTCAAAATTCCCTGCCAGTCGTTAGTGGTGTCAAGAGCGGCTAATTTTTTGATGAATTCGGTTAACAGGTTATCGTCAGCAGCAGGCGCTATAACTCTTTGGGGAATCGGTTGAGTGCTCAAGATGAGTTGAAAATTAACCGGGTTGCCGCCGCTGAAATTTAAGAACATGATTGCAGAAACACCGAGCGTTTGTTTGTTCTTTCTTATTAAAGATAACGGAGCCGAATCAAAAACAGCTTCGTAATGACTGCGGCCGCTTATCAGGCGAGTGATCAGGTCGCGGCTGGCCGGCTCAAGAATTCCGGAAGCTGGTTTTCCTAAAAGTTCTTCGTATGAATATCCCGTTAGTGCCAGGAACTCTTCATCGATAAATGCGAATCGGCCTTTCAAATCAATTTTGCAGACGGCACATCGCTGTAAAACATTTACGTCTTTTGTCACGGCGCTGGTCATTGTGAATTCAATTCAATCCCATTTATTTTCGGATCCGGCCAATGACCGACAAAACCTGACTCCTGGCCTTATCAAGAAATAAGCCAGAAAGACCTATTTTGTTCATTATAATACGGCCATATCGGACAATAATTGTATCGGCTAAAATGCCCAATTATTTGACATTTTCCCAATAAATCTCTTTTTCGGCAGTTATGAACCGGGCAGGGGGAATCAAGAAATTACTTTTTGTCTTCTTTCTTAAATTGGTCCTTAATAAATCCGCTCAACTTGTCCTTTAGGTTCTTACCGGCAACATTGCTCAAAGCGGCCATATCGACATTTACTTTCGGTTCATCGACTGTCCCTTCAATTATCAAGGGTAGCCGCAGTCTATCGACACTTTTGTCGGTAAAAAGCCCGGTCAGACCGCCCAATACGTCTCCTTTGGACAATAATGACATTACTTGCTTGGTGTAGTCCGGAGAAAGCAAAACCGACCCCTTATATTGGATGCCACCGCTAAAATCGTAAAATCCGCCCAATTCAATGTCCCCGATTACACCCAAAGAAGTTTTCAAATTATCCAGCCCGACTTTCCCGTCTTTGACTTTTATTTTAGTGGCCAAATTTCGGATGGCCTGCTCCTGATCAAATTTTAAGGAAAGTGAAGATGCAATGGCGTTTACGGCCTGATAAGTCGGCCCCGATGTCGTTAGTTTCCCTTTATTCATCTGGGCCAAGCCGTCCATTGTGAGCGATGACACAAACTCATTTTTGTTCCAGCCGCTGGCGTTATAATTCCCGTTCACGTCGATTTTACCGAAAATGAATCCCCCGAATTTGCTGAATCTCTTTACAAAGTCGTCAGCTTCCACATCGGATGCCTTAAATTCACCGATATATTGCGGAATGGCAATATTATTCAAGTCGATAGTCGTTTTGCCGGATACTTTTCCGGAATAGACGTTGCCGGTAACCTCATAGCAATCTATCTTCCGGTCCTGCACACGAAAATTCCCTTTTATGTCCGAGAATTTAATCTTGTTATAAATCAGGGTATCGAATAGAAAAACTCCTGTACCGTTCATGTCGGGAAGAACCATCGATGGTTCGGTGGTCATTAATACTTCTTCGGTGACGGCTTCAGAGCCGGGGACAGCTTCCGGAAACATTTTATCGACGTCAAATTTTTTCGATGTAATATTCAATTCAAACAATGGTTTAGCGGGTTCCCCTTCGATAACGCCCAAATAAGTCAGGAAATACGGCACCGGCCTGACAACCCTCCCTTTCATCGAAACGTCGCTGGAGACAAACTGCACTTTCATCGAATCTACTTTGAAAGTGTCGGCCACAATGGTGAAATTTGCCGACAAATGCTCAATTGGTTCCGGGAGTAGCGTGTCTTTGAGAGAGCCGTTGCTGATTGACATGGAGCCGTGGGGCTTTAAATCTGAGAGTTTTATCGGACTGCCGCTGATTTGCATTTTGAAATCGACTGTGCCACTCATTTGTCCGCCGCGCTTTTCAGCCAGATAGGAATTCAGAATACCCATATCTGCCCGCCCGTTTATATCTCCGGTAATCAACGGCCTTTTCATTTTGGGGCGGTCGGCTGAATCAGCCAGATAATAATTCAGCACCTGCTCAAAGCGCCCCTCGAAATTGATATTGGCCGATTTACTCTTAGCGGCAATTTTGCGGACATTGGCCACTTCGTTATCGAAATACAAATCCATTGAGAGCGATTCAATCGGCTCGGGCAAATAACCGGCGCTAAATTTCCCGCCGGCCATGCTGAAATTGCCGGAATATTTCAAATTCTTCTTGTCTTTTAATTGTCCCGCAAATTTGACATCGATATGGGCATTTCCCGCTATCGTGATGTCCCCTTTTTTTGATAACAATGGCTGTAACACGGCCACATCAGTGGCACCGGTGAAATCTCCATTGACAAAGGGATCGTCGAAATTATTTACGATAATATGACCTTTGAACGGCTGGTCGTTAAACGTACCGCCTTCAATATTGGCCCGCACGTTGTCCGGTTTGAAATCAATCAGGGCCTGCCTGAATTTAAAATCTCCATTTATCGAACCATTGTGCAGGATGACATCAGTCAGATTAATCGTCCCGGAATAATAAAGCGGCGCTTCCTTGCGCTTGTCATAATCCACGTCAACGTCGAGATCAAATTTGCCGTCGAGGGCGTATTCACTTAGCATTTTTTGTTTGCCGGGTGGCAACAGCGGCAGTACTTGCTGGGCCAAAATTTGTTCACCTTTGATATTCACCCGACCATTTAAGTCGTTTTTGAAATTAAGCAATTCACCTTTGAATTGAAGCGTAATGTCATTGATATCAACATGCGCTTCTTTCACCGTCAACCGCTGGTTTTCCAGATCCAGCTCGGCGGCATAGTCCATGTCAACGGCGTAAGAAGGCCAGTTTTCAGCGCTGGAGTAGATGAGACTATCAATATTCAGGTTTCCGGTTGACTGATACAAGTTTTCCTGGGGATTTTCGAGGGCGCTTTGGAAATTGAGACCGGCTATGTGGATTTTCATTTTACTCAAGTCATCTTTGTAATCCAGCACGCCGTTGTTTATTTCAAATCGTTCAAACGAGACCGCCGCCGCGGCCGGTGCGGTTTCCGGGGGAATATCCTGGGGAAGGGCTTTGGCTAAAATTGTGTCTTTGGGAACGAAAGTGTAATTATTATTGCCATCGCCGAATTTATGCATCGTGATTTGCGGGTTATTAAGGATAAACCGGTCAATTCTGAATTCACCCGCCAAGAGCGGCCAGAACTGCATTTTGGCGTCGATATTGTCGGCTGTTAAGAAATATCCTTCGCTCAACCATGGCGGATTGGAAACGGTAATATCCACTAATTGAAGTCCCAGCCCGCCCCAGATGGAAATGTCGATGGTCTCGATGGTTACTTTGCGGCCGAGATAAGCTTCGGCTTTTTCAATGGCATACGCCTTGGCTTTATCAACCGGGAAAAAGAGTTTGAAAGCAATAACAATCAAGACAATCAGACCGACAAAAATGCCGGCAATCCAAAGAAGAATTCGGAAAAGTTTTTTCATTATATACTTATACGGCAACAAACTGATTTGGATTAGGATTTTAATCGATGGCTGACGGCTAATCAACCATAACAGAAGTGCTTAATTCAAAAAAAATTAGTAATCTATCGCTGCACCGGGTTTGAGAATGACCACCTGCGCCAATTTGACTATTTTAGCAAACTCTTGAGGGTCCTGATTGATCACTGGGAAAGTATTGTAATGTATCGGGACGACTTTTTTCGGATTTAAGAACTCGACTGCTTTGGCGGCATCTTCGATACCCATCGTAAAATTGTCGCCGATAGGTAAAAACGCCAAATCAATCTGGTTCATTTCGCCGATTAATTTCATGTCATAAAACAAGCCGGTGTCGCCGGAATGGTAAAGCGTCTTGCCGCCCATCGTTATCAATAATCCGGCGGGCGGGCCGGTATAGACACTGGCATCTTCGCCAAAACCGCCGCCATGATGAGCAATAGTAAATTTGACCCGTCCGAAATCAAAGCTGTGCGCGCCGCCTATATTCATTGGGTGGATTTGAAGTCCCTGCCGGGCGCATAACATGGCCAGTTCATAATTGGCGATGACTGTGGCTCTATTGCGTTTAGCAATAGCGACAGTGTCGCCAAAATGGTCGCCGTGGCCGTGTGATAAGAGAATATAATCGCATTTTATTTCCTCTTGTTTGGCGGCGGCGATTGAATTACCGGTGAGAAACGGATCAACGATGAGATGGTGTGTACCATCGGTAATGGTAACGCAAGCGTGTCCCAAGAATCTTGCGGTAGGCACGGCTTCCCTCCAGCTTTTGACAGTTTAAGTTTCTATAAACTCAATAAATAATGCGAATAATAAAAGGGAAGCAACTGATTTAGGCAATAATTCCCCCGCCCAGAACGGCGTCGCCGTTGTAAAAAACAACCGACTGGCCGGCGGTAATGGCTCTCTGTTTGTCGAGGAATTCAATTTTGGCGCTATTTGCCGAAAGCGGCGTAACTCTGCCGCCGGATGGTTTGTGCAGATAACGGATTTTGATATCGGCCTCGAAAGCGCCGCCGTCGGGACTCCCGCCGATCCAATTGATATCGTGTGCTTCAAACCCGGTAGTATATAATGTATCATTGTCGCCTACTACAACGCGATTATTCTTATTGTCAATCTCCTGCACGTAAAGCGGCGTCGGGTGACTGATACCTAAGCCCTTGCGCTGGCCGATAGTGAAATGCGCTATGCCGTTGTGGTTTCCCAATACATCCCCGTTGGCATGCACAATTTCACCAGGATGGAATTCAATCCCTCGTTTTTCGTTCCAGTCATCGAGAAAACGGCGGTAATTATTGTCGGTGACAAAACAAATCTCGCGCGATTCCGGTTTGTTGGCCGTTCTTAAATTATATTTATTGGCAATCCGGCGTACCTCGGTTTTTTGGAGTTCACCGAGCGGCATTAAAGTTTTAGAGAGCGCCTCCTGCGACACTCCCCAAAGCACGTATGACTGGTCGCGGGTGCCATCGATTCCCTTTCGAATATGCCAACGGCCGTTCCCGTTTTTTTCAATAATGGCGTAATGACCGGTGGCCATATAATCACAGCCCAGTTCCTGCGCCTTTCTCAAAAATTCGTTCCATTTGACATCAGAATTGCATTTGACGCATGGGTTGGGCGTGTGGCCGACATTATATTCACTGACAAAATTATCTATGACCGTATTGCGAAACTCCCTCGACATATTCAGCACGTAAAAAGGCGCATTAATACTATCGCAGACCATTCGGCAATCGGTGATCGAATCAATGGTGCAACAGCGGCCGTCTTTGTAGACATCGCCGCCGACATCGACAAAATCCCACAGCTTCATATGCGCGCCAATAACCTCGTACCCCTGCTCTTTCAAAAGCAGAGCGGCCACCGATGAATCAACACCGCCGGACATTGCCACTAATACTTTTTGTGCCATCTTGATTTTAATGAGCCAACCTAGGAGCGCTCATAGACCGGAGACATAGCGCGCAGACGTTCTATTATTGGCGGAAGTTTCTCCAGCACATAATTAAGTTGTTCTTTGGTCGTGTTTCTTCCCATAGAAAAACGAATCGCTCCCTGGGCTTCTATTTTCGGTTTGCCCATGGCGGTCAATACATGTGATGGCTCAGTTGCACCAGAGGTACAGGCCGAGCCGGAAGAGCAGGCGATACCTTCGAGGTCGAGTGAAAGCAGGATGGATTCACCTTCAATACCGACAAACGACAAGTTAACCGTCTGTGGGGTTCTGATAGTACGCGAGCCGTTCAAAGTGACATCAGGAATCAAACCCAGAATCTTATCAATGAAGTAATTCGACAATTCAGTGAGTTGAGAATGATCAGAATCCATCCTCTTTCCGGCAATTTCCAAGGCCTTGGCAAAACCGACCGCACCGGCAACATTTTCAGTGCCGGGGCGACGCTTCTTTTCGTGCGAACCGCCATAGAAGAGCGGCGATATTTTGACTCCCTGTCGAACGAACAACGCTCCTATTCCCTTCGGGCCGTATATCTTGTGCGCCGTGAGCGAGAGCATATCGACTTTAAGTTTTTTAACATCAACCGCAATCTTTCCAACTGACTGTACTGCGTCGGTGTGGAATAACACGCCCTTAGATTTTGCAATTTCTGCCAGCGTTTCGATATCCTGAATCGTGCCGGTTTCATTGTTGGCGTGCATGACCGAAACCAAAGCTGTCTTGTCTGAAATAAGTTGGGCCAGGATGTCGGCGGAAGCGAACCCTTCGGAATTGACCGGAAGTTTATCAAGCGTCCAGTTCTCTTTTTCGTGCAGATGCTCGGCGGGCTCAAAGACGGCGTGGTGCTCGGTAGCGCCGACAATTAAATGATTTTTCCGGTTCTTTAGCTGACCGGCAGTTCCGAGTACGGCGATATTATCGGATTCGGTTCCGCCCGAGGTAAAATACAATTCCGACGGCTCGGCGTGAATAAACGCCGCAATTTGTTCACGAGAATTTTCCAGCGCCACTTTGGCGTCGCGTCCGAAGCTGTGTACCGAACTGGCGTTTCCGAAAATCTCCCCCAAATAAGGGAGCATGGCTGTGACTACTTCCGGTTCGACCGGCGTAGTGGCGTTATGATCGAGGTAAATCTGCTCCATATTAGCGCTCTATTGTAACAATTAGAACGCATACAATATAGTAAAGTGCCAGCGGGAATCAAACTCTATCCTTTCGGTGGGGATACGGCGAGCGTAGTCGATTCTAATTGGCCCGGCCGGGGAAATGAACTGAAATCCAGTCCCATAGCCGTAAGCTAAGGCGTCGAATTTGACGTCGTTGGTATGTCTGAAACCGTTGCCGAGATCGAAAAAGACCGACTGCCAGAGCGGTATGGACGAAAACAAGTCGCGCAGAAGCGGCACATAACTTAAAATCTGAAAAGTTTTCCATCGAAATTCCTGATTAAACACCAGAGTATAGGTAGCTCCAACCGCTACCTCATTCGAATCTAATGGTCCCAAGCTTTTCTCCGAAAAACCTCTTATGGTATTTGCGCCGCCCAAAAACAAGGCCTCGTCGATAGGTACCGATTCGGTTTCGGCAAAAGCTTTGGCCCAGCCGATTCTAAACCTGGTTGCCGATACAAAATCTTTTATTAAACTTTGATAGGTTGACCAAGAGGCCTGTGCCTTTACAAAATTTTCGTCACCTCCCAAAAATCCGCCGAAATATTCGGAATTAAGGTCGATCAAAACTCCTCTTTTGGGAACAAATAAGTCATCGCGGCTGTCTCTGCGAAAAGCGCCGTAGATTTTCCGTCGAGCCGAGTTTCCCTCTTCTTTTTTTAAGTCCAGGATCTCGTTGTCGGGAACGCCGCTAATTTTTACGAACTCGTATTGCGCACCAAGAGAGGTTCTGATTTTTTGTCCGAATCTACGGTTGGTTTCGGCCGAGGCCGCCCAAGATTCGCGGTCAAAATTTCTATTGGGGTCCTGAATTCTGGGCTGAAATTCTCCGGTTAGAATCAGCGGCATGCGCACGTTTAAAAACCATGGTTCGGTGAAACGAAGTCGATAACGATGCCCGATAATACCGGCGTCCTGGCCCAAAGTAAAAGAATAATCAGCCAATATTTCGTAGCGGCGCGAGCCCAGAAAATTGCGTTTTCCGAATCGTCCCGACAAATTCCAGACCATGTCCTTTATCTCCGATTGTCCGGCGCCGGTCGTGATAGTCATAAAGTGCGGCTTGCGCTCTCGAACATTTAAGACAAAATCCGGATTAAGGCGGTTTTCGGTGGCGTTATCTTGATCAAAACGAACTGTTGTAAAATATCCGGATTCCAATAGGCGTGCCTGCGATTCTAATATGTCGTTACGCTTGTAAATATTCCCACTATTGATTTTAAGTTCTCGCCGTGCCGTGTACGACGGGAAACTCCTGTCGCCGGAGATGGTAACCTCGCCAAAATGCACGAGCGAATCGGATTCGATAATGAAGAGAATATCATCAAGTTCGGTTGGCCCCGGTCCGTCAATTTTGTATTCAATTTTGGCGTAGGGGAATCCCTCATTGGCCAAAAGTGTCTTCATATCAAACACGGCGCTCTGAACTAAAAATACATCAAACGGTTGACCGGTCTTCAATTGTTTGGCGATACGTTCAAAGTAAAACCCAAATCTTGGTTCGTAACTGCCGGTATAAGACATGTTTCCAAATTTATATTGTTTACCCTCTGAAATTTTAACTTCGACCGCCGCTGACGAATCTTTTCCAGCAACGGAAAACTCTTCGTTCACTGCCACATCAAGATACCCTTTTTTCAAATACAAATATTTGATTTCCAGCGTGTCACGGCCAAGTGATTCTCTCTGAACTTGAATTCGCCGGTCGCGCCGAAGAGCCGACCAGAATCCGTAAGTTTTGCTGTACATACGCTTGCGAATTTCGCCGTCGGTGAATGCGTCGTTCCCGTCCACATTGATTTTTACAATTTGAGGTTTAGACCTGACCCAGCGCAAGAATTCACGGTCCTGTGCGTGTGACAACGCAGAAAACAAAACGAAGAGGACCAAGATGTATGAGAAAATTCTGAACAACACCATCAAAACTCCCAATGGAGTTTCAGGTTGACGTGATATAGTTCCTCTTCATCGCGGCGCCCCTCTAACTGAAACTTCTTGTATAAACGGTACTCAAAACCCAGCTCTTGCCCGGTCGAACTTCCCAACGCAGAACGGCCATAGACATATAAATTGGGGTCGAAGGGAGTGTAAAATCCGACTGTGAATTTTGTGCTGGCAATATCGAAGCCGCCCCCCTCGTAAAATCCGGGGTCGATTTCAAATGTCTCCACACCGAGCTGACGGAGCTGCTTACTCCCTATTTGTGAAACTTGGGTGGCCACAATTACGGAAGCGCGCTGTTCAAAAGTACCGAATGATGATGTTTCACT
>Ga0214473_10011143_pt1 | contig 10563 bp, 11 predicted proteins | sample RVTome_7_FD_203509 | JGI IMG/M metagenome (GOLD analysis project Ga0214473, IMG submission 203509) | Soil microbial communities from uranium-contaminated site in the Upper Colorado River Basin, Wyoming, United States - RVT98D197 | ecosystem: Environmental > Terrestrial > Soil > Contaminated >... | reverse complement strand
TTCTGTGTCTCCTGGTAGAAATAGTAGATTCCGAAGGCCACGACGACAACCGCCAGCAGCCCAACGACGAGATAGAGTGTATTTCTGCTCATGTGAAAGCCTACTTCCCCTTCAGCGCGTCCTTGAGCCCGCCTATGGCGTTCTGCACCGTGCCCTCGGCCTTGTCGGCAGCGCCTTCGGCCTCAAGCTTGGCGTCTCCGGTGACCTTGCCGATCACCTGCTTGATCGCGCCTTTGGCCTTCTTTGCCGATCCGATGACCCTGTTCTTGTCTACCATTTGTCTCTCCTGGAGAAAGCTCAACCATAAGAGGCGCGACTGCGCCGCGAATTGATACAGAACAAGTCCTTGACTGGGGCTGCACATCGTTTTGTGAGGGCGGACACCACCGACTTCTGGAGTTCCCGAAATACTTCGTCAGGTCGACGATGGCGCTGATCGGTCTCAAGAGACTCGGTGAAGACAATTGACGCAGGTCAATGGCAATCCCAAGCTGCGGTTTAGCCTTACAATCGGCTAAGCCCTCCCGGACTTCGGTCAGTTCGGCTTCCTAACCGGAGATCGCAATCATGTCGCTCGGCGTCATTCTCATCATCTTGCTCATCATCTTCCTTCTGGGCGGCTTCAGCGGTCGCTTCGGCGGCTATGGCTATGGCTTCGGCCACGGCGGCGTCGGTGTGCTCGGGGCGATCCTCATCATCGTCTTCATCCTGATGCTGATGAAAGTCATCTGAACTCGAACAGTTCCCGGCTCTGGCGGGCGTGATCCGGCGGGCTGGACCGCGTTCGGCAACGGGACTATCCTTTTCGACAAAGGCCTGTGCAGCTGGCGGTCCGCAGGATGTCGGGGGCAACCGTTTCCGTAAGGGGAGAGTCAGAAGGGTCGCAGCGATGGTCTCGCGCTCTGCGGCGACCTGCGGGTCAGCTGGCACTGCTCCTTTGCCTGCTGACCGTCGCTCCCAGCGTGGCGGAACCCGCGGCGATCCCACCCGGCGTCTGGCTGTTCGACAAGAAAGTCGCGCTTGAAGTCTATACCTGCCGCGACCTGCTTTGCGGCCGGATATTGTGGCTGAAGGTTCCGCGAGACGGTGCGGGCGACCTGGTGCTAGATCGCAAGAACCCAGATCCGTCACTGCGAAACCGCGAGCTTTGCGGCCTGACCATAGTCACCGGGCTGAAGCCCCTCGGCGACAACCGTTGGGGACATTTCCGCCGACCCTTACGCTGCCATGCAGGGGTTAGCGCATCGTTATCGGGCGGTCTGCAGCGACTGTCCATTTGTCGGCTGCCCGTCAATGCAACTTGCGCTAGCAATGCCCCTGGGAGACTTGCACCTACAGCTTCAACTTGGCGGTGCAGCTATGTGGGTAGCGGGCTGGTGGTACATTGGGGCTGTAAGGGCTGCTAAGCAGACGCCAAGGGACTTGCACTGCTACGGGCACTACCGCTCGTGCCCTGAAGCCGGCGCCGCGAAGAGCCACCGCCCCGATGATGCCGCGTCTATCAGCAGAACTCATCCAGTCCCTGATCCACGCACAATACGTCCTTGGCACGCGACGTGTACTGCTCGTCGTCACTCTCCGCAACTTGCCGCAGCAGCTCCTCGCCTCGCTCGCCATCCTCGGCCACGCCGGTGCCGAACAGGTACATCCTGCCCAGGTAGTAGCGCATGCCCCAGTTCACGAAGACCTCGCTCGTTGCATGCCCGCTGGCGATCTCGAACGCCAGAACGAAATCCGCCTCATGGCTCTTGACCACCTCGTCCGAAGCACCATCGTTCCAGAGCTGTTCGCTCAGCTTGTCCGCCACAATGACAAATCCCCCCCGCGAATCAGCGTCCCACATTTGCGGTTGATCAGGATGGCCAAGCAGTGCCCCCGGCCTGAGGATGTCGAGTGCACCAAGGTAGTCGCCCTGATTGGTGGCTGCGACGGCATCCTCGAAGGGCCCGGCATGGGCAGGAGCGACGGCCACCGCCGCCATCACAGCTACGGCGAACAGTGCTCGCCTACCATCGATCATCACGCTTGAAATTGCCATCCTATCCCCCTCACCTAGAGTCCCAGGCTGCGAGCGCATCTCCCGCGCAGCACCGGTGTTCTCAGAACGAGAAACATGCTAGAGATCGGGAAGGCAAGCAATGACTACGTGGTCGACTCTGCTTGGGCAGTAGGAAGCTTGAATCAGACCTCAGCCGATTTGGGAATCCGCCGATTCACAGAAATCCCACCCCGCTCTAGGAGTCGCGATCGCTGACATGATGGGCCCGGCCGCTGCGCCGGGCCTTTTCGTTGGCGCGCTAGGTGCAGCTGACCCGCATCTCCGCAAATCCCTCGATGTCGGCGGAAAAGACCATCAGCGTACAGGTGGTTCCAGCCAGATTGGCGAAGCCGGTCTCCGCGATCACCCCCGCCCCTTCGACGACCACGTTGTCTCCGGTGATGCCGTTGACCCGCACCACCGCGGGGCTTTGGCAGATGGCGTAGCTCTCGCCGGTCATCGCCATGAAGCGGGTGCCCAGCGGGATGCAGTCGTCGGTAGGAAGATCGGGATCGATCTCGGCCGGAGTGGACGCCGTCGCGCTCGCAGGCGCGGCGGCAGCGCCGGCCGCCGGTGCGGCAGTCGTGGGAGCGGCCGTTTGCCGAGTGTCCCACTCCTCCTCCAGAGCATTCATTCGGTCCTGCAGCGCCAGCAGCCCCTCGACAGTGCCGTCATCAGCGATCCTAGCCAAGGTGTCGGCGCGCTGCGATAGAAGATCGATCGTGAGCCGCATGCGGGCGAGTTCCTGCGTCACCGCCTCGGCGCGCTGCTGGGCGTTGAACTCGACGACAACCGCGCCGGCGAGCGCGATCAGCCCCACGAGCGCGGCCAGAAACGGGATGAAGCGGTCCATCAGGACCATGCGGCGATAGCGACGCACTCGGGACCCTCCGCATCCTCGCCGAACCGGTACTCGCCACGGCACGCCGCCACTTTGGGCGGCACCCCTGCCTTCTCGAACAGGTCGAACCCTTGCTGCAGGTTGCGCCAGAACGGCTGCCACGAATTGGCACTTTCGGCGGCGAGCGCAGTCGCCGTGAGCATGAAGGGGAAGACGTGCACGTCGACCCCGTCCTGCCCGTTGCCAAGCGCCGCCTCGACCACCGCGTAGACCTCGTCGACGCTCTCGTCGGTAATGGCGTAGCAGCCGATCGACGAACAGCCGCCATGCACCATCAGCGCCGAGCCCGTGCGGCCAAGTTGGCGGTCGAAGGCATTCGGGAACCCCAGGTTGAAGGAGAGGTGGTGGCGAGAGTTCGGATTGAGCTGCGCCTTGCCCACCCGGTAGAAGCCCTCCGGCGCCTGCCGGTCGCCTTCGCGCAGCTTGGGGCCCAGATCACCGGAGAACTTGCAGATGTCATAGTTACGGAACAGCGCAAAGCGGCCGCCGCCGCGCCTGAGCCAAAGTTCGAGCCGCTTCTCGCGCTTGAAAACGCGGATATGCGCCTCATCGCCAAGGACAAAGTCCTCCGCCACCAGATCGGCACGCAGCCTGTCGCGGTCGAATTGCGGTTCGCGCTCAGAAATGAGCCTGTCCCCCAGCCAATGCAGCAGCGAAGGATAACCCTCCGTAAGCGGCCACGCGATGCCGATGGCCCAGAGCCCGCAGACCATGAGAAGGCCGACAGCAAACGGCCACAACCTTCCCCGCCACATCGCCTACCCTTACGCCCGCCACGCCGCCGAACGCCACCCAATACCGTATTTCGGGCAACATCGTGCCCACACGACGCCGGCTCAAACGCGCTTGATACGCGGTGCTGGCACCGGTGCCTTGAGCGATGGATTGATGACCTTCTGCACGCCGGCATCCTTGCCGCCACCGAACAACCCACCGACGAAACTGCCGATCGCCTCGCCGCGTGCCTTGAGAGCAGCCTGCTCCGCCGCTGCCTTCTCGGCCTCGGCAGCTGCCTTGGCTTGGCTGGCGGCGAGCATGGCGACTTCGCTCGCCATCGCCGCTTCATCGGCCGCCTGCTTCTGTTGCAGGGCCGCCGTCATCGTGGTTTCGCCCACTCCGGCGGGACAGGCAGCGACTGCATCGAGCACTCCGACACTCGTGCGGGGCACGTCGAACACATACTGCTTGTTGCAGACGTCCCATGCCGGCGGGGTCTTGTTCAGCTCGAACCGGTCATAGCCCTCCTTGATGTCCTTCCAGAACGCCAGATGCGGGCTCGATGCGTGCTTGGCAAGGTTCTGCGGCGTCATGCGGAAAGGGAATATTTGCAGTTGCACGCCGTCGTTGCCACCGGCAAAGCTCTCGCGGATCAGGGCATAGATTTCGGCGATGCTGTCGTCCGTCATCGAATAGCAGCCGCGCGACGAGCAATCCCCGTGCACCATCAGGTCTGACCCGGTGCGCCCATAGGCCCGGTCGTACTTGTTGGGAAAGCCGGTGTTGAAGGCGAGATAGTAGTTGGAGTTCGGGTTCAGCAGGCCCGGCGTGACCGTATAGAAACCCTCCGGCGACTGCCGGTCGCCTTCCTTGATCTTGGGCCCCAGTTCGCCCGACCAGGCGCAGATCTCATAGGTCTGGAAGAACTTGTAGCCGCCCCCGGCGGTGCGCTTCCACACCTCGAGTTCGGACGTCTCCTTGAAGATGCGGACGAGCATACCCTCGGAGGGCGAGGAGCCCATGGCCTTGAGCTTGGCGACCACCGATTCCTTTAGCGGCACATGCGCACGCGCATTGCCCGGCTTGATGCCGCCGCAGCCGGCGAGAATGCCCGTCAGGCCCAGCAGGAGCAGCAACGCGAAAAATCTGCGCAACAAGATCGTCAATTTAAGCCTGCCCGAAACAATCTTTTCCCCGACACCCTGAGATACCGGCATAGGGTTACCGGCAGGTAAGTCCAAGCGGTTACTCAAACCCTACCAACGCCGCTTGTGCCGCGGCGAGGGGCATACGATCAACTCAAATTGGCACCGATCGCGAGGAATTTTTCCCGCCTGTGCTCGCGCAGTTCCAGCCGGCTCTTGCCTTCGAAGTCGCCAAGAAACTGGGCGATCGCCTTTCGCGTCTCGCTCATCACAACTTCGGGATGACGATGCGCGCCGCCGGGCGGCTCGTGGATGACTCCGTCGATGATCCCGAATCCAAGAAGATCGGTCGCCGTGATCTTCATGTTGTTGGCTGCGTCCTGCGCCTTGGCGGCATCGCGCCAGAGAATCGAAGCCCCGGCCTCGGGCGAGATCACCGAATAGATGGCGTTCTCCAGCATCAGCACCCGGTTAGCGGTGGCAATGGCGATGGCCCCGCCCGAACCGCCCTCGCCGATGATGACGGCAAGGTTGGGAATGCCGAGCTCGAGGCATTTTTCAGTCGAGCGCGCAATCGCCTCGGCCTGGCCGCGCTCTTCGGCGCCGATCCCGGGATAGGCCCCGGCCGTGTCGACGAAGGCAATGACCGGGATATTGAAACGGTCGGCCATATCCATGACGCGGACGGCCTTACGGTATCCCTCGGGCCGCGCCATGCCGAAATTGTGCTTGAGCCGGGTCTCGGTCGACGAACCCTTCTCCTGGCCCAGAATCGCCACCGCCTGGCCCTCGAAGCGACCGAATCCGGCCTGCAACGCAGCGTCCTCGGCGAACTTGCGGTCCCCCGCGAGGGGCGTGAACTCGGTGATCAGCGCCTGCACGTAGTCTGAAAAGTGCGGTCGCTGCGGATGGCGGGCGACCTGGGTTTTCTGCCAGGGCGTCAGCCGCCGGTAGATATCGACCAGGGCCTCGTCGGCGCGCACCGACAGCCGGCTCACCTCCTCGTCGATCGACACCGCCTGATCTGTCGCGGCGAGCGACTTGAGTTCGGCGATCTTGCCTTCGAGATCGGCGACCGGCTTTTCAAAATCGAGGTAAGACTGCATCCCGCCCGCCAAATTGGGTCAATTCCCTGGCGCTCCAGTCGCGCCCTAAAGTGGCTGGAAAGTGGCGATGCCGTGAACCTAAGTCAAGTCAGCGCGCGGCTTGTCGCTCCGTGGGCTTGCGCGGCGCGGTGCAGGCTGGTCGTCGATCACCATGTACTCGATGTAGAAGTAGACTTCCCGCGCCAGCATCGGCAACTGGCTGGCCCAGCTTTGAATGCGGCTGGTGGGAGTTGGAGAGGGATGGGCATCGATGCCCACATCGCGCGCCATCCTGATGGCGCGGCGCATATGCAGCGGGTCGCTGACAACGAGGACCCGGTTCAGGGAGTGCTCGGCGAGCAGTGGCAGCGAATTGACCATGTTCTCGAAGGTGGTGTGCGAAGCCGTCTCGACGAGAATGTCCGCTGCCGGAACGCCAGCCGCAATGGCGAAGTCCCTGCCGGCTTCGGCTTCGCTGGCCTTGTCGCCGGGACCCTGTCCGCCCGTCATCACCAGCTTCCGCACCCTGCCCGCGCTGTAGAGGGAAATCGCGTGCCTCAGGCGCTCGGCGAAAACCGGCGTCGGCGCCTCATCGGCAACGGCCGCGCCGAGCACCAGTGCCGCGTCCGCCGGACCGGGATCAGAATTGCCCGCATAGCCGGCGATCTCGACCGCAACGGCAATGAAGGCAACCAGGGGAATGGCGACGACGACGATGGCGATCACCAGCAGGAGCTTGCGCAAAGGCTATTCCCGATCGGCCAGCGGATGGTGCGTTTCCACCAGAGTGCGCAGCTTTTCGTCGAGCACGTGCGTGTATATCTGGGTGGTCGAAATGTCGGCATGGCCGAGCAGTGTCTGCACCACCCGCAGGTCCGCGCCGCCGGCCAGCAGATGGCTGGCGAAGGCGTGGCGCAGGACGTGGGGGGCGACCCGGTGGGCGCCTATTCCGGCCCGGCCGGCAAGACTCTTGAGGTCGCGTGCAAACACCTGCCGGCTCAGATGCCCATCTTCACCGCCGGCTGAAAACAGCCACGGTCCGGGCGGCAAGGTTTTGACATAGGCCTTGACCGCATCGCGGGTGCGATCATTGACCGGCACGATGCGCTCGCGGCCGCCCTTGCCGGTGATGGTCAGATAGCTCGCGTCGCGCATCACGGCGGAGCGCCTGAGACCGACCAGCTCGGAGACGCGCATGCCGGTGGCGTAGAGCAGCTCGAGCAGCACATAGAGCCGGAGTGCAGCCGCCCGCCGCTCGTCGCTGGCTTCGCCGTTGGCTTCTGCCTCGGCGGTGGTCAGCAGCGCATCGACTTCCGCGATCGAGAGCACCTTGGGCAAGGCCCGGCGCGTCCGTGGCGAGGCCACGATGCGGGTAGGATCGTCGCCCCGGACGTTGTCGGAGCAAAGGAACTTGTGGAACTGCCTGATCGCGCTCAACCGCCGCGCGCTGCTCGCGGCCGAAAGCCCTTGGGCCGCCAGCGACCCCAAGTACGAAACAACCTGCTCGCGGGTGGCGGCCAAGGCACCCGACTTCCTGGCCGCCAGAAATCCTGCATAGTCGGACAGGTCGCGCCGATAGGCTTCGGTGGTGTTTTTGGCGGCTCCCCGCTCGGCGCTCATCATTTCGAGAAATGCCTCGATCAGATGGCTTTCGGAACCACTCATTCGGGCGCCCCGGGCTCCAGCGTCTGCACTTCAGCATCAGCGGGTTCGGCCGGCACGGTGTCTGCCGGCGCAGCGCCGGTCTCCACGGGCGGCGGCGAGTCCGCCGTGCGGCTGGTGTCGATCTCACGGCGCACCAGCGGCTCGCGATCCGGCGCTGCGACCAGCTCGCGCGTCGGGATCCGAACAGTGATTTCCTTTTCTCCCGGATCGACAGCGGCAACCAATGCGAACATGCCGCCATAGGCCAGCCCGACCAACACCAGGAGGATGACGAGAAGTCGAATGAGGGTCGGCATGGCAATCCGCTTTTGTCACGCGAGCAAGGGGGGCGAATGTCCCCCGTTTCGTCGCCCCGATCAAGGGCGCTCCAAGGGTCGCCCATTGTGGCGGGATTGACTTTACCTTCCCCTAACGGTTCAACGCGGACCGAGAGCTATCGGGGCCCTAAGGTGACGCGCGGCAAATCGACGGCACGCGACGACAAACGCGACGAGCTGGTGGCCCTGCTTGGCGGCCGCCCGATTGTGCTCGTCGGCATGATGGGCGCCGGAAAGACCACTGTCGGGCGTCGGCTTGCCGGCAAACTCGGTCGCCGCTTCATCGACAGTGACGAAGAAATCGAAAATGCCGCCGGCATGACCATCGACGATATTTTCAGGACCCATGGCGAGGCCGATTTCCGTTCCGGCGAAGTCCGCGTCATTGCGCGGCTCCTGCGCGACCCTGATATCGTGCTGGGTACAGGCGGCGGCGCCTTCGTCAATCCGGAGACCCGCGCCTTGGTGAAGTCCGAGGCGGTATCGGTCTGGATCAAGGCCGATTTCGATCTCTTGTTCTCCCGCGTCTCCCGTCGCTCCAACCGTCCGCTGCTCAAGACTGCCAATCCGCGCGAAACGCTCCAGAACCTGATCGACGCGCGCTACCCGGTCTATGCCGAGGCGGACGTGACCATCGTCTCCAAGGACGTCCCGCAGGACGTCGTGGCGAACGAGATTATCGACGCGCTGCTCGAATTCCTCAGCCAGCCGCGCGAGCGCAAGGAAGAACCCATGCCGAACAAACCCCACAAGGTCCGCGTACCATTGGGCGATCGCGCCTACGACATCCTGATCGGCGACGATCTGATCGATCAGGCGGGCGAAAGGCTCAAGCACCAGTTCCCCGGCCGGCGCTTCGGCATCGTCACCGACAGCGAAGTGGCACGCGAGCAATTGCCGCGCCTGCGCCGTTCGCTGGAGGCGGCAGGTCTTGGCTTTGCCGAGATCGTCGTTCCGAACGGCGAGGCGACCAAGTCCTGGAACCGGCTGGGCGAGGTGGTGGAGGGGATTCTCGCGGCCAGACTGGAGCGTGGCGACCTCATCGTCGCGCTCGGCGGTGGGGTGATTGGCGACCTAGCCGGCTTTGCTGCTTCCATCGCCCGGCGCGGCATGGATTTCGTGCAGATCCCCACCTCGCTGCTGGCGCAGGTGGATTCCTCGGTCGGCGGCAAGACCGGCATCAACTCACCGCACGGCAAGAACCTGATCGGCGCCTTTCACCAGCCAAAACTGGTCCTCGCCGACCTTTCTGCCCTCGATACGCTGCCGCCGCGGCAGTTTGCGGCCGGTTACGCCGAAGTGGTCAAATACGGGCTCATCGACGACGAGCCGTTCTTCTTCTGGCTAGAGGCCCACCGGGCCGAGATCTTCGAAGGCGGCCCCGCCCGCGCCGAGGCGATCGCCCGGGCCTGCGCCGCCAAGACACGCTTCGTCCTCGCCGACGAGAAGGAGACCGGGGTCCGCGCCTTGCTCAACCTGGGGCACACCTTTGGGCATGCACTCGAAGCCGCCACTGGCTACTCCGACCGGCTGCTGCACGGGGAGGGCGTCGCCATCGGCATGGTCCTGGCGCATGGATTCTCTTCCAAACTCGGCCTTGCGCCGAGCCAGGACACCGGCCGCATCGCCGGCCATCTCGAGGCCGCCGGCCTGCCCACGCGACTGGGCGACATCCCCGGCGAGTTGCCCGATACCGCATTCCTGATGAACGCCATCGCCCAGGACAAAAAGGTCGTGCGTGGCGCCCTCACCTTCATCCTGACCCGCGGGATCGGCCAGGCCTTCATCGAAAATGACGTCGATCCCGCGGCCGTGGCGGCCTATCTCGACGAGATGCGCTCCGCCTAGGGCATCACCGCGATCACCACGCGCCGGTTGGCCGCAAGACTCGGGCCGAACTGGGTGGTCTCGCCCGCGCCGGTGGCGCTGGCTTCCTCGTACTGCAGGCCGTTCTTGCGCAGATAGGCCAAGACATTCTGCGCTCGCTCGATGGCAAAGAGCGCGTTCGTGGCATAGGCGCCCTGCGTGCTCGAGTAGCCGGTGACCAAGACCGTACACTTCTGCCCGTCGATGTCCTTGACGATCTGGTCCAGCCGGGCCTCGAGACGCGGCGTCAGTTCGTTGGAATTTTCGTTGAATCCCAAGACATTATAGAGTTCGTCGCGGCTGCAGCTGCCCCCTTCCGGGTTTTGGTCGAGGCTGGCGACTTCGATCGGCTCGGCTGCGGCCGGGGCCTTGACCTGCATGACCGCGACCGGGGACTTGGCGGTGGGGGCCGGCTCTGCGGCAACCGCCGCGACCTTTTGGACCATCGCTGCATCGTCGGGCATCGGCCAGCCGCCGCTCGGGGCTGCGGACACCGCCTGCGCATTGCCGTCGTAGAGCACCAGGAACTCGCCCAAAAGCTCGTTCGGCTGCGTGCCGCCCTTGCCCGCGGTGCTCAGCCCCGAAACCGTAACTGCTTGGCCGTTAACGGAAATTGCCGCAACGTAGAGGTTGCGGTCGCGGTTGGAGCCTTCGCCGCCGAAGGCTTCGTTGGTGAGGCGGATGCGGACTTCGCCGCCCGGGTTGAACACTTCCTCGGGGATCTCGAACGCGAAGCTCTGCACGTAGGGCGTCTTGTCGGCGGCGTCGGCGAAACGACCGGCCGCCACCGTGTCGATTGCCGCCTCCACCGCCCGTTCGCCGACCACCT
>Ga0214473_10011142_pt1 | contig 10563 bp, 9 predicted proteins | sample RVTome_7_FD_203509 | JGI IMG/M metagenome (GOLD analysis project Ga0214473, IMG submission 203509) | Soil microbial communities from uranium-contaminated site in the Upper Colorado River Basin, Wyoming, United States - RVT98D197 | ecosystem: Environmental > Terrestrial > Soil > Contaminated >... | reverse complement strand
CTGAAGGAGCTCGAGTCCGAGGCGTGGGAAGACTTCCTCGACATGACGATCTCCCAGGCGCTCCTCTGGGCGGCGACGAACACCGCTCCGGAAGAGAAGAGCTCGGAGATCTCCGCGGCCGAGCCGTACTTCATCGGCTCGCACTCCGGCGCGTCGGGCGCCTGGGTGAGCGGTCCCAAGGACCTGGCCCCGCCCGAGTACTTCTGGGGCTATGAGTGCATGTCGACGGTGAAGGGCCTCTTCATGGCAGGCGACGCATCGGGAGCCTCCTCGCACAAGTTCTCCTCGGGCTCGCATGCCGAGGGGCGCATCGCAGGGAAGGCCGCCATCCGATACATCGTCACCGAGAAGCCGGCGATGCCCAAGGTCGACGCGGCCGAGCTCGAGAAGTTGAAGACCGAGATCCTGGCGCCCCTCAAGACCTACGAGGACAACCAGGGCAAGAGCACCGACCCGTTCACCAACCCGAACTACATCATCCCGAAGATGTTCATGTTCCGCCTGCAGAAGCTGATGGACGAGTACGCGGGCGGCGTGACGGCGCAGTTCACGACCACGAAGCCGAACCTCGAGAGAGCGCTCGAGCTGTTGACGTTCCTGCGCGAGGACGCGGCCAAGATCGGCGCGAAGGACCTGCACGAGCTCATGCGGGCCTGGGAGAACCAGCACCGCATGTACCAGGCAGAGGCGCACGTGCGTTCGGTGCTGTTCCGCGAGGAGACGCGTTGGCCGGGCTACTACTTCCGCGCTGACATGCCGAAGATGAACGAAAAGGATTGGCACGTCTTCGTCAACTGCAAGATGGATCCGAAGACCGAGCAGTGGGAAGTGAAGAAGGTGCCGATCAAGACCCTGTTCGCCTAGTTCCACGTTCCGATCCGGTCGGCGCGGCGACGCTTTGTCGTCGCGCCGACCGATGCCGGCCGGTCCTCTTGCGATCGGCCCCGCAGGTGATGTAATGTCTGACGTGAGTGGAACGAATTGCCCGCATTGCGGTGCGTTGCTTGCCCGTTTCGCGCTCCCTGACGCTGGCTTTGATCACGCACACGATCTCGCCTGCTTCAATGACGACTGTCCGTACTACGTTCGAGGCTGGGCCTGGATGCTGGAGCAGTTCGGAGTGAACACCTCGTACCGATACCGTGTGGATTCGCAGAGCGGACAGGCGTCGCCCATCCCCGTCTGGTCGCCCACGGCCCTGCGCTGCCGAATCCTCCCGGAGGATGGGTCGGCGGGCGCCGAGCCAAAGGAGCATTCGTGAGCAGCTCGAAGTCTGCGACGTTCAACGTCGCCGGTCCATCGGAGTTACCGGAGGCGCTGCGCAACAGCCGGCAGCTTCAAGGTGACGCGACGTTTTGTTTCGATTGCAATCCGAAGCTCGGGTGCTTCACCGATTGCTGTGCGAACGTCAACATCCTCCTGACGCCAGCCGACGTCTTGGGCCTGGCGCGCCGCAGGGGACTCACGACGCGCGAGTTCCTCGATCGCCACACGCTCACGCCCATCACCAAAGATTTGCACTTGCCGGTGGTGATGCTGCGGATGGACGACACGGCCGAGAAGCGCTGCCCGTTCGTCACCGCCGCGGGCTGTTCGGTGTACGAGGCGCGGCCGTGGGCCTGCCGCATGTATCCGATCGGTATGGGGCTGCCTCCGGCGCGCGCCGGGATAGAGCCCGTGCCCGGCTACTTCTTGTTCCAGGACGACTTCTGCCATGGACACAAGGAGCCGCGGACCTGGACGGTCGACGAGTGGCAACGGGATCAAGGTGTCCTCGCGCTTGAAGAGGTCGAGAAGGGCTTCCGCGAGCTCGTGGGCCATCCCTGGTTCATCGGTGGCCGCAAGCTCGATCCGAGGCGCATCGAGATGTTCTTCATGGTCGCCTACGACCTCGACACGTTTCGCAATTTCGTCTTCGCAACGACCTTCTTGAAGCGCTTCGACCTGGGCGATGAGCCCGTCGAGGCGCTGCGTACCGATGACCGTGCGCTGCTGCGTTTCGGCTTTCGCTGGCTGCGCTTTGCGATGTTCGGTGAGCCGACCGTGAAGCCCAAGCCCAAGCCCGAGGCCGCAGCTGCGGCGGAGGTGGCCCGATGAGTTCCTCGACGTCGAAACCCATGCTCGTCGTTGGCGCCGGCATCGCCGGCATCACCACGGCGCTCGAAGCCGCCGAAGCCGGCCAAGAGGTAGTCCTGGTCGAGCGTGAGGCGAGCGTGGGCGGCCGCGTGTTGAAGAACCACCAGTACTTCCCCAAGATGTGCCCTCCGGCGTGCGGGATGGAGATCAATACCCGCCGGCTGGAGAAGAACGAGCGGGTGCGCGTGCTGACGCAGACCGAGCTCGAGGGCGCCCAGCGCAGCGGCGCCTCCTGGCGGGTGACCCTGCGGCGGAGCCCCGAGTACGTCACGGCGGCGTGTACGGCCTGCGGCGATTGCAGCAAGGTCTGCCCGGTTTCCGTCCCTGATGCGTTCAATCTGGGGCTCAGCAAGGCGACTGCCATCCGCATTCCGCACGTCGATGCCTGGCCTCGGCGGTTCGTGCTCGCTCCTCGCGAGGCGTGCCCGGCCGGCTGTCGGCTGTGCGCCGACGCGTGCAAGGTGGCGGGCGCGATCGTCCTCGACGCCAAGGAGACGCACGAACAACTCGAGGTGAGCGCCATCGTCGTCGCCACCGGCTGGTCCCCTTATCCCGTGGAGAAGCTCTCGGAGCTCGGCGGCGGTGTGCTCCCCGATGTCATCGCCAACGTGCAGCTGGAGCGGCTGGCGGCGCCGGCCGGGCCGACGGCCGGCAAGATCTTGCGGCCCTCCGACGGCCAGCCTCCCAAGCGGGTGGCTTTCGTCCAGTGCGCGGGCTCGCGGGACATCAATCATTTGCCCTACTGCTCGGCAGTGTGCTGCATGGCCTCGGCGAAGCAAGCCATGTACGTGAAGGAGCAGCTCCCCGACGCGCAGGTGACCCTCTACTACATCGATAGGCGTACGCCCGGCCGAAACGAGTCCATGCTCCCGATGCTCGAGGCCGCCGGCGTGCGGCTCGTGAAGGGAAAGGTGGGCAAGGTCACCCAGGGGGCGAGCGCCCTCGTGCTGCGCGTCGAGGATATCGAGGCAGGGCGGCTCCTCGAGGCGGAGGCCGATCTGGTGGTGCTCGCGACCGGCATGGTGCCGGGCGGCGCAGGGGATGCGGCCTTGCCGATAGTGCGCGACAGCGACGGGTTCGCGCTCGACGATCGTGCGGCGTGCGTCTTCGCCGCTGGGGTTGCGCGCCGGCCGGAGGACGTTGCGGCCTCGGTGCGTGACGCAACTGGAGTAGCGGCCAAGGCGATGGTCGCCGCGAGGAGTGTCTGATGGAACGGGTCGGAGTGTTCCTCTGCACCGGCTGTGATATCGGTGCCAGCCTGAAGACGGACGCCTTCGAGGCGCTCGCCAAGAAGAACGGCGCCGTGCAGTATGCCGTCCACCCCTGCCTCTGCGAGCCGCAAGGCGTGGCGACGATGCAAGCCGCGGTGGACAGCGGCGCGGTCGATTCGCTCGTCATCGCCGCTTGCTCGGCGCGCCACAAGCAGCAGGAGTTCCGGTTCGACGCGACCAAGGTCGCCGTAGAGCGCGTCAGCCTGCGCGAGCAGGTGACCTGGACGCATCCGGCCGGCCACGAAGATACCCAGATGCTCGCCGAGGACATGCTGCGGATGGGCGTCGTCAAGGCCAAGAAGATGGGCCTGGCGGCGCGCCTCAAGGACGCCATCGAGCAGACCGTGCTCGTCGTCGGCGGAGGCCTGACCGGCCTGGAGGCGGCCAAGGCCGCGTCTGGGCTGGGCCACCCGGTCGTGCTCGTCGAGAAGACGGCGAAGCTGGGCGGTCACCTCGCCAGCGTACGGGACGTAACGCCCGACGTCCCGCCGTACGATCGCCTGCGGCCGAGCCCTGTCGCGGAGCTCGAGCGCTCCGTCCGCGAGGACGCGGGCATCCGGGTGCTCGTCGGCACGCGACTCGTGAGCATCAGCGGCCAGCCCGGCCAGTTCATGGTCGAGGTGGAAGGGAGCCAGGGCCGCGAGGAGTTCAAGGTCGGCGCTGTCGTCCAGGCGACGGGCGCGCGGCCGTACGACGCCACTCGGCTCGGCCACCTCGGCTACGGACAGTCACCAAACGTCATCACGGCGGCCGATCTGGACGCCATGCTGGTGCGGGGCGAGCTGAAGCGGCCTGGTGACGGTAAGCCGCCACAGCGCATCGTGTTCGTGCAGTGCGCCGGTTCGCGCGACGACGCGCATCTCAAGTACTGCTCGAGCGAGTGCTGCGGGACGACGCTGCGGCAGGTCGTTGCCATCCACCAGGCCTCGCCCGAGGTCGAGTGTGCCATCATCTACCGCGACCTGCGCGCCCCGGGGCAACTCGAGCACTTCTATCGAGCCGTGCAGGAGCAGTCCAGGGTCATGCTGGCGCGCGGCACCGTCGAGGCGGTGACCGTCAACGGAGCGGGGCTCCAGGTCAGCGTCAAGGAGAGCACGCTCGGCGAGCGGGTGGAGATCGGCGCCGATCTCCTCGTTCTCGCGACCGGCATGGTACCGAACTCCGCCGACGGCGAGGCGATCCGCCAGCTGCGCGACGCCAAGAAGCGGATCGAGAAGAAGGAGTCGGAGACGCAGGTCAAGGCCGCCACTGAAATGGTGGCGAGCCTCGCCCAGTACGAGGGGACGGAGATCCTCAACCTGACGTATCGGCAGGGGCCGGACCTGCCGGTCCTCTCCTACGGCTTCCCGGATTCGCACTACATCTGCTTCCCCTACGAGACGCGGCGCACCGGCATCTACGCTGCGGGCACCGTGCGCGCGCCCATGGACCCCGCCCAGGCAACCGAGGACGGCTGGGGTGCGGCGATGAAGGCGGTGCAGCTCATCTCTGCCGCTGGGCGCGGCGAGGCGGTGCACCCGCGTGCGGGTGACATCGGTGTCAACGACTTCTTCATGCAGCGCTGCACGCAATGCAAGCGCTGCACGGAGGAGTGCCCGTTCGGTTCGATCGACGAGGACGCGAAGGGGACGCCGCAGTACAACGCATACCGTTGTCGCCGCTGCGGCATCTGCTTCGGCGCCTGTCCGGAGCGCATCATCTCTTTCCCCGACACGTCGGTCGACGCCGTCGCCAGCATGATCAAGTCGATCGAGGTCCCTGACGAGTCCGACGAGAAGCCTCGAATCCTCGCGCTCATGTGCGAGAACGACGCGCTGCCGGCCCTTGACGATGCAGCGCTGAAGCGAGCCTCCTGGAACGCGTGGGTCCGCGTCATTCCGGTGCGCTGCCTCGGCCAGGTGAACATCGTCTGGGTCGGCGAGGCGCTGTCGCGCGGCATCGACGGTGTGATGCTCCTGGGCTGCAAGCGCGGTGACGACTACCAGTGCCACTACATCAAGGGTTCCGAGCTTGCCCACAAGCGCCTGGAGAACCTCCAGGAGACCCTGAGTCGGTTGGCGCTCGAGACCGAGCGCGTGCAAGTCCTCGAGCTCGCGCGCAACGAGATGGCGCGCATTCCGGCGCTCTTCGATGAGTTCGCCGAGAAACTCGGGGAGCTCGGCGCGAATCCTCTGAAAGGCTTCTGAACTCCCATGGCACTCCACGTTGACCAGAAACTGCTGGCCGAGCTCGAGAAGTACGGCGCCGAGGACGTTTCCAAGTGTTTCCAGTGTGGCAACTGCACGGCAGCTTGCCACCACTGCAACGACGTCTGGACGTTTCCGCGCAAGCAGATCCGCATGGCACAACTGGGCCTGGAGGACCGCCTCAGCTCCTCGCTGGAGCCGTGGCTCTGTTACTACTGCGGTGAGTGCTCGGCGCAGTGCCCGCGCGGTGCCGAGCCCGGCGAGACCATGATGGGGCTGCGCCGCTGGCTCACGGCTCGCTATGACTTCACGGGGATCTCCCGCCTTTTCTACCGGTCGCCGGTGGCCGAGGTGATCGCCATTGTCCTCGTTGCGCTGGCCACGGGTGCGGGCTTCCTGGCCTACGGGCTGACGCACGGCGACATCACCGCCTACGACGGCCCCCGCGCATTTCTGCAGGCCTCGGCGGTCCACGTCTTCGACTGGTCGATGGCGGGCGTGCTCTCCGCACTCCTCGGCGCCAACGTGCTGCGGATGTGGTGGCTCACGACCGGGTCGCGCGAAGGCGCGAAGGTGCCCCTCAGCTCGTACCTGCGCAAGCTGCCCGTGCTGCCGCTACACTTCTTCACGCAGCGCCGCTTCGCGGAGTGCAAGGCCAAGCAGCCGTGGTTCGTCCACCTCGCGTTGATGCTGAGCTACGTCACGATGCTCGTGCTGATCATGTTCTTCCTGCACTACGTGCAGGAGGGGCCCGAGATCAATTGGGGCGTGCACGCCTTCGGGTATCTCGCCAGCATCGGTCTCGTCGGCGCTGTCACCTACTCCGTTCGCGCCCGGATCGCGAAGAGCCAGCCGCACGCGAAGCACTCCCACGATTCGGACTGGATCTTCTTGGCCATGCTCATGCTGGTGACCGCCACCGGCATTCTGCAGCACATCCTGCACCGTCTCGGCGCCGACATGGCCGCCAACATCACCTACGTCGTGCACCTCATGTTCGTCGTGCCGATGCTGGTTCTCGAGGTGCCCTTCAGCAAGTGGTCGCACATGGCGTACCGGCCCATGGCGGTCTACCTGGCCGAGGTGCAGCGGGATGCGCTCTCCCGTGAGGCGCCGCTCTCGAGCCGCAGTGAGCACGCCGTGTGAGGAGGTCAAGCCCATGACAGATCTTTCCGGTGGCTCGTCGCACCGTCTGTGGCAACCGGCGTCGCTGTCGAGGTCCGATGCCGCCTTGCCGTCGCCGCTGGCCGTGGGCTTCCACGTGGTTCACCTCGGCACCATCCTGTAGCTGTTCGTCGCGTTCCCGTTCTCGAAGTTAGCGCACGCTCTGTACCGCACGCTCGCGATGCCGCACGAGCGTCTGACCGCACAAAGGAGACTGTCGTGATAAAGCCTCATGGATCAGACAAGCTGAACCCGCTGTACGTGATGGACCCGAAGGAGCGCGCGGCGCTCGCGACGGAGGCGGAGAAGCTGCCGTCGATCGTCGTCTCCTCGGCTGCGGCCGCCAACGCGGTCATGCTCGGCGGCGGGTACTTCAACCCCCTCACCGGCTACATGAACCTCGCCGACTCGCTGAAGGTTGCGAGCGAGATGCGCACCACCAAGGGCCTGTTCTTCCCTGTGCCCGTCGTGAACGTGGTGAAGGACGCCAGCGCGATCCGAGGGAAGAAGCAGATCGCGCTTCGCGACCCGAACGTCGATGGCAATCCCATCATGGCGGTCATGGACGTCGAGGCGATCGAGGAGATCACCGCCGACCAGATGAAGCTCATGACGGAGAAGATCTTCCGTACGCTCGACCCGAAGCACCCCGGAGTCGCCGCGTTCACCGGGGTCGGCAACACCATCATCTCGGGCCCCATCAAGGTCCTCAGCTACTCGTACTTCGAGAAGGACTTCCCGGAGACCTTCCGTACCGCGTATCAGCTCCGAGATCAGATCGAGAAGCTCGGCTGGAACAAGGTGGTCGCCTTCCAGACGCGCAACCCCATGCACCGGGCTCACGAAGAGCTCTGCCGCATGGCGCACAAGGATCTCAACGCCGACGGCATCCTCATCCACATGCTGCTCGGCAAGCTCAAGCCCGGCGACATCCCGGCCGACGTTCGCGACGCCTCGATCCGCAAGATGGTCGACATCTACTTCCCGAAGAACACCGTGGTCATCAGCGGCTACGGCTATGACATGCTCTACGCTGGGCCGCGCGAGGCCGTATTGCATGCCGTCTTCCGCCAGAACACCGGCTGCACGCACCTCATCGTCGGGCGCGATCACGCCGGCGTTGGCAGCTACTACGGGCCGTTCGACGCGCAGACCATCTTCGACACGGAGGTGCCGAAGGACGCCCTCCTCATCGAGATCTACAAGGCCGACAACACGGCGTGGAGCAAGAAGCTCGGCCGCGTCGTGATGATGCGCGACGCGCCCGACCACAAGCCCGAGGACTTCGTCAACCTGTCCGGCACGAAGGTTCGCGAGATGCTCGGGAAGGGCATGGAGCTGCCGGTCGAGTTCAGCCGTCCCGAGGTGGCGCACATCCTCATGGGCTACTACCAGTCGATCGACCAGAAGAAGTAGTCACCGATTCAGAGAAATGGCGACAAGGAGGACCAGCCATGCGACGCCTCGCCGCGTACATGGCTGGTCTTTCTGCGTCAGGGGTACACCCGGCCGGTGGAGCTGAGGGAGATGCCGACCAGGAGTTTGCCGAAGGAAGGGCCAGTCATGCGACCTACTGTCGCGCGCATGGCCTGTCGTTGTAGTGTAAGTTGGCTCGTTTGTGTTGCGTGCCAGTGTGATTAGGTGGATGATGGACGCGCCTGACAACTGCGGGAGCATGTAGCAAGTCGGTGTATCCGTGCGATGTGGATATGGCCCGTGCGGATATACCCGATCGACCAGTACCAGCCCTTGGAAAGGGGCAGCCATGCGGCGACTCGTGGCCTCTGTAGCGACATTCTGGCTCTTACCGTTGTTGGCGCTCGCGTCTGGAGACGAGCCCGCCACGGCGCTCAGCGAGCGAATCGATACGTCTCAGCTGACCGGGAACAATCTGCAGCTCGTGAATCTATACAACGACCACCGCGTGCTCTATGCGGCGGCGACCACCGTGGCGATGGCTCTGTTCGGCATCCTCATCGCATTCGTCGTCGACGCTGTGCTCGCTCGCCTCGGGCTGAAGGTCTCGAAGGTCGAGCACCGCGAGTGACGGAGGTACCATGGACGCCCTGAGCATCTATCTTCCGATAGCGCAGATCACGTTCAGCATCCCGCTGCTCCTGGGCCTCGGATTCTGCGTTGGCGTCCTGGGCGGGTTCTTCGGGGTGGGAGGCGCCTGGATCGTGACGCCTGCGCTCAACATCTTCGGCTTCAACATGTCTTTCGCCATCGGCACCGACCTGGCGCACATCTTCGGCAAGTCCATCATCGCCACCAAGAAACACAGCAAGATGGGCAATGTGGATTTCCGGCTCGGCCTCATCTCCATCATCGGCTCGGTGCTCGGGGTCGAGCTCGGCGCCCAGTCCGTGATGGCGCTGGAGAAGGTCGGTAACGTGGGTGCAGTCGTGCGCTGGGTGTACATGGCCCTGCTCTTCGGGCTCGGCATCTACATGACTTACGACTACATGCGTGCCACGCGCCAGCAAGCGGCGATGCCGTCGTCGAAGTCGGCGCCCACTCCCCCGAAGGCCGGTATCTCCCACAAGCTGCACTCGCTGCGCATCCCACCGATGATCTCGCTGCCCGCCTCGGGCATCGATCACGTGTCGCTGTTCGTGATCGTCGCCATCTTCATGGTGACTGGATTCCTCTCCGGTTTCATGGGGGTGGGCGGCGGATTCATCCTCTTGCCGTCCCTCATCTACCTCATCGGCTGCCCGACGGCGGTCGCGGTCGGGACGAGCCTCCTCTGCGTGCTCCTCATGGCCGCCTACGGCTGCTTCTCCTACTCCCTGAAGGGCAGAACGGAGATCGTCGCTGCCTTCATCATGCTCATCGGCGCGTCGATCGGGGCGCAGATTGGCGTGCTCGCCACCCGGTATGTGCGCGGTTATGGAATTCGCCTGCTCTTCGCGATCATGATCATCCTGGCCGGTATTTCTGTGACGCTGAAGCAAGCCCAGGGGCTGTTGGACGTGCCGGTCATGGGGACGCTCGCTGGATTCGTGGTGCTGGCGGCGGCTGGAGGCATGTCCCTCCTCGTCACGGTGAAGCTCATCCAGGGTTTCATGGCGGAGAAGAAGCGGACCGAGTTCTCTTGATCTGGAAGCTGTTCGCGCGCCTTCGGGGGGCGCTCGCAGGCTCGAGGACCGTCCCCGAGCAGCTCGTCCGTAGCCAGTACAAAGAGTTTCAGGAGTTGCTCGAGGCCAACGACGGGGTGCTCGAGCGGATGGGAGCGCTGAGCGATCTCCTCGCGCGCAGCGATCCGTTCTCGCACGAGAGGGGCGCGCGACTCGTCGGCGAGGTGCTCGAGTACGCCGAGCGGATGGTCGCGAGCCTGGTGCGCCTGTCGGGAGGTCGCTACTCGGTCCTGCGCCGGCGCCTCGAGGCCATCGCCGCGGAGGCGCGGCAGGCGCTCGCCGGCGGTGAGGCCGAGTTCGTTGGGCCCGAAGCCGCCGTTCCCCGGGGAGCAGCAGGGAGCGAGCCGTCAGGTTCCGCGTCGGCGAGCGATTGCGAGCTCGTCGACGCCCTTCCGCAGGCGCGTGCGCTTCTCGTCGGGGGAGGCAAGGGGTCTGCCTCCGCCCAGGACCCGCCGCTCGGTGGGGTGGCCGGGCCAAGCTTCGCGTCGAGCTCGGTCCATCGCTCGGTGAGCGCCGCCGCGGACAGCATCGTCCCTCTCGGGCTGACGGATCCGCACGCGGCCTCCTTCACGCCGCAGGGTTGCCGCTCGGTTCACGACGTCACCCGCTTCTGCCACGAGATGGCGGTTCGCGAGATGTTCGAGGTGAACAGGAACACCCAAAGTC
>Ga0214473_10011141_pt1 | contig 10564 bp, 10 predicted proteins | sample RVTome_7_FD_203509 | JGI IMG/M metagenome (GOLD analysis project Ga0214473, IMG submission 203509) | Soil microbial communities from uranium-contaminated site in the Upper Colorado River Basin, Wyoming, United States - RVT98D197 | ecosystem: Environmental > Terrestrial > Soil > Contaminated >... | reverse complement strand
GCTGGGATACAAAGTCGTCGGCGTCGACTTGTCACCTGACTACATCAAGAGGGCCGGGAGGTACGCCGCATCCAGCCGCGTCACCAGGCGGACGAAGTTCATCGTGGGTGACTATCGGGACATCACCTCCGCCATTTCGAAAGAGGAGCCATTCCGCGGAATACTGAACACGTTCACGTCGATGGGATACTATGGAAAGGACGTTGACAAGGACACGTTCACGCAGCTCGGCAGACACACGGTCAAGGGCGGAGTCTTCATGCTCAAGACGATCAACCGCGATTGGATTCTCCGCCACTTTGAGCGGAAGGGGTGGGAGATGGCTGGCAACATCCTTGTGCTCGAAGAGAGGAGTTTTGAACCCAAGCGGTCCTACATGGTCAACCGGTGGGAATATTATCGCGTGGTCGGACCGCACATCAGGCCCGAGGGCGCGTACACCGTCGACCACCGCATCTACGACCCAAGGGAATTGAAGGAACTCATGGAGTCCGCCGGCTGGAAGGTCGCCTCCGTGGCGGCCAGCTACAGCGGAGACCCGATCGACGTCAGAGTCCCCGACCGTTCAGAGATTGTGATTGTCGGGAAACAACGTTGACAGGAAACATAATCACACGATTCGTTATGGAATGAATATTGGCTGTCGGAATCCTATCTACTGTAATGTAGTTAGTGTTAAGGGCGGTCCCGCAATCCACGACCTAGGAGTCGATAACGATGCGCACGGTTTCACTCGACGCCGTACGTGACACGGTTCGAAAGCTGTACATCGACGCGTGCTACAGGCTGAGCGACGACATGAGAAAGGCTTTGAAGGAGGCGGCGAGGACTGAGGTAAATCCTCAGGGCAAAGAGGTCCTCCAGATGATTTCAGACAACGCCGATGTGGCGGAGAAGGAATGGCTGCCGATCTGCCAGGACACAGGGCTGGCGGTGGTCTGCATCGAGCTCGGCGAGGAAGTCAGGTTCGACCGCCCCGGCCTCAAGGAAGCAATCAACCAGGGCGTCAGCCAGGCGTGCAAGGAAGGTCTCCTGCGCGCCTCTGTTGCGAAGGATCCTTTGAGGCGGGGGAACACGGGGGACAACACCCCCGCCATCATCCATCTCGATATCATCCCAGGAGACAAGATGAAGATCACCGTGGGTGCGAAGGGAACCGGTTCGGAGAACATGAGCCGCATGAAGATACTCACTCCCTCGGCGGGGATGGAAGGAGTCAAGAACTTCGTCCTGGAGACGGTGACGCAGGGAGGTTCGAACCCCTGCCCGCCATTGGTCGTCGGTGTGGGGATCGGCGGGAACCTCGAGACCGTGGCAGAGATTGCGAAGAAATCGCTCTACAGGCCGCTGAACGAGAAGAACAAGGATCCGTACTACGCCAAGCTCGAAGAGGACTGGCTCAAGGAAATCAACAAGACAGGCGTGGGTCCGGAAGGGCTCGGCGGTTCGACGACAGCGTTGGCGGTACACATCGAGGCGCTTCCGTGTCACATCGGTGCGCTCCCGGTGGCGGTAAACCTGGACTGCCACGCTCACCGGCACAAGGAGGCGGTTTTGTGACGAGCGAAGCGAAGGTGCACAAGTTGAAGCCCCCGCTGAAAGACTCCGACCTTACTCCGCTGAAGGTCGGCGACAGGGTCTCGATCACGGGGCTGATGTACGGCTGCAGGGACGCTGCGCACAAGAACATGGTGGAGATGCTCGACAAGGGACAGCCCTTGCCTGTCGATTTGCGCGGGCAGATACTCTATTACGTCGGGCCGACCCCGGCTCCGAAGGGGAGGCCGATAGGCTCGGCAGGACCGACGACATCCGGCCGCATGGACGCGTACGCGCCTCGCATGTACGACTATGGAGTGAAGGCGACGGTCGGCAAGGGGACGAGGGCCGAGCCCGTTGTGAGATCGATGGTGAAGAACAAGGCGGTGTACCTCGTGGCGGTGGGCGGCATCGGCGCGACACTCGCCTCGAGGATCAAGGCAGCGAAAGTGGTCGCTTGGCCGGAGCTCGGCACCGAGGCTCTTTGGGAGTTCAAGGTCGAGGAATTCCCCGCCATCGTCGCGAACGATGTCAACGGCGGCGATGTTTACAAGGAGAGCGTGAAGTACTGGTCGGAGAAGCTGAAGTAAGGCGCCTGGCAAGGTTGGACCTGACAGAATCGAGCTTACGATGGCGGCTGCAAATCGGATTCCGACTATGCAGGCGTCGCTGTCACCCACAAGACAACTCTCTGTTCGCGGAGGCGGTGCGTACGAGGGTCAACCTTGAGGGCGAGTGCCTCAAGCGTGCAAACGCCTAGTACCGGCGAGTCACCCTTCTCACCAAAGATCACCTCGGTGGACCCAATAACGTCCCGGTATCGGGCATAGACGACCCCGAGATCACGCTGTATGATTCTGCCGTCGGCGACCTTCAGTGAAGCCCTCCGTATCGGCACGATTCCCAGCTCCTTGAGAATACGTCCTGGAATCACCGTGTAGAATGCGCCGGTGTCTACGAGGAGACGGAGAGTCCGCCACTTGCCGTTCAACTTCCGTGAGATGCGCATTCGAGCGAACGTAAACCCCATGCCCCCTTGATTGACGATACCGTCCCATGGCCATTTCCGCTAGATGTAGTTTGAGGCTGGTCTTCATATGGAGTAGCCCATCAGTGTGGATGCTGGCGCAAGAAACTTTTATATGAGGCCGCCCTGATACGAGCCACATCCCAGAAGGGATGGGTTCGTATGCCTTCTGTATCCATAGCTGAAGAGCTTGCAAAGAAGCAACGCGAGATAGCCGTCTCGGAGTTCTTCGAGAGGAACAAGCACATACTGGGCTTCGACTCCCTGACAAAGGCACTCATCACATCTGTCAAGGAAGCTGTAGACAACGCTCTCGACGTCACCGAGGAATGTGGCATCCTTCCAGACATAGTCGTCGACGTTCAACGCGTCGACAAGGACGAGTACCGCGTCTCGGTGGAGGATAACGGACCTGGAATTGTGAAGAAGGAGGTCGCGAATGTCTTCGCCCGCCTTCTCTACGGGTCTCGGTTCTCATCTCGCCGCCAGGCGCGAGGTCAGCAGGGCCTGGGAATCAGCGGCGTCATCCTCTATGGGCAGATCACCACAGGAAAGCCCGCCAGCATCAAGACCAGGACGACGGAGATGGACGTTGCGTACCAGATCCAGCTGATGATTGACACTCACAAGAACAAGCCGAACATCATCAAGGAGGACTTCGTCGTATGGGACAAGCCGCACGGCACCAAGGTCGAGATATCCGTCAAGGGCCGGTACATTGGCGGGAAGCAGTCGATTCCTGAGTACTTGAAGAGCACCGCCATCGTCAACCCTCACGCGAGAATCACGTACAACCCGCCAGAAGGCAACCAGATTGTATTCGAGAGGGTCACGGAGGAACTCCCGCCAAAGACCGTGGATGTACCGCCTCACCCATACGGGCTGGAACTTGGCACTCTTCTCCAGATGTGCAAGGAGACGAAGTCGTACAGGTTCTCGTCATTCCTCTCCGAGGAGTTCGACAGGATCAGCGACCGTGTCGCCAAGGAGATCTGCGAACTGGCGGGAGTCGACCCTGCCATGAAACCGAGGAGCATCAGCCTCGATCAGGCGAAGGCGGTTCTCGAGGCGATCAAGAAAGTCAGGATAATGGCGCCGAGGACAGACTGCCTTTCTCCGATTGGAGAGAGGCTGATAAAGAAGGGTCTGAAGAATGTGCTCGGTGCGCTGCGGCCCGATTTCTTCGCCCCGCCACTGACCCGTGCACCGTCAGTTTACGCCGGCAACCCGTTCCAGGTGGAGGTGGGGATAGCATTTGGCGGGGACATACCGCCAGACCAACCGGTAGAGATCCTGCGATACGCGAACCGGGTCCCGCTGCTGTATCAGAGCGGCGCGTGCGCGATCACGCAAGCGGTCGAGAACGTGGACTGGCGGCGATACGGCCTGGAGCAGAGAGGCGGCCAGGGAGTGCCCTTCGGTCCCGCCATCATACTCGTTCATGCCGCCTCGTCGAAAATCCCCTTCACCTCAGAGGCCAAGGAGGCGGTTTCAGAGATTCCTGAAATCATGGAGGAGCTCGAACTCGCCGTCAAGGAATGCGGACGTCGCCTCAAGACGCATCTGAACAAGAAGGCGCGGAAGTCGAAAGCGAGGGAGAAGTTCGACATCGTCCAGAAGGTCCTGCCCCAGATCGCCGCCAAGAGCGCGAAGATAGTGAACAAGCGAGTCCCGGATCTCGGCGCGACGATCACGAAGATCATGGGCGTCGTCTGGGTTGAGGACCGTGTCACCTTCGAAAAGGGAAAGCACAACGTCGAGGTGGACATCCACAACTTCACCGCCACCGGAAAGAAGCTCAACCTCCACTGCCTCCTCCCGAGGAACGGCACCGAGATCGTGAAGTCGGATCCGAAGCCATCTGAGGTGAAAGAGGATGGAAAGGTCACCTGGGAGCTGAAACGCATCGGTTCGGTCGAGAAGGCCACGGTGAGATTCGAAGTGAAGGGACTTGAGCAGGGGGAACTGGAGGATGTCGACCTTTACGTGAGCGGAATCCCGCCGGAGCTTGTGATAGGCGCCGAGCCCCTGCCCGGAGACTGGGAGCTGAACTACAAGGAGTTCGAGATGGAGGAGGAAGAAGCTCCGCCGCCAACGGAGGAAGCGGAAGAGGAAGTCGACTACGACGAGGCCGAGGAGGTGCTCGAAGATGAGTGAAGGGAAGGAGCCGAAGGGGTCGGAGAAGGCGGTGGCGGAGCTCTACGACATAGCCAGTCAGATCTACACGGCGCTGGAGAAAGGCCAGATTCCCAAGATGACTCTGCCGCTCCGAACGAAGGCGAACATCAGGTTCGACACTCGCCTGGCGGTATGGAAATACGGCAAGCTCACGGGTGCCAGGTCTGCCAAGAAACTCAAGGGCGCTCTGATGCTGCTCCGCACCATGTACGTCCTCGATTTCATCCGCGACATGATCGACCAGTCGAAGTCGTCTACCCTGAGAGAGATGTACTACATCTCCGAGGGCTGGGACATGGGGAAGTTCGGTTCTCAGGACGAGTCCAATCTCCTGGCCGAGGACTTGGAGATAGTCACGCGCTGCCTCAGAGAGGACTTCAAGCTCAGACCCGAAGAGAGCGGCGCTAGCGTCATGGGCAACGTCACGTTTGAGGAGATCACGAGGACAGGCGAGAGGAGACGCATCAACTGCCGCGACGATGTCGGCGACGCTGGCTACACAATTCCCTATAACGTGGAGAGCGACAAGGTGAAGTTCATCGACCACGACGCCAAGTTCGTTCTCGCAATAGAGACTGGCGGTATGTTCGATAGGCTCGTGGAGAACGGTTTCGACGAGGACGCAAAGTGCATCCTCGTACATCTGAAAGGTCAGCCGTCCCGTTCGACAAGACGACTTCTCAAGCGACTCAACGAGGAGTTGAAGCTTGGAGTCTGTTGTTTCACAGATGGGGACCCTTGGTCGTTCAGAATCCACGCCTCCGTGGCCTACGGCGCGATCAAGACTGCACACATCTCGGAGTATCTCGCCACACCAACAGCCGAATTCATCGGAATCACCGCCTCGGACATAGAGAATTACGAGTTGCCGACAGACAAGCTTACTCCGAGAGACATAGGAGCGCTCAACGCAGAGCTCTCAGACCCACGCTTCAACGACCAGTTCTGGAAGAACGAAATCGAGCTGATGCTCAAGACGGGGAAGAAGGCGGAGCAGCAGGCTTTGGCCAAGTACGGTCTGGACTACGTGACGGACACGTACCTGCCGGAGAAGCTAACAGAGGCAGGCATCCTGCGCTAGCCCGGCGGAATGCGCCCGAGCCGGGATTCGAACCCGGGTCGAGAGGTCCGCAACCTCTTAGGATGTCCGTGCTACCCCACTCGGGCGGATGAAGACATAGAAGCCATCGCCTTAATTCCCTTTCGCCGATTGAAGGATATCGATTGGCCGGGACGCGGCAAGGCTCACGAGGCCCCGCCACAATGAGACTCTTTGGCAGGTCAACGAATGACGATGTGGCGTCACGGGGCATCTCCGTATGGAGGTGCTTGGAACGCAATTACGCGCACCCCCTCGCGCTGGCGCATTGAAAGTATTGCTATTACTCTACACTAACAACATTTATGCGGGCACCCATTGTGGCCGCCATGAATCGGTGGTCAGATGTACGAAGTACGTTTTCATGGCCGAGGTGGTCAGGGCGCCGTAATGGCGGCTCAGGCGCTTGCGGCTGCAGCGTTCCGCGAAGGCAATCACGCTCTGGCCTTTCCGTTCTTCGGAGCGGAGAGACGAGGAGCACCAGTCCTTGCATTCGCGAGAGTTGACTCGAAGAAGATCAGACAGCGGACTCAGGTATACAAGCCCGACTTTGTCGTCGTTCTCGATGACAAGCTGATGGGCTACGTTGACGTGACCGCGGGTCTCAAGGAGGGCGGCACGCTGATAGTGAACTCGCCTCTCCCGCCCGAGAAGATAAAGACCGAACGACCGGTGAAGTGCGCTACCGTTGACGCTACAGGAGTGGCGCTGGAGGTCCTCGGCGCTCCCGTCACGAACAGCGCCATCCTTGGTGCGTTTGCGAAGGCGACAGGCCGGGTCAAGATCGAGTCGGTCGAGAGGGGAATCATGGACGTGTTCGGCGCCCGCCTCGGCGAGAAGGGCGGGAAGAAGAACGCGGACGCCGCTCGGAAAGCATACGAAAAGACGGCAGTGGGAATGAGTATCGGCGGGAGGAAGATCAAGGTCGCGAAGAAGTGGCTTCCTGGCTACAAGGAGTTGCCTCTTGCCCTCGCCACAAGGGTAGTGGAGACCGAGGCGGGAAAGATCGGCCCTGGGAGCTTTGTGACGAACAAGACCGGCGGCTGGAGGACATTCGCGCCGATCCTCATCGAATCGAAGTGCACGAACTGCCTCATCTGCTGGTTCTACTGCCCCGACGGCGCGATACTGCGCGGAGACAAGCACATCACGGTCAACTACGACTACTGCAAGGGCTGCGGCATATGCGTGGAGGTCTGCGCGCCGAAGGCCCTTGAATGGGTGAGGACGGAGGAAGTAGACGAGAAGCTGATGGCGGGGGAGATCGCATGATGCAGGCGAAGGCACAGCCGGAGAAGAGAATAGTCACGGGCGACTACGCAGCGGCGTACGGCGCGTTGCTCTGCCGCCCCAAGCTCATTGCCGCCTATCCGATCACACCTCAGACCTTCATTGTCGAGCACCTGTCCGAGTTCATCGCAGACGGAAAACTCGACGCGGACTACATGGCGGTGGAATCGGAGCACAGCGCGATGAGCGCTTGCATCGCCGCCGAGGCAACGGGTGTGAGGACCCATACCGCCACTTCGAGCCAAGGTCTCGCTCTGATGCACGAGGCACTCTTCGCCGCAGCAGGGATGAGCCTCCCGATCGTCATGCCCGTCGTAAACAGGACGTTGGCGGCGCCGATAGGCATCTGCTGCGAACACAATGACACGATGCCCGAGCGAGACAGCGGCTGGCTTCAGGCGTACTGCGAGGACAACCAGGAGGTCCTCGACATGGTCATCCAGGCATACAAGATCGCGGAGGACGAGCGGGTCCTGCTGCCAATGATGGTTTGTCTCGACGCGTTCATCCTCAGCCATACGGTGGAACCAATCGAATTCCCCGATCAGAAGACGGTCGACGCATTCCTCCCGCCATACAAGCCGAAACATGCGTACCTCGATCCTGACGATCCGATGGTGATCGGCAGCTTCTCACCGCCAGAATTCATTCAGGAAGTCAGGTACCAGACCGAGATGAGCATGCAGAGGGCAAGAGAAGTCATAGGCGAAGTGACGGAGGAGTTCGCCGACAAGTTCGGGCGGGAGTATGGCGGCCTGATAGACACGTACCGGATGGAGGACGCCGATGTTGCGCTCATGACAATCGGAACGGTGACGGGCACGGCGAGAGATGTGGTCGACACATTCCGCGAGAAAGGCAAGAAAGTGGGTCTCGTGAAGCTGCGATTCTTCCGCCCATTCCCCACGCGCGAGTTGATTGAGATTGCGCAGAAGGTCAAGGCGCTCGGCGTCTATGACAGGGCGAATTCGTTTGGTTCTGGCGGGCCTTCCTGGATCGAGACGCGCCACGCCGTCTATGGCCACGCGAATATCCCGATCCTTGGCTTCCTCGCGGGGCTTGGCGGGCGAGACGTGACGCCCGAAGATGTCGGCCACATGTTCAACCACGTTCTGGACGCGGCGAAGGGTGAGGCCAAGCATCCTGTGACCTGGATAGGGACGAGGGGGGTGGAGCCATGACCACGGTGAAGGAACTGCCGGTCGAAGACCTCTACACCTCCGGTCACACCGCCTGTCCCGGATGCGGCGGGGCCATCGTCGCGCGCATCGCGATGAAGGTGTTCGGACCGAGAACAGTCGTCTACAACCCGGCGTGTTGCATGCTGATATTCTCGGCGACCTACCCGCTCAACGCCTTCAAGGTCCCCTACCTGCAGGTGCTGTTCGAGAACTCCGCAGTCTGCGCCGCGGGAGTGAAACGCGCGCTGAAGCGGCTGGGCAAGGACGACGTCAACGTCGTTGCAATCGCGGGCGATGGCGGGACTGCAGACATCGGCCTCCAGGCGCTCAGCGGTGCAGCCGAGAGGAACGAGGACATAACCTACATCATGTACGACAACGAAGCGTACATGAACACCGGAATCCAGAGATCAAGCGCGACGCCGTTCGGCGCGTGGACGACCACGACCCCTGTCGGCTCCGTCAGGGCGGGGAAGGTCGAGTACAAGAAGGACGTGCCGCGCATCATGATGGCCCACGACGTGCCATACGTGGCCACGGCGAGCATAGCCTTCCCGACTGACTTCATCAAGAAGCTGGAGAAGGCGAAGGCGAAGAAGGGCTTCAGATACCTTCAGGTCCTCGCGCCATGTCCGACCGGCTGGAAGGCGGAAACGAGCAAGACAGTTGAGCTCGCGAAGCTGGCGGTCGATACTGGCCTGTGGACTCTGTTCGAGTACGAGGACGGGAAATTCACGATCAACCGCGTCCCGAAGTTCAGTCCGGTCGAGGACTACCTCAAGCAGCAGGGCAGGTTCAAGCATCTCACGCCTGACGACATCACCAGAATCCAGCAATGGATCAAGACTAAGTGGGCGAGGGAGAAGGCGCTGGAACAGGTCTACAAATAGCTATATCTTCCCCAGCCCCGCGGTTCCTTGCTGTTCTTCGATACGCTTGCGGTAGGAGTCGAGCTTCTTCTCGTACATGTCCTTGACGAGCTCGCTACCTTTCTCCGTGATCATGACGAGGAACTTGTTCGGCCCCATCCACTCGATCTTGATGAACCCCTCTCTCTCGAGCGCCAGTAGGGTCTCCTCGAGTTTCTCGTAGACCAGCCCCCTCACCTCGGTGAAGAAATCCTCTCTTGTGGCGCCTATGTGGCCGCGCTTTGCCACGAGATTGACGATCTTCCACGAGAGTTCGTCCATTGAGGGGGTCAGTTGATTATCTGGCTCTTTCGATATAAAAGCTTGTGCTTCTATATCACGGTCAGTGCCGCAATGCTTCGAGGACTCGCTCGAAAACCTGCTCGACGTTCCCTGCGGCATACGCCGAGCGGAGTAAGCCCCTCTGCGTGTAGTACTTCACAAGGGGCATTGTCTGCTCCTCGTAAACCTCGATTCGATGCTTGATAACATCCTCCTTGTCGTCATCCCTCTGGATCAGGTCGCCTCCACATTTGTCGCAGACGTCCTCGGTCTTTGGCGGGCTGGAGTGGATGTTGTAGACGGCCTTGCATTTCTCGCAGATGCGTCGGCCAGCCGATCTCTTGATCAGCTCCGCTGATTCAACGAAGACGTTCAGGACGACGTTTGGCGGGGCGAACTTGTCCAAAGCTTCGGCCTGCCTGACATTCCTCGGGAAGCCGTCGAGGATCCAATTCTCCTTGCAGTCCTTGTCGGAGAGTCTTCGCTTTGTCATCTCGATGACAAGATCATCGGGGACGAGCAAGCCTTTGTCCATGAACGATTTCGCTCTCTTTCCAAGCTCGGTGTTCTTTGCGGCGTTGGTCCTGAGGATGTCTCCCGTCGAGACATGAACAAGATTGAAATGCTGTGCTATTCTGGCAGCCTGCGTTCCCTTGCCTGAACCTGGCGGGCCGAGCAGAACGAGACGCATGGTCAAGCGATATCGGCCGTTCGTAATATAGTTAGCATTCCTGCTGACACGCCCTCAGAAGAGATGCTCGCTTGTTAGTTTGGCGGGCCCGCCGACCCAGCACCTTATCGTCTCCAGTCCGAGCTCCTGGATTTCCCTCTGGACCTCTTCGACCCTGTCCGGGAACGTGTTCACGTAGACAGTTGCGCCGGTATCGATCGAGAAGAAGGCGGGTATGTTCTGCTCGCGCAGCTTTCTCACCTTTAGCATGACCTGCAGAGTCTCCGGCCGCCAGAGCAGCATCTCCGTCTCACCCGTCATCGTGATGCCATGAAGCATCAGCGTGTCTCTTTCGGCGAGGGCGCAAATCTGCCCGACATCTTTCTTCCG